>Ga0129307_1000076_pt1 | contig 161526 bp, 164 predicted proteins | sample P1105metagenome_FD_94437 | JGI IMG/M metagenome (GOLD analysis project Ga0129307, IMG submission 94437) | Capybara group fecal microbial communities from Wisconsin, USA - P1105 metagenome | ecosystem: Host-associated > Mammals > Digestive system > Large intestine > Fecal | place: USA... | reverse complement strand
TTCTACATTAGATACATTCCAATCTCCTTTAGGTTGATATGCAATATCTTTAGATAGTATTGTTACTGCTGATACTCCACCTATCATTCCAAAAATTAAAGCTCCAAATAAAAACCAAAATATGTTACTCTTTAATACCTTTTTCATAGTACTCTCCTATTCTTATATTTATTGTACCCTCACCCGCGTATTTTTGTCAATGAAAAAAACTAACTCACGTTAGTTTTTATATATGGAAATTTATTCATACTATTAAGTAATACTTTTTCTTTACAACTTATCTCACGAATTAAAATATTCTTATCATTAATCTCTTTTATTATTTGAAGCATTGTATTATATCTAAATACTATATCATCAATATCATTACTAGATTCCATATACTTAAGTAAACTAAAGTCTATTGTTTTAATATCAGATAATAAAATATCATCAGTAGTTATAAATTCATTACCATAATGATTTGTTTTTCTAGTAGCTTTAATACTTTTAGATATCGTAAAGTCAATAAAAAAAGAATCAAATGGATTATATTCATCTTCATCCCTGTATAAATCAGTTAAACCTACTACAGATAATGATATTCCATCTATTCCATTTACATGTGATATATTATCAAATCTTGATAGATCTTGATCACTACGTATTCCTAATTCATTTAATCTCTTTAAAGATAATATACCATGTTTAGCAACTGATACACCATTTCGATATTCAGTATTATGATGATAATAGCCTTGTTCATCTAACACTAATTTTTTGCCTTTTTCAATACTTTCTTTAATATAATTAATTACATTATGCTTTTCAATCAAGATGTACATAATTAACCCCTTTTCTAAAAACCTATAGTATATTATCTTATTGAATATCAAAAGTCAAGAAAAAAACATCTTTTAAGATGTTTTTCTAGAATGTAATAATATAATTTTTTGATTAAACTTATTTTCTTTTTCATATTTATCGATATTAAACTTATATGACATAGCTCGATAAAATCTCTTACATTTCTCATAGTAATCAGCATCTAATGTAGATGCTCCTATAATAAACGGTATATTATATAATTTTAATTTTTCTAATAACACATTAGTATTATAATATAAACCATTCATAATTATAGTAACATCATTAGGAAAAGAAAAATCATATCTTTCTTTTTGTGGTATCAACTTATAAGTTCTCTCATTGCAAAGTGATGATGATACCATAAAGTTAGGATTTACACATATCTCATATACTTTTTCATTAGTATTTAATAATCCTTCTTTTTTAATAATATTAGCAAAATATCTAAAATCACGAATCTTCTGTTTTTCCCAAAGAATATATTCATAACCAAATGGATTTGTTTCTAATAACTCATTTATCTCCTCTTTTGTATAATTACATTCCCAAAAATATTGTCTTAATGTTTCAGCTTCGTAGTCCATTATAATTCCCCTTTGTACGTGATGTATAATATCATATCGATAATTTATAGTCAAGAAAAAAACTAACTTATGTTAGTTTTTAATTTCCTAATTTAGTTCTTAAATCATCTAGAGCATCTTCTAATGTTACAATACCTTCACCATATGATCCTTCTAATGTAATATTAGATGCATCATATACTGTATTACTAGAACAATCATCTGAAGCATATGCTCCATTTTTTCTATTATAACAGAATCCTTCATCCCAATGCGCTACTCTATCTGTACAACCAGTAGCTCCCATAACAGTACCACTTACGATTGTATATGTATCACATGAAATATTATCATTTAATATAGTAAGACTAGATATATCGCCATTATCAAATACTGATAAATCAGTACCATTTTTAAATACTTCATTCATCATAGCTATTTCAACATTTTTAATATGAGATTCAACGCTTCTAGCATTAGCACCTCTTTTTGCTCTTGTAATAATATTAGATATTACAGGGGTTACGATTAAAGCTATAATAGCCAAAATAACAATAACTGCTAATAATTCTATTAATGTAAATCCTTTTTTATTCATAAGTACTCTCCTATTCTTATATTTATTATACCATTTCTCAAATATTTTGCAAACAAAAAAACCGTCTATGACGGTTTATTTACTATATGGTGTCCCAGGAGAGATTCGAACTCCCGACCCACGCCTTAGAAGGGCGTTGCTCTATCCAGCTGAGCTACTGAGACATGTGCTCCATTGGAAACACATTAATTATATAATAAAATAAAATATTATTCAAGAGTTTTTAAAACACTTTTGCAAATTTCTACATCATCTACATAAAATACTACTTCAGATACATCATAATTATCTTTAACTGATAAAGATATTGTATTTATTACTTCTTCTAAGATGCTTTTAGAATCAAAATCATTTAATATATATGAGTTAAATGTTAAATACATAATATCATTATCAATATTAGTTTTAAGTAATTTAGTATTACCATTTATAAAACTCATAAGATCAGTTTCAGATATATCACTACTAGTTAAATCTTCAATAATAACTTTAATTTTTTCTCTTGAATCATTTGTAACTTTTGTTACTGGAACATAATAATTATTGCCATTATGTTCTGATACATAATATTCTGTTATTGTATCTATATCATCAATACTAGTTAAATCATATCTTTTATTTATACCAAATTTCCTAGTTAATAATTTAGGTATAACTATATTACTATTAGGTAATTTTTCTATAACTGCACCGTCTACACTTAATATTACTCCATCAACATCATCTATAGAAGTAAGAGTATATACTATACCTTCTATCATAGATACTTCTAAATCCTTTTCTATATCAAAAATTTGTGGTGAAAAATCAACATATAATATATTATTTTCATATAGAACTGCATTTATCCTAGTTTCACTAGGTATATATGATTTAAAACCACTTTTAATACTACTTTCACCTTTACCAGATATAATTAATACATCTAATAATTCAGAAGCTTTAGATACTGTATCAGTATTATTTATAATAACACTAGTTTTAGATAACATATTTTTATCATTTAATAAGTATACTTCTGATTCTTGATATGAAAGATCAATATTAACTTTATCTACATCATCCATATTAGAAGATGGTAATAAATATATTAATAATAGTGTAAATAATGCCCCTGTTGAAATAAGTATTTTTTTTAGTATTCTTTTATAAAGCATATAACACCTCTATTAAAAATTATGAAAAAAGAAGGTAAAATATACCTTCTATAAAGATATCTCTTTTAGTTTTAATAGTTCTACAATAGCACCTGCTCTACCCTTTACACCTAATTTTTGCATGACATTTGATATGTGGTTACGGACAGTCTTTTCACTAATCTTTAAGATAGATGCGATTTGTTTGGTAGTATTATTCATAACCAATAAATCAAAAACTTCCTTTTCTCTTTTAGTTAATATGGTATTCATATTCCCTCACTTTCTAGATGGGTGGTATTTCATAATATTTTATGAAGGAATATTTAAATGGTGCTTTTAAGTACCTATAATTATTCAAATTTAACACTTACATACATTTTTTTATCATAATTCTCTTGAATAGTACGCATGATATCATTTGCTAAATTGGCATCATGCTTATCACGAGATGTTACTACACTTATTTTATCACCCTCAATAGTGATACAAGAATTAATACCTAATGAGGATTTTAATTTCTTTTCTAACTTATCTTCCTCACCTTTAATATCATTTATATTTTTCATCTTATCATAGGCTTCATTTTTTTCTATAGTAGATTTAGATGCATCTGTTAATATTCCATTTAATATTTCTAATTCGTTTAATACTTTTTCTTCTTTTGATACTCTAAGCGCTACTAAAGTAGCATTTTCACTTTCCTCTTCTATATTAGCGTTCGGTATATAAGAAGTTTCTAAAGGTATATCAGAAGGCATAGTTATATAATATACGCTTAATACGAGTACTAAACTAAATAAAGTTAAAAACCAAATATTTTTCTTATTAATCATATGATCACCTAATAAAGTATATAAAAAAGAAATAAAAATATTCATTTTATTTCTTTAAAATATTTAATAATAAATTTAGTTTCATGTTCATCTGATTCTACATATATATTCCCATTATCTTTAGTTATTATATTTTTAGATAAGGAAAGACCTATACCTACACTTTCACTTGATGAATTACTACCTTTATAAAATCTATCAAATAAATGATGCATATCTTCTTTACTTATTGGAGAATTATAATTAGTGATAACTATTTTTTCATATAACTTATTATTATCATATTCTATATCAATTTTACTATCTGGATTAGAATGTTCTAAAGCATTTTTAATTATGTTAGATATAGCTTCTATCTCCCACATCTTATCACAGTATATAGTATCAATTTTACTACCGCTTATATTTATTTTAATGTTTTTTAAATCTGCAAGTGATGATACTTTTTCTATACTCAAATTAATAATATCTTCTACATATTCATCATTTTTAATAAAATCTATCGTATTAACATCAAATTGTGATAATTTTAAAATAGATGAAATTAAATTCTTTATATTATATGTTTCTTTTTTTATTTTTTTAATAAAGATATTCCTTTTGGAAGCATCTATATCTGGATTATCTAATAAATTATCTAGGTTAATCATAATAGATGTTAATGGAGTTTTTAATTGATGAGATATATCTTCTAAACTCTTTTTTAAATTTTCTTTATCTTTTAATGAATTATCAGCAATACTTCTTAACATTATAGTAGTTTTATATATTTCATTTTTTAAAAGAGACATATCGCCTTCACTAATTGTATCGATTTCCAAATCATAATTATGATGATTAATATTATCAATAAGATTAATAATACTTTCTATATCTTTTTTTCTTTTAATAGACTTCATAAAATATATTATAAGTATTAAAGATATTGATAATAATAATGTCATAAATTCGATTATAAAATAAGTTTTAAATACATCATTATTTCCAATAGTTTCTTTGAAATCATAATTATATTTTCTAAGTATATTAGAGGTATTGGTATTACTATCAATCATTTTAATAATTTCATCATCTGTAAGTGTTGTATTATCTTTAATATAATCAACTATATATCCTATTTTTTCATTATAATTTTCATTATATGTATGATACTCTTTTATATTAAAATAACTAAATATACTAAGCGATATTGCTAATATAATAATATATATAATAATTTTATTTTTCTTCTTCATATAACTTATAACCTAATCCTTTTATATTAATAATAATATCAGTACCTATCTTATCTTTAAGTCTTTTTATATACACCGTAAGTGTGTGATCATCAACATCATTACCTGTAAGTTCCCATATTTTGTCTAATATAGTATCTCTTCTCACAATACCACCTTTTGATATAAATAATAAATTTAAGATATTGAGTTCAATAGCTGTTAGTTTAATTACATCACCATTTTTAGTTAAACGCATCTTATCTAAATCATATTCTATATCCTTAACTTTGATAGTCGTATTATTTTCTTTTCGCATCAATACTTTTTTAATACGTACTAATAATTCTTTTGTAGAAAATGGTTTAGTAACATAATCTTCTGCACCTAATTCTAGTCCTTTTACAATATCAACTTCAGAATCATTTGCAGTTAAGAATATTGTTGGTATTTTATCTTGTAAATTATTTTTATAAAAATCAAAACCATTTCCATCCGGCAATGTAACATCTAATATTACAATACTAGCATCATTAAGTAGTTTAGATGCATCAGATAAATTAGATGCAGTTAAAACTTCGTATCCAGCTTCCTTTAGGGAAAATGATAAACCTTCTAATATGTTTATATTATCATCAACAAGTAAAATCATAATATCACCATCTTAATTATAACATAAAAAGAGCTAAAGCTCTTATATGTTTTCATTTCTTATTGTTTCTATTGTATTTTGTTTCTCTATCTTACTAATAGAATATCTCATAATTAATGAAATTAACATAAATACTACAACAATAGAAATTACTATACCTTTTATAGGTAAATGATAAGTTAATAAATCTTGATCAATAGATATAAATACTAAATATGATAATCCAGTACCTAGAACTATACCAAAGAATAATGATTTAAATCCCATAAATAAACTTTCTAATCTAATCATTCTATTAAATTCTTTTTTAGTCATACCTACTGATTTTAACATTGCAAATTCTCTTTTTCTTAATTCCATATTAGTAGTTATTGTATTAAAGATATTAGTAATACCAATTAAAGATATAACTATAATAAATCCATATAAGAATATTGCAACTAATGTATATAAATTATTAACCATCTTATAGTTTTGATCATTGTTATATATTTCTATTGTATAACCAGTTAATGCTTTTTCAAATTCATCTTGTAATCTATTCGCATCAGTGGTTTTGATATATGTAAGAGATGAAACAGCTTCCATATATTTATTAAATAATTCCTCACTCATAACAATATGAGGTTGTCTATTATTCAATTCATAACCAAATGGTCTTTCTTCTGCAACATATCCAATTTGAATATTATAGTTTTTCTTATCAACAGTCACATTAATAGTGTCACCTTTTTTATAATCAAATCTATTAACTAAATAATCACGATACTTATCTGTTTTACTGTCTTTAGCAGATAATTTAATATTGTTAATTAAAATAACTTTATCCTTAATATCTTCATATTTAACATTAATTTTTTTAGCATATGCTTTAAATGACTCTTCACTTAAACCAATTACATTTATATCATAAAACTCATTAGTAGTGAAACCAAAATCATTATATTCCTTTGATGCTTTAACATTATTTATTTGAAAACTATTATTTAGAACATAAGAAGATTCAGTTACGGATTCATCTAATAAATTATCAACAATATTTTTTACTTTATCATTAGGACTATCTACATAAACAGATAAATTGAATTCACTAGTTTTAAAGTCTTCTTTAATACTTCTAAAGATAATATCCATAAATGAAGATAAGGCGACAAAGATAAATACAGATACAATAATAGATATAACAGTAGTTCTATATTTCTTTTTATTTCTCTTTAAATTTTTATAAGATATTTCTCCACCTATACCAAATATTTTTTTAATAAATCTTGGTGATTTAATTTTCTTAGGATTGATTTTAATATTAGCTGAATTTCTAATAGAATCTATAGGTGATACCCTAGATGCTTTTCTAGCTGATGAAAGTGCAGATAGGTATACTGTTACTATACCAAGTACTATAGCAACTATAGATGCCAACCAAGAAAATTCAAATGCTAATTCAATGCCTAACATATCCTTAACAAATAAATTACTTACAAGCATTAAGATAAATGACGCTAAGAAACCTAATAATAGTCCTAAAGGAATACCAAATAGTCCTAATATTGTTGCTTCAAAGAAAACATTTTTCTTAATTTGTTTTTGTGTTGAACCAATACTTTTTAACATACCATATTGTTTTATTTTTTCTGTTATTGAAATATCAAAACTATTTTTAATACAGAATACTGATGTAAATACAATAATACCACATATTATCATAGCAAAGATATCTAATCCAGTTACCATATCTGATTTTAATGGATTTGTTTCTAATTCAACTAAATATTGGTTAGGAATTGCTGGATATTTTATATTCTCTGTCAATGCAGTACATTTATCTGCTTCAGAGACTGATTCATTTACTTTATTTTCTTTTCCAAAGCATCTATCAAATTCTTTACCATCAACACCTAAAATATTACCTGTTACTTCATAAAAACGTTTTACACCATCTTTATTATATAATGTATAAACATCATATTCACCATCTCTAATAGATTCATCATATGTAATGAATGTATATCCAGGTGCTGAATAATCTTCAATATTACTTGCAGGTCTTTCAATAGTACCTACAACAGTATATTCATATGATTTAGTGTCTACTAATTTTTCACCTTCTTGATATGAATTATTTTGAACTAATACTTCATTATCAATAATACGTTTACCAACATTTAGTTTAAGTTTCTCACCTATATTAATAGTTAATCTACCATTTGTTTTTACATGCATTGGAACTAATATTTCATGTTCATTTTCTGGCATCCTACCATCTACTAAATTAATTGATAATTCGTCTAATGCTTTTTTATTGAATGCTTTTAAATATGCATATGGTTTATATTCATTTTTAGAATCAATCTTTGCATATCCAATATTTCTAACTAAGTAGAAATCTTTAACAGCTTTATTGTTACTTATTAAAGATATATCCTTACTATTGACATTCATATATGCAACATGGAAGTTACCCATTTGTCTAGCTTCATATCTTACTAAAGACTTAATTCCACTCGTATATACTGATGCAACAGCAGTTATTAAAGCTACTGAAAGCATAATACCTATAATAGTAACAATAGTTCTTTTTTTATTTAATTTTAAATTCTTTATTGTTAATCTATTTAGTAAACTCATAAACTATACCTCACTAACAATTTTTCCATCTTCGATTTTAATTATTCTATCTGCTTCTTTAGCTATTTCCATATTATGTGTAATCATAATAATTGTTTGCTTATATTCTTTATTAGATGCTTTTAAAAGTTCAACTATTTCATCACTTGATTTAGAATCTAAGTTACCTGTTGGTTCATCTGCTAGAATAAGTGTTGGATTAGTAATTAAAGCTCTACCTATACTTGTTCTTTGTTGTTGGCCACCAGAAAGTTCATTTGGTAAATGTTTTTTTCTATTAGTTAAACCTAATAGTTTTAATAATTCTTTTAATCTATCTTCATTAACTTCTCTTCCATCTAATGAAAGTGGTAAGCATATATTTTCTTCTACATTTAATATAGGAATTAAATTATAGAATTGATATATTAAACCTACTTGTCTTCTTCTAAATATAGCAAGTTTATCATCATTTAATTTATAGATATCTTCACCATCTACAAATACTTTACCTGATGTTGGTCTATCAACACCACCTAGTAAATGTAAAAGTGTAGATTTACCAGATCCTGATGCACCTACAATAGCTACAAATTCACCCTTTTCCACTGTAAAACTCACATTATCCAAAGCAACGACTTTATTATCGCCTTTTCCATATACTTTAGATAAATTTTCAACTCTTAAAATTTCCATTTTAACACCTCTTTCATATTCAGTATAACAGTATTAAGTTACAATAAAGTTACAATTTCAAAAAAAATAAAAAAGAATTACTTATTTAGTAATTCTTTATTATCTATTACATTTCTAATATATGCGATAAATTCGTTAGTATCCATTTTAACTTCATCATTAGAACCAAAAATACGATAATTAACAGTATTAGATTCTACTTCTCTATCACCTAATACTATAGTATAAGGAATTTTTTTCATTTGAGCTTCTCTCATACGGTATCCTACTTTTTCATCTCTATCATCTAAAGATACTCTTATATTAGCTTCTTTTAATTTATCTACCACTTTATTTGCGTATTCTAATTGATGTTCGCAAGAAACTGGTATTACACATACTTGAACTGGTGCAAGCCATGTAGGAAGTGCACCTTTATATTCTTCAATGATGTAAGCCATAAATCTATCAAGGGAACCTAATATAGCTCTATGAAGTACTACTGGAGTTTTCTTAGAACCATCACTATCTACATATTTTAAATCAAATTTCATAGGTAAGCAGAAATCTAGTTGGCAAGTTGATAATGTATATTCATTACCAACAGCAGGTACTACATTAACATCTAATTTAGGTCCATAGAATGCTGCTTCACCAATCTCTTCAGTAAATTCGATATTTAAATCTTTTAATACTCTTCTAAGTTCTTCTTCTGCCTTATTCCACATATCGTCATCTGGATAATATTTTTCTTTATCTTCTGGATCACGAAGTGATAATACACATCTATAATTTTTAATATTGAAATCTTTATATACATCTAATATTAAATCAACAACACTTTTAAATTCAGATTCGATTTGTTCTGGTGTACAGAATATATGTGAATCATTTTGGCAGAAATGTCTACCTCTTTCAATACCTTTTAATGCTCCTGATGCTTCATATCTAAAATCATGAGCAATTTCTGCTATACGAATTGGTAAATCTCTATATGAATGTAAGTCTCTTCCATATATCATCATATGATGTGGGCAGTTCATTGGACGAAGAACAAATTCTTCTCCTTCTACTTCCATTTTAGGGAACATATTATCTTTATAATGATCCCAGTGTCCTGAAGTTTTATATAATTCAACATTACCAACACATGGTGTCATAACATGTAAGTATCCTAATTTTCTTTCTTTTTCTTTAATATAATTTTCTAATTCTTGCCATACAATATATCCATTAGGTAAAAACATTGGAAGACCTTTACCTACTAAATCATCAACCATAAATAAATCTAATTCTTTACCTAGTTTTCGATGATCTCTTTGTTTTGCTTCTTCTAATTCTTTTAAATGTGCTTCTAACTCTTCAGCAGTTTCAAAACATACACCATATATTCTTTGAAGCATTTTATTTTTAGAATCACCTTTCCAGTAAGCTCCACTGAATTTTAATAATTTAAAATTCTTTAAAACTTTAACTGAATCAACATGTGGTCCTCTACAAAGATCTGTAAAATCACCTTGTGTATAACAAGAAATTACAGTATCAGCTTCATCCATTCTAGATATTAAATCTATTTTATATGGATCATCTTTAAATCTTTCTAATGCTTCAGCTTTAGATATTTCTTCTCTATAGATTCTTTTACCATCTTTAGCTATTTTTTTCATTTCTTTTTCGATAGCTTCAATATCAGCGTCAGTAAGTGATTTATCTCCTAAATCAATATCATAGTAAAAGCCTTCTTCAATAACAGGTCCTACCCAAAATTTTGCATCTGGATATAAATGTTTAACAGCTTGTGCCATCAAATGAGCACAACTATGATTCATAACACTTAATTTTTCATTTTCTTTTATATTTATCATAATACTCCTCTTTTCTTTTCCTTTTCATTATATACAACATAATCACGACGTTCTTTTAGTATCGCTCCTGTACTAGTTCGATTAAGTACATAATCCTTAGTAGTATATCCAATCATAGTTATATGATTAGGATTTATAAACAAGTCATTAATATGCGGCATAAAATCATCGGTGACTTCATCTAACATATAATGTATACGTGCCTTACCGTTTTTAATAAGTGCACATCTTTTTAATATAGGTATTACATCAACATTAAAATCAACTACATAATCACTATTTAAATATTTATGTGCATCATCTGACTTTAGTAATTTACCATATTCCTCAATATCAAAATCAGCTATTGGTAAATTTAATTTATGTAATATATTATAGTTTAAATAATCCTTATATAGATAATCTTTATTGTCATCATCAAGTTTAGATAATAAAGGATTAATCATATATATATCTTTAAAATCTAATAATATATCTAAATATCCATAATCTTTTTTTAATAATTCAGGAATACTTTTATATTCTTCGTTACTACAATAATAGATAACATTAGAACCTGAATAATCCTTAAGTAATTCTTTTAGCATAAAAACCTCCAAAAAAAGGATGGTATTAAGGAGTCCTTAGACTATACCATCCTTTTATTTCACTTAATTAAAATAACGGCCAGGCCGGGCTAACTTTTAATAGCCACTCAAAGGTAGTAATCATTAAGTTATATATTAGTTTACACCAACCACTAACTCTCTTTAAATAATCACTTAATAATCGTGTCCTTCTTCATCGATTTATAACTATATTTTAACACTTTTAACTATTTTGTCAATGTCTTTCTTTTATTTATGACTTCATGCATATACATCTTATTTAATACATAACGTTCATTCAAATACCTAGATAAATCACTTGCTAATAATTCAAGGGATGCATCAATCTCATTATCATCTATCATATAATGACTTACCATTCTTTGATTAAATACTGATGAATAATTTCTTAAAGGTGTAGTTGCATGTGCATATGCATCTAAATTCAAACCATAATGACCCATACATTCATTAGAATAGAAAGAAGATGAATATGATGATTCAATTATGCTTTTAGCATTAGCAAATAAATTATCACATAGTAATTCTTTCATAGTATCATCTAATGAATATTTATTATATAAGTTATTGCGGTATATAAATGGTATATTTGACTTTAATGCTTGTTTAGCTAAATATGAGTTTATTGATGTCTTTATTTCTGATATTATCCTATTAGATGGATTATTACCATATTCTATTCGAAGTTTTTTACTTGGATCTATCATTTTCTTAAACTCTAAATAATATTTTTTTCTTGAATTATTATTTAATAAGAAAGTTGTATACTCATCTAATTTTCTAAGATTATCTGAAAATTCATCTTTACCATTTATAATTAAATCATCAATTTTACTATATGTGAAATTGTCTTTAACACATATTTTAGCTTTTTTAACACTTAAATTAACTATTTCATAACTATCATTAATTTCTATTTCATATGCATGAACTAATGTTGTCTTATTTTTATTTAAACTAGAACACTTATATATTTCTGCGGGTAACATTGGTATACTATTACCTAAATATATCGTCTCACCCATATTATATGCATAAGAATCAATAATGCTATTTGGTATAACTATATCAGATATATCAGCAATATATAATCCTATTCTATAATTATGATTAGGAAGCACATCAAATGAAATAGCATCATCTAAATATACAGCACCTAATCCATCAATAGTAAAGATATATCTATCAGTCATATCTGCAATATCATTATTAGGTATAAATACATCTACTGAATCAATCTCATTAGGTATACTATATTTAACTTTAGAATTACTATTTGATATACTGTTTTTTATATAATTAAATTCTAACAATTCAGCATCATCTAAATTATCATCCATATATTCAGATATATAATCATAATAATCAGATAAGCCAAATGATTGATCACTAGATAAATATATAAATAATTTTTTATAATAATCTCTTAACTTTTTATCATTAACATATTCTAAACATAATCTTTTAACTATTAATTCTATATTATCTTTAATCGCGGATAAAAGATTTTCATCATTAATCCTAATAATTAATTTAATATCATGAACATTAAAGAAAAAGTACTCTACTATTTTATAAGCATATTCTTTTATTTGTACAATTCTTTTTTCATCATATTTTTGAATACCAAGACGTTTATCATGTTCTAAACTATCAAGTACATAAATAATATCATCCAAGTCACTAGATACTTTATTTAGTATACTTCCAATTCTTTTTTTTAATTTTAACTTAGTTTCAATAAGTTCTTGAATAACCATGATCTTTTGATATTCTGGAGATGATGATATTAAATCTAATCTATATGCAAGTATCTCAATACAAGTTACTAATGTCTTTAAATATTTAATTGAATTTATATGTGTCTTTTCGTTTGTATTACTTATCTCATAATACATAAGATTTAAAATATCAGATAGGAGTTGGGCATCACTAGTATAATTAAATATACTTAAAAGATTAATGCTGTTAATATCCTTACTCTGAAGCTTGCTTGCTTTCGTCTTTATACTTAGTGTGTCCTTTTTCATAAGCATCTCCTATTTTCTAAGATTTTTACTTATCACACATTTATCCTCTGTTAATTGCCTTACCCTCTCAATAATTCTTTTTGCTTTAACATTATTAGCACCACCTTTAGTAACACTAAAATGTTCAGTTAATTCTTCCATTGTTAAGTTTGATGTAAAAAATGTTTTTAAATGATTTTCCATACGATACTGAATAAGTGGACATAATATATCATCTCTACACCATTCTGTTACATTTTCTGCACCAATATCATCAATTAAAAGAAGTGGTACAGTCTTAATATAATCATATTTTTCTTTAAAGTCTGTTTCAAATGATGACTTTAATTCTAATAAAAATTCTGGCCAAAAAACAATTGCACTTCTATAACCTTTTTTAGCAAGTTCATTAAACGTTGCACTTATTAAATATGTTTTACCTGAACCAAAACTACCATTTAAATAAAGACCATTCATTTTTTTATCTTTTTGATAATCTTTAATAAACTTTTGAAGATATTCGATAACTTCTGCTCTTTTTTTATCATTCATATAAACATCATCCATATTAGCGTTTTTAATATCTTCTGATACGTGAGAAAAATATACATTATCACGATACTTATTATCATCAATATATTTTTTATAATATTTACATACCCTATATTCAAATATCGGTTTATTATCTACCATTTTAGGTAAATAACAATGGCCCATTACTTTATTTTTACATTCAAATATACCTTTACACTTTAAACAATTATCATATTCAACTGCTGATTTTTCTAAGATAGATGTATATTTAATTAAAAACTTTCTTGATACTTTTAAGTCAGTTACTAATTTTTTAAACATAGGATTTTCTAATGCTTCATCATATGCAGCATCTAAATCATAATTAAACTTTTTAAAACCTGTGTTTTCAAATTCTTCCATTATTTTCTTCATAATATCACTCCAAATTTTTAAGTCTTTCTCTAAATGCTTGTTCCTCTTCAGCAGTCATTTCATCACTATCTAATTCTTGATTAATCCAAGAAGGTTCTTTAATCTCTTTTTTAGTAACTTTCTTTTTCTTCTCTTGTTTAGCTTTTTCCATAGCATCTGGTACGGTATTAATCTTACATCTTTTCCATTCTAATGCTTTATTTTCTATAAATGATTTAACTAATTTATTTTCACTAGTTTTTAAAACATAATCCAAAAGTACATTAGTAACACCTGGTGTTAGGCCAATATCTACTAATAACATTTTTAATATATCAGTTTCTTCTTTAGAAAGTTCGCATCCATCTTTACTTGCTAAAAAGTTATAAGGTGATTCTGTTTCAAAACGATATATCATCTTATTTTTAGATGATGTTTCACTTAATTTGGTTTTTAAATAATCTGGTTGATTTTTATATATTAATCTTACTTTACTATTATTTGTTTCAAATTGATATAACTTTCTAGCGTTAGTTTTTAATTTAGATATATCAATTTTATGTGATTCATCTATTGAGTTTTCTATAATATTTTTCATATCATCATCTGTATAATTATATACAAGCGCAAGTTTATATATTAAGTCTTTAATATCCATACTTATATTTTTATTAAGTATCTCATCTGGTATCATACTAAAAATATTATTTAAATCAATTGTTGGTTCAAACGCTACACCAAGTCTATTTTCACTCTTAATACTATTTATATCATCTACATCCATAACATTAGCAATTTTAAATACATTATTAAAAGAAGATGTAATATTAGTGTATCCTTTTAAATCAATAGATGGCATTTCATAAAATTCTTTTACACGTTTGTATTCCTTTATACCAATTGCATCTTTAAGTAATGTAGACATAATTGAGTCTTTAAAGAAAGCATCTGCCTTCAAAGGTGAATATAATTCATACACATAGCTATTTATATCATTAGTTTCTTTTATATATGTTTTAATAAGACCAATTGCTTCTAAAACTTCTTCTGCTTTAGTAATAGTATTTATACTATATTGTGTGCTTTTCATAAGCATATGATGAGTCATAGAAGGTGATATAAGTTCTAACCTATCTATATAAGATGATAATGTGATATATAGGTTGATGGCATCACTACCAATAATAGGTTGATATAGCATAGTTAAAATACGTCTATCATATGCTTCTAAAATAGTACGATTAATAACAACAAAACTATCTGCTGGCATCAATATTGGTCTCATTATTTCACCTTATTTCTGTATTCATTATAACATATTTAAATTATCTAAATAAAGTAAAATATAAAAAAAAGAAAAGTTTTTCTTTTCTTACACGCGAACTTTATTGTTATCTAATCTAAGCTTATCAGCTAAAGTTACCAAAAACTCCGAATTAGTAGGTTTAGCCTTATCATAATCAACACTTTGACCAAATAAATCTTCAGTCATTTTCCAATCTGATCTTGTCCAACCAACCTCTATAGCATGACGCATAGCGCGTTCTACTCTAGATGAAGTAGTTGCATATCGTTTAGCTAATTCAGGATATAATTTTTTAGTTATAGAACCAATTAAATCTGTATCATAATATAAAAGTGTAATTCCCTCTCTTATATATTGATATCCTTTAATATGAGAAGGAATTCCTAATTCATGTAACATTTTTGTAATAGTTGTTTGCAAACTATTATCAACAAAATCCACAATCTTATTCATATCTGGTGTAGTCAAATCTTTAAGTGCATATATTCTTTTTTCTAAGTCTTTCATATCATATGGTTTAGATATAAAATAACTAGCTCCTAATCTACCTATCATATGTATCATATCTTCAGTATCGCATCCTGTTTCAACGATAACTTTTTTATCTATACCTCTAGTATGCATTTCTTCAAGAACATATATACCATCTTTTTTAGGCATAACAATATCCAAAAGAACCATATCAATATCATTTTGGTTAGTTAAAATGTCAATTGCTTGCTCACCATTAGAAGCAGTATAGCTAACTTCAATATCATTTGAATTACTAAAATAATCTTTAATAACATCAACCAATAAAGCATTATCATCTACTACTAACATTTTTACTTTTTCCATATTTATCTCCTCTTATTATAATTATAATCTTTAGTATATTTTAAATCTAGAATGAATAATCACTACTTTTGTCTTGATATGTATTCTTATGTCGAATTTTAGCAAAACAAAAGAAGTAACTACTTACTTCCTTTTTTTTAAATTCAAAACGATACCGCCTAATACAATACCTAAATAATAAGTGATAAAACGCCAAACTAACATAAGTGAACTAATTAAACTACCTGAAATAAAATTGGCATAAAGGTTTGTAAATGCAAGTTCTAAACCACCAGTACCTCCAGGGATTGGTACAAACATACCTATCATTTGTACATAAGATGTAGCAATAATTACTTTATATAATTCTATATTTAAACCCATACCCTTTGCCACTGCATATGTAACAGATATATATGCAAGCATAGCTATTAAGCCATATATATAGCATTTAAGAAATTTTTGTTTATCTTTTTTAATAATAGTAGATCCTTCACTTATACTTTCAATATATGCATACCATTTTTTTATCATTTCATCTTTATTTTTAACAATATGTGCTTTGTTAAGAAGTTTTATAACATTTCTTGCAATTGCCTTATTAAAGTTCCTATTAAACATAATAAGAAGTAAAAATCCCATAAAAATAATGCATATAATAAATCCTAACAATGATAAATTTCTAATTAAATTAGATTTAGCAAATAATGTTAAAAAATGATTTGCCAAAACAGATATCATCATAAAAGTTGCTAATGATGTTTGATGCAAAAACGATGTAACAACCATTACATTAGCACCCTGACTTACTCTTACACCATCTTTTTTAAGAGAAAGTATTTGAAATGGTCCTCCACCTGTAGAAAATGGTGTAACGCCATTAAAAAACATTGTCTCAAGTTGTAATCTAAAAGATTTAACTAATGTATAATCACTTTTATAATTTTTAACATATTCTCTTGTTATGATTGCTTTGAAAAGCCAATATACAACCATAAGTAAGAATGCGATAATAAACCAAATAGGATTCATCTTGATGATATAGGACATAACATCAGAAAAATTATCCTTAAGTGAAAAATATAAAACTAAAGCTGTAAATAGCAATAATAATATGAAATTAAACTTTTTACTTTTCATCAATAACCTCGATTCCAGGAATATGCTCTCCTGCTAAAAATGCAAGAGAGGCTCCTCCACCTGTAGATATATGTGTGAAGCTATCTTTAAATCCCATATTAATAGCAGCTGATGCAGTATCTCCTCCTGCTATAACTACTTTGGAAACATTTGAAAGTGCATATAATATTTCTTTAGTACCAGTACTATATTCCTTTTTTTCAAATATACCCATAGGACCATTCGAAATAACCTCATTACTATCTTTAATATATTTACTAAATAGTTCTATTGTTTTAGGACCAATATCTACACCAATATCATCATTATCAAATGGTAATGTTTTAATAGTATGTTCCTTAATATCTATATCTTTAGTAACAACACTATCTAAAGGTAATATTATTTTATCACCATACTCATTTAACATCTTTTTGACATATTCAAGATTATCCATGTCAACAATAGACTTACCTACATTATACCCCTTTACATATAAAAATGTATAGGCCATTCCACCACCAATGATAATATAATCAGCTTTATTAATAAAATTATTTATTAAACCTATTTTATCTTTGACTTTTGACCCACCTAATAAAATAGTTAAAGGTCTTTTATTATCATTAGTAAATGGCATTAACATATCTAATTCTTTTTTAATCAAAAATCCAATTGCATTAGGTAAATATTTAGCAATTCCTACATTAGATGCATGTGCTCTATGGACAAGGCCAAAAGCATCATCTATAAATATATCAGCTAAACTCGCCCAATACTTAGCAAGTTCTTCATCATTACCACTTTCTAAATTATTAATATCTTCAAACCTAGTATTTTCTAACATGATGACATCTTTGTTTTTCATATTAGCAATAGCGTCTTCTACTAATGCCCCTCTAGTTTGTTCAACAAACTTTACAGGTTTAAATAATAACTCACTTAGTCTTAATGCTACTACCCTAAGACTATTTTTTTCTAAATCTTTTTCATCTTTTATACGTCCTAAATGTGACATAATAATTACTTTAGCATTATTATCTATGGCATACTTAATTGTCTTAAGTGATTCTTTGATTCTATTATCATCAGTAATCACGCCATCAACAATAGGCACATTAAAATCTACCCTTATGATAACTTTTTTACCACTCAAATCTAAATCCGTTATACACTTCTTCATAAGTATCCCTCCTGACCAGCATAAAATAATTATATCATTTTACACACGCAAAATAAATATTTACATTATTCTTTATGTAAAGTAAATGAAAAAGGACTTAATAAGTCCTTAGATTATCATCATAACAATGATTACTACTAATAGTAATATTGCTAAAGCTTCAAGTAAATATTTCCATATTGCTTTAAGCCAAGCTGTATATTCAATATCAAAATATTTTAATCCTGCTACTAATACTATACTTGTAGGTAATACCATCATCATAATTCCAAATAATCCTGTTACTAATACACCTACTACTGGATAATATATTGCTTCGAATCCTGTTAGTAATGTAGATGCATGATACAATAAGTAATAGAAATCATTGAAGAATAATGATCCTGATATTGTTGTTATAGCTGCACCAGGAATATTAAATGCTTGTTTAGTATTCATATAATTTACTACTGTTGCAAACATATTACCACTACTTGAAAGCATTATAGAAAATACTACATTACATAAAGTAGCATAGATCGCTACAGTAGCTATTTCTTTAATACCATATTTTAATCCTTCATATAAATCTTTTGCTTTAACATTGTATAACCATGCAATTAATAATGTTGCAGCAAATAATGCTACTACAAATTCATAATTACCCCAATATCCTAAAGCTGTTGAACCATTTAATAAATTAGCAACAAGTTTTATACCTTGAAGTTTTGTATCAAGATTATTAAACATTTGAACTCCAAATGCATAATACCAGTTATACATACCTACTAATGTTACAATTAAGAATATAATTCCTAATACAATAAGTGGTTTTTTAGATTTTTTATTTGCATTATCTTCTAATAATAATGGAATATTACTTTCTTTCTTAGTTTTAGATAATTTAGATGTTTTAACTAAATAGAATACATATAAACCTGTTAATAAGATAAATAATATTATTTTAGTTATAACTTCTGCAGTGATACTAACATTTAAAATATTAACTGCATATCCTGCTCCACTAAAACCAAATATAGATGCAACTTCACCTACTAATAAAGCACCTACTGTAGATAAAAGTGCAGCCATCTTATCATAACCAACTAATAGTAATAACGCACCTACAAATGGAACAAGTAAAAATGCCCATGTTGATAATCCTGTTAAAGATCCTATAAGTGCAAATGCTATACTTACTACTACTAATAAAGTTTTTTCTTTTCCTTTCCATTTTTTTGCAATACCTCTCAAGATATTATCATATACACCTGTTTTATTTAAAACACCATAGAATATACCGATGCTTAAGAAAACTAATGTATATTGAATAAATGTTTGCAATGTCATTACTGGTAATCTAAATAGATTAATGATACCTACTGGAGCTATTCCATTATCAGTGTATGTAGCAGCACTAAAGCTACCTGTAGGAATTATCCAAGATAGAACTACCATAGCTAAAAACATAATAACAATTGCTTTTAACAAACTATTCTTTTTCATATTCTAACCTCCATATTAATTATAGCACCAATACAATTTAAAAAAAATACTTTTTAATAAATTATGGTATAATTAATTAGGTGATTTTATGTCTTTTATATATAGTGATTCTAATAAAAGATATCATACTTTAGATTATTTTTACAAACATAAATTTAATTCAAAAGTATTTAAGGTTAGTTTAAACGGTTCTTTTACATGCCCTAATATTGATGGCACTAAAGGAATTGGTGGATGCATATATTGTTCACATGGATCATCAGACTTTGGTGGAAATCCAAATGATGATTTAAAAGTACAATTTGAAAAAGTAAAAAATATACTTTCAAAAAAATGGCATGATAGTAAATACATCGCGTATTTTCAAGCAAATACTAATACATATGCACCTATCGATATCTTAAAAGAAAAATATGAAAAAGTATTAAGTATCCCAAATTGTATCGGAATAAATATTGCTACTAGAGCAGATACCATAAGTGATGAGTGCCTAGAATATTTAGACGAATTAAACAAAAGAACTTTTCTTACTGTTGAATTGGGATTACAAACAATACATGAATCAACATCTAAATTAATAAATAGATGTCATTCATTACAAGAATTTGAAGATATGGTCTATAAACTTAAAGAAAGAAATATTAATATAGTAGTCCACATAATAAATGGACTTCCCTATGAAACAAAAGAGATGATGTTAGAAACAGTTAAATATTTAAATGATTTAAATATATGGGGGATTAAAATACATATGCTTAGTATTGTAAAAAATACGAAGTTAGAACAAATATATAAAGAAAAACCATTTCATATTTTAACTAAAGATGAATATATAGATATTGTATGTGATCAATTGAGATTATTAAATGAAAATATTGTTATTAATAGAATTACTGGTGACCCGAATAAAGAAGATTTAATTGAACCAAAATGGGTTACTAATAAAATAGCTATTTTAAATGATATTGATAAATGTATGGTTAAACGAAATATTTATCAAGGTGATAAAACAAAAAAGAATGCCTAAGCATTCTTTTTAATAAACCATTTTTTTTCAATATCAGCACTTGAAGATGAAGGTGCTGGATTTGGCATATCAAATTTAATAATTGTTGGTACTTTAAATGCAAGACCAAATGCCATACATGTACCTGGTTGTAATATCCTGATTTTTTTAATAATTTCATCAGTAATATTTGGTACCATATCACGAATATATCCAATATCATTTGGATGTATCATTTTAAATATTAAGAAGTTACTACATTGTGATAATGCTGTTTCAGAAAGTTCAGAAGGTCTTTGTGAAATAAGTCCTAATAACACACCATATTTTCTACCCTCTTTAGTTATTCTATCAAAAATATTATAACCTAATATATCAATGTCAGAATCATTTTGAACATATCTATGTGCTTCTTCTAATATTATATGGAATGGTAGACTTGCTCGATCATCCATTTGTTTAGCATAGTCAAAAAACATTTTTGAATATATCTTCGTAATAGTTTTAGCTAATCTATCATCAACATAGTTAATATTAAAATTGATTATTTGAGCTTTTCTGCCATTAGGTGCAGTTAATAGATCTCTAATATATTGTTCTTTTGTAACATACTCATCTACCTCAAAATATTTAGCTTCATTACTATTTAAAAGTGCATGTAATCTAACTTTTAATACATTTGATTCATCATAGATTTTATCGCTTTTTAATACGCCCTCTGAAATAAGTGCGAAATCCATTGCATCACATAAATTTTTAAGTGTATATGCAAAAGTTCCATCAGGTAAATTAAGTTCTAATGAATCATCTAAAAATGTATTCATAAAATTCATAACAAGTTCCATTTCTCTTATTTTACCATTTGCATCGATTAATAAACATTGTTTTAATGTTCTAGTATAACCTGGTTGAAAAATCTCAGTTTCCAAATTTAATTCTTTAGTATTATAGTAAGATAAAATTGATACAATTTGATCTCTTATTTGAGAAGCTGGTCTTCCACTAGTTAAAATATCTAAAATAGCACGTGCTATAATATCGTTTTTATTTTTAATAACCTCTTTTTCGTCTCTTCCGAATACTGAAACTATTTTTAAAGCTTTTTCAATAATTGGAAGTTGATTATGTGAATCTACACCAAGTAATAACGCGATATCATCTACACCTAAAAGCCATAATGGTATTTTAACAATTTCAGTATTACTAAATTTAGTATTAGTTGTATATGATTTAAAACTAATTTCTGGTGTTACTTCATTTAATTTAGAAAATGCATCATGATATTCACCATAAGCATCAAATATTAATATAGTTGATTTATATGGTATCTGAATTTTTTTACTATATAAATTTTGAAATATTCTGGAAACTGAACATGACTTACCTGATCCAGTAGATCCAAAAATTGCAAAGTGATTAGCAAAAAAAGTATTTATTGGTACATTTATATCAACATCATTATAAATCGGACTTTTACCTAAATATAAATATTTAGATTCGTCTTTATTATCAGTTGAAATAATCATAGGAACTTTGGCTTCAGGTATCAATTTAATAGTCGCATTTAACGAAGGTTTTCTAATAACACCAAATACAAATTTATTATTTATAATTTCACCTAATAAATGTATACGAGCGATATTATCTACAACATCACCTATTTCACCAATACATGTAGTATCCTCATCTTCAATACTAACATACATGTTAACTAAATTATCTACTGTGGATAATTCAACTAACATCACATCTTCTTCAATCCCTTTAATCTTACCTAACATAATTCCTCCTATATCAAACTTTTTCTTGTATATACTTTTATACCATCAATAGTATATAAAGTTATTTTCTCATCTTTCATGAATTTTATAAAACCAATACCTGATATAACTATATCCTCACCACTTTTAATAGATATATCATGTCTTTCCAAATTCGTAGAAACATTTTTATATATTCTATCTATCTTTAATGTATTAGATATATACATAACTATATCATTATTAGCAACATCTAATCTAAATAAATCTTCTACAACTATACTTTGTTTAGTCTTAATTTGATAAGATATCGGTTTAATTGCTTTTTTAGGTATTATTCTTTTTAATTCTTTAATATCTTTTAAATAATATATACTACCATTATCTAAAACACCTGGTGTATCAATTAAAGATATATCATCATTTAATTTAATCTTTATATTATCTAATGTAGTATTAGGTAATATAGATGTTGTAATAGCATCATTACTTGAGGCATAATTATATAATAACTTATTTATTAATGTTGATTTACCAGCATTAGTATAACCTATTACATATACATCATTACTTTTCTTATACTTACCTATCATATCCATAAGTTCATCTAAATGATAGTTATTCATACTACTAATAACTATTTTATCAACTATATTTAGATTAACATTATCAATATAATTTAATAGTTTTTCTTCATATAAAGATTTAGGTAATATATCTCTTTTAGTTAATACTAAAATTACATTATTGTGAATATATTTACTTATTAATTCCATATCTGGATTAAAATTAAATAAATCACAAACTATCAATACTAAATCTTTAGTATCATTTATATCTTTAAGCATCAATTCGAATTCTTCTTTATTTTTTATGACAGGCATATAATCCCCATAATTTTGAATTCTAAAACATCTTTCACATAAACGTGCATCATCATTTTTAGCGTATCCCTCTTTAGCTGGATCTATAGACTGAATACTAACACCACAACCTATACATTTATTCATAATATCTTCCTTTAACAAATAAATTATTGGCACGTAATTTAGACATAATGCGTCTTTCTTTTCCTCTTTTTAAATGTGTAATAAATGAACACTTATTACTAATTGGATTTACTAAAATAGTAGTTATACCAATTCCATTGCCGAATTTAATATCTGGTGTCATTTGATCTGTTACTAATGCAATTTCAGGCTCTTTATATTTTTTTAATACATCTTCAATCTTATTAGAAAATATTTTATACACATGGTTATAACCTTCAATATTTAATGCACTTTTAATACTGTTAAAACGACGATTTTTACATTCTGTATATAAAATAGGTTCAATGCCAAGACTTTTTAATGTATCTATTAATTCTAATAACTTATTACTAACTTCACAAGAATTATGAGAGACTAAAGTGTTGTCTATATCAAACAATATACATTTAATACCGCTTTTAGCTAATTTATCATATTTAACTACATATATACTTTTTTGATATATATCAGGTATGTATCTATCCATTTAATCATCTCCATTACTATACTTATTTTAACATAATTAATATTGATTTACAATAATAAACTATGGTATAATCGTATTAGTTAGGAAGATGGATATGAAAAAGAAAAGTTTAATTTTATTAGCTATATTAGCATTCACTTTTATAGGTTTTACTACTAATGTATCTGCAGCTGCAGAACATCAAAATACTGAATCTTCTTTTGTTCAAGACGAAAAAGAATTTTCTGAAAATAGACAAGGTACAATGGATACTGAAAAAGAAAAAGCCAGAGTTGAAGATCTACATATTAGTTGTAAAAATGGTGATGTTGCTAAAGCTATATCATTTACAAAAAACATATACAATATTATGAGAGTAGCTGTACCTGTCATTTTAGTAATAATGGGTAGCCTAGATTTTGCTAAAGCAACTATTGCTTCTAATACTGATGAGATGGAAAAAAATAAAAAACGTTTTATTAATAGATTAATTATTGCTGCTGCTATATTCTTATTATTATCATTATTCCAATTAATTACAAATATACTTGTTAGTTCTGGTGTTGCAGGTAGTGACTCATGGTTATCATGTTGGGATAAAGCATAACAAAAAACTCAAGGAAACTTGAGTTTTTATATTGTTAATAAATTTTTTAGAAATCTTAAATAAAGTTTAATTATATTTGCTTTTGAGATATCTTTATTCACTGTTAAATCTACTGATTTAATTATATCACCATTTTCTAATACATCTATTCTGCCTACTACATCACCTATTTTAAGTGGTGCTTTTAATTTATCAGTAATAACATTATATGAATAATTTTTATTGGCATCTATTTTTTTATTTAAAATAGCCACATCTTCCTTAGCTACAATTTTTGCATATCCTTCTTTTGATGCGTCAACATATTCATTTGCCAAAACCTCCCCTTTTCTTATAATTGAATCTAACCTATAGGTGGCATATGCGTAATCAAGCATTTCACTTACTTCCTTATTGCGCATCTCACTTGTCGGTTCACCCATTATAACGGCAATTACTCTGAAACCTTTATTGGCAGTTGCTGTAAGACAATAACCTGCTTCATCAGTAAATCCTGTTTTAAATCCATCTACACCCTTATAAAATCTTACTAACTTATTTGTATTAACTAACCATAATTTTCTTTTCGTGTTTTCTCTCAAATAATCTTCATATATCGATGTATATTTAAATACTTCATCGTGACGTGATAGCTCTTTCGCGATAAGTGCCATATCGTATGCTGATGAATAATGATTGGCATCCGTTAAACCATGTGGATTTTTAAAATTAGTATCTAAAAGTCCTAGTTCCTTTGCACGTTTATTCATCATATTTACAAATTCATCAACTGTACCTGCTACTGTTTCTGCAAGAGCGACTATAGCATCATTACCAGAAGCAACTGCAACACCTTTAAATAAATCTTTAACACTCATCTCTTCGCCTTGTTCAAGAAGTATTTGACTACCACCCATACTAGATGCATTTAAAGATACCGTTACTATATCGTCCCATTTAATTACACCAGCCTCTATATTTTCTAAAACAAGCAACATACTCATCATTTTAGTCATTGATGCTGGCGCTAATCTTTCATGACTGTTTTTTTCAAACATGATCTCGCCTGTTAAAGCATCAATCAATATAGCACTTTTACTATTAGACGCTAGTTCTAAAGCTTTCACTGGCTTTATAACAATAAATGTCATTATTAAAAATATGATTATAATTTTCCTCATCATACACCTCTAATAATATTTATGTAATTATGATTGAATTATAACCAAAATCAAGATATAATAATAATGGTGATGATATGAAAAAACGTGTACTTAAAAAAAGCGTCAAAAATAAATTAATATTAATAGGTATAAGTATTATTTTATTAATCATACTTATTAATACCATTAAGTATTATAGAAGTGACATACATAAACTTAAAAAGATGGGTTATAGTAAAGCTACTGCTAAAGAAATTGTATCTATAAATAAAGTTAGTGATGTATTAAATAACAAATATTCAAACAATATTTTAGATATCTTGAAAAGCAAATATTATATAAGTAAAAACCTAGCAAGATACATTGATTATATTAACAATAATAATACTACAATTGATAATGCCGTTACTCTTGTAAATACATTGAGAGATAAAGATTTTTATACAGATGGTTACTATACAAATACAAATGATGGTTATGCTATGTTGGTAAATAAATATTATAAATTAGATAGTGAATATCAACCAGAAAATTTAGTAAAAGTTAAAAACTGGTATGCATATGGTGAGCAATTACTTGATAGCGAAGCCTATGATGCATATATTAAATTATTTAATGCTGCTAAAGAAGAAGGATATACTTTAATAATAAATGAAGCATATCGTTCATATGAAGATCAAGAAAAAATTCACAAAAGATTAAAAGATGATACTGCAGCTAAAGCAGGATATTCTGAACATCAAACAGGACTAGCTATCGATATTACTTATCCTAAATACGATGATGATATGCATTCAAAAGAATATAATTGGCTTAGTGAAAATGCATATAAATTTGGATATATATTAAGATATCCGGAAAATAAAGAAAATATTACAGGTTATACATTTGAGCCATGGCATTATAGATATGTTGGTGTTGATCTTGCTACTAAAGTATACAACAGTCGTTTAACATTTGATGAATATTATGCATACTATATAGAAAACAAGTAATACTTGTTTTTTTTATTAAAAAAATCTTTAGTATTACTAAAGATTATCTTGTTTTTATTGATTCATGATATTTTAATTTAACATCATCAGTTGAAATACTAATTAAATTAGCATATATTTTTTCTGCTAGATTATCGTATGCATTCATTTGTTCAGCCCAAGCCTTGCTAGTTCCATCTCCACGATATAGTGATACTTCATCCATTAAATTTAATAATTTACTATATGCGACTGGTAGATTTTTAACATCATATTCACGACCATTATCATATATATGAATATCATAACTTGGTCCATCACTAGAATTATAATTGCTATCAATTCTGGCAATAGCTGTAGGACTTATACCAGAAGAAGCTTTTTCTTCTAACATAGCATATCCTACTTTACATAGTATAGATACACTAGATACATATTGTTTTCTCGCATTAGCTAATTTTTCTTCATCTACACCTTTAAGCATAGATATTTGATCATATTCATCTTTTGCATGTACATATAACGCTAACGGATTTAAAATCTGTTCCATATCATTTGATAAATTAACTTTACTATATTCTTCTAATTGTTCTGAAAAGCTTTTATCGAATGTTTCTTCTATAGTATGATCATATTTAAAATCAGTTTTATCAGTTTTAGAACTCAAAGCAACAGAAACAGCAATACCTATTGCAATTAAACCGGTAGTTGCTACTTTAACAAGCTTATATTTTATATCTTTTTTTCTTTCTTTTCTTACATATCTTTCATAGTCGTTTTCTATAATCATATTATCGCCCTCTAATTATCTATCAATATTATATCATATATTTGCAAAAAAAACTTACATAATGTAAGTTTATTTACCCATAAATTTCATACAACAACCATTATCAATATTTACTATTACATCTTCAGAAGTACAAGTATACATTGGGGTATATGTATGATTAAATATATGTTTATTAATAACATGCGTATTAATAGGACAACAGTGCTTTACTTCATGATATATTTCCTTTTCCACACAGTTATTAATCATTGGTTCCATAATTGGAGTTTGTTCATCACAAAAGCATTTTTTATTAAACATAATTAATCCTCCTTAACTAATTTATCTTATGTAAATAAGGATTATATGCATAATTTAAATGCCTTAATCTATATCATTTCTAGATAATATAGATGCTGGTGTATGTCTAATAACATTCCAAATTGGAAGTAATCCAATCAATAGATTAAATGCGTATACAATTAATATACTTAACAATATGATATAATGATTAATCAAAAACATCTTACCTAATATTATAATACCTGATAATTCTTTTAATATAAGTGCCATCACTATGATACCAGGTACACTTGCAAGTGATGTGATTACGATTATTTCACCTGCAAACATTTTATATATATCTAGTTTTTTAACACCAATAGCACGCATAATACCTGTTTCTTTAATCCTAGACATAAATGATGCACGAATCATTAGATATATTTCTATAAAAGAAATAGCAAGTAATAATCCAGCAATAATAAATGTTTGACCTAGTGTATTTTTAATTTCTTCATGATATTCACTCTTACTAAGTTCATATGTATCATATACATTGTAACCAAGATCTTTAATTTTATTTAAAGCTTCTTCTTTATTTTTAGAATATACTGTAAATCCTTTATTAGATAATATATTTAAAATAGTAATTGTGTCTTTAGAAACATAGTATTTATTATCATCACGTGCTGTTTTATAATAACCTACGACAGTTAATTTATTACCATTAATTTCCTCATCTATTTGCTTATTAAGTGGCATGTAATCTTTTTGTCTCACATTAACTATAACTTCATATAAACCAGTAGGTTTTCTACCCTCCACAATTGCAATATCATTAGCCAAATGATAATCAACATATTGCGATGTGACATCTACAATTAAATTTTCTAAATCATTAACTGGTAAATATATAGATGGGGATGAATCATCACTTATACCAACTATAGTATATTTTTTACTATTCTCAGTTTTCATTATATTAAGACCAATTAGATCTTCATATTTTTTTACATTAATAGCTTGGAATGAAGTTCCATATAGTGTGTTATTTGAATTATCATAAACCATCTTATCTATAACAACTTCGTTATCTGAAGAAGGCATTCTACCATATACTAAATTTTTAATCAATTTAGCATCGGCTATTGAACCTGAGAAAAATATATTACGGTTAACAAATTGATATAAAGCATCTGAATTAGTCATAAATGTTGTTCTTGCATTACCAGGTACTATGTAATCAACTTCTTTTTTAATTTTATTATAAACATCTATACTTTCTTTATTTACATTAACATATAAATATTCTTTATTATCTACAACAAAATCAGAATCCTTAATATTAGTAACACCAAATACATTACTAACAGCGTATAAAATGAACATAGAACTTAACGCAAAACCTAATAATAATACTTTTTTAATTTTCGAATAATCTAATACTCTATTAAAACCATATACAATTGATGAAAAGATATTTTTAATAGATGCATAATGTATTTTTTCATTACTATTATCTAATTCTTTTAAATCAAAACTAGTCTTTTCATAATCTGTCTTAGCTATTTTTTTATAATGACTATCTATAAATTTTATAGATGAGTTATCATCAACAACTTCAATTTTATCATTATCCGTTTTTATATAGATATTACCATTTTTAATTACAATATCTAATTTTAATTTCATCTTATCATCAGTATATATATCAATATTATATCCTGTATTTTTCACATTAGTATGTGTTTTAAAATCTTTTAAATATATATTATCATCAATAGCATAATCTAATTCATCTTCATGAATATTTTCTTTATCAGAAATTACTTTACCATCTACGATATTAATAATTCTAGATGCATAGAAATTTGCTAATTCTTTTTCATGTGTTACTAATATTACTAGTTTAGTTTGTGATATTGATTTAATAATATTCATAATTTCAATAGTATTTTTACTATCTAAGTTACCTGTTGGTTCATCGGCAATAATAACCATAGGATTTTTAACAATTGCTCTTGCAATACCTACTCTTTGCCTTTGACCACCAGATAAATTACCACATGGTTTATTTCTAAAACGATACATACCTACTTTTTCTAAGACATAATTAACACGTCTTTCAATTTCAGCTTTATTCTTAATACCAATCATTTTAAGTGATAATGCTACATTTTCATATACTGATATATTATCTAATAGATTGAAATTTTGAAAAATATAACCTATATTTAATGTTCTTATTTTATCTTTTTTATAATTAGAAGATTTAGGTAATTTGATTCCATTAACATAAATATGACCACTATTTATTTTATCTAATCCACCAATTGCATTTAATAAAGTAGTCTTACCAGAACCAGAATTTCCTAATAACGCGATTAATCCGTGATCAGGAAATTCAAGTGAGGTATTATCGATAACATGTATCTCATTCGTTTTATACCTATTAAAGTACTTATTAACATTAAAAAGCTTAATCATGTTATACTTCCTCTCTATATGCATTCATAATAGTATTTTTAAATAATCCCCTAGCGTATCTTAACGCGATTAATAAAGACATTATAACTAACATAATATAAAGTAAAATATAATCACCTAAATTAAAATATGTAGTCATATCTTTTATGTATTCAAATTTAATTATATTATTTCTTACTAGTATAATTAATGTAATAAATACTATATATATAAAATTAATATCAACAAATAATTCTATATTTAATAAATCCCTTGCGATACCTTTTGAAGCACCTAAAGTTCTTATAGTACCAAAATATGAATTTCTAGATTTTAATATTATCTTAATTATGAAATATGATATAAAGAATAATACGATTACTGCAGCTACAAATAAAATTGTTCTTAAAATACGCATCACGCTATTGATAAGAGCATTTGTCTGTGTAAGCATATTCTTCATAGGATATACATTATAATTTAAAGATTCTAAATCTTTAACCGTACTATCTAATAGTTTTACATCTTTTATATAAACACTAGATTGATATACACCGTTTGAAAATAAACTATTATAATCTTCATCGTTTATAAATATAGCAGATGAATTATAACTATATGTTTTAGCATCCATACCTGTTTTTGATGCATAGTTTTTTTCATTATATATATCAGCTATTCTAAAATCAATATAACTATTAAAATATACTGTCTTGTAATTAACTCTACCATAATTATTAATACAATTATAGTTATAACATACATATTCCATATTTTCTGGTACTAATGCCTGATTAGGGCTTACATTTTTACTAGGTAATATTTGGTAATAAAGGCGTGTATCATTTTGACTGTTATATGAATTACCATTTAAGTCAAGTGTCATTGTACCATACCTAGATATACTATTCATAACAGCTTTATTCATTAAATACTCGCTTAAATATATTTGAGAATATAAACTATCATTATCAATATTAATACCTACTAAAGTTACGGTTGATAATGCATTGCCATAATCATCACCATAAGTAAAAGTTTGATTTAATAATTCTTCGTCAAAACTATCATATTTACTGATACTTATTACCACTTCATGATCATTAATAGGTAATCTACCATATGTTACATGATCTATCATAGATAAGCTTTTAAGTGTTCCATAAAAATATTGATTATCATTATATACATTATAATGTTCATCTAAAATGATATCATCTTTTACAATATGCGAAACATTACTTAATTTACTTAATGTATCAATATCATCAGCAGTTATTAAAGACTTATCTTTTTTATTAATAATAATTCTTTGCTGTGAACTATCTAAAAAGAATTCATGCCTTCCACCTAAATTATTATCATAATCTATTTTTTGAAGTGCTGAATATGATGAAAAGACAAATAAAGTTAATACAAGATATACGATACTAAGTAATAAAAATTTAGTTTTAATATTAAATGCATTTCTTATTCCAAGTAAAACTTTGTTTATAAAATTAATATTTTTATATTCAGCAGGAGAAATAGATATATCATTCTTCTCTTTAATTTTTTTATCCATTATTATCTTACCATCATGCATAGTAATTTTTCTTGTTACATATTTTTCTACTTGTTCATAATTGTGTGTAACTATTACAACTAATTTATCAGATGATACCTCATATAATAGTTTCATAATAGACTCTGCTGACTTTATATCTAAATTACCAGTTGGTTCATCAGCTACAATAATAGGTGTATCTTTTACTAATGCTCTTGCAATTGCTACTCTTTGTTTTTGACCACCAGAAAGTTTTGAGGCTTTAGTATTTGTATATCTAGTTAATCCAACCTGTTTAATTACACTTAAAACTTTTTCTTTAGCTTCTTTTTTAGAATATCCATTTAAAAGTAAAACTAATTCGATATTTTGATATACAGTATAACTATTTACTAAATTGAAATTTTGAAATATATTACCTATATATTTGCGTCTATATTCTTCATAATCCTCATATGAATAATGGCTTGTTTCTTCACCATTAATGTACATTTCACCTTCTTCATATGAGTCTAGACCTGATATAACATTTAAAAGAGTGGATTTACCACTTCCTGACTCACCAGTAATAACAACAAACTCACCAGCATCTAAATCTAAACTTACTTTAGAAAAACCACTGCTTATATTATTTTTACTATAATAAAATTTAGATACTTGATTTAATTTAATTATACTCATAAATCCTCCTTTGAATTAAAAAGGCATTTTAAAATTACCATTTTGAAATTGTTTCATCATAGTTTGCATACCATCAAATTTTTTAAGTAATGTATTTACTTCTGTAACAGTTCTTCCTGAACCTTTAGCAATTCTAATTTTATGTGATGCTTTAAGTATTTCAGGATGTCTTCTTTCCCTAGGTGTCATAGAAAGAATTATAGCTTCAATATGAGCCATCTCTTTTGGATCAACCTTAATATCTTTGAAATTATATTTAGCAGCACCAGGCATCATTTTTAAAATATTTTCAAGTGGTCCTAATTTTTTTATTTGTTTCATTGTTGATAAAAAATCTTCCAAATCAAATTTACCTTTTTGCATTTTTTTAGCTGTACGTTCCATCTCATCTGTATCAAGAACATCTTCGGCTTTTTCAATCATAGACATGATATCACCCATATCTAAAATTCTATTTGCAATTCTTTCTGGATAAAATTCTTCTAATCCATCCATATGCTCAGATACACCAATATATTTAATTGGAATATTAGTAAGATGTCTAATAGATAATGCGGCACCACCTTTAGTATCACCATCCATCTTAGTTAAAATAGCACCTGTTAATGGTAAAGCTTCATTAAAACCTTTGATAACATCAATTACACTTTGACCTATCATACTATCAACTACTAATAATATTTCATCTGGTTTAACCGCTTCATTGATGTCTTTCAATTCCTTCATTAAAACTTCATCGATAGTTAAACGACCAGCGGTATCTATCAAAACATAATCATAGTTATTTGCTTTAGCATATGCAACTGCATTTAAAGATATATCTAAAGGGCTAGCATTTTCACTATAAACTTCAATATTTAATTCCTTACCTATTTGCTTTAATTGTTCTATTGCCGCAGGTCTATATATATCTGCTGCTACTAATAAAGGTTTTTTATTATATTTTTTTCTTAGCATTAGCGCTAATTTACCAATAGATGTAGTCTTACCTGTTCCTTGTAAACCAACCATCATAAGTATTGATGGATTTCCATCTTTATATAAAGGAGCTTTTTCTCCACCTAAAAGATTAATTAATTCATCCTTTACAATTTTAACAAATAATTCACTTGGTTTTAATGAATTAGCAACTTCACTACCTAATGCTTTTTCTTTAACATTATTAGTAAATTCTTTTACAACATCATAATTAACATCTGCTTCTAATAAAGCCAATCTAATTTCTCTTATAATATCACTTATATTATCTTCTGTTATACGCCCATAACCTTTAATTTTATTAATGGCATTTGTAAGTCTATCGCCTAAGTTTTCTAACATTATTATCACCATTCTAATTATATCATATTGACACAAAAAAGACAGCACTATTGTTGTACTGTCCAAGTATTTATAACATCACAGTTACTTGATTGTGGAGCTGGTGATGGCATTTTCATTTTAACTATCATAGGTATTTTAAATGCCGGACCAAACGCTACGCAAGTACCAGGTTGCAAACTCTTTTGCTTTTCTACTATATCAGCTGATATATTAGGAAGCATTTTTTTAACATAATCAATATCTCTAGGGTGTGTTAATTTAAATATCATGAAATTAGAAACTTGTGAAATAACTGTTTCAGAAAGTTCAACTGGTCTTTGAGATATTAAATCTAAAATAACACCATATTTTCTACCTTCCTTAGCAACACGTTCGAAAATATTATATCCAAGTAGGTAATTATCATTATCGTTTTGAACATATCTATGAGCTTCTTCTAAGAAGATATGGAAAGGTATACTAGCTCTATTATTTAAACTTTTAGCAAAGTTAAATAACATTTTAGAGAATGTCTTAGTAACAAATTTAGCAAACCAATCATCAACATCTTCTAAGTTAAAGTTAATAATTTGAGCTTTATGTCCATCTTTACTTACTAATGACATAATATATTTTTCTCTAGTTATAAAATCATTCATTTTAAAGTATTCACTATATTCACTAATTAATAGGGAATGTAATCTAACTTTTAATGTAATTGCAGCTGCATATGCAATATCATTTCTTAAAAGTCCTTCTGAAATTAATGTAAAGTTTAATGCTTTTTCTAAATCTTCTAATGTATAGTAATTAATTTCTGTAGGTTCATATTTATCTAAAGTTTCATCAATATAGCTTGTTATATATTCAGTAACTAATATACTTTCAGTAAAATTACCTGCTGTATCGATGATAAAACAATCTCTAAATTTTCTTACATATCCAAGTCCTTGAACTGGAGAGTCCATATTAAACTCTTTAGTTGAACATGTCTCTAATATTGCAAAGATATCATTTTTCTTAGATGCAGAAGTTTGATTAGTAAATAAAATATTCATAATAGCTTTAGCAATTAAATGATTTTTATACTTATTTGACATCTCACTATTGATAGCAAATATTTGTACCAATTTTAACATACGTTCAACTATTGGTATTTGAGCATGTTCAGTAACATTAAGTAAAATAGATAAATCTTCGGCATCTAAAAGCCATAATGGTATTCTAAGTCTTTCACCCATCTTATCCATTTTATTAGTTGTATAATATTTAAAGTTATAGTTTGGATTTATTTCATTAATATTACCAAATGCATTATGATATTCACCATAGGCATCAAAAATAAAGAAATTAGCTTTATATGGTAATAAACTTTGATCAGCAAAGACGTTTTGTAAAAGTCTAGCTACACCACATGATTTACCTGAACCTGAGTTACCAAATATTGCCATATGATTACTAAATAGTTCGTTTACATTTGCCATAATTGGATACTCATCATATAAAGGAGAAACTCCTACTGTAAATTTTCCCTTTCCTGGAGTACCTACAAGCATTGCAAGCTCATCTTTATTTATGATTCTTAACTTAGCTTCTAGTGTAGGTTTTCTAATTACACCACCAATAAAACCATGATCTGTAATTTCACCTAAAAATGTAACTTTAATAACTTCTTTTGAAACGTCATTAACTTCACCTAATATTTTTTTATTATCATCTTCAAAAACAACATGCATATTCATTAAATTAGTAGCAACTGGAGTTCCATCAGGAACTTGAATATGCGCTGTATTATCACTTATATAAATAATTTTACCAAACATGAGCCTCACCCTATTCTTATTTAATTATACTAAAATTAAAGAAATATGTCTATAAAAAATAAAAAAAAGGATATAAATCCTTTCCTACCTAATTTTTATTTTACTAGGTATTCTTAATACCGTAAGATTATATTTATGTTCAATAAAGTTAATAACACTTTTAACAAAATATAATAATGATATTAAGTTTATAATAGCAAATAGAGTATAAACACTACTAATTGAATCCATTATCTTTGAAATTAATGCAACTATAATAGATAAAGCAATTTTTAATACATCCTTTTGCAGCTCACTTATCATCTTGTATTCCTCCCGAGCAATTAATATTATATCACATTTTTATTATTTGTCAAAATCTAGATATTATTCAATATTAATGCTGCAAAATATGCATAAATCAATACTAGTCCAATTGATACTAATACTTCAACAATAAATGATAATGCATCTTTTTCTAATTTAGATAAGTTATATGTAATAAGTAATAATACATAACTTATAAAAACATTAACAATTTCATATATAAATATAGATATAAACTTCGTTGTATAATTAGCAGCAATAAAATCCATATTCATTAAATTAAGAACAATAAACGATGCAACTACACTAATAAGTAATTTTCTATTTTTCTTAGCGCTGGTAATTGAAATGCATATCAATAATGCATATAAAAGAAATATCGGTTTAAACATTTTTATCACTCCTTAAAATATCATTTATAATATAATTGGTTATCAAAAGTCCGGCAGTTGCTGGTACATATGAAATAGAACCAACACGTCCCTTTATTAAAGGAACTTCAGTACTTGATACAGTCATTATTTTACCTTTAATTTTTTCATCGCGTACCATTTTTCTAATTATTTTTGCTATAGGATCATAACTAGTTTTTCTAATATCTTGAACCACTAATTTAGTTGCATCAATTTTATTACCTGTACCCATACTAGTTATAAATTTGATTTTGTCTTTTAGACATTTTCTTATAATAGCTTTTTTAGTTTCAATTGTATCACATGCATCTACTACATAATCTATTTTATCTTTAAATAACATATCTAAATTATCATTATCTATAAATAAATCATATTTTATAATTTCTATATTAGGATTAATACTTTTAATTCGCATCTCCCATTCGTCAACTTTTTTATTACCAATATTATTTTGATTAGATATTATTTGCCTATTTAAATTAGTAATATCAACAATATCATTATCGACAATAATAATTTTACCTATGCCAGCTCTTACAAGAGATTCTAAAGCATATCCACCTACGCCACCTAAACCTATTATTAAAACAGTTTTACTATGAATTAAATTTATGTTATCTCCAATTATCCATTCTTCTCTTGTAAACATAATCCCACCAATAATATTATATCAAAAAAACATTTATTATCAAATTAATAAAAAGAGGTTTCCCTCTTATCTATTAACGATATAGAATGTAACAACACCAATTTTTAACTCATCAGCATTATAATTTGTAGTATATATTCTACCATCATTTCTATCAGGATCAAGGCTTAAAGTTGCGCCTAATTCTTTTTCAAAAGCATCAGCATCGTCTCCAACTAAAGTAGAAAACTCAATTTTACCGTCTTTAATGCGATAGAAACCACCAGCATGATAACCACCTTCAAGTCCAAATGAAGAATCTATATCGAAAAATCCAGCATTATTTCCATCATTTTGGAATAAAGTTAATACAAAACGACCTCTATGATATGCTGTTTCACCGTAATTACTTGCGTATATATGCATTTTGATATGTTGGTCAGTATTGATATCTTTCATACCCGTAGCCGTACAAGTTGGGCACATGCTTACACACTCTCTATCTTCGCATAAAGGACAATTGCATTCTTTTTCTTTTGTATCAACTGATGGACACTTGCATTTAGAACAACCTTCAGCTTTTTGGCAACTAGGACAACTACATACTTTTTTATTGCTCATTTTATCATAACAAATATAACCCGCTAATCCTAAAGCAAGTACCGCAAATATTATACAAAAAACTTTATACTCTTTCATGTTACTCCTCCTCTATTTTAATTATAAGATATAAACATTAAAATTACAACACGAAATATGTTTGAAAAATAAAAAGAGGTTTCCCTCTTATTTATTAACAGCGTATAATTTAACTTTTCCTATTTGTAATTCAGATTCATTATAATCTAAAGTATATGATGAATATCCTTCTGTTTCAGTCTTTTCTAAATCAGCACCTAAATAAAGTGTAAATGCTTTACCAGTATTGATTGCCTCATTAACGATTAAAACTAATTTCCCATCTCTTAATTCATAAGGTCCAGTTATACCTCCAGCTTCACGTGAATATGCAGCACCTAAAGAATAGTAACCACGATTGGCATCTTGTTCCATTAATACTAATGAAACTCTTCCTTCTTGATATGCTGTTTCACCATAATCACTTACATAGTAATTTACTTTCAAAGCTTGATCCTTATTAATATTTTTTATGCAAGTATCATTTTTAGCCACCATCTTGTCATAACAAATATATCCAGCTAATCCTAACGTGATTATAATAAATAATGTTAATGCAAAATTTTTGCCCATCAATTATTCCTCCTCTATTTTAATTATACCATAACATAGGAATATTAAAATACAAAAAAACAGGTATTTTACATACCTGCTTGTTTCATAACTTCTTCAGCAAAGTTTTCTTCTCTTTTTTCCATACCTTCGCCTACTTCATATCTAACCATAGTTTTAATAGTACCACCATTGTTAGCTACATATTGTTTAACTGTTTCTTTATTTTCAGCTTTAACAAATATTTGATTTTCTAAGCATACTTCTTCATAATATTTATTAACTTTTCCAACTAATATGTTTTCAATTCTATCAGCTGGTTTACCTTCATTTAGAAGTTCTGCTCTCATAATTTCTTTTTCTTTTTCTAATACATCAGTTGGTACTTCTTCTGGTTTAACATATAAAGGTCTCATAGCAGCACTTTGCATTGCTACTTCTTTTGCAACTTCTTCATTTGCTCCATCAACTACTGTTAATACAGCAATTTTACCACCCATGTGGATATAAGTACCAAATGATTCAGTATCACTTTTTGTAACTTTAGTAAATCTTCTAAAAGATAATTTTTCACCAATCTTTGCAGTTTTATTTGTAATGATTGATTCTAAAGTTTCACCATCTACATCTAATGCTAAAGCTTCAGTAACATCTTTAACATCACTATTAATAACTGCTTTTAAGATAGTGTTAACAAGTTCAATAAATTCTGGATTTTTTGCAACAAAGTCAGTTTCTGAATTAACTTCAACTACACATGCATTATTTCCTTCAGTTAAGATTGCAGCTAAACCTTCTGCAGCAATTCTATCAGCTTTTTTAGCAGCTTTAGAAATACCTTTTTCTCTTAACCAATCAATTGCAGCGTCAATATTTCCATTACATTCTTCTAACGCTTTTTTGCAATCTAACATTCCAGCGCCTGTTTTTTCTCTTAGCTCTTTTACTGTACTAGCACTTATCATAATATCCTCCTATAATATGAAAGATGATATAAATCATCTTTTTATTTTAAAGCTTCTAACAATTCTGCTTTTTTCATTGTTGAATAGCCTTTAATATCTTTTTCTTTAGCTAATTCTCTTAATTCAGCAACTGTTTTAGTAGATAAATCTACAACGGCTTTTTTAGTTGTTGCTTTTTCTTTAACTTCTTTAGTTTCAGTTTTAGCTTCTTTTTTTACTTCTTTTTTAGTTTCAGTTTTTACTTCTTTTTTTGCTTCTTTATTGAATGGTTTTTTCTTATCAAATCTTTTTTCTTTGAAATCGTTTCTTTCTTCTTTTCTTCTTACAGATTCAACTGCTTTTTGCATAATATCAGTAGCGCTTTGAGAATCTTCTTGAGCATAATCAACAATAGTTCCTCCATTAGCTTCTACGATAGCATTAGCCATAACACCTGTAATTAATTTAACTGCTCTAATTGCATCATCATTAGCAGGAATAACATAATCTACCATATCAGGATCACAATTAGTATCAACAATACCAAATACTGGAATATTTAATCTTCTAGCTTCTTTGATAGCAATATCTTCTTTAGAAGGGTCTACTATAAATAAAGCTTCTGGTAATTTAGTCATTTCTCTAATACCACATAATAATTTATTTAATTTTTCATATTCTTTCTTTAATAATGCTACTTCTTTTTTAGGTAACTTATCAAAAGTACCATCTTTTTCCATATTTTCGATTTCTTCTAATCTTTTAACTCTTCTTCTGATTGTTCTGAAGTTAGTTAAAGTACCACCTAACCATCTTTGGTTAACATAGAAAGATCCACTTCTTAAAGCTTCGTCTTTACAAGCTTCTTCTGCTTGTTTTCTTGTTCCAACGAATAAAGTTTTTCCACCATTCTTGCTGATTTCAGATAAAGCTTTATATGCTTCTTCTAATTTTTCAGCAGTTTTTGCTAAATCAATGATATAAATATCATCTCTTGATCCATAGATATATTCTTTCATCTTTGGATTCCATCTTTTTGTTTGGTGACCGAAATGTACTCCAGCCTCCAAAAGTAAATTCATAGACACAACTGTCATAATATTCTCCTTTCGTTATTTCTTCTGACATTTCAAAACTATACCACCCTTTAGGCACTCGATATAGAAATTCATGCCATGACATTTAAAAAAGCCAATAATATTATAGCATATTTTGTACTTTTTACAATGATTTTTTTATATATTTATTAATAAATTATATGAAAAAAGTTATACATAAGTATAACTATTTTAAACTATCTAAATACTTCATAATCTCTTCATTAATAGCTTCTCGTGTTTTAATATCATTATCAACACATTCTATTGTATGGAAATTATATTTTTTAGCAACTTCTAAATATGCTTTTTCAGCATGTCTTAAATGATCAGGACTTGCCTCATGTTGATCTAATGCTTCAGTTCTATCATGACCTAATTTCATACTCCATTCATATGGCATATGCAAAAATATTTTAATATCTGCTTCAGGTAATTCTAATGATTTGAATTCTAAGTTGTCTAACCAATCATACATTGCAAATCTTTCCTTTTCATCTTCTAATTTACCACCTTGATGCGCCATATTAGAATATACATACCTGTCTAAAACTACAATAGTACCCTTATTTAACATATCTATAATTTTATTAATATTATATCTTCTATCTGCTGCATAATATAGGCTTGCAACTTTAGGGTCTACATTAATTGCGCCTTCACTAAACCACCCATCGCAAATATAGTTTTTACCAAGATATGGTCCGCCCACTATTTTACCTGTTGGGGTATCATATGCTGGGAACGAAAATTTATATACATCATATCCTTTATCTTTTAATTTATCAATCATCATATTTGTTTGAGTCTCTTTACCTGAACAATCAGTTCCCTCAACTACAATTAATTTACCTCTCATATTATCACCTATTCTACAATATCATTCTCTTCATTAAATTTTACATCTAAAAATTTCTTACTTGCAAGTAAATCACACATATGTACAAATTTTTCATATTTATTCTTAGGTAATGGCATCATTACATTGCCATTAAAATCTTTATTATATGGTCCCATATGTGCTTCTACCATTCCACATAAAAGATCTAATTCATCTTCCGTAAATGTAAGTTTATCTTTATTATCTCTTATTAATTTAGCTGCAATCATAGGATGATTTACTAATGTATATTTACCTTTTACTAGTCCATACTTACAACTATCATGCATAATAAGTGCGATTATTACTAAATCTTTTTCAATATCTGTATAATCTTTACATAAAAAATTATCAGCAAATATTTCGTATGCAATTCTTACAGCTGCCTTAGTATGTCTTAAAAGGCCTCCATCCCCCTGTGCAAATGCAGGATGATATTTACCTGTAGATGATGCAGGTACTTCATAAAAATAGTCAGGTATTAAATCTATTAATTTTTTACTATTTTCTAAAATTCTTGCATCTTTTATATAACTTAATTCTTTTACAAATACATTATTCATAATTCTCACCTATAAAATCTGATAATATGCTATTTGATACATATATTAGATCCTTTCTAATTTTAATACTATTATTTTGAATAACTAATTTATTTTCACTTAGTAATTTTTTAACAATATCGATATTTAATATATCCATATCACATTTTTTATTAAACTTATCTATATCTATTCCATCTATCTTTCTAAGTCCTAATATAAATTCATTTTCTATCGTCTCATTTAATGATAATGAATCTATATCACTTCTATAATTACCATTTAAATATTCACTCATATTCCTTGTATTAGTATATCTTATATCATCAATATAACCAGATGCAGATAGACCAAATCCATAGTATTTTTGATTATTCCAATAGACTAAATTATGTTTAGATTCATATCCTTCTTTAGCAAAATTAGATATTTCATAATGATGATATTCATCTAATTCCATACATATTATATCATACATTTCTCTATCTAAATCAGGATCAATATAACTAGTATTGTTATTACCTAGTATAGTATGTTTTTCTATAATTAATGAATAAGTAGATATATGTTTAATATCTAATTTTTTAATAAAATTAATATCTTCTTTTAATTCAGCAATTGTTTCTCCTTTAATTGCATACATTAAATCAACACTTATATTATTAAAGTATTTTTTTGCAATTAATATCTTTTTTTCAATATCACTACTACTATAATTTCTTCCTAAATACTTTAAATATTTATCATGAGTAGATTCAACACCTATACTTAAACGATTAACTTTATTCATAGATAAATATTTACAAAGCTCATCATTTATATCTTCTAAATTACATTCAAAAGTTATCTCTTCTATATTTCCTTTGAACATTTTTATAATATTAAATAATTTATCTAAATTGTTCTTAGAAAGACTAGAAGGTGTACCACCACCAATATATAAAGTATATATTTCTTCACCATTATAATTTTCTTTAATTTCTTTTTTTAGCGCATCTAAATAATTAGAAGCCATATCATCATTATAATATAATTTAGAAAAGTCACAGTAAGTACAAATAGATTTGCAAAAAGGAATATGAATATAAACACTTACCATAACATCACCAATTACATTATACCATAAAAAAACGTCATAAGACGTTTATTCATTATCATCTAAAGATAATATTGATAAGAATGCTTCTTGTGGAACTTCTACAGAACCTACTTGTTTCATTCTTTTCTTACCTTCTTTTTGTTTTTCTAATAGTTTTCTTTTACGAGATACATCTCCACCATAACATTTCGCAAGTACATCTTTTCTAACAGCTTTAATATCTGCTCTTGATATTACTTTATTACCAATAGATGCTTGTACAGGTACTTGGAATTGTTGTCTAGGTATTAATTTAACTAAATTATTAACTATTGCCTTACCTCTATTATACGCGAAATCTTTATGTACGATCATTGATAAGGCATCTACTACTTCACCATTTAATAAAATATCCATTTTTACTAAATCAGATACTTTATATCCTATAAGTTCATAATCAAATGAAGCATAACCTTTTGTATAACTTTTTAATTTATCAAAGAAATCATATACTATCTCAGATAAAGGTATTTCATAATGAATATTTACTCTTGTAGGAGTTACATATTCTAAAGATATATAGTTACCTCTTTTATCTTGGCATAGTTTCATAACTGCACCTATATAATCAGATGGTACAAATATATTTGTCTTAATATAAGGTTCTTTTATTGATTTCATCTTTTCTCTTGTAGGCATCAAAGCTGGATTATCAATCATTTCTATAGTACCATCAGTAAGTTCTATTTCATAAATAACAGAAGGAGCGGTTGCAATGATATCAATACCAAATTCTCTTTCAATTCTCTCTTCTATGATATCCATATGTAAAAGTCCTAAAAATCCACATCTAAATCCAAATCCTAAAGCCTCAGATGTTTCTGGTATAAAATCTAGTGAGGCATCATTAAGTTTTAATTTGTCTAATGCATCTTTAAGTAATGGAAATTTAGAAGATTCTAAAGGATATAGTCCTGAAAATACCATAGGTTTCATAGGGCGATAACCCTTTAATGGTTCTAAAGCTTTTTTATTTTCTAAAGTTATAGTATCTCCTACTTTAACTGTTCTGATATCTTTAATAGAACCACAAATATATCCTACTTCACCTGCTACTAAGCAATCTTTAATTACTTTATTAGGTGTGGATATACCAAGTTCTACAGTATCATATGTAGCATTAGAAGCCATCATATACATTTTATCTCCCGTTTTGATTTTACCATCAACTATTCTTACAAGTGCGACTACACCTCTATATGAATCATAATAACTATCAAATATTAAAGCTTTTAAAGGTGCATTAATATTGCCAGTAGGTGCTGGCACTCTATCTATAATAGCCTCTACTAATTCTTTTATACCTACACCAGTTTTAGCAGAACATAATATTATTTCATCTTCATCAAAACCAATTTCTACTAATTCCTTTGTCACTTTTTCAGGATCGGCATTTGGTAGATCTATTTTATTAATTACTGGTATTATCCTTAGGTTATTATCTAATGCTTGATATAATGTTGCTAATGTCTGAGCTTCAATTCCTTGAGCAGCATCTACTACCAATATAGCGCCTTCACACGCGGCCAAACTTCTTGATACTTCATATGTGAAATCGACATGTCCTGGTGTATCAATTAGATGTAATATATAATCTTCGTCTTTATAATGATATTTTAATTGAACTGCATTTAATTTAATTGTAATTCCACGTTCTCTTTCAATATCCATATTATCTAATAATTGATCTTTTGCTTCCCTTTTAGATATCGCATTAGTAATTTCTAATATTCTATCTGCAAGTGTACTTTTCCCATGATCTATATGCGCAATTATAGAAAAATTTCTAATATTTTCTTGTTTCAATTTTATCACCCAATCCTAATGCAATTCCTATAAACATATAATAATATATTGATACTTGATATACATTTATATTAAATAAACCTTGTATATTATAACCTATTAAACTAAATAATAAAATAGTTGATAACACATTTTTACTATTTATTATCTTTTTATGATATATAAATATCCATATCAAATAAACTATTAAACTGAATATTCCTGTTTCAACTAAAATATTTAAATATATATTATGCGTCTTATCGTAACGCAAAAGATTATGCACAGTATTATCTTCTATTGTTAAGCGGTATATAGAAAAGTTTTCAAGACCGCTACCTAAAAGTATAGAATCATTCCTATCTATATATTTAATACTATCTATCCATAAATCTATTCTTCCGTTACTCATTTTAGATAGTTTAGCTAACAATGAACCACCATGTCTATATATATCAAAATCATTTTTGATAGTATAATTTTCATATCTCCAATCGCCTATATAAAATGTTTTATTTATATATACTGAACTTCTAGATACCAAATAATAGAAAATGATATATATAGGAATTAAAACAAATATTTTTTTAAGTAATTCTTTTTTGTGAATGAATAAATATATAATTAAAATTATAAATAATAATACCATTGTTAAAAATGGTCCTGTTGATGAGGATAATATTATACCTATAAAAGCTATTATATGTGTAATTAAATATATAGTTTTACCTTCATATAAATATAATCCAATGAAAAATGACGAAAATAATACCATTAATGTTCCATAGAAATTAGGATTCCCAGCAAAACCATAAGCCATACCGTAAAATGTTTTACTACTTATAATATTTACATTTAAATAAACTTGGATAAGTCCAAATATAAAGTTAATAAATACAATACCTATAAAAACTTTTATTAATATATTAAATCCTTCTTTAGTAATATTTCTAGCATTTATATAAATAAGTAGATACATCAAAAAAGTAATAAATCCTTCTTTTCTACCTCCACCTAAAAACGCGATAATTGGATTATATGCAAATATAGAAGATATAAGTAATATCAATATATATACTAAAAATACTATAATATCTATTTTTTTTATTTTTTTAATATTATATATAAATAAATATGTTAAAGGTATCATAACTATTATATATAAAGATGTATATAATTCATTAACACTCTTAGTAATTTCATATAATAAATCCGGCATTAAAAATAAGATAGATATCATAGATAAAGTAATAATATTTAATTTATCAATTACTTTTTTATCTAACTTAAATAAAAATATATCACTTAAAATATTCATTAGTTTTTCCATGATATCACCATATAAATTATAGCAAAAATATGCAAATAAAAAAAGTGTCATGGACACTTAATTTATACTAGTCTGCTTTAGCACCATTTGCTTCAGTGTAACTGTAAGTTTCAGCACTTCCGTTTACTGTACAACCAGTAGCTGATTTAACAGTACCATCTTCGATAGTGTATGCTGTACAAACAACTTTATCAGTTGAGTTAACATTTAATGATGCACTTAGAGTAGTTGTAGTATCGAATGAACTTAAATCTAAGTTACCACCATCAAATGCAGCAGTCATGATAGCGATTTGGATATCTTTAACATGTCCTTCTACTGAACGAGCATTTGCAGCTTTTTTAGCAGATGCAATAATGTTAGATATTACTGGTGTTACGATTAATGCAATAATAGCTAAAATTACGATAACTGCTAATAGTTCGATTAATGTAAATCCTTTCTTATTCATTTTCATATATCTCACCACCTTATCTTAATACAATACTATATTATCACAAAATTTGGGTAAAAGTCAATCTATATAAATTATAAACACCAAATAAAAATGGTTATACTTATATTATAACCATTATTACTTTTTATATTCAGTTTATTTTAAAATGTTTAACCAAATCTTTCTAACTTCTTCTTTACTAAATTTTTTTGCTTTTTCTTTAGCACCAACACCTAGTTTTTGAAGTTTTTTAGAATCTTTTAACATTTTATTCAAAGTATCAATGTATAAAGCCTCATCCCTATTTTCAATATAATATCCATTAATATCATTATCAATGATATCAATAATTCCTGACTCGGTTTTATATGCAATACAAGGAATTCCATAACTCATAGCCTCTAAAAGTACCATTGGAAGTCCTTCCCTAGTTGATGTTAATGCAAATACTGAAGAATCCATCATATAAGGAATCATCTCTTCTTTTGTTTTATATCCAGTTAATATTACCCTATCAGCAAGTCCCATTTCATTCACTTGTTTTTTCAAGTTCTCAGCTTCAGGACCAGCACCTATAACATACAATTTATTTTTCTTATTATCTAATTTACTAAAGATATCTATAAGTTCGTTAACTCTTTTAATTGTTGTAAGTCTTGATATTGTAATGATATTTTTACTTTTTAAATCAGAACTAGCCTCTTGCATATCAATCATATTAGGTACAACACATATTTTTATATGTTTATTCCATGATAAGAATTTATCATAATCTTCTTTTAAACTTTGTGTTAATGAGAATAAATAATCAATATTTTTAAAACTACTTAATTTTTTAATAAGTGCTTTATTCCAATTATGATGAATATGTTCTTGAACAATTTTTACAGTTTCTTTTTTACCATATTTATCAAGCAATGTAGAAAATTCTATTCTTGTAGATACTATATAATCACTATTAGAATTTTTTATCTCATCTATGATTAATTTCTTTCTCAAATGTAATATTTTAGTTGCTTTAATTCCTTCTTTAAATATACCTACAATATTAAAATGTTTTAAAGCATGCATAAATTCATCACGATTAGGTACACCATCGTATAAGTATTTAACTTTAACCTTAGGATCTATTTTATGATTATTCGGAAATTTATAAAATGATACTAATTCAACTTCTAAATCATTACATAAACAATTTGCAGTATTGACTATAGATGTCTCTATTCCACCTAAACCTAAGTGTAATAATAAAAATGTTATCTTCTTCATATTAACCTCTCACTTCAAATATTAATTTAATAATTCCATACAATTTTAAATTAATTAATCGATAAATTACTTTTCTATTTCTACTCATATATTTTAGATAAATATTATCTTTATAATTTGGAAATTTATCTTTAAGATATTTCTTATACTCATTTATAATATCTTTCTTAACTTTACTAGAAACATTAATTCTTGCAATACGTGTAATACCCATAATATATATATGATATACTGCTAAAAATTCCAATTTATCATATACATCATTCAATACATTTTTATCTTCAAAATAAGATATCATACTATCAAATGCTGGTAATAATTCTAAATTTCTTTTGACATTTGTATTATTCATAGTAGAACCTGGTCTTAACAAATAGTTATATAAAGCTTCATCTACAAATGCAACATTATCCTCATTAAATAATAACTTAGCTGTAAAATCAATATCTTCATACCATAATTTTTCTCTAAAATCGATATCAATTAATTCCCTTTTATAAATCTTATTCCATACAGCCATATTACCATATATGATATCTAGTGTAGCATCTTTATATATTGAAGGATATAAAACATCTAATATTTTACCTTCCATATCAACAACTTTATGACCACAAATTACAACATTAGCAGATTCTTCTTTTGCTTTATTATACATTTTTTCAAACATGTCATAATCTACATAATCATCAGAATCAACATACGCAACAAATTCACCTGTCGCGTATTTAAGTCCTAAATTTCTTGCTGAACCTTGACCACCATTTTCTTTTTCATAATATTTAATATTTTTATATTTTTTCATATATTTATTTATGATTTTTTTAGAATTATCTGGTGATGCATCATTAACTACAATTATTTCGATATCTTTTAATGTTTGATTAACTAAACTATCTAAACATTTATCTAGATATTGTTCTACATTATATACAGGTACTATTACACTTAATTTCATAAAATCACTTCTTCTTAATTATATTATTACATAATATTCCATAAATTAAAATAAAAATATACATATATTGTTTATTAGATACTAAGTTTTCTGTATAGTTTCCTAGTAAGAATACACCTAATATAAGTAATGGTAAATAATTTTTATTTTTAAAGCTATCAAAACATATATGACATATATATGCATATAAAATAAATGCTCCAATAATTCCTATCTCAGCAGCTATCATTATATAACCACTATGAGGATATATATAGTCCTTATCTTTTAAAACTGATGTATCTTTAAGATATAAATTCGCGTTTTGATTATTATATAAATATGAATAATTATTTAATCCAACACCGAATAAAGGTCTTTCTTTAATAAATTCTAAACCAATGTTATTATAATAATTTCTATCATTAATAGAATGGTCATCACTTATATCAGTTACTTCTTTGGAACTATCTTGATTAACTAAAGAAATTTGTAATTTTTCAGGAATATGCAATTTAGAATATCCATAATTAACAATAGATTGGAATGAATATATAAATCCAGGTATTAAAAATGCGATTAAAAAAGTAATTACTGGTAAACCTAAATTAGTATATTTCTTATCAATAATTGATTTTATTACAAATATTATTAATATAATTATAAGACTGATTAAACCACTTCTTGAAAAAGTTAATACTATATTAGTAGATACTAGTATAGCAAATAAAATATTTTTCAAACTATTATCTTTATATAGTTTTGATAATACAAGTATATATATAATAACTGAATATTTATCAAATAAAGTCGGTAAGTAAAAAGTTCCAGGTATTCTACCATTGATACCAGGATATTTTTCATTTGCAAATGTATTTAAATCAAATTTAAATATATATTGTAGTATTCCATATACCATAGCTATAATAGCTGAATATATAATTGAATCTACAATTTGTTTTTTCTCATCTTCTTTTAATTCTACTTTAGAAATAAAGAATAAAAGTACAATAATATCTACAAAATTAACAATTCCTGTAATAGATTGTGTACCAATATTGATACCAAATATTATTGTTAATATATACCAAAATATATTAAGTCCTATAAAAATTAGATAATATTTATATTTTTTTAATGCATCTATATTTTTTATATTATCAATAATAAATGAACAGTTCATAATAAGTGGAAGACCTATCATTAAAGCCTTTCTTATTTGATCCAATAAATTGCTCTCAACAAATTTTCCTATACCACAAAAAAGTGTTAATAAATAAATTGATATTATAATTATGTTTATACTACGTCTTGAAATTTTCATATTATTCTCCTCTATCTATGAGACAATTTAATATACAATTTAGGACATATTTTAATAACTAATTTCTTTATTTTTCTTTTAATATTATCTTCTAATAAATAATTAAAAATATGTCTTTTTCTTAATTCTTTAATATAATTATTTAAATTTTGACCATTCAAAAGTGAAGCCTTAATAATAAGACCATTAGCTAAATAACTATATATGATTTTTTTCTTATCATTGTCTATTTTTTTGTCCTTTGAAATTATATCATATAAATGGTCAAAATGATATAATACATCGTTACATCTTTTAACATTTTTTTCAGCACCATTAACAATACTACCCATTCTTTGAACATAATTATATCCATAATAATTAGTAATATAAATATTATTAGTTTTAACTAAAATATATGGTGTTAAACCAAAATCTTCATGTATACGTCCAACAGAATACTTAAATTTATTTTTTATGAAAAATGATGCCTTATAACAATAAGACCAAGCTGGTTCTGATAATTCAAAAGCTAAAATATCATTTAACTTAGCTTTACCATCAAAATTACCTTCTTCATGTCTTATTAAATTACCTGATGTATCTACAAAATTAACCTTATATTTTATTAAATCATATTCCTTTTTAGTTAAAATATTATTTAAATGCTCTAGTAAATCATATTCAATATAATCATCACTATCTAAAAATAATAAATAATCCCCACTAATATATTTAACACCGTAGTTTCTAGCATCTGAAAGTCCACCGTTTTCTTTTTCATATAAACTAAATCTTTTGTCTTTAAGATATTTTTTAATAATATCAACGGAATTATCTTTAGTACCATCATTAACTATAATAACTTCATAGTTATCATATGTTTGATTTTTAATACTATCTAAACATTTAGCTATATATTCTTCTACATTATAAACAGGAATAACTATACTGAATTTCATAACTCACCTCTATCGTTTTAATTTGTTTTTAAGTATACCAACAAGAGTCTTACGATCCTCTTTATTAAGTAACATAAAATAGTTAACAAGAAGACCAATTACACCAATAACTATAATTGATACAATTACATTTAACCAACTAGACATTGCAAATAATTTTGCTACAAAGTAACATATAATAAACAATACTAATGTTGTAACATTATATCTTAAAATAATAGGTACAAATGTTGATTTTTTAAGATTCAATAAGAAACATAATTGTAACGGTGTAATAATAAAACATAGTACTATTTGCATAAATGCCGAAGTACCTACAATAGCATATGCTCCTAAATTAGTAAATTTTAACATAACAAGTACTAATATAGTTGAAACAACACCTGATGCAATTCTTAAGATTGCATTTTCTTTTACTTTATTTGCAATAGTATATAGATTATATAATGGATTAATCAATCCACCAGTAAATATATTTATAAATGTTAATGAACATAAAATATATAATGTCCAAGTATCACTATCTGGCATCCATATTTTAAAGAATCCATATCCTAATACTAAAATATAAACAAATGGAATATTACCAAAAATACCACTTATTTTCATAGATTTTTTAGATTCTTCAATCAAACCATCCATATCACCTTTGGAATAGAATGTAATCATTTGAGGTTGAAAAACATTAGAAATACTAGCAATTACAGTATTCATAATAGTTCCTGGAAGTTTAGCAATCGCTACTAATCCCATTACAAATGGTGAGATGGCTAAATTACTAATAATTAAATCAAGTCCATCTGCTAATGTATTACCTAAATTTGTAATAGAATTCCACATACCAGAAGATAGTAATGTTTTAACTTTATCTTTTTTGTAATTATTTTTATCAATTTTAATATCAGGAAGTAAGTCTTTTGTAAACTTAATATTAAATAATATTACAAATATACCTGCTATTAATGTTGCTACACCAACATAAAAAACTGATGGTTTAAAGAAAATAAATAACGCTACAATAACTAATGCTTTCAAAAAATTAGATTCCATGTTTTTTATTGACGTTAAATATAATTTATTAGTTGCGTATGTTGCAATAGTAAATACACCACCAATTAATGTAACAAAGAAATTGATTGTTATAAACATAAATAAAAGTTTTACATCTGTAATTAGATTTATCGGTATATTAATTACATGTTCTAAGAAGTATATTAAGACTACTGCAGGTATAAGAAATACTAATACGATAAAAATATTAGCAAGTAATACTGATGAAAAATATTCATTAGCTTCTTTATAATTCTTTTTATGTATTTCAATTGTAATAAATCTACTAGCCATAGAATTTAATGCTGTAGTAAGTATAGTAGCATAACTAATAAAATTATTAGCAAGTTGGATAAACCCATATGCTTCTTCACCAATTGCCTTAACTATATATGGTGATAAACCAAAATTAATTAATAAATTAATAACAAGAACAAATAATGTTGTTATTAAGTTAATAAATAATTGTTTATTCTTACCCATATTACCCACCTACTTTTCTAATATTTTAACTAAATTATGATAAAAGTTTTCTAATGTAAACTCTTTTGCTTTTTTTAAGCCTGATTTAGACATTTTATCTCTTAAAGCAGAATCACTATATAATTTTTCGATAGCGTTTTTTATATTTGTCGATATAAAATCATCTTTAGCAACTACTATAGTGTCTTCTGTTGCATATTCAGGTGCACCACCTGAAAGTGTAACTATTAAAGGAAGTCCAGATGCCATATTTTCTACTACAACTAGTGGAGCAGCATCTTCACAAATTGAAGGTATTACACCAATATCTGATATTTTATAATACTTATATACTTCTTTATTATCAATAAAACCTGTAGTCTTAATTCTACCATTAGATTCTAAAACTAATTTATTAATAATATCTAAATAAGAATTTTTAGAATTTGTGCCAAAATTAGTAGAACCTATTATCATAAGCTTAATTTTATCATTATCAATTTTATTAATAGCTTGAATAAGTTCTAATACACCTTTTTCTTTTATGATTCTGCCACAGTAAACAACAACAAAATCATCTTTTTTAAAGCCTAGATTAGTTCTAATAGAATCACGTTCTTTTGCACTTATATTCTTACTAAACTTATTAATATCAATTCCATTTCTTAAAACATTTAAATCATTTATACCAGAAGTATGCTTAAATGTTTTTAGAACATAATCACTTACTCCTATAAATCTAGAATATGTATTATCTGTATGATCGTCTGAATTACCTACATGATGAAAATGTAATATCATTTGATCTTTTTTAAAATATTTTAAATAGCTTTCAAATGAATGAAATGCACCATCTTCCACTAAAATACGATCATATTTAATATTTTTAATACGTCTTAAAGCTTGTTCATTATATGTATTCAAATGCTTACCAAATAAATTTAATATATGCACTCTTAATGATTCTAATTTATATCCAAGACTATTGGGATTTATATATATATAATTAGAACACTTATATTTTTTACTAGCTTTATATGCTTCACTATTAAAAGTGGATACAACTGTTATATCCATTTTATGTTCACGTTCATTAACATCTACAATATGATTCATAAGTGTTTCTATAGCACCGCCCATTGTAGCAGGAACAGGCAAACCCTTAGGTAATATTATACATACCTTCATATACAATCACCATATTAATTATATCATAAATTAGTGTATATAAAAAGAAAAGAGACTAATAAATCTCTATTTCATTAATAATTCTAATTTAGCTTTTTCTTCTGCTAATTTTTGTCTATCTGCTTCTACTATATTAGCAGGTGCTTTATTAACATAGTTTTCATTTGATAGAAGTTTTTCTCTTCTTGCAATAGACTCTTGTAATGATTTAATTTGAGCCTCTTTCAAAGCTTTATCTTCTTCAGTTTCTTCTTTTTCATAGAATATTTCTGCTTTATAATTACCAGATTCAACTTTATATGATTTAATATTTTCTTTTTCATTAATCATTACATCTTGTAACTTTAACATCTTAACGATTATATCGTCAGTAGTATTAATCATTACTTTTGCATCTTTAGGAATATTATTTTCTGTTTTAACATTTCTAAATGCTTTAATAAAATCAATTTTTTCATCTACTAACTTAGCATCTTTTTTAAATACATATTCATCCTTATATTCAGGATATGTACTTATCATAATAGATTCACTATCCCTAATAGGTAACATAGAATATATTTCTTCTGTTACAAAAGGCATGAATGGATGTAACATTTTAAGTATTCCAGTTAATACATAACATAATACTGATTTAGTAGTATTAGATTCACTATTAAACTTAGCAAATTCAATATAATTTGAACAGAAATCATCATAAATAAATGAATATGTTTCAGAACCAAATAAATTGAATTCGTAATTATCCATATGTTTAATAGAACTCTTTAAAATATTTTCATATTTAGTTAAAATCCATTTATCTTCTAAAGTTAAATTATCAAATGTATACTTTTCTAATCCTTCAATATTCATAAGTACAAATCTAGATGCATTCCATATTTTATTAATATAATTCCAAGTTGAAGATAACTTTTCTTCATCAAATCTTAGATCAGTACCAAATGCAACATCAGTAGCTAAATAATATCTTAAAGCATCTACTCCATATTTATCAATCATGTCAAAAGGATCAACACCATTACCTAAACTCTTAGACATTTTGCGTCCTTCTTTATCACGGATAAGTCCATGAATAATACAATCTTTAAATGGTCTTACATCGTTCAACTCTTCTGATTGGAACATCATTCTAGCTACCCAGAAGAAAATTATATCATATGCTGTTACTAAACAATCATTTGGATAATATCTTTCTAAATCAGTCGTCTTATCAGGCCAACCTAATGTTGAGAAAGGCCATAATGCACTAGAAAACCAAGTATCCAAAACATCTTCATCTTGAACCCATCCATCTTCTTTAGGTGCTTCCATACCTACATATATTTCATCATCTTTATACCATGCCGGAATTCTGTGTCCCCACCATAATTGACGTGATATACACCAATCATGACAATCACTCATCCAAGCATTAAGCAGATTTTCAAATCTTTCAGGAACAAAATTAACTTTATTATCTTTATCCTTTTGAATTTTCAAAAGTTTATCAGATAAGCCATCCATTTTAACAAACCATTGTTTTTTAACCATTGGTTCTACCATGACACCTGTACGTTCAGAGTGACCTACTTCATGTGTTAATGGTTCAATATCAAGAAGTAATCCTTGTTCTTTTAAATCATTTAATACTGCTTCTCTTGCATCTTCTCTAGTCATTCCTTGATATTTTGAAGGTACGTTTTCATTCATTGTTGCATCATCATTCATGATACATATTCTTTCCAAATTATGTCTATTACCAACTTCAAAGTCATTAGGATCATGTGCTGGGGTAATTTTAACAACACCAGTACCTTTTTCCATATCAGCATGAATATCAGCAATAATAGGAATTTCTTTATTCATAATTGGTAGAATTACATTTTTACCAATATACTTTTGATATCTTTTATCTTCTGCATTAACCGCAACTGCTGTATCACCAAATAATGTTTCAGGTCTTGTAGTTGCTACATCTAAATATTCATCTGTGCCTGCAATTACATATTTTAAATGATAGAAAGCACTCTTTTCTTCTGAATAAATAACTTCTTCATTTGATAAAGCTGTCTTAGCAGCAGGATCCCAGTTAATTATTTTTTCACCACGATAAATTAATCCTTTATTATAATAATCTACAAATACCTTAGTTACAGCTTTATTAAGCCCCTCATCTAAAGTAAATCTTTCTTTTGTATAATCTACTGATACTCCCATAGCAGCCCATTGATCTCTAATATGTCCACCGTATTCTCTTGTCCAATCCCAGCAAGCATCCAAAAATTTTTCTCTACCATATTCATATTTATTAATTCCTTGGTCTTTCAATTTCTTAACTACTTTAGCTTCTGTAGCTATCGCTGCATGATCCATACCAGGAAGCCATAATGTATCAAATCCTTGCATTCTTTTATATCTTATAATCGCGTCTTGTATAGATACATTATAAGCATGTCCAATATGTAATTTACCTGTTACATTTGGAGGTGGAATTACAATTGAATATGGCTTTTTAGATAAATCACCACTAGTAAAATATCCTTTAGCCTTCCAATTATTATATTTTCCTGCTTCTGTTTTTTTAGAATCGTATTTTGTATCTAACATAATATCACCCTTTCATAATTAAAAAAAGCCAGTCATCCATAAAGGACGAACTAGCCGTGGTACCACCTTAATTTATAGTTTAAAACTACCTTAATACTATAACGCGTTACCGTAATACTCTATTTACTTAAGTACCAAACTCCGAAGCTACCTTCTAGTATCTAATTTAAGAATTTTGCACCAACCAATTCCTCTCTAATAAACAAATACTATACTCCTCTTCATCAAAGTCATTACAACAATTATATATGAATTTATTTATTTTGTAAAGTAAATTAAACTAGTTATTTTAGCTCTACCAACTGAATTATTAGTAGCCTCTTCAAAAGTAGGATTTATAAGATCAGGTTCTTTAATAGACGATATTATTACTGCATCGTTATTATAATCTACATTTTTATATGCTATATGTGTTATGGTATCATTATAACCATGTGTACCTTTACCACCAACAAATATATATATAATCTTTTTATCTTTTAAATATAAATAACCAGATGCATAATTTCCATTATTAGTTCCTTTAGCACCCCATACTTCTAGTTTATATAGTCCTGGATCTAATAAAACTTTTTCATAACCTTTTATATATCCATATTCATTTACTAAAGGTTCAGCAGATGTATTTATGTTTCTTATCAAAGATGTTACTAATGTACTACCATTATATGCACTGTAAGTAATGTTACTACCAGCTATTGCATGGTTAATACGATAATTATATGGTGTATATACATTCATAGTATAATCAATAGTTACGTAGTCAGATGCATTGCTTACTAGATTTATAGTATTAAAATCTGCAATTATTGTATTCATTTCTACAGTATCATCACTTGTATCTTTAATATTATTTAAAGCATTTTCTCTAATTCTTACTAGTGTATTACCCCTAACCATCATAAGTGATAAAACACCAAATATAAGAAGTAAAAAAATAATTAATATACCATATATTATTCCCGATAGTGCAAATCCCTTATTATTCATATTACCACCTATTATAATTATATAAGAAAAGACATAAAAATACAATAATCAATCATTAACAAATATCATATAGTTGCATATCATATAACAGGTGATTTTATGAAACAATGGTTTTGCAATAGAGGTATATGGTTTTTTCTTTTATTTGCCTTTTGTGTTTTATTTCTTTATCAAATATTAATTGCATTTTTTGTTGTTACAAGATTTAGTTTATTCTTAGTATTTGTATTTTGGTTTTTAATCCTCTTCTGTATTTTTAAAATAATATGGTGATATCATATTACTTGTTTTATTCATAATATTAATCATATTATAAATCTTTGTACACGTCTCTACATTAGATTTTGAAAATTCGATTTTATCAGGAAGCGCTACTAGAATAAAAAGTAACATTCGCTCATCATCACTAAGTGGATACTCTTTTTCATATCTTTTTAAAGCCTCATTAAAATCAAAATTATAATCACTATTTTTATATAATTTATATAAATCAAAAATCGGCATGTCAATTTTAGCTTTATCCCAACTTATTAAATATGGCTTATCTGATCTAATAAAGTGCTCTGGTTTTAAATTGTTATGCAGTACTACTAATCTTTTACTTGTTTTATCTTTAACACTTTCGTACCACTGTTCAAGCATATATTTTGAAAATGATAATGCATCATATATTTTAGATATATTTAAAGCCAAGAAATATTCCTGTGGTGACATATATATTTTAGTTTCAATCAAAGTCATAATATCATTATAGTATTCATATAAATATACGATATTATTAGAAATATCTTCATATATTTTTTTATAATCATCACTACTGACACATTTATAATGTGTCGTTTTATTGTGCATAAGACTTACTAAATCTATCATATCATCAATTCGTTGCTCAAGTGGCATATCACTATCAGATATATATTCTGTTATTATATATTCATCATCCATATCTATAATATTTGGATAATATAAAAAATTTCTCGATTTTAAATAATTTAAAACATCTATGTCATATCTTTTTTTAAATACATAACTACCTTTATTAGTATCTATAATACTGACATTGCCAATTTTTGTGTATTTATTAGGTATTAAATTATATTTTTTTAATACCTCATTATACTTTGACATATGGAATAATTATTTTATCCCCCAATTTAATATTAGTAATATCATTATATTGCTCTAAGATATCTTTAGTAACATTATATTTAGACATAATACTATCTAATGTATCTCCTTCTCTTACTATACATATTTTATATGTTACATAATTATCCGTACTATCTAAGTTAGCAAAAAGTGAACTATTTATATTTGTATCAACTGGACTATCAATAATAACGTTAGAATCATCTATTTCAATATTATTAATTTCGGTATCATGTCTTTCAACTAAAATTTCTTTAAGGCCATCAATTTTTACTTCAATATTCACACTAAGTACTTTATTATTAATAATTTCATAATAAAAGTCACTAACATCAGCATTAGCATCTTTACTATCATAAATATCATCTATTTCAATAGTAAAAGGTATACTATAAGAAAATGGAAGCGTATTCATGCTTGTCTCAGTAACCCTATACTCCCCATCTACATCAAAATTACCCTTAATAGTATTCACATTCTTATCAATTGTATGTTCCAATGATATAGAAGTAATTTCATATATATTTGTATCAAACTCTATTTCCTTTTTAAATGGTATTATTTTTTTCATAATACACTCCTTTCATTAAAGTGTATTAAATAATTTAATAATTATGCACAAAAAAAGCGATTATCTCGCTTTTGAATGACCATTTTCATAATCAACAGGGAAATTAACAATTTTATTATTCTTTTCCTCTAATTTTTGTTCAGCTTCTGCAATAATTAAATCCATTTTTTCTCTATCTTTTTCATCTAATTCAGAATAGAAATCGCTGCCTTTAATAGCTGATACATTAGTATAGAACAATTCATCATCTTTACCAAGATTAATTGCAACTTCTAATGTACGTTTAATTATATCGACAAAGAATTTTGGTTTACCTGTTGAAGCATCATGATCCATTTTACTAACAACATCTGTTAAATCATTATCTCCATTAACAAGACTAGGATCATTTTTAATAGCTTCATTTATGTCTTTATTAGCTTGTTCTAAAGTTTCTGGTTCTAAAATATCATAATTATTCATTAAAATCTTACCCCCACATTTGCAAAACCTTGAATTAATAAGGTTGTATCATTAGTAAAGTATGCCCTTTTCATTACATCTGGTCCAACTAGTGATGAAAGCAAATTAGTTTCGATTGCTTGTTCTTGATGCATCGGTTTATCAGATTCATTACCAATTAAATGATTAGTTAATATTTCAGTAAATCCAATATTTAATGCTTCATATTTTCCATCTTGTGCAAAACCTTTTTTATAATCTGTAGAACTTGCCACATTAAGAAGTTCATACATAAGTACATGTCTTGCATCATATTCACCATTCAATTTTTCACTATTAAAATATAGGATATTATCAACGTTGCTATATAATGAAACTTCATTACTTATAAATTTATTAATTTTTTTAAATTGTATACATGCTAAACGATCTTTCAAATTAGTTAAATCAACCTCAGGTAATTTTTCATGCATTATTGTAACTAGTTCATAAATATTATCTTTAATACCTTTTGATAAATAACCATTCATATCTAAGGCCTTTTTTATAGCATCCATAATATCCATACTATCACCCTAATGTAATTATACTATAAATCAATATTTTTGACAATATTTTTATGAAAAAAAGGTAATATTTTTTCACCAAAATATTACCTTTTAAATTGAATTAATTGGTTATATTAAAACATTTTCTATAGAAGTTATTTTAATATCGTCATTATTATTAATAATAGCATTAATAATAATATTTTCAACATCATCCTTGATTATTCTATCAACTTTTTTAACACCATTTTTCTCATAATTGCTTTTTTTAATTATCTCTTCAATAACATTATTAGTAATTTTAATATTAATATTTTTTGACTTATATTTTTTTCTCAACATGTTTAATTTTAAATTGATAATCTTTTTAACATCGTCATATTTTAATTTATTAAAATAAATAATATTATCTATAGCATTGGCAAATGAGTTATTAAATACTTCACTTATATTTAAACTTTTATTATCATTTTTAAAACCAATAGTCTCAATATTACTACCTACACTAGTAGTCATAATTATAATACTATTATTAAAATAAACATATTCTCCCTTAGCATTTCTTACTTTACCATCATTTAATATTTGAATAAAAATGTTGATAATATCACGATGCATGTTTTCAATATCATCTATTATGATAACTGAAAATGGATTATTTTTTACTTCCTCTAAAATGTTAGTATTATCCATATATCCAACATATCCAGGCGATGATCCTGTTATTTTGGTTATACTTACCGCATCACTGTAATCCGAACCATCAAGTCTAATTATATTATTAGTAATAGAAGAAGCAAATAAATTAGCCATCAACGTTTTTCCTACACCATTTGGACCTATAAATAACATACCATAACATTCATTATCACTAAAGCCTAGCTTAATTTTCTTAATAATATCTACACATATATTTAAAACGTCATCCTGACCTATTATTTTGTTTTTTAATTCTTTAGAAAGTTTCATAATTGATTTTATATTATTGTTTAAAAGTTCATATACAGGAATACCTGTTTTCATATTAAATACATGCGCAACATCTTTTTTATTAACCTCGATTTTTTTAGACTTACTCATATTTTGTTCTATATAATTTATTTTGCTAATTAGTTCCTTTTCATTTTTACTAATTATTAGTGCATTTTTATAATCATCGTTTTTAAGTAACTGATTTTTTTTAATTCGCACATCATTAAGTTTCTGATTAATTTTATTATATGTCTTAATATCTTTTGTTTCTTTTAATGACACGTATGCACATACTTCATCTAAAATATCAATTGATTTATCTGGTTCATATCTATTATGAATATATCGATCACACAAATCTATGATTAGACTAATGATATCTACACTGATAATAACATTATGATACTTTTCATAAATAGGTTTTAAACCCATAAGAATTTCTTTAGTAGTCTTTTTATCAGGTGTTTTAATCATAACGTTTTGAAATCTTCTTGATAATGCTTTATCAAGTGCGATAGTTTTCTTATACTCTTCTTCTGTCGTCGCACCGATAACCATAATACTACCTCTTGCTAAAGCAGGTTTAAATATATTAGATGCATCAATAGCTCCTTCAGCTCCTCCAGCACCTACCAAAGTATGAATTTCATCTATAAATAAAATAGTATCACTATCGGTTACTTCATTTATAATTTTAGTCAATCTATCTTCAAATTCCCCTCGATATTTTGTCCCTGCTACTAAAGAAGCCATATCAATGCTTACAATACGTTTTTTTCTTAAATTTAAAGGAACCAACTCATTAGCAATCAAATATGCAAGTCCTTCAACAATTGCCGTTTTACCTACACCAGCACAGCCAATTAATAAAGGATTATTTTTATTTCGTCTAGATAATATTTCGATTACTCTTTGAATTTCTTTTTCTCTTCCAATTACTGGATCTAATTTTTTCATTTTAGCTTTAGCAACTAAGTCGATACCTAAATCATCGATAATCATTTTTTTATTTTTACTATTCTTAGGAACAATTACTTTATATAAAAAATCTTCGTATAGCTTTTCTAAGTCTATATTCATACCTAAAAGTATTCTAAGCGCGACTCCCTCACCTTCCTCAAGCATTGCTGAAAACAAGTGCTCTATAGTAACACGGTTATCGCTTTCCCTACTGTCTTCAATTGCGTTTTCGATAATTCTTTTTAAAAGTGGAGTATACAAAAACGACTCAATATCATTGGTCCCTACCCCTACTACTTTCATCAATTCTTTTTTAAAAATATCATAGTCTAAATTATATATTTTAAGTCTTTCAGATATGCTATTATTATATTTTAAAATTGCTAATAATAAATGTTCACTACCTATATAAGGATGATGCAATTCCATCATTTCTTTTTTTGCATCTTTTAATACTTTTCTTGCTTCTTCATCAAAATTTCCAAACATTTTTATCACCTATAAACATTTTATGTGATAAAGATTGAATAATAAGTCGATTAATGTATGTAAAAACAAAAAACACCATTTGGTGTTTAAATATTTAAATCAAAAATATCTTCAATTTTATTCTTTAATGATTCGTCTTTAATCAATTTATTAACTTTATTTAATTTAATATATATTTTTAATTTATCTTCATAATTATTTAGTTTTTCTTCTACCTCTTTTAATGATTTAGAAATAGCATTTCGAGATACATTATATATTTCACTAATCTCAGATAACGATAAATTATTAAAATAATACTCTTCAAAATATGTTTGTTGTTTATCGGTTAATAAAGAGCCATATAAATCATATAAAGTAATTAAGTATAATCTTTCTTTCATTCTTCACTCCTAAATAATCCATAAATATATTTTTCTATATCAAATGTTTTTAAATCATCTTTTGTTTCACCTAAACCAACATATTTAACTGGTATACCAATAGATTCTTTTATTGCTAATACAATACCACCTTTGGCAGTTCCGTCAAGTTTAGTTAGCACAATACCAGTAATGTTTGTAATTTCTTTGAAGCTCTTAGCTTGACTAATACCATTTTGACCAGTTGTTGCATCTATAACAAGTAATGTTTCATGAGGTGCATCAGGTATAATTTTACCTATGACTCTATTAATTTTATCAAGCTCATTCATTAAATTAGTCTTATTTTGTAGACGACCAGCAGTATCAATAAACACAATATCATATGATTCAGTTAAAGCTTTGTTTAAACCGTCATAAATAACACTTGAAGGATCCATACTATCTTTAGATACTACATCAACGTTTATTTTATTGCCCCATTCAATCAATTGTTCCTTAGCACCTGCTCTAAAAGTATCAGCTGCTACTAATAATACTTTTTTACCCATAGAAGCCTCTTTATATGCAAGTTTACCTATTGTAGTAGTTTTACCTACCCCATTTACGCCTACCATAAGAACAACTGTAGGGCCATTATCATTATAATTTATCTTATTTACAATAATATCATTATTAACATATATAATAAACATCTCATCAACAATGATATTTAATAATTCACTACTATTTTCTATATGTTCAGATTTTACTCTCTTTTTAAGTTTATCAATAAATGACATAACAGTATTCACACCGATATCTGCTGTAATAAATATATTTTCTAATTCTTCGAAATACTCATCTGATATTTTTTTATATTTATTATTTAGAATACTTATTTTATTTTTAAATTCATTTCTAGTTTTTTCTAATCCTTTTTCATATGCAAGTACATCTTTTTCTTCTTCTTTTTTAAAAATGTTTTTAAACTTGTCAAATAGTCCCATAAAATCACCTAATATATATTATAGATTATTTTTTAAAATAAAAAAAGATGCTAATAAGCATCTGCTAATTTTGTATTCATTTTACCAAGTAATAAATTATACTTTTCAACTAAAATTTCTCTACCTTCATATATTTTATATTGAATTCTTGCATCTCTAATCTTTTTTACACATATAACTGATACAATAGTAGTTGATAGTATTAATAATATAGATAATGAAATAGTAGTATATAATCCTATATAACTTGCTTTAGCAAATGATAATACGACAAGACTTGCCAAAATCATTTCCATAATTGTAACCCCACCTAGTATATTTATATATTTTCTATACTCATTATTTTCATTTTCGATAAGGGTTTCAACTGGTAATTTAATTTGACTATCTAAATCAGATATCATACGACTTAAATTACTTATATTAAGATCTAATACTCTAGATGTCCCATCATAATCTTTAACATGTATTTTGTTTTTTCTAAAATAATAGCTTTTTATCATTAAAATCCCCCCTGTTAATTGGCTATAATATATTAAATTCATTATTTTGTCAAATTATAATTTAAACTAGACAAACAATTAAAAAAAAGTTATAATTATATAGTCAAATTTTATTATTAAAGAAAGGAGTTAATTTAAAATGAAAAATAATGTTGATACCTTAGTATTCGCACTAGGCGGACTTGGCGAAGTAGGTAAAAACATGTACTGTGTAGAACACGGTGATGAATTAATAATAATTGATGCGGGTATTACTTTTCCTCAAGGTGAAATTTTAGGTGTTGATTATGTTATCCAAGATTTTACTTATCTAAAGGAAAACGAACATAAAATTAAAGGTTTATTTATTACACATGGTCATGAAGACCATATAGGAAGTATTCCATTTTTATTACAAACGGTTAATATTCCAGTTATATATGCTCCTAATCAAGCAGTAGGTTTAATTAGAAGAAAATTGGAAGATAGAAATATTAGATATGATAATCTACATGTATATACAGAAAAAGATACTATTAAATTTAAAAATATTGAGATAGAATTTTTCTTAGTTACGCATTCTATCCCAGATGCACACGGTCTTGCAATACATACACCAAATGGTACAATTGTTGATACTGGTGATTTTAAATTTGACTTAACACCAATAGGGCCTATGTCTAACTTATATAAAATGGCTACATTAGGTGAACAAGGTGTAGATTTATTATTATCTGATAGTACCAATGTATTAAATGATGGTCTTTCAAAATCAGAATCATTAGTTGATAATGCTTTAAATGATATATTTGATTCATGTGATACAAGAATTATCATCGCAACATTCGCATCAAATATATATAGACTAAAACACATTGTAGAAACATGTAAAAAACATGGTAGAAAAATTGCTGTATTTGGAAGAAGTATGGATAATAATATAGAGATATCTATTGAAGGCGGATATATTACAAATAAAGATGTATTTGTAACTCCAGATGAAGCTAATAAATTAAAACCAAGTGAAGTATGTTTATTATGTACAGGTACACAAGGTGAACCTTTATCAGCACTTTCAAGAATTGCAAATGGAACACATAAGTTTATAAAACTTAACCAAAGTGATTTAGTTATATTTTCATCATCAGCTATACCAGGAAATGCTTTAGCTATTTCAAAAATAATTAATAAATTATGTATTCAAGGTGTTAAAGTATATACTACAAATACACTTTCTAATATTCATGCATCAGGACATGGTAATAAAGAGGAACTTAAACTTATGTTAAGATTATTAAAACCAAAAAATATCATGCCAGCACATGGTGAATATAGAATGTTAAAAGCACATACTGATTTAGCATGTGAATGTGGATTAAAAAAAGAAAATACATTTATCTGTGGTAATGGTGATGTACTTGCGTTAAATAAAGGCGTAGTAAGAAAATATGGTACTGTTACTGCTGGTGATGTATATGTAGATGGAAATCGTATAGGTGAAGTTGGTAATGCTGTAATGAAAGATAGAAAAATTATGGCCACTGATGGAATAGTAGTTGTCATTGCAAACATTGATACTACAGAAGCCAAATTACTTGGTAAACCTAATATTACAACTAGAGGTTTTGTACTAGTAAATGATAACCAAGATTTAATTTCTAATTTAGAAAATGTTGCTACTAAAGCAATCAATAATAAATTAAATGGTCATGTTAATTATTCCGACATTAAAAACGAATTATTAACAGTTTTATCACCATATATTTATGAGCAAACTGGTAGAAAACCAATTATATTACCCGTTATTATGAACGTAAAAAAAGATGTTAAGATTAATTCTTAACATCTTTTATATATTCTAATACTTTATCAACTGTATCATCAAAATTATCAAAGCAAACATCAAACCAATTAACGTTAAATTGATTCTTATTCCATGTATATTGTCTTTTAGCGTATTTTCTACTTCCCTTTTTGATATCTTCTGAACAAAGTTCTAAATCCTTTGTACCTTCAAAATAAGGAAATAATTCTTTATAACATATAGGTGTCATCACTGCTTTTGTTCTAATATTTGAATCGTATAATTTTTTAGCCTCTTGCAAAAGACCGTTAGATACCATCATATCTACCCTTTTATTTATACGTTCATATAATATATCTCTATCAGTAGTCAAGCCTATAAAACATACATCATATAAAAGTTTATCACTTCTATTTTTATTAATAAAACCATTTTTATAATATGCATTAAGATTTCTTATTATTCTTTTTCTATTATTTTTATGAACATCAGTATTAGGATCTATCTCTAATAATTTTTGATATAATTCATCATTAGTTTTAGATTCATCAACATAATTACTACTATCTTCATCACTAAACTCATAATTATATAAACAGGCTTTTATATATAAACCTGTACCACCTACTAAAATCGGTGTTTTACCTCTACTTAAAATATCATCTATACATGCTCTAGCATCTTTTTGATAATCATATACTGTATAGTTATCATTTATATCTTTTATATCAAATAAATGATGTGGGATTCCTTCTTTTTCATCTTCCCTTACTTTAGCAGTACCAATATCTAATCCTTTATACACCTGTGTTGAATCAGCATTAATAATTTCACCATTTATTCTTTTAGCAAGCTCAATTGATAATTTGGTTTTACCAACACCTGTTGGCCCTACAATTACTATAACCATATTATCTACTTCCATAAGATTTGATATTATCGTTCATATAATGTAATACTTTTTGGAAATGATTAGCGCTATTAACGATGTTGGCACCTTTTTCAGGTTCAAAAGCTGCAGGTATAGATAATGATAATACCATAACTTCATTTGCATATTTTGATATATCATACCATGATTTAATATTACTTATACCATATAAAGTTTCATTATTATATTTTTCAATTGCTAAACTAGAATCACTTTTATATCTACGATACATATCTAAATGTGTTGCAATACCTACTATCATACTTGCATGCTCCATTACTTTCTCAACCATACGTTTAAAATATAGTGAAGCATCATGCTCATATTTTGAGCTCTCTTCTAATTTTTTAATCGCGTATATTTCATATGATTTCATTGCTACTTGTTTATCTAGTCCATCTAATGTTAGTGTGTATTCAAAAAATGATTTAATCATATTGATAACATCTTCAATATTACCTTGTTGTTTAATTGAATTTTCAGCATTAAATCCTATAATTTTAGCTTTAATAAATTTTTCAAAAGAAACTCCATAATTAGGATTTACACTATCTAAAATAGATCTTACCTCATAAAGTGTATCTTCTTCATCAAAATATCTTTCATAATGATCTTTTAAAGACATTACAAAATTACCATAATTATTATGATATATTCTAGTCAAACAACTAGCAGAGCTTGCAATATAATCAATATTTTTTATTATATCTTCTTGATAATTTAAAAGTTCATAATAATATCTACTTAATTCCATAATATCCTCCTACTTAATAAACATTGCATCGCCAAAGCTAAAGAAGCGATACTTATTTTCTACAGCTACTTTATATGCATTTAAAACATGATCTTTTCCTGCTAATGCAGATACTAACATAACTAAAGTTGATTTAGGTAAATGAAAGTTAGTAATTAGAGCATCAATTGCTTTAAATTTGTATCCTGGATAAATAAATATATCAGTATTTCCGGAACATTTTCTAAATTCGCCATATTTAGAAGCTATAGTCTCAAGTGTTCTAGTACTAGTTGTACCAACTGCGATAATTCTTCTACCATCTTTTTTTGCCTTATTTAATATAGCAGCAGTTTCTTCACTCATTTGATAAAACTCAGAATGCATTTTATGATTATTAACATCCTCTACTTCAACTGGTCTAAAAGTTCCAAGACCAACATGTAAGGTTACATTTGCAACAATTACACCATTCTTTTTTAATTCATCTAATAATTCATTGGTAAAATGAAGCCCTGCTGTTGGCGCTGCTGCACTACCAATATTTTTAGCATATACCGTATTATATCTATCTTTTTCTTTCAACTTTTCATGTATGTATGGCGGTAATGGCATTTCGCCTAACCTATCTAATATTTCCATCAATATACCATTATATAAAAGTTTAACATGTGTAACACCATCAGCTAATATTTCAGTTACCATAGCTTCTAATGAATCACTAAACTTAATAATAGTTCCTACATGTAGTCTCTTTTGTGGTCTAGATAAGCATTCCCATTCATCACTACCCATATCTTTTAAAAGTAATAATTCTATAACTGCACCTGTATCTTTTTTTGTACCCATTAATCTAGCTGGAATTACTTTAGTATCATTAATAACTAAGACATCACCAGAAACTAAATAATCTGTTATATTTTTAAAGTTCTTATGTTCAATATCACCAGTATCTTTATCTAATACCATAAGTTTAGATGAAGTTCTATCTTTTAAAGGTGTCTGCGCGATTAAATCTTCTGGTAATTCGTAATCAAAGTCACTTGTCTTCATAGTCTCACTTCCGTATAGGTATTATAACAAAAAAAGCACTTTATTTAAAGTCTTTTTTATCTATAATTTAAAGTTATTTTTCGACTTTTAACATTTATAAAGCCTTCATCTTTTAAATACCCTATTTCTCTTGACATAGCGCTTCTATCAACACCTAAATATTTTGCTAATGCTGAAAATGACATTGGCAAATATATATTTCTTGAATTACTTTTAACTGATAATTTATTGAAATATGATAATAGTTTATCTCTAGTACTTTTCTTCGTTAATAAGTCAATACGTTCATTTTTATTTTTTATTGAGTCATTTAAAAGGAAAAACATGTTTTTAAAAAACTGACTATAAAGTTTATCATTTATATCAATATTTTTAATAGTCGAATAACTTAAAATAGTTATAACGGTATCACTAGATGCTTCTAATGAAACTGAATTATCATTTAAATAAATATTCAAATAATTTATTAATTCTCCCTCGCTGAATTCATCTACAATATTTTCAGTACCATTATAGTTATTTTTAATAACTTCGATTTTACCTTTCTTAATATATGCAATATCATCCTCATCAGATAAATAGTCAATAATTTTATCTTTTTTATTGTAATACACATCATGCATTCTAAGATTCTTAATGATTTTTTGTTCATTTCTATAAGATATATTATCGAAAATTTTTACCATAAAATCACCTTCTAAAATTATTTTATCAAAAAATGCATTTTGTTGCAAATGCAACAATATTTTTAATTAAAATGTGCTAAAATGATGTTGTAAGGTAGGAGGACGTAAGTTATGAAAGTAATAAAAAGAGATGGACAAATAGTTGATTATTCTCCAGATAAAATTGAGTTAGCAATTGAAAAAGCAAACGCAGAAGTACCAGAAGAAGAAAAAGCGAGTCCAGTACAAGTTAAAAATATAATTAAATATATTGAAGGTCTTAAGAAAAAAAGAATATTAGTAGAGGATATTCAAGATATCATCGAAACTAGACTTATGACGATGGGTAAATATGTATTAGCTAAAAAATATATTACATATCGTTATACTAGAGAATTAGTAAGAAGAAGTAATACTACTGATAGATCTATTAAAGAACTTATTAATGGCGAATCAGAATATTGGAATACTGAAAATTCAAATAAAAACGCTAAAGTAATTACTACACAAAGAGATTATTTAGCAGGTATTACATCTACAGATATTACAAGAAGATTTTTACTTCCTGAAGATGTAGTTGAAGCTCATGATAGCGGTGTAATTCATTTCCATGATGCAGATTATTTTGCTCAAAATGCATTACACAATTGTGATTTAATCAACTTAGAAGATATGCTTCAAAACGGAACCAATATCAATGGTGTTATGATTGAAAAACCACACAGATTCTTAACTGCTATGACAATTGCAACACAATTAATTACCGCAGTATCATCAAGTCAATACGGTGGTTGTACAATTACACTTACACATTTAGCGCCTTTTATAAGATCAAGTTATGAAAGATACTTAGATAAATATAAGAAAAGAAAATTTACTAAGGAGCAATGTGAGAAGTTTGCTAAAGAAGATTTAAAAAAGGAAATTACAGATGGTGTTCAAACATTCCAATATCAAATTAACTCAATGACTACAACAAATGGTCAAGCACCTTTCTTATCTGTTACTATGTATTTAGGTGAAACAGAAGAATATAAAGAAGAACTTGCTATGTTAATTGAAGAGTTCTTAAACCAAAGAATTCAAGGTATGAAAAATGAACAAGGTGTATATATTACTCCTGCATTCCCTAAACTTTTATATGTACTTGAAGAATGTAACACTAAAAAATCAGGTAAATATTATTATTTAACTAAATTAGCTGCTAAATGTACTGCTAAGAGAATGGTACCTGATTATATATCAGAAAAAATTATGAAAGAATTAAAAATAAATGAAAATGGTGTTGGTGATTGTTATCCATGTATGGGTTGTAGATCATTCTTAACTCCAGATAGATCAATTAGTCTAGGTAATGTTGCTAAAGCTAAAAATTACATACCTGGCAAAGGCAAATACTACGGTAGATTTAATCAAGGTGTTGTAACAATTAACCTACCAGACGTTGCATTATCATCAGGTAAAGATATGGATTTATTCTGGAACATATTTGATGAAAGACTAGAATTATGTCATAGAGCATTACAAATTAGACATAAACGTTTAGCTAAAGTTACATCAGATGTTGCACCAATTTTATGGCAACATGGTGCGTTAGCGCGTTTAGATAAAGGTGAATCAATTCATGACTTACTACACAATGGATATTCAACAATATCTTTAGGATATGCAGGACTTTATGAATGTGTTAAATATATGACTGGTCATTCACATACTGATAATGGTAAAGGTAAAGAGTTTGGTCTTGAAGTTATGCAACATATGAATGATATGTGTAAAAAATGGAAAGAAGAAGAAAACATTGATTATTCAGTATATGGTACACCAATTGAATCTACTACTTATAAATTTGCTAAATGCTTAAGAGATAGATTCGGTGTTATTAAAGGTATTACTGATAGAGATTATATTACTAACTCATATCATGTTCCTGTATTTGAAGAAATTGATGCCTTCACTAAATTAAAATTAGAAAGTGAATTCCAAAGATTATCTCCAGGTGGAGCTATATCTTATGTAGAAACTCCAAATCTAGAAAACAATTTAGATGCAGTATTAGAAATTATTGATTTCATATATAATAATATTATGTATGCTGAATTAAATACAAAATCTGATTATTGTCATGTTTGTGGATATACTGGTGAAATATTAATTGATGATAATTTAGAATGGTATTGTCCTAATTGCGGCAATAGAGATCATGATAAAATGAATGTAGCTAGAAGAACTTGTGGTTATATTGGTGCTAATTTCTGGAATAAAGGTAGAACTCAAGAAATTAAAGAAAGAGTTTTACACGTAGATAATAAAGAAGCATAATGAGATATAATTTAATAAGAAAAATGGATATATCAAACGGCCCTGGTGTTAGAGTATCAATCTTTATGCAGGGTTGTGCATTCCATTGTAAAAATTGCTTTAATTCTGAAACTTGGGATTTTAATGGTGGAAATGAATTTACCGATGAAACAATTAATAAAGTTTTAGAATTATGTAATGAAGATTACATAAAAGGATTATCTATATTAGGCGGCGAACCTATGCATCCTACAAATATAGCTGGTACTACAAAATTAGCAAAGGCATTCAAAGAAAAATACCCAAATAAAACTTTATGGGTATGGTCAGGGTTCCTATTCGAACAATTAAAAGATAAAGATGTACTTAAATATGTCGATGTTTTGGTTGATGGACAATACGTTGATGAATTACATGATCCTAGATTGAAATGGAAAGGTTCATCTAACCAAAGAGTCATTGATGTTCAAAAAACATTGAAAGAAAATAAAATAGTGATTACTGAGTAACCACTATTTTTTGTTGCAAAAAAAAGAAGGATTAGACGAATCCCCTTTCTTATTCTTACAATTTTATTATATGACATGTAATTAAACTAAATCAATAATATCATTATAAGAATTTACTTACTTTACATTTTTATTTGACAACTCTAAATAGTATTCGAATCTATTCATTGCATCCTGTTTATTATCTTCTAACATCTTACTAGCTTTTTCTGGATTTACGACTTTAAGCATTGTATATCTAGTTTGTGTCTCTAAAAATTCTTCATACCTGTCAAAATCTACTTTAGCATCCATAACGAATTCTTTAGTATCTGGATTGTAATGGAATATTGGGAAATAACCAGATATAGCAGCCATTTTTTCAACATCGATACCATTAACAAGTCCACCTTTAATACCATGAGATATACAAGGAGTGTATGCAATTATAATAGATGGACCTTTATGTTTAGCAGCTTCAAGCATTACTTTTATAGTAGCATTTGGATTACCACCTAAACTTACTTGTGCCACATATACATTAGGATATGACATTGCAATTCTAGCTAAATCTTTTTTACTTGTTTTTTTACCAGCAGATGCAAACTCAGCTAAAGCTCCTTTAGGAGTTGCCTTTGAAGCTTGACCACCAGTATTAGAATATACTTGGCTATCTAAAACCAATATATTAACATTATCATTCGAAGCTAAAACATGATCAATTCCGCCAAATCCTATATCATATGCCCAACCATCGCCACCAATAGTCCATATTGTTTTAGATACAATATATTCCTTAATATCTTTTAATTCTTCAGGAATATCATCATCTAAGTTATCAAATACATATTTTGTATTTTCATAATCATCTGGATCAGACAACCATCTTTCAAATAATTCTTTATTACTATTATCCATGTTATTAAGCATGATATTTTTAATTCTATTTTTCATTGTTTCATTTGCAAGCAAAATACCATATCCATATTCAGCATTATCTTCAAATAAACTAGAAGCCCAAGGTATTGTATATGGTGTTGATGGATAAGATCCACCATAAATAGATGAGCAACCAGTTGCATTAGCAATAATCATATTATCACCAAATAATTGTGTTAATAATTTGATATATGGTGTTTCACCACATCCAGCACATGCACCACTAAAACAAAATTTAGGAGTTTTTAACTGACTACCTTTTATAGTAGATATAGGTAGTTTACTATGATTAGATATATTTTTATCTAAATAATCAAAAATAGCTTGTTCTTCTTCTTTTAAAGCTGGAGTTGCTTCTACCATTTCTAAAGCCTTACTACCAGATTTACCTGGACAATTATGTGCACATACACCACAACCAGTACAATCCATTGCAGATATACCTATCGTGTTATAACTATTACCCATTTTAACACATCTATCTTTAATGTTTTGTGGAGCATTTAAATATTCGTCTTCACTAAGTTCATATAATCTTATAACGCCATGTGGACAAAACATAGAGCACATTCCACATGTAATACAATTACTTGGCGTATATTTAGGTATAATTTTAGATGTATTTCTCTTTTCTTTTAAAGCTGTACCAGATTCTTGAATACCTGTTGGATTAAAGCAAGACGTAGGAAGTGTATCCCCTAATCTTTTATCTACAGCCTCAAATAAAGAAAGTTCTATATCTTCATCTGTTTTTGTTAATTCTTTCGAAGAGTAATCTACTTCTTCTAAGTAGCTAAAAGCATTATCTATTGCATTATAATTAGCCTTAATTACATCTTCACCTTTTTTAAAGTATCTATTTTTGGCATATTCTTTCATCAATTTCTTAGCATCTTCATACGGAACTAAATTAGATAATTTAATAATCACACTTTCCATAATGGTGCTTATTTTGCCAGGAAGTCCAACTTCTAATGCAGCTTTATCCGCATCTATTATATACAATTTAACATTTCTTTCCTTCATAATAGATAAATATTTAGAAGGAATATAATCCAATATATCGTTTTTATTCATTGCAGTACTAATAATTACAGTACCATTTTCCTTTATATTAGATAATGTATCAAATTTTTTTAAATATATATCTTTAGTTATGACTATTAAACTAGGATTGTTAACATAATATGTTGATCTAATTATATTATCACTAAATCTTAGATGTGACTTAGTAATTCCACCTGATTTTTTAGAATCATATTGAAAGTATCCTTGTACATATTTGTCAGTCATATTACCAATAAGCTTAATTAAAGATTTAGACGCTGATACCATACCATCTGAACCAAAGCCATAGATTAATATTTCATTTGCAAGAGATGTGGTAATATTTTCCCTAGATAAACTTTTGTTTGTTACGTCATCTATAATACCAATTGTAAAGTCATTAATAGGATTATCAAGCATTTTATAGACTGCATATATATCACCTGGAGTAGTATCTTTAGATGATAAGCCATATCTTCCGCCTACTACTTCTAAGTTAGATAATACATTTTTAACATCTAAATATAATGGTTCACCATTAGAACCTGCTTCTTTAGTCCTGTCTAAAACTGCAACTTTTTCTACTGTTTTAGGTAATACACTTATTAAATGTTTAGCTGAAAATGGTCTATACAAATGTACTTCAATAAGTCCAATATCTTCTTTAGTATAATCAATAACTTCTTTTATAGTTTCACAAACTGAACCCATTGCAACGATAACTTTAGTAGCATTTTTACTACCATAGTAATTAAATGGTTGATAAGTATTTCCAGTAATATCATTTATTTTATTCATATATTCTTCTACAATATCAATTGCTTCATCATAATATTTATTTCTACTTTCCATATTTTGGAAATATACGTCATCATTTTGCGCAACTCCTATTGTATAAGGATTCTTAGGATTTAAAGCTCTTTTTCTAAAACGATTTAATGCATCTTTATCTAATAGTGGCTTTAAATCTTCCAATTCTAAAATATCTATTTTATTAATCTCATGGCTTGTTCTAAAACCATCAAAAAAATGCATGAATGGTAAGCTTGATTTTATAGCAGATAAATGCGCAACTGCTGCCATATTTGCTGCATCAGTAACACTACTTGAAGCAAGCATACAGAACCCAGTACTTCTAGTTGCCATAACATCTTGATGATCACCAAATATTGATAGTGCATGTGTAGATAAACTACGTGCTGCAACATTCATAACACATGGTAACATTTCACCAGCCATTTTATACATATTAGGTATCATAAGCATTAAACCTTGACTTGCAGTATATGTACTAGTTAAAAGACCAGCATTTAAACTACCATGTACTAATCCGGCTGCACCAGCTTCACTTTGCATTTCAACAACTTTTACTTGATCTCCAAAGATATTTTCAACACCTTTTGACGCCCACTCGTCTATATGTGCTGCCATAGGACTAGAAGGAGTTATAGGATATATCCCTGCTACTTCTGTAAACATATATGATATATGTGCAACTGCTTCATTACCATCTACTGTAATCTTTTTCATAAAATCACCTATATTAATTATATCATTAAATTATATTTAAATAAATTAAAAAGATTATCATTTTGATAATCTTAATTTATCTATCCTAGTGTTATAGTCACCACTGACAATATAGTTCCCTGCTACAACCATATCAGCAGCAGATACAGATTCTATAGTTTCATCATTGATACCACCATCAACACTAATCATAAATTTTAAATTATGTGAATCTTTATATTTGCGTAATTTATTTAACTTAGTTTTGGTTGTCTTAATAAAATCTTGACCACCAAATCCAGGTTCAACGCTCATAATAAGAACCAAATCAACATATGGTAAATATTTATATATATCTTCTATATTAGTCTTTGGCTTAATAGATATTCCTACACGTATACCAAGATTTCGTATATAGTTAATAACTTCCTTAGCATTTTTAACAGCTTCTAAATGAAATGTTATATAATCAGGATTTATAAAGCTAAATTCATTTATATAATTAATAACATCTGTTACCATTAAATGTACATCTAAAGGCTTATTAACCTTATCTAGATATGATGCAATATCATCAATATGCCATGTCTTATTAGATACGAATTTTCCATCCATAATATCAAGATGAATATAATCTGTATTGGAATTATTTAACTTTGCTAAACACTTACCTATATCTTTAGCTGATAATATTGATGTTGATACTTTCATAATTCACTTCTTTTCTATAAACTTAAGATAATTTTCATATCTCGAATTTAAAATAGATTTACCTACTTCTTTTTTGACTCTGCATTCAGATTCACTTTCCCTAACATGCATGCAGTCCTTATATTTACAATCATCACGATATAAATTAAATTCAATAAAATTATCTCTTATATCTGCAGGTGTCATATCTGTTAAATCAAGTGACGAAAAACCAGGTGTATCAGCAATAAGACCATCTAACATATCAATTAACTCAACATGTCTAGTAGTATGCTTACCTCTACCTAACGCCTCACTAATATCATTCGTCTCTAAATTTAGATTAACATTTAAATGATTTAGTAACGTTGATTTACCTACTCCACTTTGACCAGCAAACACAGACACCTTATCTTTAAATAAACATTTAATTTTATCTAACTCTGTATTATACAAAACTACATATCCTATTTTTTCATAATATTTTTTGATATTATCAATTTCTAATCTTTCAGATTCAGTTAATAAATCTAATTTTGTTAAGCATATAATTGGCTTAATGTTATTATATTCAACCATAACTAACAGTTTATCTAAAAGATTTAAATCGATATTAGGATGCTTAGTACTTGTAATAATAAACACTTGATCAACATTTGCGACAAACGGCCTAATAAGACTATTCTTCCTAGGCTTAATTTCAACTATTACATTAGTTGTATCATCAAATAATACATTATCACCTGCAAAAGGTGTTAAATGCATATTTCTAAATTTACCACGACATTTGCATAAATATATTTTATCACTAGATACAGTATAGTCATTACTAACAATTTTAACTATCTTACCTTCTCTAATCATTATTACCACTTTCTTGTGATTCTAAATCAAGTGCAGACTTAGGTAATTTAGTTACTGTTATCTTTAAAGTTGTACCAGCTCTTACAACATTACCTACTGCTCGTGATTGACTAATAATAGTACCTGGATCATGTTCAGTAGTTTCTTTATATGTTATATCTAATGTAACACCATTTTCATCACAGAAATTTTCAACTTCTGCTAATGAATATTTAGTAAAATCTGGATACAATACTTCTAGTGCATTAATATAAAGTCTTATAATATCACCTTTAGTTAATACTGTTCCTTCTTCCACACTTTGACTTACAATAACATCCTCTTTATAGTTTTCAGTATCAGTTGTAATTTTCTTTTCTATCATAACTTGTAATCCAAGTTTATTTAATGCAACTTCAACTTCTTGATATTTTTGACCTACATAGTTTTCAACTTTAATATTATCATTTCCAGAAGAAATTATAAGTGTTAATGTTTTACCTTTTTTAACGACATCACCAACATTATAATTTTTAATACCTATTACTTTGCCTTCTTCAATTGTATCGTCTTTTTTCTCATCTGTTATAGAACTTACAGTAAAGCCTAAATCACCAAGTGTCTTTTCAGCCTCTGCTAAAGTAAGATTTGATACATTAGGTATTTTAACATCAGGTACTTCAGTTAATTTTGGTATTACTAATATAACAATTAATAATGTTATGGCTAGAAAAACAAATACGCTGCTAATAATGATCAAACTTTTATTTAATGTTTTTTCTTTATTTACTTCTTCATTCTTTGTATCTGTTATAGCAGTAAATTCTTTTGTTTTTTCTAATTCGTGTTCAGGATATGGATATGTATAACGTTTAGTATCATCTACATCAAGTGCATGAACTAAGTCTTCATACATTTCATTAACTGAATCATATCTGTTTTTAGGATTCTTAGCAGTTGCTTTTAATATTATATTCTCAACACTTTGAGGAATATTCTCATTTATTTTTCTAACACTAGGTATTGGTTCGTTGATTTGCTTCATGGCTATTTCTACAGCATTATCACCTTTAAATGGAACTTTACCTATTAACATTTCATACATCATTATACCAAGTGAATATATGTCGCTTTTAACAGTAGAACCCTTACCATTAGCTTGTTCAGGTGGTAAATAATGAACTGATCCCATAACAGTATTTGTTTGTGTAAGTTCAGTACTATTTAATGCCATTGCAATACCAAAATCAGTAATTTTTGCAACACCATCATCTAATATAATAACGTTTTGTGGTTTAATATCTCTATGAATAATATATGAATCATGTGCACATGCTATTGCAGAAGTAATTTGCTTCATTATATCAATTGTCTCTGTTAGACTTATTGTACCTCTTTTTTTAATTAAACTTTTCAATGTTATACCATCAACATATTCCATTACGATAAAATAGTTTTCACCATCTACTCCAACATCGTACATTTCAACAATATTAGGGTGTGTTAAACTTGAGGCTGCTATAGCTTCCCTTTGGAATCTACGCACAAATTTTTCATCATTTGCTAAATCTCCACGAAGTATTTTAACAGCAACATTTCGATTTAAAATAGTGTCATAAGCTAAATAAACATTAGCCATTCCGCCTTCGCCAACATTTCTTATTATTTCATATCTACCATTAATTCTTTGTCCTTTAACAATCACACTACTCACCGCCTTTTATTAGATAAGCGATAGATATATTATCTGTACCGCCTCTATTATTACTTTTAACAACTAATTTTTTAACTTTTTCTTCAGGGGTTGTCTTTTCATTTAATACTTTATTTATTTGATCAAACTCTAACATATTTGTAAGACCATCACTAGATAATAATATAGCATCAATATCCATCTCTACATCAAAGATATCCATTTCAACTGTAGTTGTAGATCCTAATGCTTTCATAAGTACATTTCTATTAGGATGATCCTTGGCTTCAGCCATAGTAAGCTCTCCTGATCTTACTAGTAAGTTAACTAATGTATGATCATTAGTGATTTTTTCTAACCTACCATTTTTTACTACGAATCCAGAAGAATCTCCTAAATTACCAAATAATAGAAAATTAGGAGTTAGAAGCGCTAATACTAAAGTGGTACCCATTCCTAAAGATTCAGGATGTTCATCTGTATATTTATTAATTAACATATTAGATTCAGATACAGCATCTTTAATAAAGTTAATTGCTTCTTCTTTATTACCAACGGTATTAAGACTTGTAAATTTTTTCCCTAAATGTGATATTGCAATACTAGATGCTATTTCACCACCTTTATGGCCTCCCATACCATCTGCAACAGCCATCAGATACTCACCGCTGGCATTTTTAACAATTATAACACTATCTTCATTTCTATCTCTTACTTTTCCAGGGTCTGTTATATATGCAAATTCCATTATTCTACCTCCTCGTAGTGACTTCTCAGTTGACCACACGCTGCTGATACTGTTCCACCAAATTCTTTTCGTATTGTTACATTAATATTATTTTTCTTTAATGTATCATAAAATTTCATGATTGTATCTTTACTACTTTTCTTATATTCAATATGGCTAGTTTCATTATAAGGAATTAAATTAACATATGCATTCATTCCTTTTAATAATTTTGCAAGTTCTAGCGCATTATCAATACTATCATTAACATCTCTAAGCATAATATATTCAAAAGTAACTCTTCTGCCATCATTTGCTAAGTATGTTTTAATAGAATTCATAAGTTCATCAAGTGAGTAAGCTTTAGCAATCGGCATAATCTTACGTCTTAATTCATCGTTAGATGCATGAAGTGATATTGCTAAATTAACTTGCTTTTTATTTTTACTAAATTCTTCTATCTTAGGTACTATTCCACATGTAGATACTGTTATATGACGTGCACCTATAGCTAAACCTTTATCATCATTTATTATATCGATAAATCTCATTACATTATCATAATTATCAAAAGGTTCGCCTATACCCATCATTACTACATGAGAAATTCTAACACCTTCATATTTTTCTATTAGAAGCAATTGCTCAACTATTTCATAGCTCTCTAAGTTTCGCACTTTTTTAAGTCTACCAGATTCACAAAATGAGCAAGACATATTACATCCTACTTGACTAGATACACATAAACTTGTCCCATAATCATGGTACATCAATACAGCTTCTATTTTGTTATTATCAGATAAATTAAATAAGTATTTTGATACATCTATACCTTTTTGTTTTGTTATTATATCAATCATATCCATAGTAAAATCTTTTTTTAGTCTTTCAATGACACTTTTACTAATATTAGTCATTTCATCAAAGCTATCTACTCTCTTCTTATATAACCAATCATATACTTGAGTAGCTTTAAACTTTTTTTCACCAATTGATTCAAAATATTTTTCTAACATTGATATAGTATATCCATATATATTTTCCATAATAACACCTAATATAATTATATCAAATATATTGAACTTAGTAAATGAATAAAGGCATCAAAAAAAGAGTATTACTACTCTTAAAATCCCATACAAGCGCATATAATCATAAATGCAATTGCTAATACCAATGTAGTTCTTGTAATAACTACTTCGATACCTCTTTCTTTTCTATTAGCGAAAAGCTCTGCACCACCTGTAATAACATTAGATGTTGATTCAGCTTTACCACTTTGTAATAACACTATCGCGATTAATAAAATTGATATAATTATAAGTAACACTCTCATGCTGTTCCTCCTAACTAATAATATTTTACCATAAATAAGTTAAATTGCAATAATTATTTAGGTTTTATTATATATGTAAGATAATTATCTAAATCAATTTTGTTAATAACTTTAATCAATTTATCATATGATAATCTTTTAATTTTATCATAATCATTATCCTCTATCTTATTATATCTATAAAGATTATACATCATCTTATTATTCATGCTATAAATATTATCAGATGCTGATATAAGTGAAGACAAAATACATTTTTTCTTTCTTTCAAAATCTGATTTTGATATTTTTTTATCTAATACTGTTTCTTTTATTTTATCAAATAATTTTTTAGGATTCTTTGTTTCAGCATAAATATAAATACAAATATAGTCATCTACTGCTAATGGTGAGATATATAATTCATCATTAATAATATGACTATTTTTTAATTCTTCATATAATAAAGATGTATCATCACATTTTATATCAAAGAATAATTGAATATAGTTATATATATCTTTAAAAGGTAAATTAATATCTTTAATATTAATTTTATACCCTATGCCTACTTTAGGTATATTAACATTCATTTTTATAATTTCATTTTTTTTAGCAACTTCAAGAGGCTCGACATATTTTTTAGTCTGAATTTTAAATGGAGCATTAAATTTTTTAGATGCCATATTTTTCTTAACTATGCTTATTACCTCTTTAGGTTTTACATTACCTGTTGCAACTAAAAACATATTTGATGGTTGATAAAATGTATTATAACAATCATATAAATTTTCCTTAGTAATACTATATATACTATCATAATCACCAATTACTTTATATTTTATTGGATGATTTTGAAATGTATTATATACCATATTTTCAGTTAAACATGAATATGGATCATCTTCATACATACGCATTTCCTGTTCAATTATACCTTTTTCTTTTAAAACATTTGCATCAGTAAAATAAGGTGAATATACATAATCTAATAAATAATTTAAGTTTTCTTTTAAATACTTAGTACCAGAAAACAAGTATGTTGTTTTAAAATTAGTAGTATTTGCATTGGCATCTGCACCATGTGCAGCAAAGAATTCAAAAGGATCTATTCCATCTTTTTGTTCAAATACTTTATGTTCTAAGAAATGTGCTATTCCATATGGAACTTTTATCATTTCCTTTTTACCATATGGGACAAACTCATTTTGTATCGAACCATAATTAGTAGATAAAGTTATATACATATTTTTAGTATTTTTAAAAGGTAATACAAAAATTCTTAAGCCATTTTCCAATGTTTCTTCATATACATCCAAATCCAATTTATTTAGAGATATTTTCTTCATTACTTATACTCCCTTCTAATAAATATACAATTTCAGGATGAATTTTATTTGATAATGATATTATATCTTTTTTAGTAACTTTTCTTATTTTGCGTTTCTTAATTGATGGTAGATCAATATTCAAATATTCTTTATTATGATAGACTTCCATAACTCCACCTATAGAATCAAATAATTCATCATACACACTTAAATATACTGTTTTTGCTTTATCAATATCAGTTTTTGTGAAATTACCAAGACTCATATTTTCTACTTCTTCTTTAATAAGTTTAGTAGCTTTATTATATGATGATGCATTAATGCCAGAAGTTATCAAAATTATATTTGATATATTTCTAAATCTTGCAGATATAGAGTAGCATAATGAATTTTTTTCACGAACATTTTTGAATAATTTAGAATCTGGTCCTCCACCCAAAATATATGTATATATTGGCATTACATAGAAACGTTCAAAATCAGTTAAATCTTCTACTTTATATCCTAAAATAAGAGTACTCTGATTATATGGTTTAACTTCCTTATATGTAACATATTTATTTTTAAATTCAGTATGCGCAATATAATGTTCAGTTTTTTCACGTTTATTTTTTAATACATTAAATCTATCCTTTATCTTGCTTATTACTGTGTCATCAACATTTCCTACAATAAAAATATCTACTTTATCATTATTTATCATATCATTATAAGTATTATATAAATCTTTATTCGATATTTTATTTACTTCATCTATTGTTCCATATAATGGGTATGCAATAGGCGTATTTGGGCACATTTTTGCAAGTACACTTTCCATAGCACAAGAATTCGGCTCTTCATTATATACTGCAATTTCCTCTTTTAATAATTCTTTAGACATTTTAAATACGCTTTCATTAAAACCTTTATTGCTTACTTGTGGATTGAATAATATATCAGATATAAATTCAATAGCATTATTAAGTAATGATGGGGCATATTTATCACTTATAAATGATGCTTGAAATGTAGATATAATACTCATACCAGAAGGAGTAACTGTTCCACCAAAATTCAAATTATACAATTCTTCTCTTTTGATATTCATAAGTCTACTACTTGGATATTTTTTATTAGAATTAAATAATACATTAGGTATTAATCTTCTTTTTGCTATATCTTCTTTAGTATATTTATTTTTAAAACAAATACGTATCATATTCATTTTAAACTTATTAGTTTTAATAATGTGTAAATTATATGCATCTTCACATATTTTTATGTATTTCATATAAGCACCTCATTTTTATTATACCATATAATAAAATCTTTATAATTAAAAAAGGATTATTTCAAATAATCCTTTAAATAAATACCAGTATAGCTTTCTTTAACTTTTACAATATCTTCAGGTGTACCTTTCGCTACTACGGTACCACCACCAATACCGCCTTCTGGTCCTAAATCGATAATATAGTCAGCCATTTTTATAACATCTAAATTATGTTCAATAACAATTACTGTATCACCATTTTCTACTATTCTTTCTAAAATTACTAATAGTTTTTTAATATCATCGATATGTAATCCTGTTGTAGGTTCATCTAAAATAAATAAACTTTTTCCTGTAGGTTTCTTTTGTAGTTCTTTAGCAAGTTTAACACGTGCAGCTTCACCACCAGATAAATTAGGTGCCGGCTCACCAAGTTTTAAATAAGATAAACCTACATCCATCATCATACTAAGCTTATTTTTAATTTTAGGTATGTTTTCAAAGAATTCATATGCTTCTTCAACTGTCATCTCTAATACATCATATATGTTCTTATCTTTATATTTTATTTGTAATGTCTCGCTATTATATCTAGTACCACCACATACTTCACAAGGTACATATACATCAGGTAAAAATTGCATTTCAATTTTTTTAACACCGTCACCCCAGCACGCTTCGCAGCGTCCGCCTTTGACATTAAATGAAAATCTACCCTTATCATATCCTCTTATTTTAGATTCCTTTGTTGAAGCAAAAACATCCCTTATATCATCAAATACTCCTACATAAGTAGCTGGATTACTTCTTGGAGTTCTTCCTATTGGAGCTTGTGATATATCTATTACTTTATCAATGTTTTCTAACCCTGTTATGCTTTTACAAGCACCTGGTTTTTCTTTAGATTTATAAAGACTATTTCTTACATATTTATAAAGTATTTCATTTACTAATGTTGATTTACCACTTCCTGATACACCAGTTACTAATGTTAATGTTCCAAGTGGAAATTTAACATTTATATTTTTTAAATTATGCTCTGTTGCACCTTTAACTTCGATAAATTTACCATTACCTTTTCTTCTTTTTTCTGGAAGTTCTATCTTAAGTTCACCTTTTAAATATCTTCCTGTGATACTGTTAGGATTATTGATGACATCAGAAGGTGTACCTTCTGCAACCACATGTCCACCATGTATGCCTGCACCAGGGCCTATATCTACTAAATAATCACTTTGAAGCATTGTATCAGTATCATGTTCAACGACAATTAATGTATTCCCTAAATCACGCATTTCTTTAAGTGAATTTATAAGTCTTTGATTATCTCTTTGATGTAATCCTATAGAAGGTTCATCTAATACATATAAAACACCTGTTAATCTAGAACCTATCTGAGTAGCAAGTCTAATTCGTTGTGCTTCTCCACCAGATAATGTTGCTGCATCACGTGCAAGTGTTAAATATGATAATCCAACATTAATCAAAAATGATAATCGATCATGAATTTCTTTTATAATCATTCTAGATATCTCTTCTTGTTCCTTTGTTAATTTTAGGTTTAGTAAAAATTTATCTAATTCATCGATAGACATACAAGTAACTTCATATATATTTTTTTTACCTACTTTAACACTTAAAATAGATTTATCTAATCTAGCCCCATGACATGTAGGACATTCTAAATCAGTAATATAATTTGATATCCAATCTCTTATCCAACCACTTTTTGTTTCAACATATCTACGTTCCAAATTGGTAATTATACCTTCAAATGTATCAGTTGCATTTCTCGTATTACCATTTTTTGCTATATATTTAAAATTTATTAATTCATTTGTTCCGTATAACAATATATCTAATTTTTCTTTAGGCATTTTATCGATTGGCATATCAAGATCGATATCGAAATGTTTTGCTAAAGTATTTAACTGTGTAGAAATAATATTTCCTTCTTCTAAGTTTAAAGTTACAATTGCACCGTTATTAATTGATTTTTTTCTATCAGGTATAACCAAATCAACGTCTATTTTTTGTTTAACACCTAATCCTTTACAATCTGGACATGCACCATACGGAGCATTAAAAGAAAACATTCTAGGTTCTAATTCTGGAAGTGAAAAATCGCAATCTGGACATGCATACTTTTCGCTCATAACAATTTCATCAGAACCAATTACATCTATAACTACCTTACCGTTTGATAATTTAGTAGCATTTTCTATAGACTCATATAAGCGAGTTCTTATATCATCTTTCATAATAAGTCTATCAACTACTACATCAATATTATGTTTTTTGTTTTTTTCTAAACTAATTTCTTCCGCTAATTCATAATCAGTACCATCAATGCGTGCTCTTATATAACCATCTTTTAATAATGATTCCAATAAATCTTTGTGTGTACCCTTTTCACCATGAATTATAGGAGATAATATACGTAATTTAGTTCCTTCTTCTAATTTCATTATTTGATTAGTCATTTCTTCTACAGACTGACTAGATATAGGTTTATTATGTGTTGGGCAATATGGTATTCCTACTCTAGCATATAAAAGCCTTAAATAATCGTATATTTCAGTTACAGTACCTACTGTAGATCTAGGATTTTTATTAGTAGTCTTTTGATCTATAGATATTGCTGGTGAAAGTCCTTCAATAGAATCAACATCTGGTTTATCTGTACCACCTAAAAACTGTCTAGCATAACTAGATAACGAATCAATATATCTACGTTCTCCTTCAGCATAAATCGTATCAAAAGCAAGTGAAGATTTACCACTTCCTGATACACCTGTCATTACAATAAGAGAATTTTTAGGTAATTCAATATTAACATTTTTAAGGTTGTTTTCACGAGCGCCTTTAACTATAATTTTATCCATACTACCACTCCATTCTTATTATACCAAAAACAAACGTTTTTATAATAGCATAAAATATATAATAAATCAAAAAAAGATGTCATTAGACATCTTTATAATTTTATAATCTTTGTATTACTTTTATCATCAGGAAATATTTCTTTAAGTTCACTACTATCGAATAGTTTATCAAGTTGTTTTTTAAATTCAGATTCATTATACTTTATAGAATAATTGAAATTTTTTTCTAACACTAACTTAAATCTCTTCATAGTATCAACACTAATACTTTTTTCAACAAATACTTCGAAATTATCATAAAATATAATTGCTTTACTTCTTTTTTCAATATCAAAATCTTGCATCATTACATACGTACTTCTAAAGATTTTGTCACATAAATTAGGAAAATAATCCTTAATTTTCAAACTGGTTCTATCAATACTTTCACGTTTAGGAAAAGTAGGCTTAACTGGATTAGCAGTATAATTACTAATACTACTTTTTACCATACTAGGTCTAGTTTTTGGCAATACTGGAGATACTTTTACACTCGTATTTTCTTTTTTAAATTTAGGTGCCTCTGGTCTAATTAATAAATGTGCTTTTTTTATATTCTTAGGTTGTGAAACGATATTTACACTTGCACCTAACGCTACTTCATACTTATTAGCATTAAAATAGTTTTGATTCGCGCTACTAGCAATAATATTAAGTGTTTTAATTTTATCCATATCAGAACCATACTTTTTCTTTAATTCTTTCAAGTATTTTGCTACTAATGACTTATTAAATTTATCATAATAAGCAAGCATTAATATATCTTTATCCCATTTTGAAATATTACTATTTAAAATATCATTAATTGAGATATTACCACTATATATACTAGTCAATAATTTTGATTTAGCAATAACATTAGGATCGTTTGTAACTTGTTTTTCTACATTATATTTTATATCTGGCTTTTTAAAATTAGCTAAGCTTTTTTGAATTTTCCCATTATTTTCAAATTCTGGAAGTTTCATAATTTCAACTGCCTCATTAACTTTACCTAATTTAAAATAACAATCTATTAATAATCTATGCATTTGTTCACTAGGAAATTTATTACATATTTGAGAAGCTTTATCATATTTATGAGCTTCATATAAACATTTTGCATATACATATTGAACAGGATATGAGTTTGCAAATTCTTCATTTCTACAAATATTTATAGCATCTTCCTTCATACCTAAAATTAACAATATATTCACTCTTTGTGCCTGTATATTAGGCATATGTATAAATTGTTCTTTACTTGCTATTTTTAATGCATCCTTATATTGTTTCTTTTTTACTAATGATTTAATATGTTGTGATGCCATCAATTCATCATCACAGAATTCTTTTCTACTAGCTATTTTCATTGCATCATCAAATCTATTATGATAATTTAAATATGAAACCAAGCTTAAATTAGCCTGAACATCATTAATTAAATCAGGATCTTTTAAAAGCTCTTTAGCAGCATCTATATCCTTACTATTTATTAAAATACGCATCTTAAGTCTTTTTATTTCAATATCATTATCAGTACACATTTCAAGTGCATCATTATATAATTTATTATTAATTAATTTTTCTATTTGCGTTATTTTTTCTTGGTTAACCATATGATCCCCCCTAAATTGATTAATTCATATTATATATTTTTTTTAAAATTTGTCAAAAAAAGCACCTATGTGCTTATTTTAATAATTCTTTTAAATTTAGTGATGCGTCATATAAATCATTTTTGTTTAATTTATATTTATCTTTACCAATATTAATTGCATCTTTCATACTACATTTTTCCTTAAGCATAATATCTAATAATAATGCTTCTGATGTAATATCGTTATTGATCATTTTATGTTCACCTTGATATTTAATAATCAATACATATTCTCCCTTTTCACTATTAGTATTAACGTTTAACTCATCTAGTACTTCACTAGCTTTACCTCTATAAACTCTTTGATGTTTTTTTGTAAGATCATTACATAAACAAACATCTGGATCATCCAAAGCAGTAATTATTTTAGAAAGTGAATCTTTAATACGTTTAGGTGATTCATATAAAACATATAATTCAAAATTACTATTTTTTATATCGTCAAATAAATCATTTAATTCTTTCGTAACACGTGGTATGAATCCTAAAAAAGTAAATGTCTTAATATCAAACCCAGATATTGATAAAGCTGTTATAACTGCTGATGCACCAGGCGCTGGTATAACATTTATATTATTATCAATCGCCTTTTTTATAACATAAGTACCAGGATCATTTATACATGGTGTCCCTGCATCTGATATAACTGCTACTGATTTACCATTTTTAAGTTCATCAATTAAAAAATCTGATTTATTGTTTTCATTAAATTTGTGATATGAAACCAATTTATTTTTAATACCTAAATTTTTAAGTAATAATCCAGATGTTCTAGTATCTTCACATGCAATAATATCAACATTATTCAATATTTCCTTTGCATTTATAGTAATATCAGTATCGTTACCTATTGGTACTGCAACAACGTATAAATTACCCATAGTATCACTCCCATAAAATATTCTATCATAAATATGTTTATTTTAAAATATATTGGTCATATTAAAAAGGGAGGATATTATGACACAAAAAGAATTATTATATGTAGAAGATGCAATCGGTCACGAAACTAATACAATTGATATTTATTATTATGTAATTGAAAATTTAGAAGATGGTAACCTTGCATCATTTTTAAAAAAGTTGGTTAAACGCCACGAATCAATTAAAGAAAAACTAGTTAAACTATTGGAGAGTGAATGTAATGAGTGATAAATTAATGTTTGAAAATATCTTACTTATTATTAAAAGTAATTTGGAGGTATACACACATGGTACCATTGAAAGTTCAAATACTGCTGTTAGAAACGCAATTAAATATGGATTAGATACCAGCTTAAATTTACAAAATGAAATATATACAAAAATGAGTGAAGAAGGATGGTATCCTATACAAAATATAGATGCAAAAGAAATATCTAAAACATATAAAAAAATATGCAAAAAATAGGTCTATGACCTATTTTTTATTTACCATAATTTTGAATTCAGCTTCCATACCATTTATATCATATTTATCAGATACATTTTCTTGTTTAGTAAATGATAATGCTAATGTTTCATTTTTGATATAATCATCAAACATATCTAATGTCTTTGTGATCATTTCATCGCCATTATATAGAACATCTATCCTATCTGTAATTACTAAATCAGCTTCTTTTCTTAAACTTTGAATTTTTCTTACTATTTCTCTTGCAATACCTTCCATAACAAGTTCATCTGTAAGTTCAGTATTTAATATGATACAAGTATCAGCATTAGTAGATGAAGCGTATCCTTCTTTTGATACGATATTAATAAGTACCATATCTTTAGTAACTTCCATATCTTCATTACCTACTTTAATAGTTAAACTACCAGTTTTAATTTTATCTATTTCACTTGTAGTTAATTTGTTTAAGGCTTCTTGGAAATCTTTAATTTTATTACCTAAAGTTTTACCTACTTCTCTAAAATTAGGTTTAATTGTATAATCCATGTATTCAGTTAAATCATCAATGTATGTAATTTTTTTAACATTTAATTCTTCTTTAATAACTGTTTCTAGATCTCCTATTAAATCTTTATCAGAAAGCGGTACTATTACTTCACTAATAGGTTGTCTAACTTTAATTTTAACTTCTTCTCTCGCGTCTCTTCCTAAACTACAAATATCTCTTACTAGATCCATACGTTTTTCAACAGTTTCATCTACTAATGATTCGTCATATTTAGGGAAATCACTTAAATGAACTGATTCCTTACCTGTTAAACATTTATAGATTTCTTCTGATATATATGGAGTTAATGGGGCTGCTAATTTAGTTAATGTTAATAATACTTCATATGTTGTTAAATATACAGCTTTCTTATCTTCTGTAAGTTCACTTTCCCAGAATCTTCTTCTATTACCTCTAATATACCAGTTAGATAAATCGTCATTCAAAAATTCTGTTATTCTTCTTGTTACCGGATTTAAATCAAACGCTTCATATGAATCTACAACATCCTTAATTAGTCTATTCAATTTTGAAATCAACCATTTGTCCATAATGTTTCTTTCTGATACTGGAATATTATAATCACGTGGATCTATATGATCAGCATTTGCATACATTTGGAAGAATGAATATGTATTTTTTAATGTTGAAATATATTTTGAATATACTTCTTTTAATCCATCTTCATCAAATTTTAACGGTGTCCAAATTGGAGATACATAAGCTAAATACCATCTTACTGTATCAGCACCATAATTTTGAATAACTGTAAATGGCTCAACTGCATTTCCTTTACTTTTATGCATTTTATGACCATACTTATCTAATAATAATTCATTAACTAATACATTCTTATATGGTGATTTACCAGTTACAAAAACACCTATACATATTAATGAATAAAACCAACCTCTTGTTTGATCAATACCTTCAGCTATAAAATCAGCTGGATATTGGCTTTCCCATAATTCTTTGTTTTCAAATGGGTAATGATATTGTGCGAATGGCATAGCACCACTATCAAACCAACAGTCAATTACGGCTTTATCACGTGTCATAATGCCACCACATTTTGGACATTTTAAATGTATATCATCAACAAATGGTCTATGCAAATCAATTGTGGCAGGATCAACATTTTCTATTGCTTTTTCCTTTAATTCTTCTCTAGAACCTATCATTTCCATATGTCCACATGAACATTTCCATAAAGGAAGTGGAGTTCCCCAATATCTATTACGGCTAATAGCCCAATCATTCATGTTTTCTAGCCAATTACCAAATCTTTTTTCACCAACATATGAAGGATACCAATTAACTTTTTTATTTTCTTCAATAATCTTATCTTGAAGTTTAGTAACTTCTAAATAATAACTTGGTCTTGAATAATATACTAATGGTGAATCACATCTCCAACAATGTGGATAATCATGTTTAATCTTTTGTTTTTTAAATAACTTGTCATTTTCTTTTAACCATTTAATTACTTCAAGATCTGCCTCAAAGATATTCATACCTTTCCATAATCCTTCAGTATAACACGCATCTTCGCCAACTGGATTAACATATGGTAATTTATATTTTTTACCAACTTTAGCATCGTCTTCACCAAATGCAGGTGCAATATGTACGATACCAGTACCATCTGACATTGTTACATAATTGTCACATGTAACAAAGAAACCTTTGCCTGTAATTTTTATATCACTTGGTATTAATTGTTCATATTCTACATATTCTAAATCTCTACCTTTATATGTATCTAATATTTTGTATTCATCACCTAATACTTGATTAACTAATGCTTTAGCAAGTATAAATTTATAACCCATTGATTCAACTTTTACGTATTCTTCATCTGGATTAACACATAATGCAACATTAGAAATTAAAGTCCATGGTGTTGTTGTCCATACTAAGAAGTAAGAATCATCATCTTTTCTTTTAAATGGTACTATAACAGTATTCGCATCTATTTCTTTATATCCTTGTGCAACTTCATGACTAGCTAGTCCTGTACCACATCTTGGACACCAAGGCATAATTTTAACACCTTCATAAAATAAACCTTCATCAAAGAATTTTTTAAGTATCCACCATTCAGTTTCAATATAATTATTATCATATGTAATATATCTATTATCAAGATCAATAAATTGACCCATTTTATCTGTTAATTTTCTAAATGCAGTTTCATTATCCCAAACTGTTTCTTTACACAATGCATTAAATTCCTTAATACCATATTTTTCAATATCATTTTTACCTGTAAAACCTAGTTTCTTTTCAACATTAACTTCTACAGGAAGACCATGAGTATCCCATCCTACTTTTCTCAATACCCTATAGCCTTGCATAGTTTTATATTTACAGAATGAGTCTTTTAAAAATTTAGCTACCATATGATGTAATCCTGGCATACCATTTGCAGTTGCAGGTCCATCATAGAATACCCAATTATCCTTACCATTTCTATTATCAATTGTTTTATTTAAAATATCTTGTTTTTTCCATTCTGTTAATATATCATTTTCAACTTCACTAATACTTTTTTTACTTAATTCTTTAAATTCCATAAAAAAACCTCCTATAATTAAAAAAACTAGTCATCCATAAAGGACGAACTAGCCGTGGTACCACCTTAATTTGTAGTTTAAAACTACCTTAATACTATAACGCGTTACCGTTTATATCTTATCCATATAAAACATCAGAAGTGATTTGTATATTAACTTCATATTAGTTTTCACCATACACTAACTCTCTTTAAATCCATTTAATATACCGTCTTCGTCATATGTTATAAGTCTACTTTTTCTATTTCATCAACCATATCTAGTTGTGCCTTTAATTGATCCTTTAATTTACGCTTAAATATATTAATATTTCGTCTTAATATTTCAGCTTCTTTTTCAGTTTCATCAGCTTTCATAAGAGCATCATTAACTATTCTATTAGCATTGCGTTTAGCGTCATCTAATATAAGCTCAGCTTCTTTAATTGTATTAAGTTTCATCTGCTCAGATGTCTTTTGTGTCATCAAAACAGCTTGCCTCAAGGTTTCATCCATATTTTGATATTTCACAAGTTTTTGTGCCATATCATTATATTCATTCTCTAGCTTATATATACGCTCATCCTTTGCTTTAGATGCTTTTATAATTTTTTCCACTTGGATTATAACGTTATCTAAAAACTGATTAACTTCTTTTGGATCGTAACCATGAAGTGCTCTTGAAAATCTTTCCATATCATCACCTCTGGTGTTAAATTATTTTAACATATATTATTTATTTTTACAATAACTACCATTCAATATTGAATTCATCATTGCTTGGTTTTTCTTTATCGTCTTTATCGTTAGAAATTTTACCTTCTACGTTAACGTTTTTAGGTGTACATAAGAATGTTCCACCACCGATATTTTGCATTGAACCACCTATTGCATAGATAGTTCCAGATACGAAATCTGCAATTCTCTTAGCTTGTTCTTTTGTAACTCTTTTTAAATTAAGTACAACTGTGTTTCTTTTTTTCAAATAATCAGATATTTGTGTCGCTTCTGAAAATGCACGTGGCTCTAATAAAATCATTTTACTAGTACCATTTGCAGTAGCTTCTTCTGCAGTAACATCATAAAAGCTTTCTGTAATTGAATTTTCATCCATATTATTTTCATTATCTTTAAAAAATCTTTCAAATATATTTTTTGACATAACAGCCTCCTATTATTACACTCATAATTATTATAACATATATATTTTCAAAAATAAATAAGTAATATTTTTATTTATAATTTTTATTATGAATTATTTGATCCATTATTACAATATGATGAATCAGATCTGCTTGCAGTACCATGCGTATATAAAATACTAAAATTATTCATACAAAATCTTCCTTCAACCACTACATTCGTCACATAATCATAGCTCAAATAAACATAAGTAGGTTGCATACCGTTATAATATATTTTAGAAATTTCCTCATCCGTAACACCGCTTTCAAATACATAATTTGTACTTGTAACGACTATACCATTATTACCAATTAAAGACTTTGATGATTCAGCATTGGCTGCCTCAATATAGCCATATACAGAATCTACAGCTGTTTTATATTTTGAATTATCAATAATATTACCTGTAATTGGCATGGCAATAGCTGCAATCACGCCTAAAATTACTATAACAGCCAATAATTCCATTAATGTAAATCCCTTTTTCATATTATCCCTACTCTCTATAACTATTTTACCATATTTTATACAAAAAAAATAGTTAAGAATCTTAACTATTTTGTAGCTTTTTTAGTTGTAGTAGACTTTTTAGTTGTAGTCTTTGTAGCTGTAGTTTTAGTTGCAGTTTTCTTTGCTGTAGTAGTTTTTGTAGTTGAAGTTTTAGCTGCAGTCTTTGTAGCTGCTTTTTTTGGTTCAGCTTTTACAGTTTCTTCTTTTGCTGTAGCTTTCTTTTCAATCTTAACTTCTTTAACTGTTTCTTTTTTACCTTCTAAAGCTAATTTAGCACTTTTTACTAATTCTGCAAATGCTTTTTCATCATTGATAGCGATTTCAGCTAACATTTTACGGTTAATATTAATACCTGCTTTATTTAAACCATCAATGAATTTAGAATAACTAATTTCATTTAATCTACAAGCAGCATTAATTCTTGTAATCCATAATTTTCTGAAATCTCTTTTCTTTTGTCTTCTATCTCTATATGCATATTTACCAGAATGCATTAATTGTTCTTTTGCAGTTCTATAAAGTCTATGTTTACTACCAAAATATCCTTTTGCTTCTTTTAATACTTTCGCACGACGAGCGCGATGTATTGTTCCACCTTTAACTCTTGTCATAATCTCACCTTCCTATAATACGTCTTTTAATCTTTTGTAATCGCCACTTGCCATTACTGATGCACTTCTACCAGTTCTATTTGAAGCAGCATTTTTCTTACCTGTATTGTGTCTTGTTCCTGGATGACCAATTTTTACAGTTCCACCAGGTCTTACTTTTGTAACTTTTGCAGTTCCTTTATGTGTCTTATTTTTAATTTTTGACATAATTAATTCCTCCTATTTCTTATTTGGCATAAGTATCATTGTCATAAAGCGTCCATCTAAATTTGGTTTTTGTTCTATTGAAGATACATCTTTTAAAGCTTCACTAAATCTTATTAAAACTTCAGCTCCTAATTCGGTATGAGCCATTTCTCTACCTTTAAAGCGAATTGAAGCCTTGATTTTGTGACCTTTTTCTAAATATTTCTTAGCATTAGTAACTCTAGTATTAAAATCGTGAATATCGATGTTAACAGATAATCTATATTCTTTCATTTCTAAATTAGATTCTTTTTGCTTTTTAATATTTTCTTTTGATCTTTTTTTATTTTCATACTTGAATTTATTGTAATCCATAATTTTACATACTGGTGGATTACCATTTGGATTCATAAGTACTAAATCAAATCCAGCAAAATTTGCTAAAGTTAGTGCATCACTAATTGCTTTAACACCTAATTGTTCTCCATTTGGACCAATTACCATAACTTCTTTGGCTCTTATTTGTTCATTAATGAACATATCTTTATTTGCGATACAAAACACCTCCTAAAGTATTTTTCTACCATAAATATCAAAAAAAGATGCAATACATGCATCCACTATAAAAATACCTATTGGCATTTGACCCAAAGCTATATGCAATCGGGTGAGTGTGGATACACTTCTTTCCTTTTTTTAAATACGTATCAAATTATATATTAATTTTTTTATTTTGTCAATACTATGCTCTTGAAACATATTCGCCATCTTTTGTAGAAACAATTACGTGTTCTCCTTCTTCTACGAAAAGTGGTACTCTGATTACTAAACCTGTTTCTAAAGTTGCATCTTTAGTAGCGTTATTTGTAGTGTTTCCTTTTACAGCTGGTTCAGTATGTGTAACTTCAAGTTCAACTTTATCAGGTAAAATAAGTCCTAATAATTCACCTTGATAAAAACTTATATTAACATCTAAGCCTTCTTTAAGATATGAAACTTCTTCACCAATTTGATCTTTAGTAAGTTCAATTTGTTCATATGTTTCCATATCCATGAAGCTATAACTATCTCCAGAAGCATATAAAAATTGCATAGCTTTCTTATCAATCATAGCTTTTTCTAATTTAGTTCCACTATTGAATCTAACAACAACTGTAGAACCTGTTTTTAAATTTCTTAATTTAGCTTGAACAAATGCTGCACCTTTACCTGGTTTAACATGTGAAAATTCTAAACAAGAATATATGCTACCTTCATATAAGAAAGTAATACCTACTTTAATATCATTTACGTTAAACATTATATCATCCTTTCCCTATTATTTTTTTTCTTTGTGATCTGTTGTTTTTCTACATTTAGGACAATATTTTTTTAATTCTAAACGATCAGTTGTATTCTTTTTATTTTTTTCAGTACGATAATTTTCTTCTTTACATTCAGTGCAAACTAAAGTTATTCTTTCTCTTGCTTCACCTTTTTTAGCCATACAAAGGCACCTCCTTTTTCCAATACGCAAATATTATATCAAATTATTAATAAATTTCAAAGCATTTTTTATCATATTTTACATTATAGTATATAAATATTTACTATACATATGATTAGTTAGAGGTGATTATGGAAAATTTTATTAAAGGCTATATTAAAAATATAGATAAGCTTACTTTAAACACCTGGCTCACTAATCAAAATATTTTTTTAAATGATAACGAATTAAATATACTATATATGCATCTAGTTAATGATTGGTATGAATTCTTATATCAAAATCCTACCAATATTTTAAACGACTTAAAAAACAAATTAAGTAATGATAATTATAATAAATTAAAAATATTATATGATGAATATTACAATAAATATCATCATTACTTATAATAAGATATTATATCTGAAACTAAATTATTATTCATTTTTTTGCTTTGAATCATTTCTATTTCAAATTTATATGGTGGGTATGATTTATCCCCATCTTTTACATATGGTGTTTCTAATATTTTAGGTATATCTTTTAACACTGGATTATATATGATATTTATTATATTTGTAAATCCTAATGTCCCTAAACCAATATTTTCATGTCGATCCTTATGAGAGTACACGATATTTTTACTATCGTTTATATGAATACATCCTATTCTTTTTATTCCTATAATTTCATCAAACTGTTTTAATACATCATCAAACGCTGACATATCATATCCAGCATCATTCATATGACACGTATCCATACATACCATTATTTTATCATTAAGTATAACTCCATCTATTATACTTTTTAATTCTTCAAAAGTTTTACCTACTTCACTACCTTTTCCTGCCATAGTTTCTAAACATATTTTGATATCCATATCTGGTTCTAATGTTTTGTTTAATCCCTCAATTATATTAGCAATTCCAACTTCCTCACCTGCACCAACATGACTACCAGGATGTAATACCATCTTTTTGATACCCAATTGTTCGCATCGTCTAATTTCTTGTTTTAAAAAATTAACAGAAAAATCCATATTATTCTTATTTGCCAAATTAATTATATATGGAGCATGCACTACTAAGTTATTAATATCCATACCGTTTTCCTTCATCTTCTCATAAGCTTTTAAAGTTTTATCCTCATCAATAGGAAAACGCATAGTATTTTGTGGCGCCCCAGTATATATCATAAATGTATTAGCACCATAACTTAATGCTTCATTTAAGCTTCCCTCTAAACCGTCTTTTTTATTATATCCAACATGACTACCTATTATTAAATCCATACTATCACCAACTAAATTATATAAAATAATAATAAAAAAGTCCATAGGACTTTACTTTATATTATTTGTAATACTATCAAATAAACCTACTATTCCTTTTCGTATGACTGTACCAACTCTATTCGAAACATTAAGCGCTGCATTGGATATATTATTTGAATAATCAGCTTCTTTTTCTATATAGGTATCTACATCGATTGCTTTACCATTTCTAACATCTTCTTCAAATTTTTTAATACCTTCTTCAGTAATTTTGTTTTTATTATAATTGCTATATACAAAATAGCCATTCCTATCAGATATATATATAGTCATAAATATAAATAACAATGTTAACACAACAAACTTTAATACACTAGTAGCTTTCTTTTTCATATAGCGTCTCCTCTATAATAGGTACTAATACATCTATTGTATTAACAACCTCTTCAAATGTATTAGTATTTGAACCTAATTCTAATAACAATGCATGAATAGATAAATCTTGATTATATGAATCATGCTGATATGGTTGTTCTTTCAACATTATTCCTTTTGATATTCCATAATACTTTTCATCTAGCTTATCACATATTTTTTTTGCTAATGACATATTTTCCTTATATTTATCATATCTAACACCTTGTACAAATAATACTTTTGCATAATTTTTTCCATCTATAGTAGTATATGTATATTCACGTTTTAATGAATCTCTATGTAAATCAATAATTAAGTCTATATCTGGATATGTATTCAAAACTTTAAAAAAATATCCCCTACTAATTAAATATGCTCCCGTAAAAGTATCTGTATATTGAGATAAATAAGGACTTACTTTTTCGTCTTCAACAAGTGTGCTTATTCCTAATGATTCTAGTTTTTGTTCAAACACTTTAGCAGCGTCATATACCCCACTACCATTACTATATTTCTCAGTATCATGTGTGTTATAAATATAAACCTTAGGTTCCGCGATATTAAAGTTAATCTTATCATACCCATTTGAAGATGGAAGATGATACGCGACAGCTTTTGTAACGATATCTTTCATCATATAGTCCGCAGAAATATGATGATTAATATCATTTATAAGAATAGTCGGTATCGTCTTGATTTTAAAAACAATTTTAACCACATATATAATAATCAATAATATAATCAATATAAATATAATATAAAAATGAGATTTCTTTTTATTTTTTAAACGCATATTATCACCATGATTATTATATAAAAATATATATAAATAATTTGTCGAAACAAAGAAAAAAACCATCAAAGATGGTTACATAACTGAATATAGTGTAGATATCATAATGATACCAACCAATACAACTGAATATAAAAGTGACTTATAATATTTTTTATATTCTATTTTTTTCTTCTCGCTTTTTTCTTTTGCTTCATTTGATTTAATTGTTATAAAAGTCATATATAGCATAAATATAACAAACACTAATAGGGCAAACCAAAATGAATATAGCATAAAGTTAACAACCGATAAAATTACACCACTAGTAGCTTCCATCATATCACTCTCCAATATAATTTTATCAAAAATATTTTAAAAACACAATATAATTTATATTTATGTTGCTTTTTTTTATCTTTTTTGTTAAAATGGTAGGTGTTATAACGACGGAGGTGATTATATGGCAAATATGAAGAATGCTAAAAAAGCTATTAAAGTTATCGAAAGAAGAAGAGTTGAAAATAATAATTATGAAGCAAGTATGAAAACAGCTATCAAAAACGTAGAAAAAGCTGTTGGTGCTAAAAATAAAGAAAAAGCTAGTGAAGCTTTAGCTACTGCTACTAAGAAAATTGACAAAGCTGTTAAAGCTGGTGTTGTAACAAAGAACTTCAGTGCACGTAACAAATCACGTCTTACTAAAAAAGTAAATGCAATGTAATTAATGTAGATTATTCTACATTTTTATTTTATATAATTTTATATTTGGTTGTATAATTATAATAGGTGATGTAATGAAAAAACTTTCCATTATAATATATTTCATAATACTATCATTATGTGGTATATATATTTTTCAAAGCAAAGAAACAATAATTAATTATGTTGTGCATAAATATAGTACTTATAATATTGAAGAAACAAAAAATGAATATACAAAAGAAATTAATTATATGTCATTTAAAAGAACTGATGATTTTACGCCGGAAAATTTGGAAGAATTAGTCAATGTTTTATATACTGTTTTAGATGATGGTATGGATAAGTTTACTTTTTATTGTGATTATAACTGTAGTGACGATATAAAAGATATTACTAATAATGATATTATGGAGACAATTAATAATTATGTTCATCCATATAATAGTTATAGTTCATTTCATATAAGCGTTAATAATTATAATGTCGTTAATGTAAGTGCCATCAAAACATATACCGAATATGAGATACAATTGATTAATCAAAAGATTAAATCTATTGCTGACACGATAGATGGTACAACATACGAAAAGATACTTGCTTTTCATAATTATATTATTAATAACACTAAATATGATGAATCAAGTATTGATAATCAAAATAGTAAAGATACATCTAAAGCCTATAGTGTTTTATATAAAAACTTAGGTATATGTGGTGGATACACTGATACATTAGCTATATATTTAAACTATATTGGTATTGATAATTTTAAAATATCATCAAAAGATCACATATGGAATGCTTTATATGTAGATGGTAAGTGGTATAACATAGATATGACATGGGATGATCCGGTCACTAATACATCTGAAGATATATTAATACATGATTATTTTATGATAAGTAAACATGAGTTACAAACTAAAGATAAACTTAAACATAATTACAATATTGCTTTATATCAAGAACTAAACTAGATCATATTGATCTAGTTTTATATATACACTTGTACCTACTCCTTTAGTTGATTCATATATTAATTTTCCTTTATGTGCATCTACTATTTTCTTTGATAAATAAGTCCCTAAACCTGTCCCATAATTCTTTGTAGTAAAAAAAGGTGTAGTAATTTTATCCATTGTTTCCATATCCATTCCAATACCATTATCTTTAACACAAATAATAACTTTTTTTCTAAAGCTTTTTAAAGATATCGATATACATGGATTAATATTTGTTAAAGACTCTTCGGCATTCTTAATTATATTTATTAAAACTTCATTAAGTCTTTTATAATCACCCTTTATAAAAATTTCTTTATCTTTTGATTCATATATAAAATTAATATTACGTGATTTAAAAATATCCTTATATGATTCTATAATATCTTCAATTAAACAATTTACATCCATTATCTCAAATTTCATATTCATTTTTCCTAGAGAAGAAAAATCATCTAATATAGAAATAGCATGATCAATAGATTTACTAAGTAAAGGAATATATTTATCATATTTTTCTTTATTTCCATCCATAAGTGAAATATAACCTTTCATAACAGTCAATGGATTTTTTATTTCATGTGTTATTTTAAATAGTTCATTATTCATATTATCTACCTCATAAAAAATTTACCATATATTACTGTCATATTTTGTCGAATTATGTCTTTAAATTATATTTATTGTCAAAAAAAATATTGACTATCTTAATTCGTCAATACATTTTTTTAATTGTTTGGCATCATCACCAAATATTATTTTTAATTCATTATCTATTTCAACTATTCCTTGCGCTCCCATTTTTTGGATTGCTTCTTTATTAACAATTTTAGTATCATATACTTCAACTAAAAAACGTGAAACATTAACTTCATATTTAACAATATTTTGTTTTCCACCTAAATATTCAACAAGTTTATTAGCTTCAATTCGATAATCTTTTTTATTTGCTTTAATAATTGCAAACGCGATTAACACCAATATAAAAGCAATTATAATATATTGTACAAATTCCATGATATCACCTCTTTAATTATACTATACTTTTTATAAAATTAAAATTTATTGTTCACATGACTCTACATAACTAAAAGTATAACCATTTTGATATGTAGCAAGTATGTAGTCTTTTTCCATGCTATCAGTAAATTTCGTTGATATTTCAGACGAGTTTATTAATTCTTCTTTCGAAATACAATATTCGGCGCCATTAATTTTATAATAATAATCTTCATGGTTATCTAAATATTCTATAAGTGGAGCGATACTAAGTTCAGTTTTAACATCACCTATTATCTTTTTAAAGTCACTAAAATCAAAATTAATAATTAACGATACAATCAAATAACCAATTATTGTTATAGCTATTATAACTGTTAATATTTTCATTATCTTTTCTTCTTTAATATCTAAATTCATAAGTCGTCTTCCCATTAACAACATTCGCTACTACAGATGAATTCATTTTAATTTTTTCTTCACCTTGATTTTCAACAAAACTATAATCTAGGCAATTAGTATCAACTAATACTTGAATTCTTACTTCATGTACGCCGTCATCAAGTTGTTCTAAATACTCATTTAAATATATATCAGTAGCGTTATATAGTATTAACTTAGAAGCTTCATCTAATGTTTTTTCTGTATTTTTAACATAGCCAACGATAATAATTGTAGTAACAAGTGTAACAGAAACTAAAATAACTACAACAGCAAGCAATTCTACTAAAGTAAATCCCTTTTTCATATTATCCCTCCACACATGAAGATACTACCTCAAAACTATAATGTTCTTGCACATATGTTGCTTTAACACAATAATTATTATAATCTTCAAGTATGCTTTTATCTAACAAGTCATTATCAACAAGTGTCTTAAATTTAACATAATGTATACCGTTATCACTATATTTAGACTTGTTATTATTAATATACATATTAGCAGCCGCTGATACTGTATCAGAAATAACATCATTTATCTTGCCGCGTTCAGAATTTATACGTTCCAATATAGCTGGAGCTGCAAATCCAATTATGATTGCAAGTAATGCAATAACAGCAAGCAATTCTACTAAAGTAAATCCCTTTTTCATATTATCTACCTCTAATTAATTATAACAATATAAAGAAAAAAAAACAACTATTCAGCTGTTTTATCTTCTTTTTTAATTACTTCTTTTCCTTTATATGTTCCACATTTTGGACATACTCTATGTGGTCTAATTGTTTCACCACATTTTGGACAAGTTGTAGTTCCATTAGCTTCAATTTTATAATGAGTTCTTCTCATTCTTCCACTAGTCTTACTTACTTTTCTAAATGGTACTGCCATTTATAACACCTCTTTTCCTATAATAGATCCTTAAGTTTTGCTAACTCAGGATTCTCATCTTTACTTTCATCTTCTATTAATTTCCAACCATCACCAGATGTTTTCATATCATCGGCATCAGGTGAAATAACTCTTGATGGAATTTCCATTAATATATTTTCCCATATAATTGGTAAAATATCAATACTATTTTTAACTTTTTTACTAAATTTATCTAAATCTTCAAGCATTTCTTCGGCATCACCCGAAACATTAACATCAAAAGGCACTGGTACCGGTTTTAATGTACGTGAACATGGTAATACCATAATACCTGATACATTAACATCAATATTAATACGATTCAAATTATTTTTTGTAATATTGCCTTCAACACTAACATCATCAAGCTTTAATATACCACTGTCTTTTAACTCATCTTCACTAAATGAATATTTTATATTCACTAATACTTCTTTATCTATATTACTAAGCAATCTCGTTAAATCAAATTCCATAATATCACCAGCAGATTAATTATATATTAAATACATAAATATTTCAAGATTTTTCTTTTTATGCTATATTATTAGTGAGGTGATATCATGACTATAGGTATTATTGCTGAATATAATCCATTTCATAATGGACACTTATATATGATTAAACAAATAAAAAAGATGTATAAAGATTCTACTATTATATGTATTTTAAGTGGTAATTTTACTGAACGTGGTGATATGTCCGTTATAAATAAATGGAAAAAAACTAAAATCATTTTAAATTATGGCATAGACTTAGTAGTTGAACTTCCTTTTGTATATGCAAGTCAATCAAGCGATTATTTTGCTTATGGTGCAATTAAATTACTTAAAAATTTAAAAGTAGATAAAATTGTATTTGGATCAGAAAGTGATAATATTGAATTATTTAATACATTAGCAGATATTCAAATTAATAATAAAGAATATGATAAATTAGTTAAAAAGTATATGGATGATGGATTAAACTATCCTACTGCTATGTCTAAAGCATTAAAAGATTTATCAAACATAAAAATAGAAAAACCAAACGATATTTTAGCTTTATCATATATTAAAGAAATAAAAAAACAACATGCAAATATAGAGGCTATATCTATTAGAAGAAACGATGACTTTAACAGTATCAAATTAGATGGTGATATCGTTTCAGCTAAAGCAATAAGAAATGCTTTAAAAAATAGTATTGATGTTAAAAAATATGTTCCAAAAGCTACATATAAAGAATTACATAACTTGCATTTCAATAATGACTATTTCAAATTATTAAAATATAAAATTTTAACTAGTGATATATCACTATATCAAGGCGTAGATGAAGGATTAAAATATCGTATTTTAAAATATATTGATAAAGCAAATGACTTAGATGAATTAATTGAGTTAGTAAAAACTAAAAGATATACATATAATAAATTAAACAGAATGTTTACACATATATTATGTGACTTTACCAAAAAAGACGCAAGTAATATTGATATAGACTACATTAGAATACTAGGTTTTAATGAACGTGGAAAGAAATATTTAAATAGTATCAAAAAAGATACGCCAATACCTATTGTTACAGGTTATGGCAAAATTAAAAGTAAGTCATTAGATATTGAATATAAAGTATGTAAAATCTATGCACTTAATAATGATGAAGATATTAAAGATGAATTAAAAGGGCCTATAAAAATGTAGGCTTTTTAATTTACACGTAAGAATAATTATGATATATTTAAATAGAAAGGAGTATGTATGAAAAAACTTTTAAGTATATTAGTAATCTTTACTATAGTATTAGTTACTGGATGTAGCAATACAAAAACATTAACATGTACTAAAGAATTAACTGATGAAGACGGATATAAAACTACTACAGAAATGACAATCACTTATAACAAAGATAAAGTGTTAACAGTCGATGAAAAAACTGCTTCTGAAACTGATCCTGAATATGTTGATTTCACATATGGATTCATGAATTTGTTCACAGCGGTTTTTACTAATGTAGATGGAATAGAAGTAAACGTTAGTAAGGAAAATAACATTATCAAAACATCTATGAATATCGATTATGAAAAATTAGATGTTCATAAAATCGAAGAAAACCTTAGCAGTATGGATATTGGTCATGATGATATTTACTCTACAAATAATATCACATTTGAAGAATTCAAAGCTAAAAATTTAAAAGGATATACTTGTAAATAAAAAAGATCTAATTAAAGATCTTTTTTTTGACACTTAGGACAATAATATGTTCCTCTACCATTAATATGGTCATATTCTAATTTACTATTACATTTAGGACATGTCTCTTTACCATGTACTAATAACTCATTTTGAAACCTACCATGTACTCCTTCACTAGATTCATATGTTTTTATAGTAGTACCACCTAATTTAATAGCTCTTTCTAATACTATTTTAGTATTACTAATTATATTAGATAAATCTGAATCACTTAAATTAGAGGCTTTAGTATAAGGATTTATATTACTCATAAAAAGTATTTCATCATCATATATGTTACCGATACCAACTATGATAGATTGATCTAATAAAACTGTTTTAATAGGTAACTTTTTATTCTTGTACTTATCTTTTAGATAATCAACTGTTAAATTATCATCCCAAGGTTCTAAACCAAGTTCATTTAAAGGTTTCATATTATAAGCATCATCTTTAGGAAGTAAATACATTCTACCAAATTTTCTTGTATCTATATAACATAAATTTTTATCATCTAAGATAAATCTAACATGTTCATGTTTTAGTTTTTCCCCATCTTTAAAATAAAATCTACCTTCCATTCTAAGATGTGAAAGTAAATAAAAATTATCTAGAGAAAACATTAAAAATTTACCTCTTCTTAAGATGTCGTTTATCTTTTGACCTTTAATTTGTTTTTTAAATTCGGATATATTAGGATATGCGATGATATTTTCATAATATATTTCTACATCTTTAATTGTTCTATTTAAGACTTCTTTTTTTAATGTATTTCTAACTGTTTCTACTTCAGGAAGTTCTGGCATAATATCACCTCTTTTAATATTATAACAAAAAAGCATAGAATTTCTATGCTTTTGGAACTATTTTTTCCATGCCACCCATGTAAGGTTGTAATACTTTTGGTACATTGATAGAACCATCTTCATTGTAGTTATTTTCTAAAAGTGCGATTAATCCTCTTGGAGTTGCAACTACAGTATTATTTAATGTATGTAAATAATAATTACCTTCATCAGATTTAACACGAATACCTAAGCGTCTTGCCTGTGCATCACCTAAAGTAGAACAAGAACCTACTTCAAAATATTTTTGTTGTCTTGGACTCCAAGCTTCAACATCACATGATTTAACTTTTAAATCTGCCAAATCTCCAGAACAACATTCTAGTGTCCTTACAGGAACATCTAAACTTCTAAAGAAATCAACAGTATATTTCCACATTTTATTATACCAATCCATTGATTCAGATGGTTCACATAAAACGATCATTTCTTGTTTTTCAAATTGATGAACTCTATATAAACCTCTTTCTTCTAAGCCATGAGATCCGCCTTCTTTTCTAAAGCAAGGTGAATAAGAAGTCATACAAATAGGAAGTTCATCTTTCTTAACCATTTGACCTTTAAATTTACCAATCATTGAATGTTCAGAAGTACCTATTAAATATAAGTCTTCGCCTTCGATTTTATACATCATTGATTCCATTTCTTTAAATGACATAACACCTTTAACTACATCACTGTGAATCATAAAAGGTGGAATAGCATAAGTAAATCCTTTATTAATCATAAAGTCCCTAGCATAGGCAAGCATTGCTTCATGAAGTCTTGCAACATCACCTAACAAATAATAAAAACCTTCACCAGAAGTTCTACCTGCTGCTTCTTTATCCATACCATTTAATCTAGCAATAATATCGGCATGATATGGTATTTCATAATTAGGAACTACTGGCTCACCATATTTTTCAATCTCAACATTTTTAGAATCATCTTCACCAATTGGTACAGATGGATCAATGATATTAGGTATAACCATCATTTTTTCTTTAATTTGTTCAGTCAAATGTTCTTCTAAAGATTCTAATTTCTTAATATTTTCACTATAAACAGATATTTCTTCCTTAATTTTATTAGCTTCTTCTTTTTTACCATCACGCATAAGTGCCCCAATTTCATCACTCTTTGCGTTTTTTAAAGCTCTAATATGATCAGCTTCTGCTTTTGCTTCTCTAAAATCTTTATCTAATTTTTCTATTTCATCTACCAAAGGTAGTTTTTCATCTTGAAATTTTTTTCTTATGTTTTCTTTTACTAATTCTTTATTTTCTCTTATCAATTTAATATCTATCATAATTATGCTCCTTTCATAAAGTTATTATTTACTCACCTTTTACATATTTTTGGAAATAATTACCTTTTTCCTCGAAATTCTTGAATTTATTGTAACTAGATGCTGAAGGTGACAATAGACAAATAGCGCCTTTTTTAGTAACTTCTTTAGCTACTTTACATGCATCTTCTAACTCTTCTATATGATATGTTTTTTTATTTATTAACTTTTCAATTTTATAACCTGTTTCAGGCATACAAATTACATTAGTTATATTACTATTATTAATATAATCAACAAGTGGTGTATAATCTATTCCTCTATCTTTTCCACCAGTAATTAATGTATCAACATTTTTAAGAGCATCGATACAATCTATTGTAGCTTCTGGAATAGTTGCAATAGCATCATCATAATAAGTAATGCCATCATAAGTTCCAACAAGTTCCATACGATGTGGTAAAGTTTTAAAATCAGTAATTGCCATAACACATTTATTCATATCTAGTTTTAAAACATTACATACATTTAATGCATTAATAATATTTGCTAAATTATGTCTTCCAAGTAACGTTCTTTTATTATTAATGTTATATACTTTTTCACCATCAATCATAATATAGTCATCTACTATATTATCTAAAGATGTAGGAATCATTCTAGATTTATATTTTCCTTCATTAACTAACTTTGCTAAATCTTCATTATCTTTTGAATATATAGCATAATCAGAACTATTTTGATACTTAAACATATTTAATTTAGCATTATAATATTTATCTAATGTACCAAAATGATCTAAATGTTCTTCAAATAAATTAGTAATAACACCAATATGAGGTGAATGGCAAACATATTCTAACTGTAATGCAGCCATTTCGATTACTAAATAACTATTTTCATTAAATGAATCTAAATAATCAAATATTGGAATACCAATATTACCTAATAAATAAGTATCTAAACCATTTGCTTTTAGCATTTCATATATTAATGATGTAGTTGTACTTTTTCCTTTACTACCAGTAATACCAATAATAGTAGATTTAGAATATTCAAGTAATAATTCTAACTCTGAAGATAATTTATCTTTAATATTTGTAATATCAATATCTTTTAAAGATATAGCTGGACTTTTGATAATAATATCATATTTATCTAAATTATTTAGATAATCAGCACCATATACACCATCAACTTCTTGCATAACTTTGTCATGTACTTTAATATTAGTAATACCATGACTAGTTAAATAATTATAAGTAGATTTACCTTCTTTACCAAAACCTAAGATACATATTTTTTTATTTTTTAAATCTTCAATCATTTTATCAAACATGTTAATCTCTCCTTTAGTAATTTATCAAATTCTTGAGGTAAATTATTGATAACATTATATTTATCTTCTAACTTTTCATCTACTAATTCATAATTATCTTTATAATATTTAAGTAGATATGGTAGTTTATCTAATTTTTTAATAGTTAAAGATACAGCATATCTAACTTCTTTAATCGTACCAACACATTCAAACGGTTTAGTACTTGCATCTCCTACTAATTCTTTAAATATTGGAAGCAGTTTTTCATCTTCATATAAGTCTTTACCAAAAATACTAATAAGTTCATCCTTATATAAATTAGGAGATAAAACTATATATACAAACAAACATTTAGCGCATTCACCACACCAAATCCAATTTTCACCTTTACTACCTTTATTACAACTTCTAAATACTTTATGATAATTTTTAAAATGACTAAATAAAAGTGATATTTGAAATTCTGATAATGGTCTTAAGAAACTAAAATACTTAATATCAATTTTAAAATACTTATTAGTATAATCATTAAAATCATTTTCATATTCATATGTTTTACTATATTGATGATTGATTTTAGTACCAATTACTGTAGCTTCATTAGAACTATCTTCATTAGACAAGACAATATATTTCTTATTAGTTAAGTAAGCCATTAGATATGTTGTAAAACTTACTAATGCAGAAAAAGGTGTATGACCATTTAAGTAGCCCATATTATTAAGTTCAATGATGCCTTTATCTAAATTTCTTTTATAAGTAATGATATCTTCATCTTTATATCCTGCAGCATACGCGCAATCAAAATGTACTTTTTTAGGATTCATTACAATTGGATTATTATCCATACCTTTAAGTATTTCTAAAGATACACATGAATCTTTTCCACCACCAACAGGTATTAAATTACCAGTTCCATTGTAATTTATATTAAATTCTTGTTTTTCACCATTACACTTAATATCCATGAATTCTTCTTCTGATATTTCAATATTATTTACATAGAAAAACTCACCTAAACCATAATAATATAATTTTTTAAAGAAAGATATTTGTTCATTATCTAAGTAACCTGCATTAATAATAACATGCTTAGGACACGCACATTTCCAATAACTAATAAGTTCTACTAAACCAACATGAAATATTAAATATTTAGCAAAATCATTAATCTCATTTTTGATAATACTTTTCTTTATTTCATAAGATGGTGTAAATTTTTTTAATCCAGGTATTTCAAAATAATAAGTTATTTTAATGGTATCAGACAAATCTTCAATCTCATATTTATCATATATAAACTCATTATATTTACTTCTTAATTCATCAAACATATTAATCCTCCTTTAAATTATATGAAAAAAAGCTATTTATAGGAGTATATAATACGGTACCATCCTATTAACAGCTTAATTTTAATAACGGTCTCCCGGGGATGATTGGTCCCTCTTAAAAGTAGATTCATAAATATTTGTTGTTAGTTTCCATCAACCACTAACTTTCTATAAACATAAATATTTACTACTAGTCTTTCTCATCGATTTACAATATTATTTTACTATTTAAAACATTATAAGTCAATTATATAATATTTATAATTATAATAACATCTTTATATTTTCTTCTAATATTATACTCTAAGTACTTAACTATCTCATTAGCAATTTTTAAAGTTAAATTATTATCTAAAACTATATCAACTTTAATTTCATAATAAGGTCCATATTTATGGATTACAGTATCCTTAATTTCTATAACACTTCTATTAGATAGTATAAATGATTTAACTTCGTTTATTAATGCATTATCTTCTATTTTAGTACCAAACATATCAGTAAGTTCTCTTGAAATAATAACAAATCCAGTAAATATTACAAATAACGATACTATTATAGAACATGCAATGTCAGCATATTTGAAATATTCTATTTTATCTGATAGAGAGGTTAAAATGAGACCTATGAATACAATAACAGAACTTATGACATCTTTATTACTTTGTTTAGCATCGCTTACCAAAATAGAATTATTATAAAGATTACCTTTTTCCATTAAATATTTAGATAAAACATATTTAAATACTATTGTAAATAAAGATATACCTAAAAGTCTTATACGCGGTATTACTACTCCTCTTGACATAGCAATATAAATAAATGCTAGACCAAGTCCTAAAATAATAATACCTAAGATAAAGTTAATTAAATGCTTTAATATATTATTCTTATTAAATCTGGTATTAGAAATAGTTACTAATTGTAATGATTGATCAGCAAAAGTATGTACACCATCAGTAATTAAACTTATAGATCTACCAAAAAATCCAGCTATTATTTTAATAACAGATAAAAATGTATTACCTAAAAAACTTGTAAATATTGTATATGTTAACTTGTTCATATTATTTTACCTCATACCAATTTATACCACTTTCAATATCAACTTTTAGTGGTACTTTAAAATCTACTATATTTTCCATTGATTCTTTAATGATTTTACTTAATACAGGTACTTCACTTTCTAATGCATCAAAAATAAGTTCATCGTGTACTTGTAAAATCATTTTACTTTTTAAATTATTCTCTTTAATTTTATTAGCTACTTCAACCATTGCTTTTTTAATGATATCTGCCGAAGTACCCTGAATAGGAGTATTTAAAGCCATACGTTCTCCCATTTTTCTTATCATATAATTTTTGTTTGTTAGTTCTGGTATATTCCTAATTCTACCAAATAACGTTTTTACATAACCGGTTTCATATGCTTTTTTAACTATTTCATCCATATACTTATTTATTTCTGGATATGTTTCTAAATAATTATCAATAAACTCCTTGGCCTCTTTATTGGAAAGACCAGTATTGTCAGCAAGACCCCAATCAGATATACCATAAATGATACCAAAGTTAACTGCTTTAGCAAGTCTACGATCATCTTTAGTAACTTCATCAATTGGTTTTTTAAATATATCCGATGCTGTTTTAACATGTATATCAATATCGTTATTGAAAGCATCAATTAATTTTTCTACATTAGCAACATGTGATAAAATTCTAAGTTCAACTTGTGAATAATCACTACTAACAATAACTGAATCTTTACTTGGTACAAATGCCTTTCTTATCATCTTACCTTCAGGATATCTAATAGGTATATTTTGAAGATTTGGTTCAATAGATGAAAGTCTTCCTGTTCTAGTCATTGTCTGAGTATATATTGTATGTATTTTACCATCGGATTTAATACTTTCTTTTAGACCTTGTATATATGTTGTATATAACTTAGAATATAATCTATATTCCATTATATAATTAACAATAGGATGCAATGATTTAATACTTTCTAATATCTCCACACTTGTTGAGTAACCATTTTTATTTTTCTTGCCATGAGGAAGTTTTAATTCTTCAAATAATAAATTACCAATTTGTATTGGACTTGATATATTAAGTTCATGACCTGCAAGTTTATATATTTCTTGTTCTAATCCTTTTATCTTATTTTCAATCAAATTACCCATTTCATCTAAAGTTTCTAAAGATACATTTACACCATTATATTCCATATCACCTAATACTTCGATTAATGGTAGTTCTACATTACTATATAATCCATACATTTCTTTTTTTTCTAATTCAAGTTTAAACTTTTTATATGTATCATATATAAATCTAGCTTTAATACATGTATTATAGGCGATAATGTCATCACTTGGTTTAGCGATTTTATTACCTTTTCCATATATATTTTCATAAAAAGGAATATCTTCACCTAGGGCTGTGGCTAAATATGCAATGTCTGTTTTTGTATTATATTCTAGCATTTCAGCAGCAATCATTGTATCAAATACTACATTTGAAATATCTATTCCTTGCCATTTTAATGCTACATACATCTTTTTATAGTCATATGTATATTTTAAATTATCTTTTAAAAATTTAGGATTTTGTTTTAACACATCAAAAGGAATATAGGCCATGATATTTTCATTATATATACCCATACCTAGTATAGGCGCATCATGATAATTATTACCTAAAATTTCTAGATAACATGCAACATCGCCTGATATATTTAATTCGTCAATATTTTTAATTGTGATAATATCTAATGGTTTTCTTTTAATTTCTACATTATCTTTTTTTAAAAAAGAGAAAAATTCTAAGTCTTCATATAATTTATTTAAAGACTCATGATCAGCATTTTTATAAACTAAATCGTCAATAGTAATATCCATAGGTACGTCTTTATAGATAGTTGCAATTTCATAAGACATATAAGCATCATCCCTACCACTTACTAGTTTATCGTGAGTTGCGCCTTTGATATTATCAATATTTTCATATATACCATCTAATGTTTTATATTCTTGTAATAACTTTAAGGCTGTTTTTTCACCTATTCCTTTAACACCAGGAATATTATCAGATGAATCGCCCATTAAAGCTTTCAAATCAATAATATTAATAGGTTCAATTCCATATTCAGCATAAAAAGAATCTCTATTATATCTAATATAATCTTTTTGTTTTAATAATTTAATATCTATATCATTACTAATAAGTTGTAATAGATCTTTATCACTGCTTATTATTGTACCTATAAAATCAGGATCATTATCACAGTATTTAGCAAATGTTCCAATAATATCATCAGCTTCATAGTTATCTATTTCATAATATTTAATACCCATATATGTAAGTAATTCCTTAGCAATAGGAAATTGTACCTTTAACTCATCTGGAGTTTCTCCTCTTCCGCCTTTATAAAAGTCATATTTTTCGTGTCTAAATGTTTTACCTTTATCAAACGCAACTAATATATATGTTGGTTTTTCTTCTAATATAATTTTATTAATCATATTAGTAAAACCAAATAATGCATTCGTAGGAAATCCTTTACTATTCTTCATAAAATTGCCATTATACGCCGTTGCATAATAACTTCTAAATAAAAGATTATTACCGTCTACTAAAATTATCTTATTCATACTATCACCATTACATTAATTATACTATTAAATCAAGTTTATTGTAAAGATTAAAAATATGTAAACAAAGGAAGAATCTATAGAGTTTCTAATGCAAAAATATATGTTTTATGGTATAATTTTTATGATAGGAGTGGGTTTATGATAAATACACCTCATATAAATCAAACATATAAAATTGCTAAAACTGTTTTAATGCCAGGAGATCCTAAAAGAGCTAGTTATATTGCTAATAAATTTTTAGAAAATCCAATACTCTTCAACGATGTTAGAGGTATGCTTGGTTATACAGGATTATATAAAGGCCATGAAGTAAGTGTTATGGCTAGTGGTATGGGAATTCCTAGTATGGGAATATATTCATATGAATTATTCAAAATATATGATGTAGATAATATTATTCGTATAGGTACATCTGGTTCAAATAGAAAAGATGTAAAGATACTAGATATCATTTTATCTGAATCAAGTTATAGCTTATCTACTTTTGCAAAAGTTTATGATGGCTTTGATGGTAATATCATAAATGCATCTATAAAATTAAATAATATTATTGAAGATAATGCTGATAAATTAAATATAAATATTAAAAAAGGAATGATTATCACAAGTGATGTATTTAATCCGTATTGTGATTCAATAGAAAAATATAATGCAAATTATCCAGATGATTTAAATACATTAGCATCTGAAATGGAATCATTTGCACTTTTCTATATGGCTAAGAAATTCAAGAAAAATGCAACTTGCCTACTTACAGTTGTTGATAGCCCATATGAAGATAGAATAATATCAAGTGAGGATAGAGAAAAATCATTAGATGATATGATAATACTTGCTTTAGAAAGCGCAATTAAGGAGGACTAATATGTATAAAAGAATATTTTTAATCGTGTTGGATAGTGTAGGTATAGGTGAGGCTCCTGACGCTGATAAATATGGAGATGTTGGTAGCAATACTATAAGAAGTATTTCTACTAATCCAAATTTCAGTGCTAATACTATGAGTTCTTTAGGATTATTTAATGTCGATGGTGTTGATTACCATGAAAATTATGAAAATCCTATAGGCGCATATGGAAAACTTACCGAAGTATCAAATGGTAAAGATACGACAACAGGACACTGGGAAATGATGGGAATCATTTCAGATAAACCATTCCCTACTTTTCCTCACGGATTTCCTGCTGATTTTATAAAAGAATTTAGTAAGAAAGTTGGTCATGAAGTTATTGTAAATAAACCATATTCAGGAACTGAAGTTATCAAAGATTATGGTAAAGAAGCATATGATAAAAAAGCATTGATTGTATATACTTCGGCTGATTCCGTATTCCAAATAGCAGCTCATACAGATGTAATTGATTTAGATGAGTTGTATAGATGTTGCGAAGTAGCTAGAGAAATGCTTACAGATGATCTTGCTGTAGGAAGAGTAATAGCTCGTCCATTTGAAGGTGCAGAAGGTAATTATACAAGAACTCCCGATAGAAAGGATTTTTCTATTATTCCACCTAAAAATGTATTAAATTATCTAGAAGAAGCTGATAAAACAGTTATTGCTGTAGGAAAAATATCAGACATCTTTGCTGGATCAGGTATCACTGCAAAAGTATCAGCACATGGTAATTTAGAGTGTATGAAAGCAAGTGCAAAAGTTTTGAAACAAGACTTTGAAGGACTATGTTTCATTAATTTAGTAGATTTTGATATGGTATATGGTCATAGAAATGACGTAGATGGATATGCAAAAGCATTTGCTGAATTTGATACATGGTTAGCAAAATTTATAGCAAAAATGAACTTCGATGATTTACTTATTATAACTGCTGATCATGGTTGTGATCCAGCTACTCCTTCTACCGATCATTCAAGAGAATATACACCACTTATTGTATACAACAAAAATATGAAAACTACTAATTTAGGTACCAGAGCTACATTTGCTGATATAGGTAAAACTATAACACATAACTTTGATATAGCTACTGATTTACCAGGAAAAAGTTTTTTAAAGGAGATTAAATAATGGAAGAAGAATTAATAAAATTTGCTATTAAAGCTTCACAAAATTCGTATAGTCCTTATTCTAACTTTGTAGTTGGTGCAGCATTACTTACCAAGGATAATAAAGTATATTTAGGCTGTAATATTGAAAATGCTTGTGGTACAAGTAATTGTGCTGAGCGTACAGCATTTTATAAAGCTATATCTGACGGATATAAAGAATTTAAAGCTATTGCAATTGTTGGTGGAAAAAATGGCGAATTTAATAAATTATGTCCACCATGTGGAATCTGTAGACAAACAATGAGTGAATTTTGCGATGAAGATTTTGTAATTATACTTGGTAATGAAAAACTAGAATATAAAAAATATGCATTAAAACAATTACTACCTTTAAGTTTTGAATTGGAGGGATAAAATGCGTATCTATGACATTATAGAGAAAAAAAGAGATAAACTGCCTTTAACAAAAGAAGAAATATCTTTTTTTATTGATGGCATGATAAATGGTGAAATAGATGATTATCAAACATCAAGTCTAATTATGGCTATGTATCTAAATGGTATGAACGATAAAGAAATAACTTATCTAACAGATGCTATGGCACATTCTGGGGATATGATGGATTTAGAAAAACTATTTGGCAATACTGTAGACAAGCACTCAACAGGTGGTGTTGGTGATAAAACTAGCTTAATTATATGCCCTATCGTTGCAAGTCTTGGTCTAACAGTGGCTAAAATGAGTGGTAGAGCATTAGGATTCACCGGTGGTACAATAGATAAATTAGAATCAATTCCAGGTTTTAAAACAGACTTACCTAATGAAGAATTCATAAAGCAAGTAAAGGAAATTGGTATATCAATTATCAGCCAAACAGGTAACATTGCACCTGCTGATAAAAAAATATACGCAATTAGAGATACTACAGCAACTGTATCAAGTATACCTTTAATTGCGTCATCAATTATGAGCAAAAAAATCGCTGCTGGCGATTCTTCGATACTATTAGATGTCAAAGTAGGTTCAGGAGCATTCATGAAAAATATGCATGATGCTAAAAAATTAGCTAAGTCAATGGTTAAAATTGGTAGATCTTTGAATAAAAATATCATGGCAATTCTTACGAATATGGATGAACCTTTAGGTAATAATATTGGTAATTCACTTGAAGTTATCGAGGCTATCGAAATATTAAAAAACGGCGGTGATCCAAGGCTTCGTGAATTATGTATTACACTCGCATCTAATATGATTTCTATGACATCTAAAATAAGTATTACTAAAGCTAGAAAAGAAGTAGAAAAAGTTTTATATAATGGAGATGCATTAGACAAGTTTAAGCAATTGATAATTCACCAACATGGTGATGTCAATATTATTGATAATTACGATTTATTACCAAAAAGCACATATAAATTCCATGTAATAGCTAATCAAACTGGATATATAACTAAGATTGATAGTGAAAAAATAGGAAAACTATGTAATTTATTAGGTGCTGGGAGAAATAGCAAAGATGATAACATCGATTATGGTGCTGGTATAATTATGCGTGCTAAAATTGGTGATTATATTAAAAAAGGAGATGTCATTGCAACACTTTATACATCTAAAGAAAATGACTCATTTGAAAATATATATCTAGATGCAATTAAAACTAATCGAAATTATAAAAAAGAAAATAAACTTATATTAGGATATATAAAAAAGTAGTTTAATTAACTACTTTTTTATTGTATAACTATCTTTTTACGATTATCATTATAGTATTGCATACATGATATAATAGCTAAAACAGTTCCTACTATAAGGAATATATCAGAAACATTAATATTGTATAATTCAAATGGTAAATTATAGAATAACGTTAATAAAATTCCTATTTTAAGCATAATATTTTTAGCTTTACCTGTTTTAACTGATTTAAGCGTTTTTTCATTACGTAATGCTGCCATTCTAATTGCGTTTACTACGCAATCTCTACCTATAACTAAAATAGGTATAATAGAATGTAAAAATCCTTGTGATGATAATACTATTAATACTGAATCAATTAACATTTTATCAACTAAGTTATCTAACATTTTGCCATTTTCAGTTATAATATTATATTTTTTAGCAACATATCCATCTAAATAATCAGTTAATAATGCTATTGCAAATAAAATACCAGCGATTAAATATTTAACATTCACTACTATAAGTTCATTAATAAATAAATTAGTAAAACTAATACCAGCAGATTCAAAAGGGAATAAAAGTAATAATACAATTATAACTGTTAAAAATAATCGTGAAATTGTAATCTTATTAGCTAAATTCATAAATTATCCCTCCACATATACAATAATGTTATCTTTTTTATTATTTGTAATATTGTAATAAACAATAAAAGATATACTCAATAGTAATAATATAATAACTATAATCAAAGGTACATTAACACTTTTCTTTTCATTAATAGTTGTATATGGTGATTTAATTCTATTATCATTTTTATGTTCTTTAGCTTCTTTTATATCATCAAGTGAAATTTTTGAAGTATAATCGAATAAATATTCATTAAAATCATCAACTAAATCATCTTTATCTAAGCCTAAATATTTGGCATAATCTCTGATTAAATATTTTACATTTACAATATCTTTAAATGTTTCTACATTACCATGTTCCAAATTTTTTAATTGTTCAATTGAAATTTTTAAATCAGCACTTGCTTCTTCAATAGGAATTCCTATAGCCTCGCGTGCTTCTTTGAGCTTCTCACCTATTTCTCCCAAAATAGACACCTCCAAAAATTAAACAAAAAAATAAAATATCTAATAAGCCATGTTCTGTACTTCAAAAAGAAGTGACAAACATTTATCTACCATTGCTGGTTCTAGATTCGGTTCAATTCCCTATCTAAATTCCCCTACCATAATTTGGGTTTCTTGCTTGTGGGGTTTACCTCGTTTCATCCTAAAGTTTCCAATAGGTTACGTTTCTGTGGCACTTTATATGAATAAATCATATCGAATGACTTAGATCAATTCAAAGCCGTTAGTATAAACTACCTAAGGTTATTTTTTCCCTTAGCACAATCACTACTATCATCTCAGATAGTGCAAGCATGGACTTTCCTCTACATCACTGCAGCGTTTGTCTAAGATATTTTATTCTTTACCATAAATAATTTTTTCCAAATTAGATAATCTTCTAAGTACATCAGCACTACTTGTAGTATCAGAATCTGTACTTTTTAAAGCTTCTAATTTCATATTTAAGCTGCGTATTTCTTGCTTTAAAGTTAAATTTTCAGAAGCAAGATTTCTCTTATCTTCAGAAAGTTGATCAATTATTGCATCTTTAATTTTGTAATTTCTAATTACTTGATCAAGAAAAGCATCAACTTCTTGTGGACGATAACCTCTAGTATCAATACTAAATTCTTTTTCCAAAATATCTTTACTAGTCAATGTCAATTCACTTTCATACATAAAAATACACCTCTTTATCCACATTAATTATAGCATAAGTTATAAATCTTATCAACATATATGACTAAAAACACTAATAAGATTAGTGTTCACGTCTTTTAATAAAACTAGCAATTTTAATATATCTAACATCATCTATCATTTCATCAAACATCATATTTATATGATGCAAATTATCACCTCTTTAGCTTAATATATCACTAAAATATTAATAATGGTGGTTTTCGACAAAACTAGCTAAAATTGGAATATTCAAAGTAGATAAATTATTAATTTTATAGTATAATTAAATAGGTGATTATATGAAAGCCAATATTTTAAAATCTACGTATAGTAATAGAGGTATGCAATTAGAAGATGATATAAATGCAACTAACAAATATTACTTAGATAATGATATAGCTGTCATATATAAAAAACCAACTGCAATTACAATCCATAAAGCAGAATATCCTAACCATAATGCTATTATTAAAGAAGCATATTTTAAAACTCCATCTACAACTGATTATAACGGAGTATATAAAGGATATTATATTGATTTTGAAGCAAAAGAAACACTTAGCAAAACTAGTTTCCCACTTTCAAATATACACACACATCAAATTGAACATCTAAAAAGGATTGTAAAACACGGAGGTATTGGATTTGTAATAGTAAGGTTTAAAGCTTATAATGAAACTTACTTATTATTTGCAGATAATTTAATTGCATATTTAAATAATAATGATAGAAAATCAATACCATATGAGTATTTTAAAGAAAAAGCATATTTGATTAACTTAAAGTACGCGCCAAGACTAAACTACTTAGAAATCATTGATAAATATGGAGGTATTTATGAAAAAAATAACAAAGAAGATTAAAAATTTATTTAATTTCAAAAAGAAAGGTAATAATACTACAAAGACACCTAAAGTTAAAACTAAAGCACAAAGAAAAAAGACATGGAAAATAGTATTACTTATATTTTTAGTATGTTGCATTATAGGATTAACTTCTATAGGATTATTTTTAGGATATATTGTTAAACATGCTCCTACATTTGATCCAAGTTCTTTATATGATACTGAACCTACTATATTATATGACAGAGATGGTAATGAATTTGCAAGATTAGGTGAAAAAATCAGAAGTATTGTTACTTATGATCAATTACCTCAAACATTAATTGATGCAATCGTTGCAACAGAAGATTCTAGATTCTTCCAACATGCCGGTTTTGATGTTCCAAGATTTTTGAAAGCTTCAGTACAACAAGCAATTGGTAAAAGTGATGCCGGTGGTGCTTCAACACTTACAATGCAAATTTCAAAAAATAAATTAACACAAAAAGGTAACGACCACGAATCAAAATTAGGCGGAATCATAAGAAAATTTACTGATATTTATATGGCTGTATTTAAAATAGAGAAAACATATACTAAAGAAGAAATATTAGAATTCTATGTAAACTCTAACTATATGGGTGCAGGCACTAACGGTGTAGAAGATGCCTCACAAGTATATTTTGGTAAATCTGTATCTGATTTGACTATATCTGAAGCTGCCATGTTAACAGGTATATTTAATGCTCCAGATTATTACGATCCATATAAAAATCCTGCACGTTGTGAACAACGTAGACAAACTGTATTATATTTATTAAAACGACATGGATATATTAATGATGATGAATATAAAATTGCTTTAGAAATGACTGTTGATAAAATCCTTAAACCAAAAGATGAAACAAAAGATGAACAATATGCAAGTTTCATATTAACAGTTGTTGAAGATGTTATTAATAAAACAGGATCTAACCCATATGATGTTCCTATGAAGATTTATACAACAATGGATAGAGAAAAACAAGAACATATGGATAGATTCTTAGCTGGCGAGACAGAATACAAATGGAAAGATGATAAAGCTCAAGCTGCTTCAGCTGTTATATCAGTTGAAGATGGATCACTTGTTGCAGTTGCTGCTGGTAGAAATAGATCTGCACGTGGTTATAATTTAGCTACTGATTCAAGAAGACAAATTGGTTCTACAGCTAAACCACTATATGATTATTCTATAGGTATTGAAAAATTAAATTGGAGTACTGGCCAAATATTCGTTGATGAACCATGGCATTATAGTGACGGTGGCGAAATCGAAAACTGGCAAGGAAAACACTTTGGATTTATGACTATGAGACAATGTCTAGTTGAATCCATGAATATTCCTGCATTAAAGGCATTCCAACAAATTGATAGTAAAACAAGAAAAGAATGGATTGATAGTTTAGGCTTACATCCTGAAGTTGAAGATGGTATAATCCACGAAGCACATGCTACTGGAGGATATAATGGTGAATCTCCATTATCACTAGCTGCTGCTTATACTGCATTTGCAAGTGGTGGTTATTATACTGAACCTTATACATTTACAAAAATTGAATACAATGATGGTTCTGAACCATACGAATATAAACCTGTTGTTAATAGAGTTATGAGTGAGGAAACTGCATGGATGATAACTAACATGCTAGTATCTGTATATAAAGGAACTGGTTTCTTATATGTTAATGGTGTTAATTATGCCGCTAAATCAGGTACTACAAACCTAACAGCTGCCGATAAAAAAGCACACAATATTACAGTTGCTAGACCAGCATCTGACTTATGGGCTGTTGGTTATACTGATAAATACACTATTGCAATATGGAAAGGTTATGAATCACTTGGTGATGGATATGAAGTATTTGGTAGTCAAGAAAACTACAAAGTATTTGCTGCTATTGCCAAAGGCGTATTTAAAGAGCAAGCAAATTTCAAACAACCAGAAGGTGTTGTAGCAGTTGAAACTGAAGTTGGTTGTTATGAAGCATGTTTACCAAGCCAATTCACACCTTCAAATATGCGTATGACTGAATACTATAAAAAAGGTTATGAACCTACGACAGTATCTGATAGATATGCTAAGTTAGCAAATGTTGATAATTTAAAAGCAAGTGTTAACGGAAGCAAGGTAGAACTTTCATGGGATGCAATTACTACTCCACATGCAATTGATAAAGATTATTTAGATGCATATTTTGCTAATGCATATGAAAATGAAGATTGGGGTAAAAATGCTGCACTTGAAAGATATAATGAAAATATTAGTAATTTAGGTACAATAGTTTATAAAGTATATCAACAAGTTGATGACAAATTAGTATTAGTAACAACTACTGATAAAACTAAAGCAACTGTAAGTGCTGCTTCATCTAATCCAACTTTCGTTGTTAAAACTAGTTATACTGTATTTACAAGCAATATGAGTGATGGTGTTTCAATAAAGGTTTCTAATGCTGTTGTTACAAATATAGCAATTGCAACACAAAATTTAAAAAATGTTGAAGTTGCTAAAACAGATACAAAAATCAAAGATGAAAATAAAATTGCTACAGTATCAGTTAATGGTATTGCTGTAGATAGTAGTAAAGTTACATATACATATAAATTAGACAATACTAAAAACGTCGGTGATGAGTACAAAATTAATGTTAAAGTTATATATAACAATGCAACTGTTGATACATTTGAAGTAACAGTTAAAGTAAAAAGTTAGATATTTAATCTAACTTTTTTTTGCATATATTTCTTAATTTACAACAATCACAATTAGGGTTAATTGCTTTACAATGATATCTACCAAAAAGCAATAATTGATGATGTAACCTACATAGATCATAACCACTAAAATAATTAGTTAGTTTAATCTCAATTTGATTCACATCATCATCGTCTAAAGCTAATCCTAATCTTTTTGCTACGCGCGCTATATGTGTATCGACAGCTAGGCATTGTTCATGAAATAATGTTGATAAAACTACATTAGCAGTTTTTCTTCCAACGCCTGGTAAGCTTTCTAAAAATTTTCTATCATTTGGTAACTTATAATCATTTAAAATAATCTTACTAACGATTCCCTTCACGTTGACTGCCTTTTTATGCTGATTGCCTAAAGGTCTTATAACATCCTCTATATCATCTACGCTTGCTTTATTTAATTTATCCAGATCATCATACCTACTATATAAAATACTAGTTACTTCATTCACCCTTTTATCAGTAGTTTGAGCGCTTAACATAACTGATATTAATAGTTCATAATCTTTATTATAATTTAATTCACATCTTGGTTCCGGAATCAATGCATTTAAATATTTTAGAATACTATTCTTCATTTAACCAATCATAATCAAAAGAATCTTTTATATTATTTTTTCTTTCTTTAAATTTCTTTTGATCATCAATAACATCTTTCTTATTTTTTATACCTTTTTTAGACCAATTATCTAAAATTTTATCAATATATTTAAGACTAGTAACATTATTATAAATTGCCTCTTTTAAAGCTTCCTTTATTAATTCTTCAGTATATCCATTATCAATCCATGCATTCACTAAATCATATTCTAGTGGGGACAATGATCTTGCAAATTCTTTTTCAATAACAGAATAAATTGTAGTATCAGTCTCTTTACTGTCATTAACAACTAGAAAAGATAGTTTTTCATATAATGGCATTATATCAATAATCTCAGCCTTTTTATTACCCATATTTTCAATGCCAATATGAATAATACCTTTTTCAGTTAAACTACTTATAAGATTCAAAACTTCAACGAGTTCTAATTTTAAGTCAGACGCGATAGTCTTTGGATTATATAAACTATCACTATTCATTAAATAAGCTAAAACAATTAACTCATCATTACTTATACCAATATCTTTATAATTTAAAAGAAGTATTCTAGGTATTACGATATCTTTTTCTTTAATTACGTTTAATACTCTATCGAACATAAAATCACCTAAAGTTATTATAACATTTTTATATATAAAATAAAATGGCTATTTTTTAATAACCATTTCATAAGCTTCAATTATATCTTTTTCTTTTATATCATTAAAGTTTTCAATTGTAATACCGCATTCCAAACCTTTTTTAACTTCTTTAACAGAATCTTTTTCTCTTTGTAATGAACCGATATTACCGTCATATATAACTATACCATCACGTATAATTCTTGCTTTTGCATTAGATTTAACAACACCATCTAAAACATATGAACCAGCTATAGTACCAACTTTAGAGAATTTAAATAATTGTCTTACCTCAGCTGATCCTAAAATATTTTCAACATATTCAGGATCTAACATACCTTTCATTGCAGCTTCCATATCCTCGACAACTTTATAAATAATATCATAAAGTCTTAATTCTACGCCTTGCTCTTTTGCATAATCCCTAATTTCATTATTAGGTCTTACGTTAAATCCAATTATAATAGCATTAGATGCTTTGGCTAAAACAACATCTGATTCTTTTATAGCACCAACGCTACTTCTTATAACTTTTACTTTAACTCCTTCAACTTCAAGCTTCTCTAATGAGTTTTTAACTGCTTCAGCTGAACCGTTAACATCTGTCTTAATAATAACATTGATTTCTTTTAAACCTTCATTAATCTTATTAAATAATTCATCTAATGACAACGTTTTATTAGCCTTTAATTCTTTTTGTTTAGCCAAGTTTTTTCTAGTCTCAGCAATACTTCTTGCCTCTTTTTCTGTTTCAAATGCAATAAATCTATCCCCTGCAGATGGTACTTCGTTTAATCCAGTAATTTCTACTGGCATAGATGGAGGTGCCATAGTAAGTTCATTACCTAAATCATTTTTAAGTGTTCTAACCTTACCATAAGATGTTCCAACAACAATAGGATCTCCTAATCTCAATGTACCATTTTGAACTAATATAGTAACTACTGGTCCTAAATGCTTATCAAGTCTTGATTCAACAACAGTACCCATTGCATATCTATTTGGATTAGCCTTATATTCATTGATATCAGCTAATATAGTAATATTTTCTAGTAATTCTTTTACGCCTTCACCAGTCTTAGCAGATATATTACAGAAAATAGTATCTCCACCCCATTTTTCAGGTGTTAAACCATAATTTGTAAGTTCTGTCATGACTTTTTCAGGATTTGCATCAGGTTTATCAATTTTATTAACTGCAACTATAATTGGGGCACCTGACGCTTTAGCATGATCTATAGCTTCCTCTGTTTGAGGCATAACTCCATCATCTGCTGCCACAATAATTATTACGATATCTGTAATTTTTGCACCACGCGCTCTCATTTCAGTAAATGCAGCATGTCCTGGTGTATCAATAAATGTTATGTAATCATCATTTACTTTAACTTGGTATGCAGAAATAGCTTGTGTAATACCACCTGCTTCTCCAGCAGCAACTTGTGTCTTCCTAATTGTATCTAGAAGTGTTGTTTTACCATGATCAACATGGCCCATAATTGTTACAACAGGTGGACGTTTAACTAAATCCTTAGGATCATCCATTACTTCATATTCTTCAAAATTAGTAACATCAGTTTTTTCTTCTTTTTTTAGTTCTTTATTATAATCTAAAACTAATATTTCTGCATTTTCATAACTAATTGGACTATTTATATTGACCATCATACCTAAATTAAATAGTTTTTTAATTACCTCACCACTAGTAACATCTAGAGCTTTGGCCAAATCACCAATAGTCATATTTTCTTTATATACAATAACATTAGAAGCTGTTTCAACATTACTCTTTAACTTCTCTTTGTTTTTATACATATCTTTTTTCTTTTTCTTTAATTCTAATGAATTATTAACTTTTTTACTGCTTATAACTTCAGATTTTTTCTTTAATTTTTGAGTATTTGTAAAGTTATCCTCAACTTTAATATTAGTAGTTTCTATGATTGGTTCATCATAATCATCTAAACTGTTGTCTAGTATCGTAATTGCTTCATCATCAAGCAAATCATCTTCACCAGATACCTTTATATTCATTTCTTTGCATATCATTAAGATATTCTCAACAGTTCTATTGACATCAGTTGCATATTCAGCTACTGTCATCATAGCACTCACCTCCTATATTATTTAATTGTATTCATAAGTTCATCAAAAATATTTTCAGGAACTTCAATTTCTAAAACTTTATCTAATACTTTAGAAACTTTAGCACGTTCAAACACAGCTGCATCTTTCTTCAAGTAAGCACCTCTACCATTAACTTTACCTGTAGTATCAATAACAACTTCACCCAATGGTGTTCTAACAACTCTAACAAGTTCTTTCTTAGGTAATTTTTCTCTTGTGACAACACATGAACGCATAGGAATTTTCTTGTTATTCATTTATATCCTCCACAAAATTAATACCTAAATCGCTTACTTCTTTCTTTGTTTTAACATCTAACTTATGATGAGTTAAACGTGCTGCTAATCTAACATTTAATCCTTTCTTACCAATTGCTAATGATAATTGATCATCATCAACTATAACTAATGCTGTTTCTTCTTTTGGATCATTAATTACAACATGTAAATTTTTAGCAGGTGATAAAGCATTTTCAATAAATTTTGCTGGATCTTTATCATATTCTACTATATCAATTTTTTCACCATTTAATTCTTTAATAATTGCATTAATTCTAACACCATGTTCACCAATACAAGAACCTACTGCATCAACACGTTCATTTTCTGAATAAACTGCTACCTTGCATCTTACACCAGCTTCTCTTGCAACACTATAAATAAGTACAGTTCCATCATTAATTTCTGGAATTTCTAATTCAAATAATCTTTTTACAAATCCATAGTGACACCTTGATAATAGAATAAGTGCACCTTTACCTGATGTATCAACTTTAGATATATATACTTTAATATGACTACCCATTTGGATAGTTTCTCCAGGTATGATTTCATCCTTTGGTAAAATTCCTCTAGTTCTGCCTAAATCAATATAGTAATTTTTTTCATCTTCCATTTCAACAGTTCCAGAAACCATTTCATTTTCTTTATCAGAAAATTCATCTTCAATAACATTTCTTTCTGCTTCACGTATTTTTTGAACAACTACTTGTTTAGCAGTAGAAGCTGCTACTCTACCAAAATCTTTAGGTGTAATTTCAGTTTCAATTGTATCACCTAATTCTAATGTCTTATCAATCTTCTTAGCATCTTCTAAAGTAATATGTAATCTATCATCAAACATAAATGGTTTTAATTTTTCTAATCTTTCAGATGGTGTCATTTCATCTAATTCTTCGTCAGTAATAGTTATTTCATCTTCATCTAATGTCTTTTCATGTTCTTTATCTAAAACAACTGTTTTAAATGAGTATAAGTGAAATTCACCTGTTTCTCTATCAGCAACTACCTTAGCGTTTTGAAGCCCACTATTTTTCTTATAACTACTTGTAAGCGCTAATTCCATTGCATCATAAATAGTATCTTTAGATATACCCTTTTCTTCTTCTAATAATTCAACTGCTTTTAAAAACTCTTTATTCATCTTATATACTTCCCTTCTCTTTTGAACATACATCTAAAATATAGCTATTAGATATAATATTCTCTTTTTCAAGTAACGGATCTATTAAACCATTGATTTTTACACAATCATCAACATTTATATACCCAGCTTCTTTATCAACAATTATTCTCAAAAAATAACTAGAGCCTTCCTTAACATATTCTACATTATCTAAAATATAACCATTAGATGTAATTACATCATTAATAAGATTTTTAACACGTTCTTCTACCATATAACCTCCAAATATAAAGAGTGGGTTTTCCCACTCCTTGTTGCTAATATGCTATTATTATAACATACATTTTAATTATTTAATACTTTTTTTACAATATTTATATTTTTTTTGATATAATTAATATAGGTGATAGTATGAATAATATCGATAAAAAAAGTATTATTAAAGGAACAATAAGTTTCTCATTATATTTTATACTTAATTATTTGACATTAGTTCCTTTTAAACTATTAGGAATAGACTATGAAAATCTTAATATCATAATCAGACAAATATATCTATTAGTATATAACTTAATCACAATATCAATATTCTTATTCATATACAAAGATGAACTAAAAAATGAATTTAAAGATTTTAAAAAAAATTATAAAAAATATTTCAATGAAAATATTAAGTATTGGTTATTTGCATTAGCAATAATGTATGCTAGTAACATCGTAATTGCTGCAATCAAATATAGTCAAACAGGTGTCATATCTACTGCAGAAAATGAACAAAGCATTCATGACATATTAGTAAAAGCTCCTATATATACATATATATCAGCTGCATTTTTAGCACCGATTATCGAAGAATTAACATTTAGAAAGAGTCTAAGAAAAATCTTCAATAACAAATATGTATTTATCATTATATCATCTTTAATATTTGGTGGTCTTCATGTCCTAACTGAAAATGCACAACTAATAGATTTATTATACTTAATACCTTATTGTGCTCCAGGAGTAGCATTCGCATATATCTTAGTAAAAACTAATAATATATTTAATAGCATATCATTACACCTACTACATAATACTATCTTAATGACTCTTCAATTGATTATGCTTATGAGAGGAATGCTATGAAAAAATTCATTATCATATCAATACTGATTATATCATTAACAATAAGTACAATTTTAATATATGGTATTACGATATCACCAAAAAAAATTAAAACAAATGAAATTAAAATTTTATCATCTTCTATAACTGATAATTTTAATGGTTTTAAAATAGTACATTTAAGTGATATATATTATGGTAATACAATAGACGATAATATGCTAAACAAAGTAGTAGATGAGATTAATTTAATTAATCCTGATATAATTGTCATTACTGGTGATACTTTAACGAATGAAAATTATAATGATAATGATATATTAACTATTCAAAGCAGCCTTAATAACATGCATGCCAAACTAGGAAAATATATCATTAAAGGCGATAATGATTTAGATATATTTGAAGATATCATTAAAGATACTGACTTTACTTTTTTAAATGACTCATATACATATATATATAATACTGATAACATGCCTATATTATTAGTTGGTATTAATTCAAATGATGATATAAATGAAAAATTATATAATGTAATTAAAGATATACCGCTAACAACTGAAACTTGCTATAAAATACTTATTACACATAAACCAGATAGTATCATGAAAGCTGAATATGATAAATTTAATCTAATATTAGCAGGGCATTCATTAGGTGGTATAAATATATTTGGAAAAAGATTCAATCTACCAGATGGAGCAAAAAAATACTATAAAGGTGAGTATAACATAAATAATACAATTCTATATGTTTCAACTGGTCTTGGAACAAACAATACAAAATATAGATTTTCAAATAATCCATCAATTAATTTTTATCGCATAGTAAAATGAGATGTTTCCATCTCATTTTTTATTTGCTAGTAGAACCGAATCCACCTAATCTTTCGCCATCAGCAGCATCGTTATCTGTGATTAAATATTTTTGAAAGACAGCTTGACCTATTGCATCACCTTTTTTAATCACTACGTCTTCATCTTTAATATTATAAAATGCAAACATAATATGACCGTCATTATCTGGATTCCCATAATAATCTTTATCAATAACGCCTACACTATTAGCTAAAATTAAACCTTTTTTCTTTGGATTAGAACTTCGATTATAAAGCATTAATACTTCATCATCTTCCATATATGCTTTAATACCAGTTTTAATCAATGTAGGTGCATCACCTTTTTTAAAACTAGGGACAACAATATCTTCAGCAGCTTCTATGTCATAACCTGCTGAATATTTAGTCTTTCTTACTGGTAAATTAATTTGCTTATCTTCAAAACCTTTAGCTACTTCAAAACCTCTCATATCAATTCTCCAATCTATATATATTATATCAATTAATAATACACAATTCTACATTTTAATGTTATTTTAACCGACATTATCAACTTTTTTATATGATATACCATCTTTTAATTTGCTATCTATAGTATATTTAATTATCTCATCATCTTTAGATAGAGTTGACTCATAAATCCTGACATTATCATTATTGATGATATATCCTAACATATCCCCATACAAAGATCTATATGAACTAAATATTCCTTTTAATTTAATATTACCATTCATAACATATATAATACCGTCATACTTAATACACGATGTATTACTACCATTATACTGACAATCAAATTCCTCATACAATCTAGGTATTATATCATCAGACAATGTTTTTAACTCTATACTCTTATTATATGTAAATATTCCAAGTGCCACCAATATTCCAACAACAATTACCAATATTATAATTTTTTTCATAATTATTTCCTTTCTAATACACATACATTTTCAACATGATATGTTTTAGGAAACATATCTACTGGAATAATTCTATTAACATTATATTTTTCTTTTAATAAATTTATATCTCTCGCTAATGTTATTGGGTCACAAGAAACATAGACTATTCTTTCTGGCATAATATTTAAAAGTTCAGCAATAACTTTTTTATCTAAACCTGCTCTAGGTGGATCTACAACTATTTTATTAGGTAGATATTTTAAATCTTTAATAATACTAGCATCACCGTTGATAAATGATATATTACTAACGTTATTAAGTTTTTTATTATAATTTGCATCCGCTATAGCATATTTATTTAATTCTATACCTAATACTTCTTTACAATAATTGCAAACATATATACCAATAGTACCTGTACCACAATATAAATCCAATAAAATATCTTCTTTATCTAATTCTAAATTATCTAAAACTAAATCATATAATTTTTTTACTTGATACTTATTTACTTGAAAAAAAGATGCAGGTGATATTTTATATTTTACATTACCAATTTCATCAATTATGTATGACTCACCTTTTAATGTTTCGTATTTATTATTAAAATATTTAATAACATTACAGTCAAATAATGTAACATCTATATTTTTATCTATATCTAGGTAAAATATTACCATAATTCCATGTTTTGATTCCTTTATAACAACCTCATAAATACCATCTAAATCCATATTGTTAATAATATGTATATATTTTTCCATATTTTCAGATATCAAATAGCAACTATCGATATTAACTATATCATGCGATTCTTTTTGATATAAACCTAATCTATTTGAAACCTTTAAAGTAATTTTATCGCGATACCTATATTCTTCAGGTGACGAAACTATACTATCAACTTTATCTATATTAGCATATCTGTGCATTATATCTTTAACTTTATTTCCCTTATAACGCATTTCTTCATCATATGAAATATGCATCAAATCACATCCACCGCATACTGAATAATATGGACAAATTGGATTAATTCTCTTATCACTTTTAATTATATAATTATTAACTTTACCTACATTATATTTAGATTTTGATGTAACTATATCTATATCAATTTCTTCACCAGGCAAGGCATTAGGGACAAATGTAACCTTATCCAAATTTGCAATACCTCTTCCTTGATGATCTAGTCTATCTATTTTTACTATCATATTATCACACGCCTATATTAATTTTAACATATTTTGCTAATAATAGTAATTATAAAATATGGTTTTCCCTCCATAATAATAATGGTGGATAATATGAATGAATATATATTAAGGCTTAAACATGAGACAAATAATCAAAATGATATTATTTATAGAACTAAAAAAATAAATAATAAAAAAATTCATATTATTTTTAGTGAATCATTAACCGAAGGTAAAACTATAAGTGATTTTATAATTAAAAGTCTAGATAATATTAAAAGTCATAACCTAAGAAAAAACATCATGAACAATATATATAATTTTAAAGTTAAAGAAATTAATAATTACGATGAAATGTGCGAATATATTCAAAATGGTTTTACGATAATAATAATTGAAAATGATCCTATTATGCTGGCATTAGAAACTAAAACTAGTAATAATAAAAGATCCATTAATATACCAAATTCTGAAAATACATTACGTGGCGCGAAAGACAGTTTCACCGAAGATTATCAAACTAATATAAGTCTTATAAAAAAACGTATAAAAAGTAATCACTTATGGATTAAAGAATATATAGTAGGAACATATACCAAAACTAAAGTAAGTATTTTATATATGAACGATATGATTGATCAAAATATCATTAATATACTAGATAAAAAACTTAATAATGCCGATATCAAAAGTATACTAAATAGCGGTACAATCAAAAGTATACTAGGTGAATCTAATATAAATCCTATGCCGACGATAATGACTACCGAAAGACCAGATCGCGTTTGTAGAGCCCTAATACGTGGTAGAATATGTATCACCGTTGATGGAGATCCATATCACTTAATACTTCCTGTTACTTTAAATGATTTTTTCAAAACCACTGAAGATTATTTTGGTAAAAATATTAATACTACATTAACGCGTATTCTCAGATATTTATCTTTTTATATAGCATTATTTACACCAGCTCTTTATATAGCACTTATTACATACAACCAAGAAATGTTACCAACTGAATTTCTAATCAACTTTGCTTTGCAACGCAGCACAGTCCCTTTTCCAGCATTTTTTGAAGCATTTATGATGCTTATTTGCTTTGAACTTCTACGTGAAAGTGATATTAGAACATCTGGATTTGGTGGTAGTTCACTTTCGATTGTTGGAGCACTTATTTTAGGTGACGCTGCTGTTAAGGCAGGTATTGTATCACCTATCATGATAATTATAATTGCGCTCACAGCAATTGCATCACTGCCATTTAATGAATACGATTTGGTAAACGGTCTTAGATGGTACAGAATACTTTTTATGATTGGTGCATCTGCATTAGGAATCATAGGAATCGTATTTGCATTTATATACTTCATTACAAATTTATGTCTAACAAATTCTTTTGGTACACCATATCTAACACCTTTTATACCAACTAATGTTAAAAGTCTTAAGGATAGTATCATAAGAATTAATCCAAAGGAGTGACATATGAAATACATCAAATTAATACTTATTATTCCCATTATATTTTTTACAAATGGCTGCTATAACTATCGTGAATTAAACGAATTAGGCATTACAACCGCCATAGGAATATCTAAGGAAAATGAATTATATAAATTAACAATCGAAGTTTTAAAAATTGACGGAAGTGAAGAAAAAGCAATACCTGAAGTAAAAATATTTGAATCTAGTGGTAGAACAATCCAAGAAGCATTAAGACATACTATACTTGATTCATCGAAAAGATTATATGCTAATCACTTGTTTTTACTAGTCATAGATAGTAAATTAGCCAGTGAAGGTATTAAAGATATCATTGACTTATTTTTTAGAGAACCAGAATCACGTAAACAATTTTATGTAGCAATCACTGATGAAAATATGAATGAATTATTTAATACAACTACACCACTTGATACAATAAACGCAAATAGCATATCAAAAAGGATCGAATCAAACATTGAATTTTTAGCAAATATTAATGCACCTACATTTTCAAAAATGATTTCGAAATATGTAAATCCAAACATAGAGTTAGTATTACCTGTACTTACACTTTCGAAAATAAATAATGAAAATAGAATTACATTTAATAAAACAGCCATATTTAATGAAGATAAATTAATTGGTTACATAACACTTGAAGATACACTATACCTAAATTTATTACTAGATAATATTCATGATACTATATTCACTATTATGGATGATAATAAATACATATCAGCTGAAGTAAATAAAGCAAAAACGACATATAAAGTTTCAAATAATACAGTTCACTTCAATATCAAATTATCCGGTAACATTGCAGAAATACATACAAATATAGATTTGACAAATCCAGATGCTATAAAAAGAATTGAAGGAATATTTGAAAATGAAATACAAACAAAATGTATTAATTTAATTAATAAAATATTATATAACTATAAAACCGATATCTTTGGATTTAAAGATATGCTATATAAAAACAAGAAATATGAATCAGATATAACACAACTAAATATTAATATCAAAATAAATTTTGATATAAAATTTAAAGGAAACGGGGCACAAGAATTATATGAATCATAAAATAAATATCTTACAATTTTCGACTACACTATTCATGATAATATTTGCTCCTTTTCTAGGAATAGGATTATATAATGTTTTAAAAATATCCAAGATTGATACTCCAATATCAATTATAATTGCATATATGCTTAGTTTTATATTTATCATCATTTTCATTAAAATAATGAATTATAAACAAAGTCTTGATCTTAAAGAAAAAATCAAGCTATTATTCAAAAAGCCAATAATAGTTATTACAATATTATCAATATCATTTTTCTTGATGGCATGTTCATTATTTTACAATATAAATAGTTTTATCATATCACAATTTTTATCAGAAACACCTCTAATATACATAGCAATCTTAATGGGAATACTAATTTCTTATATCAGTAGCAAAAATATTGAAATAATAACGCGTATATCTACAATATTATTTTTTTTAAGTATAATTTTAATATTTACTGCTATGATAGGTAACTATGGAAAAATCGACATATCAAATCTGTTACCTATATTAAATAACGGAATTAAAAATCCAATAAGTGGTGCATTATATCACCTATCTATAAATACGATTTATATATTTATTTTACTTATAATTCCTAAATCCAGTATTCAAAATACTAAAATAAATAAATGGATTATCTTAACTACAACATTTAGTTTTGTATTAGCACTTATTATTGCAATATATACAATAATAATTTTAGGAATCGATTTAACACTTCTATATCATTATCCTGCATATATCATTATGAAAGAATTATCAATATTTGGTTTCATAGATAAAATTGAAAACTTTATTATCATTCATTGGATATTTGAAATATTTATTAATCTAAGTATGGTAACTCATTTTATATACAAGATGACCAATATTAAACCATACTTAATTATTACCATATGTATAATCACAACATTATTCATAAAAAATAGTACAGTATTTAACTATATTGTTACTAATTTTATACCATTTATTAGTTTGGTTATATTAATTACTATGTTAATCATTTTATGCAAAATAAAAAAAGTGGAAACCACTTTATAATATTACAAATCTGACAATTATAAATATTACAATTGCAACAAATATTAATCCTAAAACGATTAAAAATTTTGTAGTAGCAGCATCACTTTCATCGATTTCTTCTTCATCTTCTTTTAATTCATCTTTTTTAAAACCTAAGCTAGAAGTAAAGAAGGAATTATCCATTTCTTTTTCCATGCTTTTTCTTGCATCATCTAATATTTGCTTAATACTTGGTGTAACAATAGTATTACCAGTAGATTTTAAACCATCCAACAAATCATCGCAATCATCGCCACTTAATAATTTAGTATCATACAACGTATCCAATAAATCTTTAACTTCTTCTTTATTAATTGATGTTTTATTAGCATATGATTTTTGACTGATTAATTCTTGTAATGTTAATAATTGTGTCTCCTCTAAACTACGTTTTTTATCTTCTTCTGGTTTTTCTTCTTTTGCCTTATCCAACATTTCATTAATATCATGACTATTAGTGTCAGTTTCAGCAACATGGGAAACTACAGTCTTTTCCTCTTCTGGTTTAATAATACGATAATCTCTAAGCTCGTTATATGAACTACGTTTATTGAGAAGTTCTTTTATATTACTAATATCTATCTCTTTACCAACATCTAATGAAGCACTTTCAATAGTATAATCTTTATCAGTATATAATTGCTCATAAAGATTAGAATTTTTTGAAGTTCTTTTCATATCCTCAGGATGTTTATCATAATATCTATCCATTCTGCTAGACATATAACCACCTTCTCTTATAATCATATCATAAATAGCAAATTTTATAAACTGTTTCCTTGATTTTTTTCTTTATTTTACTTATAATTAAAGAGGAGGAAGTTTATGAAAAAATTAAATGTAAATGAAAATTGTATAGGATGTGGTTACTGTGTATCTAATTGTCCTGAATATTTTGAATTCAGTAATGATGGATATTCAAAACCAATTAAAAATATTATTGAAAACGATGATTTAAAATATGTTACTGATGTTGCAAGCGGATGTCCTGTTGATGCAATTCAAGTAACTGACGCTTCAGAAGCAATAGAAGATAATGGAGATAATGAAAAAGCAGCATAATTAATGCTGTTTTTTATTACATAAACTATATAACATCTTAACTTCATGTGGTGTTAAATATCTATATTCTCCTGATCTTAAACCATTTAAATTTAATATACCAAAAGATTCTCTTTTTAATTTCAAAACTTCATAACCGATACTTTCAAACATTCTTTTTACTTGATGATATCGACCTTCATGAATTATCAATTTAACATAACTTGTATTAGCCTTCTTATCAATTTTTTCGATCTTAACTATAGCTTTTGAAGTTTTAATGCCATCAATTACTACTCCATTACATAATTTATTAATATCATCTTTAGATATACACCCTTTTATCTTAGCTACATATACCTTCTCAATTCCATTTGATGGATGAATAAGTAGATTAGTAAGTTCACCATCATTAGTAAGTAATAATACACCTGTAGTATCATAATCTAATCTACCAACAGGGTATAATCTTTTATTAGTATCAATAAGATCAATGACAGTTTTCCTATTTAACTCATCACTAGTCGTAGTCACCACACCACGAGGTTTATATAAAAGAACATACTCTTTTGTTTCCTTATTAAGAACATGGCCTTCAACCTCAATAGTATCTGTACCGCTTACTTTTATACCCATCTCAGTAACTACATTCCCATTTACCTTAACTTTACCGTTACTAATTAGCTCTTCTGCTTTTCTTCTAGAAGCATAACCTGAAGATGCTATTACTTTCTGTAATCTTTCCATAAAATCACCACTTCAAGTATATATTAAATACTCAGAAAAAGCAATTATATAAAATTTTTACTACGATAAAAGATATGATAAACGCACATAAATCAGCAAGTAAGCCATTAAGCATGGCATATCTCCCGTTTTTTATACCTACGGCACCAAAATAAAGAGCCAAGCAATATATAGTAGTATCGGTAGAGCCCATTATTGTAGATGCTAAAACACCTGTATAGCTATCAGCACCGAATTTTGAAAGTATATTAGATAAAATCGCTAATGTTGAACTTCCTGATATTGGTCTTAATAAAATTAAAGGAATTAAATCTGGTGCAATACTATCAATTTTAACGATAGTAAAAAGCTTATCAAATATACCGCTTCCTACTAAAACATTAATACAAAGCACCATACCTAGCAAAGTTGGAAACAAAGTTAAGATAATGCTAAATGACTCTTTTGATCCTTCTACGAAATCTTCATATATATTTCTCTTTTTGTAAAGGCCATATAATATTATAGCTAATACTAAGAACGCCATTTACTTATCCTCCTTATAATTACATTTAAAATAATTCCAACTATAGTTGCAAGTAAAGAAGCAACTATACATATTGGTGTAATTGCACTAGGATTAGAACTTCCATACATTAATCTATAAGAAATTATCCTCGTCGGAATAATTGTAAAACCAGTCGTATTTAATATTAAAAAAGTAATCATACTATCTGAGGCGGTAGGATTATCGTTATTTAATTTCTTTAATGATTTTAAAGCTTTTATTCCCATTGGTGTAGCTGCATTACCTAAACCAAACATATTCATAATAGCATTAGAAGATATATATTCCAAGGATTCATGATCCTTAGGAACAGTTGGAAATAGTAATTTGAAAAGTGGACTTAAAATATTTGCAATCTTTTTTAAAAAACCTGACTTACTAGCTATATTCATGATCCCAAGCCAAAGTGCCATTAATGGAAATAAACCAGTTATAATATTAAATGTGTCAGTAGCACTTTTAACTATAACATTCGACATATTAGAAAAAGTACCGTTGGTCAAAGAAAAAATAATACCTATTATTATAAATATTCCAAATAATAAATTTATCATATATTACCTACATCTTTGTTGCCAGAGAGCAAAAATTTTATTTTTTGCCAAAATGTTACCTTTTTATTATGATTTATATACACATTCGTCGTATATAATTTTTTATTATCTAAATAAACATATATCTTACCTATATAATCTTCATTAATTTGATCGTTAAGTTCTAACTTTACACTTATTTTATCTTTGTCAGCATTATTAAGATCGTATTTAAAACCTTCATTAATATAATATGCACTTTTATCTTTAAAATTAGCAACTGTTATATCACCTGCTTTTAAAATATCATATCCCTTATATTCCTTAAATATTTTTTCATATAGTTTTTTATGATCCAGAAAATCATTCCCATCATTTAATGTTACTATTACCACATTCATGTTATTATTTGATGCCGTAGTTACTAATGTACGTTTTGCAATCTTAGTAAATCCCGTCTTACCACCAGTAGTATATTTATAACTAAAAAGTAATTTATTCTTATTTATCCATGAATAATAATTCATATCTGTTTTTAATGTATATTTTTTTGTAGAAGTGATTTTTTTATATTCATCATTTTTCATTGCATAACTGGTTAACAATGCCATATCATACGCGGTAGATATATTACCACCATCCAAATCTAATCCATTGGGATTATTAAATATTGTATCGACCATCCCAATTTCTTTAGCTTTTTGATTCATTAAATCTACAAATGTTTCAACTGTTTTACCAACATATTTAGCAATTGACAATGAAGCATCATTCCCACTTCTTAACATAAGACCATATACCAAATCCCTCAAAGTTAAATGTTCACCTTCAGATATATATATCCCTGATCCATAAGCCTTATTTATTTCATCACCAATCTCGACTATATCGTCTAATTTACCTGATTCACATGCTAAAATTGCAGTCATAATCTTAGATATTGATGCTACTGATCTTTTGTCATAGATATTTGCTGAATATAAAATTTGATGTGTATCCATATCATATGCAATAGTACTAGTAGCTCTAATATTCAAAGGCATTAAAAGCAAAATTAGTAATATGATTTTTTTCATGATATCACCAATTAATAATATTACAGCAAAAAAGAAATAATGATAATTATTTCTTTCAGTATGCATATACACCACTTATTTTATCTAATACTTCATTACTTAGTTTATCGAGTTGCCATTTATTATCATTCATAGTTAAAGAAAAATTTATCGTATAAACTATTTTATCTTTCACTGAAGATAATTTTTCTAACTTATATGATAAAAACTTAGTATAATTGTCATCGCGAAATTCATCTAAATGATTAACATAATAGTCATTTGCATCTTTTAATGCCTTATAATAATCCAACACCGTTATTTCACATATGACTGTCGCTTTACCACCATCAATTATATCGTCTTTAATCTTATATGTTAATGATCCATATTGTTTTTTCATTATTTTAAGATATTCTTCTTTCTGATTATCAGTGTAATCAGTATTGGTTAACGACTCATTTAACTCGCGAGTAACATCATCATCCAATGTCTGATATTTATAAAGCAAATCCTCAACTACGTTGATTGGCTTATTATTTAAATTCATACAACCTGTTAGCAAAAATGCAGATACGAGTATTAATAAAACTACCTTTTTCATAATATCACCATTAGTATTATGGTTAATTAATATTTATATATACAAAAAAAGGCATACGCCTTTTAATATTCGCAGTTTCCAGGAGTTCTTGGATAAGGTATAACGTCTCTTATATTTTCTACTCCTGTTAAATACATAATTAGTCTTTCAAATCCCATACCATATCCTGAATGATAACATCCACCATATTTTCTTAAATTTAAATACCATTCGATTTGTTCTCTATCAACATTATGTATTTTAACCAATTCATTTAACTTATCTAAATCAACTTCTCTTTCAGAACCACCCATTAATTCTCCTGAACCTGGTACTTCTAAATCTACAGCAGCAACTGTTTTACCATCATCATTTAATTTCATATACCAAGCTTTAATATCTTTTGGCCAATTATATATGAATACTGGTGAATTAAAGTGTTCAGTAATCCATTTTTCATGTTCCTTAGCTATATCAGATTCATAATCTGGTGTGAATTCCCATTTTTCACCAGAACTTAATAATAAATCAATTGCTTCTTTATGTGTGATTCTAACAAAATTAGAGTTAACCAATTTATTTAGTTTTTCTAACAATCCATTAGAAACAAATTTATCTAAGAATACTAATTCATCATTACATCTATCTAAAACATACTTAACAACATGTTTTAACATATCTTCTTCAGCATTCATCAAGTCATCTAAATGCATAAATGCCATTTCAGGTTCAATCATCCAGAATTCATTAGCGTGTGTCTTTGTATTTGAATTTTCTGTTCTGAATGTAGGTCCAAATGTATAAATCTTTTTATATGCTAATGCATAAGTTTCACCATGCAATTGACCAGAACCAGTTATATATGTTTGTTTACCAAATAAATCTTTTGAAAAATCAGCTTTACCATCTTGCATTGGCACTTTATTCATATCTAAAGTTGTAACTTTAAACATTTGATCTGATCCTTCGCAATCAGCAGTTGTCAAAAGTGGTGTATGTACATAGACATAATTATTTTTTTCAAAATAATCATGAATACCTTGAGCAGCTATACTTCTTATTTTGAATACTGCTTGATATTTATTTGTTCTTGCTCTTAAATATGCTAAACTTCTTAAAAATTCATCTGTATGTCTTTTTGGTTGAATTGGATAATCTTCAGGGCAATCACCTTCTAATTTTATTGATTTAACTGCAATTTCATAATCTTGACCACTACCTTGTGATTTGATTAAGGTACCAACTACAGTGATGGCAGAACCTATATGATACTTTTGAATTTCATCAAATTCTTTTAACTTATTATCGTATACTAATTGAATATGCTTAAAACATGTTCCATCAGAAAAATCAATAAAACCAAATTCCTTTTGTTTTCTGTGATTTCTAATCCAACCTTGTAGAGTTACTTCTTTGTCTAAACATTTTTCTATATTCGCGTATAATTCTTTTAAATCCATATTATCCCTCCTATAAACAAAAAAAGAATGGTATAAGGAGTCTATAAGACGGTACCATCCTTTGTTTATCTTAAATTTATAACGGTTATACCGGCGTGACCTACTAAATTCAATCACACATTCCGTGGTGTTATTCATATATACTAACTACTAATTTCCACCTAACATTAGCTCTCTTTAAGTATCATATATATTACTTGTCCACATCAACAATTTAACTATACATTTATATTATAACATATTATTAATTTTAGTCAATTGTATCTATTCTTTGGAAAAGTAATCCAATATCATTTAATTTAATATCTCCAGATAATGTAACTTCATTCCAACCATTTTCTTCTATACCTAATAATGATTTAATTCTTGCACATGTATCAGGTATGAATGGATTTAATAAATTAGATAAATTTGCAATCATATACATGCAAGTATATGTAACATCATTGAATGCATCCATATCTTCTTTAACTTTAATCCATGGTGTTGATTCATCATAATATTTATTAGCAGCATCAACATAGTCGAATACTTTATCTAAAGCAGCTCTAAGTTCACCTGCTTCGATTAATTTAGCAACCTCACTATATGTATCTTTAGTTAATTTAATAATATCTTCATTAACTTTACCTTCAGTAACAAGTCCTTCAAATTTTTTATTTATAAATGAAACATTTCTATTAATAAAGTTACCTAAACCACCTACTAAGAATTTATTATGTGCCATAATAAGATCATTTTCAGAGAAGTTTGAATCTTTCTTTTCTGGTCCATTAGCAATCATAAAATATCTAACTGTATCTTTACCATATTTATCTACAATATCATTAATTGTAATTAAGTTACCTTTAGATTTACTCATTTTTTCGTTTGACATATTCATAAATTCACATGAAATAATGTGTGTAGGTAAGCTAAATCCTTCACCAATTGCTTTTAAAATAGCAGGGAATATTATTGTATGGAATGGAATGTTATCCTTACCAATTGAATAATAGCTAATTAAATTAGGATCAGTAATAAAGTCTTTAAAACTTTCTCCTCTTTCTTCAAGTACTCTTTCACATGTTGTAATATATCCAAGTACTGCTTCAATCCATACGTATATTCTTTTATCTTCATATCCATCAATAGGTACTTCTATACCCCAATCAAGTTGACGAGTAGCAGCCCTATCAATTAGACCCATAGATAGGAATTTCTTAGATTCATTTAAAGCGTTCTTTCTCCAAATTGGTTCTCTTAACTTAATCAATTCTTCAATATCTTTTTGGAATTTAGATAATTCCAAATATAAATGTTTATTTTTTCTAAGTTCAGGTGTTGTTCCACATGTAGCACATTTCTTATCTTTAAGTTCAGAGCTTTCAAGTGAAGCTAAGCAACTATCACATTGATCACCTTTGGCCTCACCACCACAATGTGGACATATACCTACGATTTCTCTATCTGATAAGAACTTATTACATTTAGGGCAATAATCTTGAACTTCTTCTTTTTCATAAATGTTGCCATTATCATACATTTCTTTAAAGTATTTCATTACTTTTTCTTTGTGATAATCTGATTCTGTAGATGTATACATATCATATGAAAAACCGGCTTTATCCAAACTTTTAACATCTTCCTCATGATAATACATTGCAATTTCTTTAGGTGTCTTGCCTTCTTTTTTAGCTCTTTCAGTAATAGGTGTTCCATGTGTATCTGATCCACTTACATAAACAACATTATCACCATTCATACGATAATATCTTGCAATTACATCACCTGGAAGTAATGCAACTAAATGACCTATATGTAATAGGTAATTGGCATAAGGCCAAGCCCCTGTAACTAATACGTTTCTTTTCATAAAATCACTCCTTTTAAATTAAAAACCCCTTAGCATGACGCTAAGAGGCGAATTACCGCGGTACCACTCTTATTTAGGTAAACCTAATCTCATATGTAATAACGTACATAACCCGTAATAAGCTAAATATTCACTTATTAACCTCCAAGACCATGTTCGAATACTTACTACATCCTCGTTTCACACCAACTAGAGTTCTCTTTATGCTTTAAGTAATCTACTCTTCTTTTCCTCGGCTTTACTAGTAATATTTTATACTATATTTATTAAAAAGTAAAGATTAGTTTTCTGGTATTTTATAAAGTTCTATTCTTTTGACACCCAATCTTTTAGCCCTATTTTTTGTCCTTGCCCAACTACCGTCAATCATATTATCCAAAGCTATTTCAAAATACTTAATAGCTTTTTTACTATCTATTCCAGGATTTACTTCAAAAATTCTATTATATATTTTTTGAGCTAATTTAACATCTATTACATACTTATGAATAAAATCTATATCGGAATTTTTATATCGATAATTTGCAATTGCAATTCTTTCAAGGCTTTTTTCCTCATACATTTTTTTATATGAAGTAGTATATCCACATTTCAAACAGTAATGACCATCTTTATTCCCAACAAGATAATGGACACCACATCTTTTTAATTTATCCATTTTGATATCATATTTCAAACCATATATCTTACTATTTAAATCAGTTCTTTTTAATTTCAAGTTTTTATATTGAATTATTATGGGATTAACTTCAAATTTCTCAATAGTTTTTTCTACGCCATCTAATTCATCTAATAAACTATTTAACTTCTTTTCTTTGTTTTTCCTTGACATGTTAATTCCCCCAAGTACATCATATTATATCATATAATATAAAAATGTGTGATAATATAAATAAAAAACTCACATAAGTGAGTTAAATATCAATCTGGTGGAGAATGTGGGACTCGAACCCGCGACCCCCTGCGTGCAGGGCAGGTGCTCTGAGCCAACTGAGCTAATTCCCCAACTGACATAATAGATTATATCAATCATTTCTATTATTGTCAATATTTTTTTAAATAAAAAATAGGTATTTAATACCTATTTTTCTTTTTTAGTGCTTTTTACAGCTTCAACTACTTTTTTTGCATCTAATCCCTCAAAAGCCTTTAAAACTTCAATTGGGATAGCAAAAATAATCGTATTTGATTGATCTGATGATAGATCATTTAAAGTAGCTAATGTTCTTAAGTGAAGTGCACCAGGAGTTGAACCCATAACATTTGCAGCTTTTGCTAAATTACTTGCAGCTTCAGCTTCACCTTCAGCCTTAGTAATAACAGCAGCTTTTTCTCTTTCGGCTTCTGCAACTTTAGCAATAACACGTTTCATTTCTTCTGGTAAAGTTATTTCTTTTAACTCAACGTTTTCAACCTTAATTCCCCAAGGATCAGTAGCTTCATCAATTACCTTACAAATTTCTGTCGCAATTTTTTCTCTTGAAGATAATAGTTCATCTAATGATACTGAACCAACAGCATTACGCATAGTTGTTTGAGCTAGTTGACTAACAGCATACTTATAATTTTCAACTTCTAAAATAGCTTTTGATGCGTCAAATACTTTATAATAAATAACAGCATTAATTCTTACTGATACGTTATCACCAGTAATTGCATCTTGTTCAGGAACGTCAACAGCCTTAGTTCTTATATCAACCTTAGAATATGATTGAAATATAGGTAATACTAAATTCCAACCAGGTGTCATAACACCACTAAATTTACCTAAAGTAAATTTAATACCTCTTTCATATTGATTTACTTGCTTGATTGATGATAAAACTAACACAATAAGCACTACTATAATAATCCACATAATCATACCTCCTTATATATATTATACACTAAAATAATAAAAATGGTAAAAATTTGATTTTTTTTATAATTTTTGAAGTATTTTTATCAAAAATGTTATACAATTATGTTAGGGAGGATTTTATGAAAGAAAATAAAAAGAAAAGCAATAAAAAAGTTGGTAAAAGTGATAATAAAAAAAGAGTCGTAAAAGAAGCTATTAAAGCTGAAAAACGCGAATCAAAAATTAAATCATTCATTAAAAGAATATATAAGAGAAACATCGCAATATCATTTGTAATAGGCTTGGCTATAGGTTTAATTGTTATGGCACTATGCACACCTAAACGTATTGCAAAGCTTGCTAATGGCGAAGAAGCTATAGTTACAATTGGTAATACAAATATTACAGCTAATGAATTATATACTGATATTAAGGATCAATATAGTGATAATGTATTAACATTATTATTAAATAAAATTGATAATTCTATCTTAACAGAGTTATATCCAGACAATAATGAGTTAAAAACAAAAGTTAATGAAATGGCTGATTACTATATATCTATGTATGAATCAGATTATGGATATACTGAAGATCAATTCTTAGAAGCAAATGGTTTTGCCACAAGAGATGAATTTTTAGATGTATTATCATTAGTATATCGTAGAAATGAATATTATAATGACTACACAAGAAATTTATTAACTGATAACGAAATTACAAAATACTATAATGAAAATGTATTTGGTGATATTGAAGCAAAATACATTAAAGTTAGTGGTACTACTGATGAACAATTATCATTAGCAAAGAGAATTATTGATAGATTAAACAATGGTGAAACATTTGAAGCAGTTGTAGAACATTATGGTGATAGAATATCATCTGAAAACTTAAATACTGTTTCATACACATCTAACATTGATGCACCAATTTTAAAAGAAATCAAATCATTAAGCGATAATTCACATTCAAAAAATGCTGTTAAGGTTAATGATGGATATATCATTGTAATCAGATATTCTTCTAAAGAAAAAGCTAGTTTAGACGATATTAAAGAAAGTATAAAAGATATGCTAGTTAAAGAAAAACAAGCAAATGATAATAATTTATTCTACAATGCTTTAATAGCTTTAAGAAAAGAAAAGAATGTCAAATTTAATGACGTAGAATTTGAAAAACAATATAATAAATATGTTGAAATGAATTCAAATTAAAAAGACCTAAAGGTCTTTTTTTTTAATCTCTTATTTTAGCATTTAGTTTACTACATACATCTTCAATTATTTTATTGAATACTATCATAACTTCATCTTCTGTTAATGTCTTGTTCACATCCATAAATTCTAATGAATATGCAAGTGATTTTTCAGTATCCAATATATTAGCTCCAGTATATAAATCAAATAATGTAATACTATTTAATAATCTGCCACCGGATTTTCTAATAATATCTTCAATCTCTTTTGAAGTTATATGCTTATCAACAACAAACGCTACATCTTTTTTAATACTTGGATATTTATTTGCTTCTTTATATTTAAGTGGTTTAACACTCATATTATATAAAGCTGTCATAGAAATCTCTGCTACATATATATCCTCTTTATACAATGAAGGATGAATTTTGCCAATTATACCTACTTGTTTTCTATCGACCATAATTGCAGCGCTAACACCTGGATGTAACTCTTTAATTTCTATTTTTTCAAAATCATATCTGTTTCTAAATCCTAAATATTTAAATAAATTCTCAACAATGCCTTTTAATAAATAGAAATCTACTCCAACGCCAACTTTATTAACAGGATTAACCATATAATTACCCTTCATAAGGATGGCTATTTTATGATCTTCATTAAAACTTTTATCATAAGTTTTAGCTATTTCATATATATTAACATCTTCTACTTTTCTCGCCTTATTATACTCATACGTTTGTAATAAAGAAGGTATCAATGATAATCTTAAATATCCTTTATCACTAGACATAGGATTAGGTAACGCTAATACTTCTTTATTATCATAATTAAAGCTATTAGCAACTTCATTAGATACTAAAGTATAAGTTCTGACTTCTGTTAGACCTAAATTTCTTAGTCTTCTTGATATGCTTTTTCTTAATGCAACATCACCAACATATACACCACGTTTAGTACCAACTTCTGGTAATGTATTTTCTAGATTATTATAACCATATAATCTTCCGATTTCCTCTGCTAAATCAGCTTTATTAGCTTCTACGTCTAATCTTCTTCTTGGTATTGTTATATGAAAAATATCTTTCTTTAATTCATATTTAAAATCAAGTTTGTCAAGTTGATTTTTAACATCTTCTTGAGTCATATTCATTCCAAGAACACCATTCAAATCATCAACTGTAACATCAATTGTTTTCAATGATTTGTCTATTTTATCATGTAATACTTCACCGCTTAATACTTCACCTTGTGCATATTCTTCTAACAAAGCACAACATCTATCCATACTTGCTATAGTATATTCATAATTTAAACCTTTTCCATATCTTTTTGATGCTTCAGATTTTAAATTTAATCTAGATGATGTTTTAGTAATAGAAAATGCATCAAATATAGCTGCCTCGATAAATATATTTTTAGTATTTTCATCTACTTCTGTATTCATACCACCCATAACACCTGCGATACATGTTGGAACACTACCATCAGTTATAACAATGTCATTATGATTTAATGTACGTTCTACTTCGTCAAGCGTAATAATTTTTTCATCATCCAAAGCATCTCTTACTAAAACTTTATTACCTAATTTATCAGCATCGAAAAAGTGTGTTGGTTGACCATATTCTAACATTACAAAATTAGAAATATCTACAACGTTATTAATAGGTCTCATTCCTGCTGCTATAAGTCTTTTTTTGATCCATTCAGGAGATTCACCTATTTTTACATTTTTAACCATTTTTCCTAAATAAAATGGGCATCTATCAGTATCTACTTTTAATTCTATATATTTATTAACATTATCCTTAACTTCTTTATATTTAGCTACGGGATAAGTTACTTTTTTACCAAGTACTGTACCTATTTCATGTGCAAATCCAATGTGATAATAGCAATCATTATTACGGTGTTTATGAACATCTAATTCATATAACGTATCATCGCATCCTAGATAATTCATGGCATCCATTCCTACTGGAGCATCTTTATCTAGTTCTTCAATACCTTTATTATAGTTTTCCTCACTTTTTTCTTCCAAACCTAATTCAAATAAGGCACATATCATACCATTAGATTCCTCTCCACGAATTTTACCAGCTTTGATTTCAAAATTACCTGGTAAAATTGCACCCGGAAGAGCAACTATAACTTTAATGCCAGCTCTAACATTATGAGCACCACAAACAATTTGAATAACTTCATTACCAACATTAACTTTGCAAACATGTAAGTGATCACTATCAGGGTGATTAACACACTCTAATACTTCACCAATTACTAAATGGTCAATGTGATTGCTGATGACTGCCTCAACATTAATACCAGCTTTAGTAACTTTAGTAGCTAATTCTTTTAAATCTTCGCCATCAAGATCAATATAATCTTTAACCCAATTTAATGATATCATTATTCATCCTCCTTTCTATCAAATACTTTAGATTCTCGTAAATCTACATTATAGAAAGTTCTTATATCACTAATACCATATTTAAGCATTGCACATCGTTCTGCACCAAAACCAAATGCAAATCCACTCCAAATTGCTGGATCATATCCGCATCCTTTTAACACATTATAATGTACAACACCAGCGCCTCCAATTGTTATCCATCCAGTGTTTTTACAAATACTGCAGCCTTTACCTTTACAATTAAAGCAAGAGATGTCCATCTCTACTGATGGTTCTGTAAATTGATAATAACTTGGTCTAAATCTTGTCTCTGTATCTTTACCAAACATGTGCTTACAAATAACAGTTACTGTACCTTTTAAATCAGAAAGTTTAATATTTTTATCTACGATTAATCCCTCAATTTGAGTAAATTGATGTGAATGTGTTGCGTCATCATCGTCACGTCTATATGCTTTTCCTGGACATATAACTCTTACTGGCTCATTACCGCCTTTACTAAGCATAGTTCTAGCTTGTACAGGAGATGTATGACTTCTTAATAATAATTCATCATCTTTAACATAAAATGTATCTTGAGCATCTCTAGCTGGATGTCCTTTAGGTAAGCCTAATAATTCAAAATTAAATCTATCCTCTTCAATTTCTGGACCGTCAACTACATCATACCCCATAGACATAAAAACATTTTCAAAATCTTCAATAACCTTTTCTAATATAGATGGTGCACCGACTGGTATTTCTGTAGCAGGTAAACTTATATCGATACTTTCACTTTCTAATTTTTTATTCAATTCTTCCAACTTTAATTTTTCTTCCAATGATGTAATTACATTTGTAGCGTATGTTCTAATTTCGTTAGAAAGTTTTCCTACTTCTTTTCTTTCTTCAATAGTCAATTCACTCATATTACTAGTAAGATCTGTAATAAGACCTTTTTTACCAAGATATTTAACTCTAATATCATTTAATGTATTTAACGTATGTACATCTTTAATATCAGTATCTAATTCTTCGCGTATTTTTTTAATTTTTTCTTCCATAATTCCCTCCTTAAAATAAAAAATACCTATGATATAAGGGCGAATTACCGCGGTACCACCTTATTTCATAGATATCTATGCTCTTTATTCTTAACGTGAATCGTTCGGGTTAAAAACCAGCTCCTGTATCGAAATTCAATATATAATAGTTTGAATAACTCCCACCAATATTATTCTCTCTTGAAAACGCCATATATATCTACTTTATACTTTCATCGCCATTACTAAAATGGTAGCATTAATTTACAATATTGTCAATTATAATTTAATTATATCTTTCCAATTACTTGGAAAACCTATCTTATGTAAGATATCATCCAATGGTACTGTAGTAATTTTACTATCTAATATTTCTATTTCATAATTAATTTCATATATCATTGATCTAAATTCATTAGGCGTTAATAATGTCTTCATCATAATTACAAGCGCAAATAAATCGTTTTTACCATACTTATAACCATCAAAATCTTTCTCTATATTTAACTTTTGATGTATATAACTATCAGGTATTACTCTTTGAGCACGATAATCATATAATATTTCTTCATGTGCACATAAGTTTCTGAAATTTGCAATCATTGATAAATATAGAATCAATACATCACTTGTTGTACCATATATATCAGCTATATCCTTTTGATCTTCGTATTTTAATATCGCATATAATTCTGATACAATTCCGAATGATAATACTTTAACTAAAATCCACATTGGAATATAACCATATTTATTTATATAATGCATCGTAGCAGTATGCTTACTACCGTTAACTCTAATCTGACGTTTCATCTTACTAATAACATCATTTACTTGACGACGTTTTAATGAATCTTGATTAAAATTTGATGCATTTAAGTAATCTTTTTCTTTATAACCATATTTTTTTGATAATTGATAACTAATAACTGATTTAATATTGTTTTCAACGATTAGCATATATCTAAAAAATATATTTCTTATTCTACGGTCAAATATGAATGCAGCATAAAGTTCATCAAATGTAGTTCCTTCTTTAAAAAGTTCACTACCTTTTTCTTTCAAAAATAAATGTCTATAACCATTTATAAAAAAATAATTTTCTTTTAAAAGTATTTGCTTTACTGATTCTTCATCATTAATAATAAGCCCACGATCTTTTAATATTTCAACTTGCTCACTTAGGTTTTTAAATACTTTATTTGCCATACTATCACCTATATCAATTATACCATATTAATATAAAAAAAAGATAGTGATTATTCACCATCTATTAGATTTAAATGTTTTAGTATAAACTTAGCCATACCTTCATCTTCTACTAATTCGACATATACTGTATCATTTTCTTTTGTTTCTTTAAGCAAAGAGAAATTTTCAGTTAAATTTTCTGCTTCATCTACACCACAACATACATAATAATTTTCACCATTATAGATTGCTTGATGTAAAATCATATATTCAGTATTATCAGTAGTAGTAATTATTTGATTAATCCTATTTTCCATTTTTATTCTCCTAACTAACTAATTAAACTGTTTTATTCATATTTTCTTCTACGTCTCTTGCAAAACTACTGAAATCCCATGAACCATCAGGATTTTGATTAAATGCTACTGAATTAGTATCTGTTGGTGCAGCTACACCACCACCTAAATCAGGTAAAACAATTTCTTCTTCCTCTTCATCAACTATACTGCTAACTTCTCCTTCACCAGCATTTGGATTAGAATAAACTACTGTAGTATCTGTTGACCCAGTTGTTGGATTAGTAACAGGTTCAGTTGGTGTAACAATAGTTGTTGTGCTTTCTTGTGTAGTAGTTCCAGTTTGTTCACCACCTATAGTTGTTGTAGATGATGAAATTTCAGTTTGTGGAGCAACTTGATGTTCATTTGTTGTATATTCATAAGCAGGTTTTCCTAAATTATTAGTAATCTCATTGTAACTTTTATTATCTGTATAAGATTCTTGAGGTACAGTTGGATTTGTAACATTAATTTCAGTTTTAGGTGCACCAGTAATGATTGTACTTGGTACTTCACGTTCCAAACTATTCTCAAATTGTCTTTGCTCTTGTTTATTTGTAATCATGTCTTCATCTTGATCAATACGTTTGATTGTATTATCATTTGCAGATACATCAACTTCGTTTGTAGATACATCCGGTATTACAGTATCCATAATGCTTTCAATTGTAGGTTTTACTTCAATATTATTGCTTGATGCTTCAGGAATTGTTTTAATTTCTTCTTCATATGAAACAGATTCAGATTTATCATTTCCCATAAGTGATGTGGCTGCATAATATCCACCAACACCTACACCAATTCCTAATACTGCTACTAAACCAGATTTAGCAATTGATAATTTGAATTTATTCAAAAAACCTTTAGCCTTTGTTTTATCTCCTTGTGTATAACTTTTTACTTCCTTTTTCATATATACTCTCCTTTTATCATTGTACATATTATTACTAATATCATTTTATCACTTATACATATTTTTTTCAACTATTTTATATATTTTTATTATAAATTTATAAGTTCTTAAAATAAGTGTTTAGCCCATTAATTATCGACTTAACAATTGTTAACTGATATTCATCTTCCAAAAGCTTACTTCGTTCATTAGGATTACTTATAAATCCTGCTTCTACAAGTACTCCAGGTATTCTAATTCGTTGATACATATATCCGTTTGATATTTCCTTATACTTTCGATTTGTATTTAAATTCTTTTTAAATTCATTTTGTATTGATTCAGCTAACTTCTTATTATTCTTATTAACATCATCATAAAATACTTGTGCACCACTCCAGATGGTTTTTGCCATGGCATTTAAATGTATAGAAAGATATACATCACAACCAGATTCATTAATGATGACACTTCTACGATATAAATCAGATTGTTTACGACGCTTGCTATTTGATGACAAATCATAATCACCTTCACGAGTTAAATAAACAATAGAACCAACTTTTTCTAATTCATTTTTTAATTTTAATGCTATTGCAAGATTTATATCTTCTTCTTTAATATTGGCATAAATAGCTCCAGGATCAGTACCACCATGACCGGGATCGACATATACACATTTACCATATAATAAATTTTCATCTGCTTTTACTGCATTAAAGGCAATACAAAATATTGCAAAAATAAATAACATTTTGAATACATATTTATCCAAATTAACCACCAATAAATTTTATGCTCTTTATAAATAAACATACAAAAAAAGGCCAAAAGCCTATTTATATAACGTGAATGGATATCTAGATGGTAAATCCAATTGAAACTCCATTTTTTCTTTAGAAATTGGATGATTAAATGATAAATAATATGCATATAAGGCAATTTGTTCACCAGTTTTAGCATTCTTATTATATCTTTGATCGCCATATAAAGGTAATCCCCTTGATGAAAACTGTACACGTATTTGGTGTGACCTACCTGTTTGTAAATCTATATCGACTAAAGACATATTATTTTTATATCCAATAGTTTTATATTCCAAAATTGACTCTTTACCATTTTTATCAATACGTGTTGTATTTGTCTTACTATCTTTTAAGAGTTTGTCGACTAATTTTCCACTTGTAGCTTTTCCTTCAACGACAGCATAATATTTTTTAGTAATGCTATGCGTACGAACTTGTTCAGATAAACGACTTGCGGCCTTTGATGTTTTTGCAAATACCATAACACCACCAACTGGCCTATCAAGTCTATGAATAAGTCCTAAATATACATTACCAGGCTTATTATATTTAACTTTAATATATTCCTTAATTATAGTTAATAAATCTTTATCTTTTGATTCATCCTCTTGAACAGGAATATTAATGTCCTTTTCAACCACAATAATATGGTTATCTTCGTATAAAATATTACTCATTTTCCCATCTTCCATAAATTCCACAAGGCAATATTAAATTGTCACGTGTAATAGGTAATGCTACCTCACCTGACTCAACTTTACCATTTGGATATTTTTTTAACATAGTAGTCTTTAATATATTTTCTAAAACAATATTTGATATACCTGTTGTATATGAATTTATTAAGAAGAAAAGAGGTTCATCACTTAAAATATTCATGCATGCTTCAATTAGATTATATAAACTTTCTTCAAATTTCCAAGTTTCACCATTTGGTCCTCTACCATAACTAGGTGGATCCATAATGATGACATCATATTTATTGCCTCTTCTAGCCTCTCTTAAAACAAATTTTAAGCAGTCATCTTGTATAAATCTAATATGATTATTTTCAAGATGTGAAAAATGCATATTCTCTTTGGCCCATTCAATCATACCTTTTGATGCATCTACATGTACTACATCAGCACCAGCATAGCTAGCAGCCATAGTAGCTCCTCCTGTGTATGCAAATAAATTTAATACTTTAATTTTTCGATTACTACTTTTGATTTTATCAATAATGTAATCCCAATTTGTAGCTTGTTCTGGGAATAAACCTGTATGCTTAAAGTTAGTTGGACTAACTTTAAATACTAAATCTTTATAACTAATTGTCCAAAATTCATCTATTTTTTTTGCAAAATCCCAATATCCGCCACCCTTATTACTGCGGTGATAAAAACCATCAGGTTTTTTCCATGTATCATTATATACTACATCCCACATTGCTTGTGGATCTGGACGTCTTAAAAGAACGTTACCCCAACGTTCTAACTTTTCACCATTACCGGCATCTATACATTCATAGTCTTTCCAACCATTGCTAATTTTAAGCATTACTATACACCCCTATAATTATAGTTATCATATAATTTTCTTAATATATAAGCAATTATATAACCTAAAACAAATATCATTATACTCCATAATATAGAAATTAATAACGTTTGATTCTTCACCATTAAAAATGGATAAGGTCCAATTATTATATCAAGAACATTCAAAGGAATCAATACTAAACCATATAATGCAGTCAGACTCATACCATAAAAATTATCTTTCAATGTAAATTGACCTAAATCATCAAATACAACGAATGTGATAACACTAAGAACAGGGCATAGTAAATGTTGATATAAGAATGGTCCTTCAATTAACATCCCGATAAAATCAAAATTATACATTGGAATTAATATAAATATTACTACTATAAAAGTGATTGTAAGACATATTGTAGATATATATTTTAATAACGCTAACCATTTTGGGATTTTTTTATCCGCTACTAAATATAAAACAAAAATTATAGATACTAAAAGTGCTAAAATATTTGAATCTTCGGTGTAATATTCAAAACTAATCTCATTATATACAAACATAGTAACAATAAAACCTATACATTCAAATATTATCATTAGCATATTTAAAACTAATGACATTTGTTTTTTATTCATTGTCTTACCCATCATTTCACTCCCTATATTCTACTTTGATTATATCATAATTTTTTATTTCAGCATATAAACAATCTCAAACTATACAATTATGGACACAAAAAAAGCCTAAATAAAGGCTTTTTAATACTATCTTTTTGAGAATTGAGGTGCACGACGAGCAGCTTTAAGACCTGGTTTCTTTCTTTCCTTCATTCTTGGATCTCTTGTAATAAATCCAGCTCTTTTTAAAGTTGTTCTATAACTATCTTCTTTACCTTCGTTAGCTTTATCATATTCTAGTAAAGCTCTAGTAATACCTAAACGAATAGCACCAGTGGCTCCTGTAAAACCACCACCTGTAACATTTGCTTCAATATCAAATGTTTTTTCATTGTTTGTAGCAACTAATGGTTGCATTAAATCCATAACATTAGTTTCATAAGGGAAAAATTCTCTTACGTCTCTACCATTAACAGTAATCTTTCCTTTTCCAGGAACCATTTTTACTCTTGCAACAGTAGATTTTCTACGACCTGTACCAGTATATACTTTTTCCATAATTCCCTCCTACTTAACTTTCATTTCCTTAGGTTGTTGTGCTGCATGTGGATGAGTTTCTCCTGCATAAACAAATAATTTTTTATACATAGCTCTTCCTAATCTTCCTTTTGGAAGCATTCCTTTAACAGCTCTTTCAACCATTTCAACAGGATAGTTTTCTCTCATTTCGCGTGCTGTTCTTTCTCTTAAACCACCAGTATATCCACTATGGTTATAATAAATTTTGTCATCTAATTTGTTTCCAGTTAAATTAACTTTAGAAGCATTGATAACAATTACATAATCTCCGCAATCAACATGAGGAGTATATGTAGGTTTGTGTTTTCCACGAAGTACATGAGCACATTTAGTAGCTAAACGACCTAAATTAATTTCATTAGCATCGATTACATACCAATCTCTCTTAACTTCTTCTTTTTTTTGCATATATGAATCTTTCATATTCTATTTTCCTTTCTCCATTACATTAAGTGGTGTCCCAAGCCACTTCATGTGGGATTAAAATGTACCAGTATTAATTATATGATAAAAAGTAAATAAAGTCAATTAAAATATAGCATTTTACACATATTTTTACTCAAAATAAAAAGCTTATTATACTAATAATAAACTTCTTTTAAATATAGCCCTTCCGAAGGTGCTGTTTTACCAGCTTCCTTTCGATCTTCCAAAGTTAAAATATCATTTATATCTGTATATTTGCGCTTACCTTCACCAATTTCTATTAGTATTCCTACCATATTTCTAACCATATAACGTAGAAAACCATTACCAACAAATGATATTGTTAAAATGTTGTTATCTAAAGTTATACTTGTTTTAAATATTTCACGAACATAACTTTCTCTTTGATCTGCAGCTGCAGCAAAAGACTTAAAATTATGTTCACCTTCAAATATTTTGATAGCTTTTTTCATCTCATCAATATTTAAAGCGTTATTATACTGATATACATAATTGCATTCCAATGGATTATACTCGCCTAAATTAATTTTATATATATATTCTTTTGATTTAACATTAAACCTTGCATGAAAACTGTCATCCATTTCACATACTTCTTTAATGTATATATCATTAGGTAATATGCTATTTAAGGCCATCTTCAATTTATCGCATGTGATATTTATAGACAAATCAAAATGCGCACATTGATTTAATGCATGGACGCCTCTATCAGTCCTTCCAGATGCTACTACTGAAACTTCTTTGTTATCATTAATCTTAGTTAAAGCATTTTCCAATTCGCCTTGAATAGTAATTGCATCTACTTGTTTTTGATAACCATTGTATCTAGAACCATCATATGAAAATCTAATTAAATATCTCATATAATCATAATACTCCTTGCTATTAATGTTGCAACCAAAGCAAGATGTATCATAACTAGATACGTATCATATATTCCCCATTTATTTTGTCTAAAATTAACTCTTTTCTTATAGATACTAAACAATCTTACTTCCATAGCATCAGCTAAACCATCAGCTTTTTTAATTGTCAATATGAACATCGGAATAATCAACGCCTTAATAGCAACTAGTTTATCCTTGATTTTAGAGCTACTGTAATCAATACCTCGACATGCTTGTGACTTTAATATTTTATTAGTTTCATCTAATATTGTAGGTATAAATCGCAATGCTACAGAAATAGATAAAGCCATTCTATTTACTGGCAAACCAATCAACTTAAACGGTGACAAAAATTTTTCTAATCCATATGTAATTTCAGTCGGTGGTGTTGTAAGCGTCAATATACTTGTGTATAAAACCAATAATACTAATCTAGACATCATAATCAATGTGGTCTCAAAATATACATTTAATGTCATGTTTAATATTAATGTAAACAGCAAAATAAATCTTAATGATTTTATTGTTTTAAAAAAATACTTGACTGGAATATGAGAATTCATAATCATCAACATAACCAATATAAATAGCATTGCATTCATAAGCATACTATTTGCAAATAAACACATAACAACAAAAGACATTGTACATATTATTTTTGATAAAGGATTCATTAAATGAACACGGGATCTAACAGGATAATATTTACCTATAGTTATATTATCTAACATATCTATATATATCCTTTAACAAATCATTAATATCATCCCTATATCCCATCTTTATCCCTTTATTTTTAAGTGCTTTATATGCAAATTCCACAACTTTAGGCATTGGTATATCATAATGTTTCAAACATGTAGGATTTGCTAATATATCATATTTATCACCAGTAAGTATCAATTTTCCATTATCAAGTAAAATTACATAATCAGATATACTGTGTATAAAATCAATATCATGCGAAATGATTATAATTGTTTTATTATATCTATTTTTCAACATTCTGATTAACTTAATTAAGTTTTTCTTACTATCATAATCCAAACCAATCGTTGGTTCATCAAACACTATTACTTTAGGATTAAATACTAAAATAGATGCGATAGCAACTTTTCTTTGTTCACCATTTGAAAGTTTAAACGGATCTCTTTCTAAATAACTATCATCAAGTCCAACCATTTTTAAAGCATCAGAAACTCTTTTATCTTTTTCCTTTGTTCTATAATTAAAGCTTAATAAGCCAAATTCTATTTCTTTTTTTACAGTTAAATTAAAAAATTGCTCTTCTGGAAATTGGAAAACTATTCCTACTTTTCTTCTTAATGCATTGATATTCTTAATATGACCTTTTGGTCCAATTACATCTTCATCCACTGTTACGGATCCAGATGTTGGTACTAATAAAGAATTTAAAAGTTCTATCAAAGTTGTCTTACCAGAACCTGAAGTACCAATAAGTGCATTCACTTTACCTTCTTTGATAACAAGATCGATATCTTTAAGTGCCACTTTTTTTAGTGGGGTCTTTGCATTATATATATAACTTACATTGTCGTATTTTATTTCCATAATAGATTCACCAACTCATCCATATCCAATACAATATCATCAACTAAACCATAGTATTTTAATTTATATGAAAGATCAACTACAAATGGTAATTCCAAACCATTATTTTTGAAAAGTTTCTCTTTTCTTAAAATATCCTTAGTATTGCCATGATCCTTAACCATACCATTATTCATTACAATAATATCAGTACCATACAATAATTCTTCTGAATTATGTGTAATATTGATAATAGTCATACCCAAATTGTTAAGATTAGTTAAAACATTTAATACATCTTGACGTCTATTGTTATCAACCATGTCTAGTGCTTCATCTAATATTAAAATTTTTGGTTTCAATACTAATGCAGATGCTAAAGCAACTAATTCTTTTTGTCCACCACTTAAACTATGTGGTTCTTTTTCCATAATAGATTCGATGTCTAATAACTTACCAATTTCTTTAACACGCGCGCGTATTTCCTTTTTATCAAAATTTAAATTTTCAAGCGCGAATGCAATTTCATCCATTACAGTTTCGGCTACAAATTGATTATCAGGATTTTCAAAAACTATACCTATTCTACTTCTTATATCTTTATAAGTATCCTCGCTCATTAAAGTATCATCAATCTTTATTTCACCATTAGCTTTATATAATCCAACAATAAGTTTCATTAATGTTGATTTACCTGAACCATTAGGTCCAATAATAGATGTATAACTACCTCTTCTTATATTCAATGAAAAATTATCAAATATTTTTTTATCATTATAACTGAATGATACATCTTTTAAAATTATAATATTATCCATATTATCACCACTAGTTTTATTATACTATATTTAGAAATAGTTTAAAAGAAAAAGTTTCTAATTATTAGAAACTGTCTTTTCATATATAGGGTTAGAAGGAATTTTGTGAAGTTTAATCTTAGGGTTAGTAGATTCAATTTCTTTTTTCCTATTCAAACTAATTTTAGCATTACTAATATATATAAGTACTTCAGGTGTTGCATAAATACTAGGATATTTTTCATATACATCACCCTTAATAATAACAGGTTGATATTCTATATCATCTACCAAGGCAGGTTCTTCTTCTAATATACTATCTGCTTCAGCATTAATATCAACTGCTTCTTGATTAATTTCCTGGATATTATTTTTTTGTGTTGTATATTTTTTAATTATATTAACTTGATTCAATTTATTCAAAAATTCTACTTGTAAATTTTTCTTTTCTTTTTCATCTTCTATATTATTTATCATATTGGTAATGCGATTTATATAATTGTCATCACTATCAACTGATAAAAAAGATATATAACTCCTTATTTGCCCAGATGACATATTTTACCTCCTGTCTTGTGCTTCGTATATAATTTTTACTAATAATGAATTTGGTAATATTTTCGTAAAAAATCTAAAAATTTTTATTGTTAATCCTGGTACTATAATATGCTTCTTATTAAACATTTTATTTATAGCATATTTTGCCACATAAAAACTACTTTTACTAGTCATGTTAAATTTAACGTCAGCTACTTTATTAAATTCTGTATCCACTGGTCCAGGACACAAGCAGCCAACATAAACATCACTCTTTGCCTTTTTAAGCTCATATATAATTGCTTCTGTTAATTTTAAAACGTAAGACTTAGTTGCATAATATGTAGCCATCATAGGTCCAGGCATAAAGCCTGCAATAGAAGCAACATTTAATATATATCCATGATTTTTTTTCATAAAATCATTTAAAAATAGCTTTGTTAATAGATGTGTTGCTTTGATATTTAAGTCTACCATATCTAATTCGGATTCAAGTTTTGTAGAAGCAAATTCTCCGTATAATCCAAATCCAGCATTATTAACTAGTATTTCGATATCATCATCTTTAACTTTATTATATAATTTCATACAATTATATGTACTAGAAATATCCATAGGGATTATTGTTACATTAGTATGCAATGACTCTTTCAATTCCTCTAGTCTGTTTTTTCTTCTAGCAACAAGTATTAAATCATAACCTTTTTCACTTAAAATACGCGCCATATCTCTACCTATACCAGAAGATGCACCAGTTATCATAGCCTTCATATAACCACCCTATTATAATTATATGATATTTAAAAAATTAAATCAAACATTTTTACATTAAAAATATCGACAAAAAAAGATGCTATTTTGCATCTCCTTCTACTAATTCTAAAACAACTTCTAAAGCGTCGTCGCCTTTTCTTTCAGTCATTTTTAAAATTCTTGTATAGCCACCGTTACGTTTAGCATAACGTTTAGCTAAATCATCAAATACTTTTTTAACAGCTTCAGTATCATTTTCTAAGAAAGCTAATGCATTTCTTCTAGCTACTAAAGTACCTTTCTTACCATAAGTAATCATCTTTTCAACAAATTTACGAGCTTCTTTTGCTCTTTCTTCTGTTGTAACGATTTTTTCATTCATGATAACACTTTTAGTTAAATTAGCTAGCATACTTCTTCTGTGTTTATTAGTACGTCCTAATTTTCTATAAGCCATAATAATCCTCCTTAACTACTAATCTTCGTCACGGAATCTAAGTCCCATATCTTTAATTTTATCC
>Ga0129307_1000075_pt1 | contig 162913 bp, 139 predicted proteins | sample P1105metagenome_FD_94437 | JGI IMG/M metagenome (GOLD analysis project Ga0129307, IMG submission 94437) | Capybara group fecal microbial communities from Wisconsin, USA - P1105 metagenome | ecosystem: Host-associated > Mammals > Digestive system > Large intestine > Fecal | place: USA... | reverse complement strand
CGGCTTTAAGTTACAGAGAGCGACGAAGCACGGAGTACCTTCGCAGGACATGTGGGGCGTGGTCACGTGGCATATCAGGAGACCATAGAATGAGCAGTCTCATGGGACTGGCAGATGCCAATAACTTCTTTGTCTCTTGTGAACGTGTCTTCCGTCCAGACCTCCAGCACAGACCGGTTGTCGTCCTGTCCAACAACGACGGCTGCATCATCGCCAGGTCGAACGAGGCGAAAAAAATGGGCATCCCCATGGGAGCCCCGATGTTTCAATATGAAGCCTTCTGTAAAAAACATGGTGTGACCGTCTTTTCCGGCAACATGGCGCTGTATCGTGACATGTCTTCGCGCGTGCTTAAAATCCTCCGCCGTTACAGCGATGTCGTTGAACCGTACTCGATCGATGAGAGCTTCTTTAACCTGGCTATCGCTTCATTGGAAGATCCGGAAGCTTACTGCTGCGAGATCAGGAAAGCGATTTTTCGGAAAGTCGGTATCCCTGTCTCCATTGGGATCTCCACCTCAAAGACCCTCTGCAAACTCGGCTCAGAAGTCGCCAAGGAAGAAGGAAAACGTGATCCCAACGCCAGCGGCGTGTGTCTGCTGAAAGCGATGGACGCGAAACGCCTTTTTGAATCCCTGCCGCCCGAAGAAGTCTGGGGGATGGGCGGACGTATGGCAGCGACTCTGAAACGTTTCGGTATCAACACCGTCAAGAAACTACTGGATAAAGATGAAGATTGGGTCCGCAAATACATGAGCATCCGGGGAGTCTATACTGTGCGGGAGCTGCGCGGAATCTCATGCTTCCCTCTGGAAGAAGAGGAACCTCCGCAGAAGAGCATGATGGTCTCAGCCTCTTTTGGGCAGAGACTCCGGGATTATGGACTGATCAAGGATGCCGTAGTAAAGCACGCTACTGAGGGCGCTTTCAGGCTAAGACACGCAGGACTACGCGCCGGAAGTATCGGTGTCCATCTGAGGACGAGTTACTTCACGGAAGATGTGATCGTCCGTGATTACATTGTCCCCCTGAATCCGCCGACGAGCATTACAGACGAGATCGTCGAAGGCGCTGTCAAGGCGCTGGAGTTTGTATATCAGAGAAACATCGACTACGCCAAAGCCGGCATATTTTTCACAGACCTGGAACCGGCAGATGGGGGACAGATGATCCTGGAAGACCTCGACCCAAAACGGCAAAAGATGAACGCACTCATGAAAGCAATGGATGAGATCAACAGCAAGTTCGGAGAGAAAACGATCATTCCAGCATCAGTCCTGGACACGTCAGCCAGCGACCCACATAAGGGCAGACTGTCAGAGTGGAAGCCTGATATGGTTCACATTCTGCTTCGTGAGCGTGAGCGGAAAGCGTTAGGAGATGGCGAGAAACTGGTGCCGTAAGCAACATTGTCTGATAATAACGAATAAAGCGGTTGCCTCATCTCATCGAGGCAACCGCTTTGTGATTCTTATGTTTCGGCGAGAAAAGAATGAGTTACTGTTCAGGTCCGCCGAACGCGGGAAGCACGCCGCCGGAGTACGTATTCAGAATAAACGCGGAGATCTGTTCGCTTTGCAAGGCTTTGACGAGTTTAGCGATATCCTCGTTCTTCTCGTTTCCGGCTTTAACGGCGATGATGTTGGCATAGGGCGACTGAGCTCCTTCAACAAGAAGAGCATCCTTGGCGGGATTGAAGCCTGCGGGCAGCGCGTAGTTGCCATTGATAACAGCAGCGTCCACGTCGTCGAGGGCACGGGGCAGCTGGGCTGCTTCAAGCGAACGGAACTTGAAACCGTGAGGGTTATCTTCCACATCTAGCTCAGTTGCAGTCAGCCCGCTTTTGGGATCAAGCTTGATCAGTCCTGCCGACTGGAGCAGCAGAAGCGCGCGGCCGCTGTTGGTGGGGTCATTGGGAATTGCGATCGAAGCTCCGTCCTTGAGGTCGGACAACGCCTTGACGTTCTTGGAGAACAGCCCCATCGGCTCCACGTGGATCGTCGCGACAGAAACGAGCTTCAGCCCGCGGTCGTTACGGAACGAGACAAGATAGGGCAGGTGCTGGAAGTAGTTGGCGTCGAGCTCGCCGTCGGACAGCGCCAGGTTGGGCGTGACATAGTCGGTGAACTCGACGACCTTCAGCTCGACGCCCTCAGCTGCCAGCGCATCTTTGACCTGGGCCAGCACTTCGGCGTGAGGCGTTGGTGTCGCACCGACGCGCAGCACACCGGCATAAGCCGACGAAACCAGCAAAAGGGAACATACACACGCGATAACAAACGACTTTTTCATGGACACAAACCTCCTGGAAATTATTTATCGATTCCGGCTCAGCCTGCGCACGATTCCGTTGCCGAGCCATTGAATCCCCTGTACAAGCGCAATAATGACGAACACCGAAGCAGCCAGTACGTCGCTGCGGAATCGATGAAATCCGAAACGCACGGCTACATCGCCAAGCCCTCCGCCTCCGATCGCTCCGGCCATAGCTGAACTGCCGATGATAGCGATCACCGTCAGCGTCACACCACTGGCGAGCGAAGGCAAGGCTTCGGGCAAAAGCACCCGCGTCACGATCGTCTTTGTGTCGGCTCCCATCGCCTGCGCTGCTTCGATGACGCCCTTATCCACCTCACGTAAAGCCCCTTGGACAACGCGGCCTACAAACGGTGCAGCCGATACGGAGAGCGGCACAATCGCAGCTGTTGTGCCGATCGTAGAACCAACGACCAGCCGCGACAGCGGAAAGAGAATGATCATCAGAATGATGAACGGAAAGGAGCGAAAGACATTGACGAAAACGTCAAGCAGCTTGTAGACGCGCGGTGATTCGCGCAGGCCTCCCTTTTCCGTCAGCGTCAGCGCAACTCCGAGCGGCAATCCCATGATGCAGGCCAAAAAACTCGATACGCCGACCATGTACAGCGTTTCCAGCGTCGGTCCCCACAGCAACGTAACGATTTTAGCCATTCCAGATCACCTCAGCTTTCACGCCTGCCTGGCGAATCATTTCAAGTGAGGCGGCAATCACCTCAGGAGCCCCTTCAAACTGCACCGTTAGCGTTCCGACGCGCGATACGTAGAGATTATCGATCGCTCCTGCCAAAATGTTGATGTCCACTCCTGTTGCCTTGACCGTTTGCGAGATGAGCGGCAGCCCCGCGTTCTCTCCGTCAAACGACAGCACAGCAACGGGCTTACCTACTTCGCGCGGTAAGTCGGCCTCGCCGCCCGTTCGCGGCAGTTTTGCAAGGAATTCCCGCGCAGTACGTGATCTCGGATTAAAGAACAGATCGCGTACAGATCCTTGTTCTACGACGCGCCCGTTTTCCAGGATCGCAACGCGTGAGCAGATCTCTCGGATCACGTTCATCTCGTGCGTGACAACGATGACGGTAACGCCGAGCGTTTTATTGACCTCAGCCAACAGTGAGAGGATTGAGCGGGTGGTCTTTGGGTCAAGAGCGCTTGTTGCCTCGTCACAGAGCAAAAACTTTGGTTCATTGGCCAACGCGCGGGCAATGGCAACACGCTGCTTTTGTCCTCCGGAAAGCTGAGAAGGGTAAGAGTGCGCTTTGTCTGAGAGACCTACAAGCGAGAGCATATTCTTGACGCGTTCGGCAATCTGTATGGTGCTTTTGCCTTGCAGTTCCAGAGGAAAAGCCACATTACCAGCCGCATCACGCGACGAGAGCAGGTTGAAATGCTGAAAAATCATGCCCATGCCACGCCGTGCCTGCCGCAGACTTCGTTCATCAAGAGAGGTGATCTCGGTGCCGTCGATTACCACCGTTCCGCTTGTCGGTTCTTCAAGTCGGTTGATCGTGCGCAGCAACGTCGATTTGCCCGCGCCGGAGAGTCCAATGATACCGAAGATTTCGCCATCTCCAATATCCAAGTCAATACCGCGCAGCGCTTCGACTATTGTGCCATTGGGCGACGTGTATGTTTTCGTGATGCCGCGAAGCTGGATCATGCGTGTTCCTCCCATGTCAAGCATACAAAAAAAGCCGCCTGAGCGAATCAAGGCGGCTGATACTATTCAGAAGGCATCCCCTCATCGCTGTCAGCTGGACCACCTTACCCAATCGGGCAGGTTGGCGCAGGATCATCAAGCTGACTCTCTCCCCTGGCTCTTGATAAAAGTGACATTCTTTTTTTGTTGGGAGGAATTCTATCACAACAGAAAAGAATATGCAAGCGAAAAAACTTACTTCGAAAAAACAATCACTGAAGGCAGTGCCTGATGCCCATTTCAAAAAAGAGCTGAATTATTTGGTGGACGTGAACTGTTCTGCGTCGGGCGTCGTCACGGTTGTAAACGAATGACCGCTGAAGAAATTTGGGCAGAGCACCAGTGTCCTTGTGAATAATCTAAGCCACAACACAGAGGCCGTCTTTTTTTCTCTAAAGTCACGGAAGAACCGTTGAATTCACGGCACAAAAAGTGAGCGAAGCGTCCGCTTATGGATGCTTCGCTCATCGTTTTTATGCTCTGGTTATTTTAGTTCTTCAGAAAGGACATACTCGTGAGAGGCGATGTACTCTTCAACCTGTTTTAGAGTAGGCATGGCATCAGAGCAACTATGCCCCGTGATGGTGATGGCAGACGCCGCAGCTGCATAGCGCAGTGATTCTTCTAGTGTCTTGCCATGTATCAGTCCCCAGTTGAAGGCAGAAGAGTACGAGTCACCAGCACCGAAGGTCTTAAGGACTTTCGCTGGATAAATACCGCCGGCAGTGACGCCTTGATGGGAATAAATAAGAGAGCCAAGGCGTCCTTTTTTGATGGATACAAGCGAAACACCTTTTTCCAAAAGCCAGGCAGCGCTTTGAGCGTCATTGCGGTTGCTAGGATGTAGCAACGCTTCCATAACGTCGAATTCATCTCGTGTACCAAGTACAATGTCGGCTTTTTCCGCTGCCAGCGTCAGATAAACAGCAGCTTCCTGTCTGTTGTTCCAAGTGTAGTCGCGATAATCGAGATCAAAAGCAACTCTGGTCCCGTTGCGCTTTGCCATTGCGATAGCGGTAAATACTGCTTCACGTGCGGGGGAATGCGACAGCGAAGTACCGGAAATCAGCAACATTTTATGTGCGGCGATATACGCCTCGTCCATCTCTTCGGGCATGATGTGCAAATCAGCGCAGTCGTTGCGGTACACATAATAATTGCATTTGTCCGGCATGATCTCACCGATGGTCACGCCAGTACGTACACCAGGTTCAGCGGTAGCGATGTGGGAAACATCGACACCATTCTGTGAGAGGTAGTTTTTCACGAAAATGCCAAAAGGATCAGATGAAACTTTGCCAATATATCCGGTAACCATTCCAAGGCGAGCCATGGCAACTGCTGTGTTGGCAGGTGAGCCGCCAACATACTTAGAAAAGGTCTTAGCTTCTTCCAAGAGACCGATTTCATTGGCGTACAGATCGACAGTAGCACGGCCGAAGGCTGCAACATCACGAGGTTTACTGGCGTCAAATGATATGCTCATTTGCAGTTCTCCTCCTCATGTTCAAGATGGTCAAGCAAGGATACGGCATCCTTGACACACATGCCGTTGTGGATGACCTGAGACAGGGTCTTTACAAGAGCAGTCGTATGAGGGTAAGTAATAACGAAACGACCATAAGTGACACCGGCAGCACCTGCATCCATTACATCGCGGGTCATACGGATATACTCCTCAGCAGTTTTACACGAGGTTCCTCCAGCGATGGCAACACGGGCAGGCACGGCTTCGACAACTTTAGCGAAAGAGTCTGGACTTCCGGTGTAGTTGGTCTTGATAAGATCAACGCCTAGTTCAGCAGCTGCGCGGGCAGCATAAATGACATTGTTAATACTTGTCTGCTCATCCTTGGGGATCATCTCACCGCGTGGATAGATGTGCGAGATTAGCGGCATACCAACCCGGTGCGCTTCTTTGCTGAAACGCCCCAACATTGCAAGCTGAGAAGGCTGAGCTGCGCCGCCAAGGATGCAGCCAACTGAAACAGCATCAGCTCCAAGAGCAATGGCTTCTTCTACGTCAGCGACTGGCGTGTCTTCGTTAGGATGACAAACGCCGAAAGTGGTCAGTTTAAGCACGAGGGGAACAGTACCAGCAATGGGACCGAAGCAGTTTTCGGCAATGCCTTTATGCATAGTGATGGCATTGGGGGAGCCTGCGGCCATGCGGCGCAGAGTCTGGGCCACTGTGTCAAGCCCTGGCATGATCCCGCGGGCGATGGCATGGTCTACAGTCAACCCCAGATACTTGCCGTCAGGCGTAGGCATAAGGCGTTTTAAACGAATCTCTTTTCCAAGCATGATGTGCGCTCCTTCACCTTAACAGAAAAGGTTAACGAAGAAATGGATGTAACCAGGGCACAGTGTAGTGACAATAATAGCAACCAGACCTACTAAGATGAATGGAACTGCTTCTCTAACCGTGTCACCAAAGGTCGCATCAGCTATCTTACAACTGACAAAGATTCCTACAGCAAAGGGCGGTGTCAGGAAACCAACGCACATGTTGACCAACATGATAGCCCCGAAGTGTATGGGGTCAACAGCGTATTTGCTGGCAACAGGAAGGAGCAGGGGGGTCATGATGAGGATCGTGGCGTTGATGTCCATGAAAGTCCCCATGAACAGGAAGATGATGTTGATCATCAACAGGAAGCCGCCTTGCGTGCTGATGTTGCTGGTGATGATGCCGGAAAGGTAGTTGGAGATACCTGCCAGCGTCATGACTTTGCCGGCAACAGCAGAGAAGGCATTGAGTAGACCGATTACAGCGGTAGACGCTCCGGCAATGGCACAGCAACGCCAGAAAGTAATAGGCACACGTTTCTTGTCGATGATTTTGAGCACGAAGAAATAGAAAATGCCGTAAACACAGCTGATCGCTCCGGCTTCAGTGACCGTGCACAGTCCACCATAGATGGAACCATAAATGATGATCGGCATCAGCAGGGCAGGCATGGCATAGACTGTTGAACGGACGATCTGACCTGCTTTTTTGCCGAGACTGATTCTCACGATCTCAGGCTTAGGCTGATGGCGGCTTATACGCATATAGTTAACGATAAAGTAACCAAGCATGAAGATGAAAGCCGGGCCTACAGTGGACATCCACACGGGAGTGATCTTAGCGCCTGAGGCAAGAGCATACATGATGCCAGGCACGCTGGGAGGAATAAGGATGCCAAGGAAACAGGTGGCGGCCAGCAGCGCGGAGATGTAGCCGCGGGGATAATGCTCCTTCTCCAATTCTGGAACCATCATCTTTCCGATAGCGCTGATGGTAGCCATGGCGGAACCTGTGAGCACACCGAATGCCATGCAGGCGCAGGTAGTAATGATGCCCGTAGCACCGCGGATGCGGCCGACGAACGACTTCACCCAGTCAATGAGCATCTTAGAGATGCCGCTGTATTCCATGAGCACGCCGGCAAAAATGTAGAATGGAATAGCCAGCAAAGCAAAGCTGTCAAGTCCTGAGAATGCAAATTGAGGAACAGTCACGAGACGGAAACCGGAGTAAGCGAGCACAAACAGTGACGAGGTTCCAAGCGCAAACGAGACGGGCATACGGAACAAAACTGTAACTACGGCAAAAGAGATGAGGAAGACGAGTAGAGCAGCTAACGCGGGAGACATATACATACACTCCTTTTATTCCGCAGCAGCGGACGCGCCACGGCCTTTAGAAAACCAGACGGCCAGCAGATAAATCTCGTGAAAAGCGCAAAGCACAATGCCTATGAAAACAGGTAAATATACAAGTCCCATGGGGATATGCATCGTAGGTGACGTTTGGGTCGTGTGCCAGATGCGCATCATGTAATTGAAGAAGAGCTGTCCGAAAAAGACCAAAAAGATAAATGTGGAAACAATAGCGAACAGTTCAAGCATACGCAGACCTTTGCTGCGCAGCGGTTCTTTCATGTTATTGAATGCCTGTCTTAATACATCGATTTCAGTGTGGCTTCCCTGATATACAGCGTAAGCAGAGCCAATGTAAGACAACCAGATAAACAAGTAACGTGTCAGTTCCTCAGCCCAGGCAACTGAGATAAAGAGGAAATAACGGCAAATGACTTCAATGAAAATTGCTGCTACGAGCGAGATGGTGATTAGTGCCATGAGAAAAGTTTCAATTTTGAGCAGCGCGTCGTTTATACCATTGATGAGACGCATGTGAGTTCCCTGAGATTCCATAAATTATAGGGCTCCTTTCAGGGGCGGCCGATTATCGGTCAGTTGTATAGAAAAGGCCTGAAATCCTCCTTCCGGGAATTTCAGGCCATCCTTACCTAGTCCTTAAAGAAGAATCAAATCAGCTGATTATTTCTTGGACAGCTTCTTGTACTCGTTGCTGATGATTACATCCATGATCTCGTCGCCATACTTGGCACGGCTGTTGGCCCAGATGGCCTTGGAAATCTCAGCCATGGCGGCCTTCATCGCATCAGAAGGCTGATCGACAGTCCACTGGCCGCTCTTAACGCCGTCCTGAGTGAGTTTCTCAGTCTTATCGCGGAAGAACTTGGTGAACTCGTCGGAAGCAATCTGAGCGCACTCGGCGAACATCTTGCGATCGGCCTCATCAAGCGAATCCCAGAAAGGCTTTCCGGCGAGGAAGCAACCACCGGAATAACAGTAGTTAATCTCGGTGATGTGCTTGATTACGTCAAGGATTCCCTGGTTGGTGTAGTTGAACACTGCATTGTCAAGGCCATCAACAGTACCTGTCTGGAGTGCGTTGAGGACTTCGGAGCCCGCAATCATAACAGGGAGAGCGCCGCAACGTTTGTAGAAGTCAACGACGGCTTCGACAGAAGGCGTGCGGATCTTCAGGCCAGCGAGATCAGACATTTCTTTGATAGGACGCTTGATGTTGCCCACCTGGCGGAAGCCATTGCAATAGGAGGAGATGCGGATAAGACCGTTCTTTGCCATGATCTCGCCAACTTTTTGGGCAATCCAGCCAAAGTTATAATAGGCATCTGCTTCTTCATAGTTGGCAACAAGACCGGGCAACCAAGCAAACCCAAGCGCACCGTTGAGAACGCCGTCCATGGTCATGTCGTCACTCATGAGAATATCGAGAGTCTCCATCTGGAGCATCTGAGCCATGTCAGAACCGTTTCCAAGAGAGCCGGCGGCGATGACATTAGCTTCCCATTTGCCATTAGACTTTTCCTTCACGAGCTGAGCGAAGCGCTCAACGTAAGGAGCACGATCTCCCGTCACGTCGGCGGTGACGGAGAACTTCTTGGCGCTGGCAGCAAAAGCACTCAGGCTGAGTGCAAAAGCTGCCAAGAGCACTGCTGCAAACAACTTACGGGACATTTTCACTATGATTAACCCCTTCCGATAAAGATAATGTATGCTCTTTACGGCTTTTCGCCGTTTAAGCCTTGAGCAGACAATCGAGCACCGCGATTTTTGCACTGTCTTCAAGAAGTTCACACGTGTGGTAACAATCAGCAGCTGTAGCGCCAACAGCAAGAATTCCATGTTCACGCATGAGGAATGCTCTAGCATTGGGACCTGCTTGCGTAACGCTTTCAGCTACCATTTCTGCAAGTTCTCTGGAACCTGGAGTCCCCACGGGAATCTGTGGTACAGAACCCAGCTTGAGGCGGGCAGATTCGGTCAGTAGTGGAAAATCTTGGCCTTTCAATCCCCAGAGGATTGAATAGACTGGATGTAAATGGGCGACCCACATTATGTCAGGACGAACTTTATAGACAGCGGCGTGGAAACCTGTCTCTTTTGATGGACGCTCGCCCGGTGCCGCATCCAGCGGTGTGCCGTCAAGAGAGCAGAGAATAAGTTTATCTGGAGTCACGTCTCGTAGAGGGACGTTCGTCGCCGTGATGATCAAATTGTTGTCGCATCGGGCACTGATATTGCCTCCAGTGCCGCTAACGAGACCGCGCTGGTAGGCAGCCGCTGAATACTTGATGATTTCAATAATCTGTGCTTGGTACTTTTCTTTCCAATTATATTCCATCATCAACTCTCCGACACATCATTACTTCAAGTGATGAAGGGGTCCCCATACTGCCACCCTTCATGGCAAACTCACAGTTCTGCAAAGGCCCATCAAGAATCTCACCTTCGGCAATACCAGTTCCCAGAGGAAGTCCAAGACTCAGGGAGGTCACGCCTGTACGTGCAAAAATCTCCTGTGCTGTTTCTCCCCCGATTATGACCAGCCGTTTAAATGCTGGTTGAGCGCAGAGACGTTGCGCCGTGATACCTAGACAGTCTAGGATCTTGAGATTAGTTCCTGGCAAACGGGAGTATTTCTTAACCAACGGTCGGACCATTACGTTACGCTTTTTCAATGCCGAAGAAGCATCTTCAGCTGCTTTAAAAGGAACATCGTTTTGGCCATCTATCCATGCATCAACATCAAGTGTAACAACATGTAATCCCCGGTCACGAGAAAACTCGATCTGCTTCTGCACGATCTCATAACCTGAAGCTGTAAAGCATAAGCTCCTAACATCTCGTGATGTGCTTGGCTTTTGAGGGAGACGCTGACCAAAAAGATATTCAGCGAGTCCGTCAGCAATACCAAGAGAGCCTGTCCAGAATACGTTAGGGTAGACAGGGATGAGTTCGCGTAAAATATGTAGCGTGTCTGCCTTTGTGATAGCGTCAAAGACAAGAATACGGCGGCCGTTTTCGATTTGCTTACGTGTGGCCGCAAGGATATTGCCGCCTTTCACTGTATCTATATCAATGAGACCTATGGGAATATCTGTGTTTTTGCCAAGAATATCGGGGATATAGGATTCAGTTGGCGGCATCACAGGATCGGCAGCGTAGAGAGATTTGTGGAGTATCTGTCCCTCACAGTACTGATGACCATAGAGGGTGAATGTACCCAGATCAGGTGCGTGATCAACAATAAAGACCAGAAAATCGGGCCAACCGCGGAGCAAGCCCTCCAACTCATAAGCGTCGTTGCCACGAAAACCAGTGCCAATTTTCTTCATGAATACATGATTATGTTTGCGTGGTAAATGGTGTGTCAATTCTTCATGAACACGTCGTGCATCTTCAGGGGCGATGTTACGAGAGGACATATTGACTGATAAAAGCTCCCCATCGCACCATTCGAGTGGAGAGTCTGGCGACGTATAAATATGTAGGCGCTGCCCTCGGGCGGTAAAATAGCTGCCCGAATCAACAGCGCCTGTAAGATCATCAGTGATCTCTGTAAAAGTCATCACGACTTCATCCCCATATAATGAAATTTTGGGAAATAATCCTTCAATATATATAAGTTTATAGCACTTGATGACGTTAAAGTCAAATAGCTATTTCATGCACGTTAACAGGTTAAGGGGGATAGAGTTCCTCCTTAAGGCGATAATCTCACTTGACAATGTATTTCTGACATCCTGAAAGGTAAATTAATAATAGCGCTTTTGGGGGCAAGACACAAATCGGTTTTGTCGATAGTTTGGATAGAGTTTATTTATCACTTGGGTGCATTTACTTTGATGAAAAGAATTATCTCACAATAATAATCTCAGTTGTATATATATAATTAAGATGAAATCATCAGCAATGATGATTTTGAGCCGCCGGCCGCAGCCTCGTGTTCTGGCGGCTTTTCTTTTTGATTTGCACTTAATCTGGTTGCGAGAGGCCTTATAAGCATCGGAGTTCAGTACACGATTGTCATTTCTCCCAATCTTTGACAGCGGGCAGCAACATAATATGGTGAAGTATTGTCTGCATGTTGTGCCTGATTACTAGACATCAGAAAATAATATGATATACTTTTGGTGTGCCATTCAATTTGTATTCAATCGTGCAAGGAGTGAAAGCCCATGAAGGTGCAGCTGACCAGAAATAGTATCATTGAAAGAAACGTAGGTGCAGTTTTGGCAAGGCGTCTCATAACAAGACCAGCAAGCACCTTTATCATGAATATTGAAAAGTATGGCGTGCTCATTGTAGACCGTGCTGCGGTGCCTGTCGAAGGTTCAGTCATGCTCATGGCGACAGAGAAAGGTTTCAGCTTACAGAGAGCCACAAAACCGGGCGTTCCCTCGCAGGACCTGTGGGGCGTGGTGACGTGGCTCATTAAGAGGCCGTGAGATAACTTAGGTGTCGGTGTTTGCGGCTACCGTCTCTCGCAGAAATTTAAAACGCGTTGCTGCGGGAGCGGATGACCTATTTCAAACTCACAGAGGAGGGCTGAGAAGAAATGTGCCAGGTCATGGAAGATTTAATCAAAGATGAAAAACGAGAACATATTCAGCGTATGTTGAAACTAGGACTTAGCAAGAAAACCATTATGGCCAGTCTCAATCTAACCGAAAAGGAATTTGAAGAACTCGCTACTCCGCTAGCTATTTAGCTAACACAACAATAAAGTCCCGCTAAGCTGATGCCTGACGGGACTTTTCCTTTTGCTTGATGCATTTCTATGAGGAAGCCACCTGAGGGCTATGGGGGTAGTTCACGTTCTGATTCGATTGCGAGGTCCAAAAGTACTTGATGATGAAAAACCACTCTATGAGACTTTCATAATGCAGATTAAAGCCCCGCCAGGTTAAGAACCTAGCGGGGCTTACAGTTTGTGTTGTTACATACGTTTTTTTGGGTTATTTCTTCTTTTTAGCCAGCAGAGGTAACAACAGACTGGCAATTGAAAGTGCCATCAGCGTTGCGAAGATGGGACGGCTGAACAGCGAGAGGAAACCGCTGTCGCTCATGTACAGGGCGCGACGTAGATTGCTCTCCATCATCGGCCCTAGGATAAGCGCGATGATGACTGGGCTGAGCGGGAACTCGAAGCGCGACAACAGATAGCCGATTACACCGAATGCCGAAACAATCCACACGTTCGAGAAGCCCCCCAGCACGATGCAGCCGGTGATGCAGATCACATACACTGCTGCGGCGATGAACGGATACGGGATCTGTAGAATGCGCACAACGAAGGGCACCATAGGGATTGACAGAAACACCATAATGACGTTGACGATGTACATTGCGGCGATGATATAGAAAACAACCTCCGGATTGCTGGTAAACAGCAACGGTCCGGGGCGTAGCCCGTGCAGTGTGAAGGCTCCAATCAGTACCGCAGCTGTAGAGCTGCCAGGTATGCCCAAACCAAGTAGCGGCACCATTGCGCCACCGACAGAGGCGTTGTTTGACGTTTCCGGGGCAGCGACGCCCTCGATGATGCCCGAGCCCCACTTTTCAGGCTGGCCGGACAAACGCGACTCCTGATTATAGGCGATCACAGCTGCTGTCGAAGCGCCGACGCCAGGCAGGATGCCTACCCACGTGCCGGTCAGAGCCGAGCGGACGATCAGCCACTTCATGCGGAACAGCTCCTTCAGCGACAGGAACGACACCTTTACGTTCTTAATCACCTCGCCACGCTGACCGGTGCGGATATTGACCACCTGATTGATCAACTCACCGATAGCGAAAAGACCGATGATCGCCGGCGTAAACTCGATGCCCATCTGAAACATATCGATTCCGAAGGTGAAACGCGAAGCACCACTGATCTTGTCGATGCCCACGCAGGCCATAAACAGCCCGATCGTGGTCGAAAGTAGCGCCTTGGTGAGCGACTTGGTGCCGATGCTCGACACGCATGAAATGCCCAAAAATCCAAGTGCGAAGTACTCTGCGGGTCCGAAGCGCAAAGCGAAGTTGGCTAACGTCGGTGCCAAGGTCTGCAAGATTGCTGTGCTGAACAGACCGCCTAACGCCGAGCACATCATTGCTGTGCCCAGCGCCTTGCCCGCCTCGCCGCGGTGCGCCAGCTTGTAGCCGTCGAGCGTTGTCATCACCGCTGACTCCGTGCCCGGCATACTGAACAGGATGGCTGGGATCGAGCCGCCGAACACCGACGCGCAGTAAATAGCTGTCAGCATCGCCATAGCGTCGGTCGGTTCCATCGAATAGGTCAGCGGCAGCAGCAACACGATTCCCTGGATCGAGCCCAGACCGGGGATGATTCCTACCGTCAGCCCAACGAGCGTGCCCATCAGGATCAGAAAGAGCGTCCACGGATTGAGCAGCGAGAAAAAGCTGGAAATAAACGAAGCACCCATGACAATCCCTCCCTACCCCAGAAGCATGATGTTGAACGTGCGGAACACGCCCTCGCCGTTCGGCAGCAACACTCCCAGCACGACGCGGAACAGCACCGTCAGCAGACATGTGCACACGCAGGCGAAGACGATCGGCTTCCAGCCACGGATGCCGAGGAAGAACAGAAAGATAATCTGGAAAGCCAGTGTGGCAATCACATAGCCGCAGAAGCGCAGCGCCAGTACATAGCCCATGAAGAACGCCAGACAGACGACAATCTTGCCCCAGGGCAGTGCGTAGCCGTTCTCACCCTTAAGGGCGAGGAGCGAGGCCAGCACAAACATGGCCGAAAGCACCAGTAGCGGCCAGAAGCGCGAGCTCACGCCAGTGGAGCCGGGGAGGTCGGTAATGTCGAACGCAGCACCAAACATGCAGGCGGCGAAGAGCATGAAGAAGAAACCGAGAAGCCGGTCTGTTTTCAAGGAAAAAACCCCTTTCAGGTCGGGAACTGTTACGAAAAAAGGCCGTGATGTCGTATGGACACCGCGGCCTTGCGTAGTTTGTGCGAAAAGAGCGCGACGGTTATTTAACGTAACCGAGCTGCTTCATCACGTCGGCGTAGGAGTTAACCTCGGTCTTCATGATTTCGGCAAACTCAGCCGATCCGACGAATCCGCCCGGATAGAGGCGAAGCAGCGACTCGTTCTCGTACGCCTTGTACAGGTCGCTCTGCATCGACTTAGTGAGCGCGTCCTCGATCACCTTGACACGGTCGGCAGGCGTACCAGCCTTCACAAAGAAGCCGCGCCACAGCAGCGGGATACCCTTGTAGCCAAAATCGCCGGCGCACTCCACATCGGCGAACTTCTCGATGCGCTTGTCTGACATCAGCAACAGAGGACGAACCTTCTTGGACTCGACCAGCTGCATAACGACGCCCGGCTCCTCGAACAACACATCGACGTGTCCGCCGAGCAGAGCTGCCATACCTTCACCGCCGCCGTCAAAGGGGATCATCTTCACTTCGATGCCGGCCTGGTTGGCAAGCGCAGCGGAAGCAATGGCGTCAACGCTGAGGGCGCCCATGATGCCGACCTTCAGCTTGCCGGGGTTCTCCTTGGCGAACTTGAGCAGGTCGTCCCACTTCTTGAAGGGGCTGTCATCCTTGACCATCCACGAACTCACATCGATATGAGCTCGCAGGATCGGCTGCCAGTCCTCAGGCTTGATATCGACGCGGCCGCACAGCGGGTTGATGAAGATCGAGGTGGGCGTGGCAACGAACACAGTGTAGCCGTCGGCGGGCTGTTTCTGCACATACTTCATTGCTTCGACTGTGGCACCACCGGGCATACCGGAAACAATCGCAGGAACCTTGAGCAGTGGACGTGCCTTCATCAGCGCCATGCGTGCCAAGATGTCAATGCCGCCGCCTGAACCGAAACCGTGCACGAACGTGATTGTCCTGCTGGGGAACGTCTCCTCAGCAGCGACGGCGCACGAAGCACCGAGCATCAGAACAGCAATCAAACTGAGCCAAAACTTCTTTTTCATGTTGCAGATCTCCTTTCAGATGCGAAATTTGAGCGAAAACTTTCCGTTACACAAAAACGGAAAGTTAAAGCCGATTGAAAAAAGCCGCAGAGGGCTTAGCGCATTTCGGCCAGGACAGATTCCATGCTATCCAGCGCCGTTTTGAGGTTCTCCATCGAGTTGGAGTATGACACACGTACCTTACCGTCGATGAAATACGCTTCGCCGGGCACCACAGAGATGAGCGCCCTGTCAAGTAGGCAGGCAGTGAAATCGACTGCGTTGCTGATAATCTTGCCGCCACAGTTCTTGCCGAAGTACGATGACACATCGGGAAGCATGTAGAACGCGCCGTGCGGTTCCGGGCACGATATGCCCGGCATGGCGTTGAGTCGCGAATACACATAGTCGCGGCGGGCTTTGAACACCTCGACCATGCGCGCCAGATCGTCCTGAGGGCCGAGCAGCGCCGCCGCAGCAGCTTTCTGCGCGATCGAATTGATTGACGAGGTCATCTGAGTCTGATATTTTGTGATGCCCTTGATTACATCTGAACGGCCGGCCGCATAGCCTACACGCCAGCCTGTCATCGCGTAAGCTTTGGAGAAACCATTAATTGTAATTGTGCGACTCTTCACTTCGTCCGATACGGAAGCGACACTGAAGTGCTCATAACCGTCGTAGATCAGCTTTTCGTAGATCTCATCGACAATGATAAAGAAATCGTGCTTTACTGCGAGCTCTCCGAGAGCACGAAGGCTCTCCCGGCTGTAGACGGCACCGGAAGGATTATTGGGCGTGTTGATGACGATCGCCTTCGTTTTCGGCGTGATTGCGCGTTCGATTGCATCAAGGTCGAGCAGATATTCGGCTGTGCAAGGTACCAGCACTGGCTTCGCGCCCGCCAGCTTGACCATCTCGGTGTAGCTAACCCAGCAGGGCACCGGGATGAGTACCTCATCGCCGGGATCGCACACTACCATCAGTGCCTGTGCGATAGCCTGCTTGGCCCCGTTACATACAGTAACCTCGTCGGCAGAGTAATCCAGACTATTGTCATTCTTTAGCTTTGCCGCAATGGCCTCTCTCAGTTCAAGGATGCCGTTCGTTGGTGTGTATTTTGTAAAGCCGTCCGTAATAGCCTTGATTGCAGCGATGCGGATGTAATCGGGCGAAGTAAAGTCAGGCTCGCCGACGTTCAGCGAAATGATCTTTTTCCCTTCACGGCGTAACTGAGCCACATGAGCACTGATCGTGGCGCTTGCCGAAGCTTCGAACTGGCTCATGCGCACAGCTAGATTGTGTGTCCCCAATGGAAATCCCTCCAATAAAAGAAATTTCTGTCCCATATAAATGTAACGCATGAGGAGGCATTTGTAAAACAAGCGTTGTGAATCTTTAAAATCACTTACAGTGATATTTTTAGGTGTTAAAATGATGTCATCATCTCAAAAGCGAATAAAGGAGCTAGGCCGATGCATTACGAAGACGTGAACACCTTTTTGCAGGTTTGCCGGCATGGCGGCATTACGCAGGCAGCTCAGGCCATGTTTTTAGCACAGTCTACGGTGAGCCAGCGTATCCAACGTTTGGAAAAAGACCTGCAATGCTCATTGATGACGCGCCGGTCAGGCGTGCGGGCGCTGACACTGACACCACAGGGGCAGCGTTTTTATCCTGTCGCAGAAAAGCTAGCTAGTGTCTGGAACGAGGCTGCTGAGTTTGTGCACACCAGCGCGGCCCCGGTACGCCGTCTTGCAGTGGGTAGTATCGCCAGTGTCTATGAAACTTTGCTGCCACCTCTTTTTGCTAAGCTATATGCCTCTAGGGCGGGAATGCAGGTGCGAACGCTGATTAGTAGTTCTCCCAAACTATGCGATATGGTCGAAGCGGGAACGATCGACTTTGCATTTACAGCGATGGAGATTTGCTCTCCTACACTCCATTGCACGCCTGTATTTTGTGAGCATTACCGACTTGTGTGTAGTCAAGGACTTCTCCCTGTGGGGGCGGCGGTTGATATAGCTGCCTTGGAATCGTATCATGAGTTGTTCTATTCCTGGGAATCAAAGTTCAAACGCTGGCACGATCAGCGTCGCTCGCTGGAGCATTCACCGTATTTAGTCTGTGATACGCCAATGGCATGGCTCCTCATAGCACGCACGATGGATTTTTGGACAGTGTGTCCTGATAGCGCTGTTCTTTATTTGCGAGCCAATGGATTGGAGTTTGATATGCATGAACTGGCGGAAAAGATCCCAGATCGTACTGTCTATCTGGTACAGCGTACTTCTGGTAGTATTTCTGGCGAAAGCGAGATCTTTAACAAAGAGTTTGTAAATTTCTACCAAACGATACCTCAGGAAATACGGAGAGGCGTACTTGGTTAGAAGCTTTTCGCATAATTCCGTTCATATATATATTATTCTAATGAAATCATCAAAGATGATTTCAAGAGCCGCCGGACGCAGCCTCGCGCCTGGCGGCTTATTTTTATGTTGGGAGGAATGTGTTATGAATGTTGGAAGTGCGTGTCGTATCGGAATGTGGGAAGGGAACCAACTGAAGACGGTCGAATGCTCTTTGCATGGGAGCCCCGCTGCCATCGGGAAAGTCATCATGGGCTACGACCAGAAGGAAGTCAGGAACCTGCTGTACGAAGGCGATCTTGTCCTGCTCGGTGATACCTCGTGGTCGTCGATCTATCATCGTCGCCAGCTTGGCAAGACGAGCGAAGAGACCCGGCCGGTGCTCTACAGTGACGGAGATGATCTCTTCCGGCAGAATCGCCACGTCAAGCACCTATACGTCTTGGAGACGAACGGCATCTGGCACTACTATGAGCGCTGTGAGGCTGGACATCATTACCTGTTGAAGGATATGCTGCCGTGGGGCGAGCAGCACATGTACCGTGTCTTCATGCAGCAGAAATCCCGCTCTGGTGAAGAAACCAAAGAACTTGTCGGTTATGAGACTGCACAGACGCCGGAAGAAGCCGCGTATCTTGCTGCACGAAAATATCAGCTCTACAAAAACACCCTTGTTGCCTGTCAGTGCCATTCGAGCGAAGAGTTCCTGCTGGAACGGATGCTCAAGCGCTGGACAGTTTCAGATAAATACAACCGTCTGAGAAAGCCGGCATACTGGAGCGGCTTGGCCGTCGCCGAAGACGAAGCCATTGCCATCGCGAAAGTCTGCTGGCAGAACAGAACTGCCTTGGATGTGGACCGTGGGTATCGTTGGAGCAATCCCTCAGCTGTCTGCGTCTAAAGCACGACGAAGCGAAAAGTCAATTCAATCAAAATTCAGGAGCCTGGCGAAAGTCAGGCTCCTTTTCTTTTATCGTGAAAGGAGGGAGCGATCATACCAACGCAAAAAGAAATACGCGCTGAGTTGAAAAAGCTCAATCGACAGATCGTTGAGTTGAGGAAGGAACTTCACGTCATCAGCCCCAAGCGGACACGGCGCAACTATAACGGCGTTGTTTTGTATGAAGGACCAAGCCTCATCGACAATGCGCCCATCGTTGCCATAGCCACCGGGCTTATCTGGCCGAGCCTGAACAGGAAGACCGGCGATATGGTCCACGTCTGGATCATGAGAGCCGACACACCGCCAGTCGAAGCGTTCTATACCGATAGAGATAAAAGCGTCTGTGGGGACTGTCCACTCAGAAAAGATGCAGATGGTAATCGCATTTGCTATGTGCTGCTCCACCAAGCACCGGCGAGCATTTGGAACAACTGGGCTAAAGGAGAATACCTGTCACTCAGCGAATATCCCGAAGCTCTGTCGCTCATTTCCAGAAAAGCTGTCCGTCTTGGTGCTTTTGGCGATCCCACAGCAATTCCGTATGAGCTTGCGATGCCCCTGATTCAAAGCTCATCGGGAGTAACCGGCTATACGCACCAATGGCAGAAAGATTTCGCTCTGCCCTGGCGTGAAACTTTGCAGGCCAGTTGTGAAACCGAACAGGAAGCTCAGCAAGCCGTTCAGGCTGGCTGGCATTATTACCGAATCATTTCGGATTACGAACAGGCAAAAAAGGAGGAGATCTTTTGTCCCGCGAAAACAGGAAATACGCAGTGTGCAACGTGCGGTCTCTGCGATGGCAGATCGGCAAATGTCGTGACCATCGTTCACGGTCGAGGGAAACGTTTTTTCAGATGGCGCTTTGGAAACGAAGATGTCGTCGTGGATGTTGACGAACAGGTGAAAGGCGATGAAGAAGACACCGCTTTATGGTGAGTTCAGGAAGGGCCCGCTCATTGAGTGGGCTCTCTATGACAATGAAACTCTGGTATGGAAGGGAATGGCTCGCAGCTATCCCGAAGCTCTGAAAAAAATGAAGGAGGAAAAATCCAATGGAAGAAAAACTGGAAAACAGCGTCAACGTAAGCAATAGCACAGAAGTCAACATCAACGACCGAATCCTCGACATGCCCGACCCCGAACTGAAAGACCTTGGTATCGTCTCCGGTCTCGACAATGATCTGTATCACAAAGCACGAGGTCTGAGCTGCACGAACCTGAAGATCATGCTCAGAAGCCCTGCTCACTATCACGCGTCAATCCTGATTCCGCAGAAAACGACGCCCGAAATGCTGCTTGGTTCTGCCTTACACACCGCAGTCCTTCAGCCGGAACTTTTCGACGAGCAGTACATGGAACTACCCAAGATCGACAGGCGCACGAAAGAGGGCAAGGAGCTCTATAAGCAGTACAGCGATAGCGGCAAGACGCTTCTCGATTCTGTCACAGTCGCTACGGTACAGAAGATGAAGGAAAGCCTCATGCAGCATCCGATCATCTCGACGATTCTCAGCAACGGAAATCCCGAACTGAGCTGCTTCGGCTGCCTGCCCGAATTTCCTCATACGCTCACAAAATGCCGGCCTGACTGGTACAACGAAGAGCTGGGCGTGCTCTTGGATCTCAAGACCGCTTGCGACGCCTCGCCGAAAGCATTTGCCAAGGCCAGCGCGGATTATTTCTACCATTTGCAACATGCGCTGTATCTGGACTTGTTCAGCCATATCAGCGGCAAGCATATCCAGGCATTTCTGTTTGCCGTCGTTGAAAAGGAACCGCCGTATGCTGTGGCGCTGTATCAGCTTGACGCAGATGCCGTAGAAAAAGGCAGAGACCTTTATCGCAAGGCGATCCTTGCCTATAACGACAGTCTTGAGAGGAATTACTGGGTTGGATATTCGCCGAGAATTGAAATCTTGCAGCTCCCGACGTGGGCGCTGGTATCGTAATGGAAGGAGGAAAAGGTGATGTCCACAAATACAGCATTAACCAATCAGCAGAACGTCGTAAGCCCTTCACAGAAAGAAGCGATTGAAGTCAGCAAGTCAGTCCGTGTGACCTGTCCTTTTGATAACGTCAATGCCTTTGAGGATGCTCAGCGGATTGCCAACCTTTTGTGCCAGTCGAGCATTGTACCTATGAATTTTCAGGGCCGGAGCAACTTCGGAAACTGTGTGATCGCCTTGGAGATGAGCAGAAGACTGGGGATGTCCGTCCTGGCAGTTATGCAGGGCATGTATGTTGTAAAGGGGCGGCCGGCGTGGTCTGCACAGTTCATCACATCAGCCATCAACTGTTCCAAGCTCTTTACTCGCTTGCAGTTTGAAACCGAAGGCGAAGGAAACAGCCTTCGCTGTCGTGCCTGGGCGTTTGAAAGAGCCACCGGAAAGAAGCTGCTTGGTACATGGATAACAATGGACATGGCTCAGAAAGAAGGCTGGAGCACGAAAGATGGCTCAAAATGGCGAACTATGCCGGACCAAATGATTCGGTATCGTGCCGCAGCGTTCTTCGGCCGGCTGTACTGCCCGGATATTCTTATGGGCCTTTATGCTCCTGATGAAGTCGAGACGTTCAATAGTACACCGCCGGCAGTTGTGCCGATTCTTCCCGGAAGTTCTGCTTCACCGACAAGTACGATCGGCCAACTGAATGCTCTTGTTGCCGAAGAAGTTCCCGCAGAAACAGAGCAAGCTGAACTATTTGACGCCGTTGCGCAGTAAAGCAAAAGAAAGAGGCTGCTGAACTCTCACGTCGAGAGCAAAGCAGCCTCCATTTTTATGAAGGGAGAATTTCATGCGGTATTCATCGAAATCGTGCGTTATCGTCCTCATTTTCTGTCTGCTCTTCCTGTCCAAACGCGCTTTTGCCGCTTCGCTTGAAAGCAGTATGGCAGCGACGCATTTGGCGTTCGTACAGACGTATCGTGCTGCGTGGCAAGGCAGAGACTTGGAGAAAAAACTCGGGCGCATTGTAAAGGGCTCAGTCCATGCTCAGACGAAAGACTTCATGTGGGGAACCCGTTCAGTACGATTGCTGTTCAATCAGGGCCATGTCGTCGATAGGATCCAGGCTGACATCAGTAACGGCTTTTCTGAGGACTATGACAAGCTCCTTGCCGCTGTTGAAGAATCCTTTGCCGGTGATTTTCAGAAACTGCTCGTGTCGTTCTATCAAAAGGCGGCAGCCAGTGCTGTATCGGAAGCGAACAGTCCCTTTGAACGGGCTTTTATCCGTCAGAGTTCTTCTGGTCTGTTGAAGGACAGCGGCGCAAAGCTGACTGAAGAACTGAACCGTGAGGTCGCGAAGAAGTACCCGAGGCTGATGATCTCTGGCAGCGCGATCGGCATTGGTCTGACAACGACGTTTTTCCGTGATCGTCTCGTCACAACGCTTGTGCAAAAACTTGGTGTGGAGGCGTTAGCAAAGGGCATTGGCAAGAAGCTGGTCTCCACAGCAGTACCTGTGTTTGGCGTCTTTATGACGGCATGGGGCACATATGACTTTCTGAAGATGGCTTACCGGGCTGAAGATCAGCTGGCGAAGTCTCTTCATAAGGGGTATTGCAGCCTGTACGCCAATGAAGCTCCCGAGCAGTTCTGGTCAGCCATGAAGGATATTGTGCAGGAGACGTTTGAGCAGGCGCAGGCGAACATCGTGCTCGATCAGACGAGGGCGAAGGAGCTGTCTGAAAATAGTGTCGTGAAGGGATTTACAGATCACATGTCTTCTGACGAAGCGATTCGTTTCGCTGAAAGACTGGCGCTTCTTTCCCGTGAGGCCGGTATCGAAGTCAATGATGGAGAGTTTATCAACCGGTATGGTGTGATCGTGAGGTCTCTTTCTGATTCACAGTTTCGCAAGTTCGTCTTGCTGCTGAACGCGGTCGAACCGTACCAGCTGATGAACTGGCTGGAAATCACATCCATTCAGGACTTGATTGAACTTTCCTCGTTGCTGCCGAAAGAGATTTGGTCGCTGTATCTGCCTGACAGTGAATCGCTGATGACCTTGACCTGGGTGGCAACGTCGCTGCCGAACGCTTCAAGAAACGCTGCGGCGAAAGTTTCACCTGACACTCTGGCATGGGTAAGAACGGAGCTGCCGATAAAGGCGGCTGTGCAGCTTTTGAAGATCGGCAGAACGACCGGTGAGATCGAGCAAGAAGTGAGACGCATGAAATCACTGCCAAAGAGCGCACGCAGACCATGGCAGAGTGATGTGAGTTATACGGTCAGCCGCATGGTCTCGGTGCTCAAGTGGATTGGTATTGTCATGCTGGCGCTGCTGACGTTCGCGATCGTCTTTCGGCTTTATTGGTACTTTTTCAGTATCAACGCCATGCGGGAACCTGTGACTTTTGAGCCGTACAGCGATGTGCGCAGCAGCCGGAGACGGCGGTATTGATGAAGGAGGTACAGTGATGAGCCATACGATTTATGTGTTGAATATCGATGGACTGGGCATTTCTGATGAAGCGTTTATCGGTTACGTCGAGAACGAAGCATCCACTGAAATCATTAAAACTCTCGGGATCGACAGGATTGCGGCCGCTAAAGAGCGAGAGTTCCTTTTGTCCGACTTTGGTGATCTGGAAAAGTATTTTGACGAGAACCTGACGATCAGGCTTAACCGGAAAGAGCTCCAGAGGCTGGTGCTGAAAAGGTATCTTCAGGCAGAGATCATGCTATACACCTGCTTAAATGGCGATGAGAGCAGGTTGATGAATTTGATTTTGAAGAAGCAGAAGATCATCAATCTTCTCGATGAAGTAACTGACGCCATATTCATTATGCCGATGATGAAGGAACAAACTTCTTTGGGACTTGGCTCTCTGCTTGATAATCTCTATCTGCTGAGCTTGGCAACCAGACAGGAAGTGAAGATTAGGCTGATCAAAGGATATAAATATTATATTTAATCTTAGCATTCATAGTTATAAAATAACCCTGACCATCGATTATTCGGTGATCAGGGTCGTATTTATTTAATAAGGATAATTGCGGTGATATATAGATGCATGAACTTCCAAGTATATTTTTGACTTGCGTATTTACGTGGGAAATGTTAAAGTTATGAGTAGGGGAGGGGAGATAACGCTCTTTCCTTTGTACTCCGCCTTGTACACGGTATGATACGAGCCTTTGCATTGACTGACTTTCCTAAGCTGGACACCGGCTCCAGCCGGAATATTTTATGGCGTGATCGACAAATCGATCACGCCTTTTTTTACAGATTTACACGAACACAATGAGAAATGTAAGATGACAAAAAAGCGACCTCAAAAATTTGAGGTCGCTAAAAATCTATGGTGGGTAATACAGGGTTCGAACCTGTGACCTCTTCCGTGTGAAGGAAGCGCTCTTCCACTGAGCTAATCACCCTTGCTCAATCAACATGAAGTATTATAGCGTTTTCTTGTAAATATGCAAGCCCCAATTTTGATTTTCGCGTGTACAAGGGGGAGTTTTTATGATAATATTTTGTAAGAAAACAATGTGTTCATTAAAACAAGATTGTAATATAATACCGTGCTGAGGAGGGAAGGTATTATGATCGACATGTCTTATCTTAGTGCAGCCCAAATGTTTTGGGATGAGTGGCGTTTCCTTCCCTGGTCAGATCAAACTGCTTCTGGGCTCTATCGCCGTGTTGATTTTATAAAGGCCGGCATCATAGGAGAAGTCGGCCGCTACGTTGCAGATGACTATATCATCTGGAGTTACAATGACGACGATCTTTCTCGAATTTTTCATTCTGCCAAACCAGCAGAGAATCTTATGTTGCAGCGTTTTATTTTCTTGAAACCTGATGGTGAGACAGAGTACAAAAACAGATCTTTCTGGCTTGGATTGAGAGGATTTGCAGAAATGTACCAATATTCTCCGCTAAAATCACGGCCCAAGCAGATCAAAGATCTTGGCTATTTGATTGACTGTGCACATCAATATTTGCTTCAGAGCCAGAAAAACAGTGAATCGGCAATTGACAGCAATGCCAGTGAGTAATATGATACTTTTGTTTGAGGTGATGCTCGGCAGGGAAGCAGGCCCTGTCGGTCACATATAAAGCGTGGTATGTTTGGCGCTTAAATCTTTGTGGAGGTGTGTAGTATGCTGTTCCCAATGATGTTTGGTATTTCGGCGGTCGTGTTCATCATCGGCTATCTGGTCTATGGACGCTTCATGGCGAACGTCTACGGTCTTTCCGACGCGAACGAAACTCCTGCTAAGAAGTTCGAAGACGGTATTGACTTTGTTCCCGCTCACCCTGCAGTCCTTCTTGGACACCACTTTGCTTCTATCGCCGGTGCTGGCCCCATCACCGGTCCTATCGCTGCGGCGATGACCTTTGGCTGGCTGCCCACGATTCTGTGGTGCGTTATCGGCTCGACGTTCCTCGGCGGTCCTCACGATATGGGATCGGTCGTTGCTTCCCTTCGTCACGACGGCAACTCGATCGGTACGGTTATTGAGAAGTGGATCGGCAAGACTGGTAAGTATCTGTTCCTCAGCTTCACGATTCTGACCCTGATCCTCGTTGTCGCGGTCTTCCTGGTCATGTCCGCCGGCACGTTTGCTGCTGATCCTGTTGTCGCTTTCGTCAGCACGCTGTTCATCCTTTTGGCAGTCGTGTCTGGCTTCATGATCTACAAGATGCATGTGCCTCTGTGGGTCGTGACTGTTGTCATGCTTGTTCTGATCATCGGCGGCTGCGTCAAGGTCAATGAGACGACGGCTCCTTGGCTGATCGGCGTTGTTTTCAAGCATGACATCAACTTCTGGAACGCGTTCCTCGGCGTGTATATCTTCCTTGCTTCGATCCTGCCCGTGTGGGTTCTGCTTCAGCCTCGTGACTACCTTGCTTCGTACTTCCTGTACTTTGCTGTTGCCATCGGTGCTTATGGCATGTTCGCCGGCAGCGGTCTTGACACGCAGACTGTTCCTATGCTTTCCGCGAATGTCGAGTATCTTGGCTTCACCTCCAAGGCAATGTGGCCTGCCATGTTCGTCATGGTCGCCTGCGGCGCTATCTCTGGTTTCCATGGCCTGATCGGTTCCGGCACGACGAGCCGTCAGCTCCGCAGCGAGAAGGATGCTGTCCTCATTGGTTACGGCGCTATGCTTATCGAAGGTCTGGTCGCTGTTATCTCCATCGGCACTCTGATGGTGCTCGGCCTGGAAGGCGCGAAGGGACTTTCGCCTGTTCAGATTTTCTCTCAGGGCTTCGGCAAGTTCTCCACGCTGGTCGGTCTTGATGCCACGTTTGGCGCTCGCCTCGGCGCTATCGCCATCAACAGCTTCCTGCTGACCTCTCTGGATACGGCTACGCGTCTTGGCCGTTATCAGGTCCAGGAGATCACCAATGGCTCCGTCGACAAGTTCCATGCCACGCTTGATATCGTTGTGCTGGCTGTTGCTCTTGTCTACACGAAGACTCATGTTGAAGTCATCGTCAACGGCGTCAAGCAGCTCAAGGAAATCGCAACTTGGGCGGCTATCTGGCCCATCTTCGGCGCTGCTAACCAGATGGTTGCTGCTCTTAACCTTCTTGGCATAGCTGCCTGGGTCAAGCTTGGACTTAAGAAGAGCCACAAGTTCCTCTACATCCCCTTCTGGTTCATGCTGGTGACGACGGTTTACTCCCTGATCATCCAGGTCAAGGAGAGACTTACCGCCGCTGCTCCCAACTACCTGCTCACCTCGCTTGCTATTATCCTGATCGTCCTTGGCGTAACGATGTCGATCGCCGGCGTCAGCGCTATGGGCAAGGAGAAAGACGCTTAGTTTTAGTTGAAAGCAATAAAAAACTCCCTCGGGTAACCGAGGGAGTTTTTTTATCACTTCATACTTCCAACTCTCGAATAACTTTTAATCATGAAGGTGTAAATAGAACTTTGCAAGTTATAACGATGATTAATTTCCCGGTTGCGAAACCATATTACGAATGAAGAAAATAGAGGGAAGTCTTCATAAAACGTGGTATTATATAGAAGTGTTACTTCTCCTTGAGGGTAAGATTTACAATCTAAATGATTATAAAAATTTGGAGGAATCGCTATGACCTCTGGATCTCACAAGAGACTAATCTTCATTCTGATAATGCTTATTGTTTCACTTTCACCTGCAGAATGCTTTGCGGCCCGAAAAAAGAGAACTGTTGAAGAAAGTCTGCAGGCTTCCGTTAAGAGAGAAACCGCACTTGGCAAAAAAATAGCTGAAGAAATTGCCAAACACATGAAATTTAATGAGGATCCAATTTATACGGCACGAGTGCGCGGTATTTTCAATCGGCTTACGCCTTGGGTCTCGCGCCCACTGCCATACAATATCCACATTGTAAAGGAAAAGTCACCAAATGCTTTTTGCATCCCGGGGGGCAACATCTACGTAACTTCCGGGCTGCTCGATTTCGTTCGGAGCGATGCTGAACTAGCTTTTGTCATCGCCCATGAACTTGCCCATGCTGACGGGAAACATGTCATTGTTCAAATGGAGCGCAGTCAGAAACTCAGTCTTGCAGCTCTTGCAGTTGCCATTGCTTCAAGAGGGGCCGGTGCCGCGATTCTGCTTTCAAACGCAGCAGCGATCGCTATTGCAAACGCATACAGCCGTGATCTTGAACAGGAAGCTGATTTGAATGGCGCAACGATCGCAGAAAAAGCAGGATACGATTTGGTCGCCGGTGTGACAGTTATGGAGAGCCTGGCTGAAGAAGAACTCAAGCAGCCTTGGATCGATCCCGGAATATATCAGGACCATCCCAAGATATCAGAGCGAATTCGCTATATCGCGGATGTTGTCGAGAAAAAGGGTTATAAAATCTACCGAAAACATGTTTTAAAGCTGCTGCGTCCTCAGATTGACGAAACTCAAAATGAATTGATCATGAAGATCGACACTACGGAGGTTGCTCGCGGACCAAAGACGACAGAGCTGCAGAACTATTTCATTTCCGTTTGTCGTGATATAGAACTCAATTTCCAGATGGAAACTCCTGCCTATGATATACGCATTGCCGGTGGAAAAGGACGTCCCCTCGGAGTTTATGCTGGGGTGAGACCGTTAGTTGCATCTGCTGTACCTGGTGGTACAGTTTCTCTGGAAAAAATCCGCGGCCGACTGCTTACGGCACTGAATGAAGCACGGAAGAAACATCCGATGGCAAATTACAGCATGTAGCAACTGCCATTTATATCATTAGTCCCTAAGATAGAGACATTTACTGTTTTTCCCTAGCGAATGCGGAGGACATGGCAATGTATATTTCTTTATATCGGCGATACCGGCCGCAAAGTTTTTCAGATGTCGTAGGGCAGGCAGCCGCAATCGGAGTGATCACCCGTGCGGTAGAAAACGGCACGATGGGGCACGCGTATCTTTTTTCAGGGCCGCGAGGCTGCGGAAAAACCACGATCGCACGTCTTTTTGCCAAAGCAGTCAACTGCCCGCACCGTCATGGAGCGGAACCTTGCAACGAATGCGAGACTTGCCGTGCGATCGTAGAGGGAAGCTGTCTTGATGTCATTGAAATCGACGGTGCCTCCAACAATAGCGTTGATGAGATTCGTGATCTGAAAGAGCATGTTGCTTTGGCTTCTTTCACCTGTCCTTATAAAGTGTATATCATCGATGAAGTTCACATGCTTTCGATAAGCGCCTTCAACGCCTTGCTCAAAACTCTTGAGGAGCCGCCTGAACGCGTGATATTCATTCTTGCCACGACTGCGCCGCATAAGGTGCCGGTTACGATCCGTTCACGCTGTCAGCATATTCCTTTTCACGGAATGACGCCTGAACAAATCGTTTCACGGTTAGAACAAGTTGCCTCCGCAGAGAAAATCGAAGTTCAAAACGAAGCGTTGTGGGAGATCGCAAGAAATTCCGAGGGCGGAATGCGCGATGCCCTCTCACTCATGGAACAGGCGATCGCTTATGGTACCGGAGCAATACGGCGTGACACGATCGATAAATTACTCGGCGGCGGCAGTGCGTCATCGATACGCCAATGGCTCACACTGTGCCGTGAAAAGCCTTCTGACTCACTGCCTCAGCTCGAAAACCTCTTCCGTTCTGGAGCAGTGCCAGAACGTTTCCTTGGCACACTGTTTACATGCGTGCGAAACTTATGGCTTCAAGACCGGTGGGGTGAGAAAGTCCTGAGCTCTCTGATGCTCTCCGAAGAAGAAAAGGAGTGGCTGAAAGCGGAAAGAACATCGTTTTCACAGTCACAGCTCGAAAGACTTATGTCACAGATTGCCTCACTCCTGCCTCAGGCAAGACGTGGTATTACCAATGACGTTCTAAGCGGGCTCCTCGTCACTTGGCTCCAGCCTGGCGAGGCGGTTCCTGTACAGACGAATTTTGCTCCTTCGCAGGCTTCTGCTACAGAGCACAAAGTCGTACCTGTTTTTGAAAAAACACTCAATCCCCAAGAGCAAAAGCAAAGTTCAAGCCCTGCACCGCATCTACCGCTTCCAGGCATTGAACAGGTCAAAACTCATAATCCTCTTTCTGTTTCAACAGCCTCAGACACCTCTGCTGCTGTAACTCCGCCCCAAACTGACGGACTCTCTGCAGCGGATGATTCATTACAGCAATTTCTTTTAAAGGAATTGGCGGCAGCTCCACAGACTGTTATGCCGCTGCTCCTGACTGATATAATCTGTGATGAACCGAATGGAGCTATTTCTTTATGTCTTGCTGAACAGGATACTCTTGCATTTGAGAATTTAAAAGAAGAACGTTCACTGAAGTCTGTTGCGTCGCTGTTTAAAAAGGCAGGATTGGAGGTAAGATCTCTCTATCTTTTTTGCGGCGAGCAAAGTGCGCATCTCCATGATATTTTGGAGAGTGAAATATCAAACTTAGAGACGTCTTCCGCACCTTCTAAGCAGTCTTCTCAGCCTTTAGCCGTTGAACAGCCGAAGCAGCAAAAAGATTTTTTTATTCATCCTGTCGATGAAACGCCGCTCAAACATGACAAACAAAATTCACTCAGCGACGCCCCACAGACCGGACACGAATCTCTTTCAGATTTTCTGCGATCGTTTATGGATGGAAGCCTTTTGTATTGCCGCCTTAACGAAGATGCTGACGATACGGGGGATGAAGAAGAAAATTAACGTGTAAAGGGCATTGAGAGTGCAGGGAGGAATTGAGAATGTCAGACAAAAAAAATTTTGTCCATCTTCATGTGCATACAGAATACAGCCTGCTTGACGGAGCAATCCGTTGTTCCGAACTTGCCGCACGCTGCGCAGAATGGGGAATGCCGGCAGTTGCGATGACAGATCACGGTGTGATGTACGGCGCCGTCGAGTTTTATCAGCAGTGCAAAGATAAAGGTGTCAAACCAATCATTGGGTGCGAGGTCTATGTCGCACCCGACGGGATCGACAGTAAACAAAAGAGGTACAACCACCTTCTTCTTCTCGCTGAAAACGATGAAGGATACCATAATCTGGTCAGACTTGTTTCTATAGCCAATACGCGAGGAATCTACTACAAGCCCCGCATTGATCATCAGCTTCTTGCCAAATACAGCAAAGGCATTATTGCCTCGTCTGCTTGCATAGCAGGAGAGATTCCATCACTCCTGATCGAAGGGAAGGAAGACGAAGCTCTCGAACGAGCGCAGATGTATCGTGATATCTTCGGCAAAGACAATTTCTTCCTGGAGATCATGTACAATCATGTGCCCAAGCAGGCGATCGTGAACAAACAGCTGATTGCTATGGCACGTCGTTATGATTTCCCAATCATTGCCACAAACGACGCCCATTATCTCACCAGCAATGACTATAACTGGCATGAGCTGCTTTTATGCGTTGGTACGAAAAAGGTAATTACCGATCCTGACCGCATGTCATTTGAGTATAATGATTTTTACTTCAAATCGGCGGAAGAAATGTGGGATCATTTTGGTTCAGAGGTCCCGGATGCTTTGGAAAACACGCTCCGCATCGCAGAACGCTGCAACTTCGATTTTGAATTGAACACGGGCAACTATCTCTTGCCCGAATTCGAGATTCCCAAAGGGATGACACTGGATACATATCTTGTCCAGATGGCCAATGAAGGATTGAAAGAGCGCCTGCGTTGCGATGAACTGCCAGAAGAATACCGGACTCGCCTGGAATACGAACTGCAGATCATTGTCCAAATGAACTTTCCTGGATATTTCCTGATCATTGCCGATGTCATTCAGGCATGCAAATCGCGAGGAATACCTATCGGACCAGGACGCGGCTCAGCTGCCGGTTCACTTGTCGCGTATGCGCTGAAAATTACCGAGCTGGACCCCCTGAAATTTGGCCTGATCTTTGAGCGTTTCTTAAACCCGGAGCGTATCTCCATGCCTGATATCGATACAGACGTCTCCGACAAAGGAAGAGACAGGCTGATCAAGTACGTCGTCGATAAGTACGGGGTAGATAACGTTTCACAGATCATCACCTTTGGTCGCATGAAATCCAAGCAAGCGATCAAGGATGTCGGACGAGCCATGGGAATGAGCTATTCAGATGTCAATAAAGTTGCGAATCTCGTTCCTGACGGAGTGAAAAGCATCAAAGAGGCAATCGAACAGACACCAGAGCTTCAGGAGCTTTCCAAAAGTGAAGGGCAGATGAATGAACTGCTTTCATCTGCTTCAAGCATGGAAGGTCTTGCCAGACATTGCTCTCAGCATGCAGCCGGTGTTGTCATCACCCCCAAACCGCTTATGGAACTTGTTCCGGTGAGGCAGATAGAACCAGGACAGGTTGCAACACAGTATTCAATGGATCCAGTCGCCAATCTGGGGCTGGTGAAAATGGATTTCCTTGGGCTGCAAACACTTTCAATCCTCGAAGAAGCCGTTGCCAATATAAAAAGAAACAATGTCCCTGTCGGCGATTTGAATGCGTTGCCCCTTGACGATCCCGATGTCTATGACCTGCTTCAAAACGCAGACACATTAGGAGTTTTTCAGCTTGAATCGCCTGGAATGCGCCGCCTGATCAAAAGAATGAGACCTGACCGTTTTGCCGATCTTGTGGCAATTCTTGCGTTGTATCGTCCCGGGCCTCTGGAGAGCGGAATGGTTGATCAGTATGTGAACTGCAAGCATGGTGAAGAAGTACACTACCTTCACCCCATACTCAAGCCTGTGCTCGAAGAAACCTATGGCGTTGTCCTTTATCAGGAACAGGTTATGAAATGCGCTTCAACGCTTGCCGGCTACACTCTTGGCGGCGCCGATCTGCTGCGCAGAGCTATGGGAAAGAAGAAAAAATACGTCATGGATCAGCAGCGCTCTGTCTTCATTGCCGGCGCTGCAAAAAATGGTGTTGAACCTGAGAAAGCGGACGAGATCTTCAGTATCATCGAAAAATTCGCAGGGTACGGCTTCAATAAATCACACAGCGCTGCGTATGCTTTGATCACTTATCAGACCGCATGGCTGAAAGTGCACTACCCGCGTGAGTTCATGGCAGCGTATCTTTCAAGCAAGATTGGAGCTAAAAAAGAAGTGATGGCTGAATATGTCCGCCAGGTCAGAGCTTCCGGCATAGAAGTTATGGCTCCGGATATTAACGAATCCTATGCGGATTTTACAGCAACAAAGAGCGCGATCCGTTTTGGTCTCGGCGGTGTTACCAAAGTCGGAGAAGCGGCCATGCAGTCTATTTTCAGCGCGCGTGAGAGCGGCGGAGCATTTCAAAGTTTCTGGGATTTCATTCTGCGAGTTGACAAGCACAGCGTGAGTCGCGCCGTCATAGAAAATCTGATTAAAGCAGGAGCCTTTGACAGTCTGAACTCGAACAGAAATCAGCTTCTCGTCTCGCTGCCTAACATGTACGAATTTGCCCAAAAACAAGACACTCAGGGCGACCAAGTCTCTTTGTTCGGTGACATGCTCAGCGAAGAACACCCTGCTCTCGCGGATGTGAAAGACTTTGAGTTGAATGAAAAGCTTGAGTTCGAAAAAGAGTCCATGGGCATGTTCATCTCCGGCCATCCCTTCGACAGCTACAGAGTGCTCGCCGAACGAAAATCGAATGCAAAAATCGGCGATATTGCGTATTGGTGCAATGAACGTGTCGCTCCAACGTTTGCCGCGCTGCTGTCAAGTTATCAGGAAAAAACGACGAAACGCGGTGACGCTATGGGCATACTTACTTTTGATGACGGAGAGAGCGAAATCCGTGTCGTTTGTTTCCCCAAAGCTAGAAATGGCAAAGCCTGGCTCGAAATCAAGCCGATCCTTTTCTCTGGGAAGCCCTATCTGATAACTGGCCGTCCAGACGACAGAGGAGAGGGGATCATCGCCACTGACATTGTATTGCTTGAAGACAGCGAAGCTGAACGAAATTACATTGAGATCGAGGTTACCTACGACGCGCTCCGCGAGTCTTCCCATAAAAAACTCATCACAGTCCTGAAAAATCATCGAGGTGACCGTACAGTAATCCTCAAAGTCATCAGCGACACTGAAACAGCCGCGGTAATCATGGATAACATCCGGATCTCGCCGTCTCGAGCGCTTACAGATGATTTAGACACGCTTTTCGGGCATGGAGAAGTGAGAATCAGCGCTTGACCGTGTAAATTTCAGAATTGCCTTTTTGCATAAAGTTAGCTATTTATATTTGACTCCAGAAAAATCCAACTGCCGATTTTTCTGGAGTATTTTGTGATAAGATTACGTGGACTGTAAAAAATTAAGGCTGTTCCAGTGTCAAAAGCATTATGACATTTGTAGAGATTACCGTTGAGTTCTATACAACGGACGACAGGACATTGAGTTAAAACTTGCAGAGAGGAGACTAAGGCTTTGTTGATGGATATTCTGAATTTTCTCAGATGGCAGGACCTGCTTGATATTGCCTTGGTTGCTTATATCATTTACAAGACCCTGTCTCTTCTTGCCGGAACTCGTGCGATCCAGCTCGTTAAAGGATTGCTTGTTCTGGCCGTGCTTTGGGCTTTTGCCAAATGGCTCAACCTCGATACGTTCTCCTGGATCCTTTCGCGAACGTTCAGTGCTCTTCTGATCATCATCCCGATCATTTTCCAGCCTGAACTGCGCCGGATACTTGAAGAGCTTGGCCGAAGCAGCATGTGGCGGCACACAAAAGTCATGAAAAAAGCAGAAGAACTGGCTGACGAGATGTGCTCTGGACTTATGTACTGCTGTGCACACAAAATCGGTGCCCTGATCGTCCTCCAGCGCGAAACGGGATTGAAGGACTATTGGCGCAATGCCGTCCTCCTGAATGCTGATATCACGAACGAGCTTTTGATAGCTATTTTTTGGCCCAATAACCCGTTGCATGACGGGGCGCTGATCATCGATGGTGAAAAGATCCTCGCTGCAGGCTGTTATCTGCCTCTGACGGAAAACGCAGAACTGTCACGCTGGCTGGGAACACGTCATCGTGCCGCAATCGGGGTCACAGAAGTTTCGGATGCAGTCTCCCTGATCGTATCTGAAGAACGGGGCGAACTTTCACTTGCTATCAATGGCCGCCTCTCACGCAATCTGAATGAGACCCAAGTAAGGAAGTATCTTGTTCATTACTTTTCAGATCAGGATAAAGGGCAAGGAATCCTTGATAATCTTAAGGAAGAGTTATTGGCTTTTGGCAATGCTAAGGAGTCCGATTCGTGAAGATAAAATTGAAAAGATTCAGTGAACAGCTGTATAAAAAAGGGTTCATGGCTGTTTTCTCCGTCATTTTAGCGCTGATAATGTGGTTTCTCGTGGTAGGCAATCAGAACGAAGAGATCGCCAAAACGTTTGAAGTACGTCTCGAGATGCTGACCCCGCCGACGGGACTGAGCACCTTTACTTCGGTAAAAAACGTTGCCGTTACCCTCAAAGGCCGAAGAAGGGCCGTCAATGCACTTGAGAATCAGGCGCTTGTATCGCAGATCGACCTGAAAGGCCTGAGTGCAGGGACACATACAGTACCAGTTTCTTTCCGTACACCATCGAGAATGAAGCTGACTCAGATTGCGCCCGCCAATGTTGAGGTCACTTTAACGCGAGTAATCGATAAATCCCTCGCGGTTAAAGTGCTGCCACCTGAGAATCTTCCCAGAGGCTATGTTATGGATGGCGCTACTGTGTCGCCGACCGCCGTTACAGCACACGGCCGTGAAGATGAATTGCAAAATGTGTTCGAGGTCTATGTCAGGCCAACTTTTGAACAGCTGAAAGGCGAGCAGCCGATCCATATCGCTCTGAAGACGCCGAGCGGCGTAAATTACAGTTTTTCTCCATCTGAGGTAACTGTAGACGCGACGTATTCGGAAACACGTCCACGGTCTGAAGCTGAGGTAGTCGTAGAAACTCGCGGAACTTTGCCTTCCTATTTGGTGCTGAAAAATCCGATTGTCTCCGTTCCCAACAAGATCCTTTATGAAGGACGCGCAAACTCTCTGAAACAGATTTACACAGAAGCGATCGATCTCTCTCAGGTTCGGGAATCAACGACTGTGAAAGCTAAACTTGTCAATATACCAGCCGGTGTTTCTCTCTTCTCTCCAGCGCATGTTGATGTACATATAGACGTCGAAACGATACGAGTAAAATCAGAGTTTTCAGGAATCCCTGTGACTGTTCGGGGCACTTCCAGCAATGACCACTGGATCGTTGAGCCTGACCGCATTTCTGTGTTCGTTTTAGGGGATGCTGAAATAATGAAAAACCTTACCCCTGAAAGTTTAGGACTTCACGCGTATGTAGATGTTTCAGGCATGGTAACATCATCTCTGTTCATGCCGATTGTGATTGAGAAAAAAAGCGCTGTCGACGTAGAAATCTTGACCAGTGACATAAATATGGTCAAAGTCATGCGTCAAGCTCAATGATGTGTATCAGTCTGGAGGCTGCTTCTATGGAAACGAAAAAAACTAATCAGCACCGATCGCGTTGTCTGTTTGGCACTGACGGTGTACGCGACATCGCCAACAGTGGTTCGATGACCCCAGAAATGGCGCTTCGTCTTGGACGTGCATACGTCATGTTCCTTGTTAAGCGCGGCACACCCAGACCTACGATCGTTGTTGGAAGAGACACAAGACGATCAGGCAAGATGCTCGAATCAGCACTGGTTGCCGGTATGATGTCTGCCGGTGCCGACGTAATACTCCTTGGGGTGGTGCCCACGCCTGCAGTCAGTTACGGTGTGCTCTATTTTAAAGCTCACGGCGGTGCTGTCATCAGCGCTTCTCATAATCCGCCGGAATATAACGGTATCAAATTCCTGAGCGGCGAAGGTCAAAAACTTCTTGACAGCGAAGAGATTGAGATTGAAGACTATCTTGGCGGAGACATGATCGACGAGTGGAGGCCCTCGGGTGCCTCTATCGGCAAAATGGTCGCTGAAGAAGGTTTTTCACAGGTATATGCCGACAGAGTGCTGCAGGTTCTTGACGGTGATCGCCTAGCAGGGATGCGAGTTGTTTTTGACTGTGCTAACGGAGCTGCCTCAACAATCATCCCCTTGCTGATCAACAAACTTGAATGTAAATGTTTTCTGATCGGTGACAAGCCTGACGGATTGAATATCAATGAAAAAAACGGAGTTATGCACCTGGATTCGCTGATAGCTGCTGTCAGAAAACATGATGCGGATATCGGCATCGCATATGACGGCGACGCCGATCGCGTGCTGCTTGTCGACCACCGCGGTGATGTCATCAATGGAGATGTGATTCTTTGGGTCCTTGCGCGATGGCTGCAACGTGAAGGCATCCTCGGCAGCGGAGTAGTTGCAACCGTGATGAGCAACGGCAAACTGGAAAATCATCTTCGTAAGGAAGGTATCCAGGTGTTCCGCTGTGCTGTCGGTGACCGTTACGTTCTCGATATGATGAAAAGCACCGCGTCCGGTCTTGGCGGGGAGCAGTCTGGGCATGTGATCATTGATCATTATGTGCGCACTGGGGACGGTCTGTGTACTGGTTTTGCTTTTTTGAGAGCCTGTCTGGAACTGGGAGAAGTTCCAGAAACCCTGGTCGAACGTTTTTCGCCGTTTCCACAGAAATTAACAAATATCACCGTAAGCGACAGAGATAAAGTCATGTCAGACGCGAAACTCAAATCAGCGATCGAGCAGAGCAATCGAGAGCTCGGTTCAAAAGGCAGAGTCTTCTTCCGTCCTTCCGGAACGGAGCCTCTGATCCGTCTGCTGGTTGAGTGCGATGATGCAAAAACTCTTGATTTATTGACAGAACGTTATACATCGTTAATTCGCAGTCTGTAATCCGTTGACAAAAACTGGCGTGTCATGAGACACGGCCAGTTTTTTGTGATAATATAATAAGAGTGAGGAGGCTGTAATGAAGGGAAGCGCCAGGGCTGAACCGTCTTGGACGGCAACAGTCGACGAGGACGAAAGTGATCGAAGGATTCGGCGGATGCTTTCGTGGCTGACGAAGGGAAGCCAAGAACCGTTGCTGCAAAACTGCGGAGTGATTTGCAGGACAAAGGCATGCGGCCCTCAGAATCATGGAGGATAGAGAACATGTGTGGGATTGTCGGCTATGTTGGCAATAAAAATGCCTGTGAGGTCATCCTAAAAGGGCTCGAGCGTCTTGAATACAGAGGCTACGATTCAGCAGGAGTCGCCGTATACGGCAATAAAGAATTTAAAACAGTCAAGACTGTAGGGAAAGTTGCGGACCTGAGAGAAAAAATAGGAGCTACTCTTCTTGAGGGCCGTGCCGGGATCGGCCATACGCGCTGGGCAACGCATGGGGGAGTCACAAACGAAAATGCGCATCCCCATACGGATGAACAAGGGCGGCTCGTCCTTGTTCATAACGGGATCATTGAAAACTACGCTGAACTCCGTGAGGAACTGAAATCCGCAGGTGTCCGTTTCAGCTCACAGACTGATACGGAAGTTGCTGCTCAGCTCCTAGCCCGTCTGTATACGGGAGAGCCTGTTAAAGCACTTTGTGAACTGTTCAAACGCTGCCGAGGCGCTTTTGCGTTCGTCATCGTCTTTGCTGACCGCCCTGATGAACTTTACTGCGTTCGAAAAGGCGCCCCTCTCGTCGTCGCCCTCGGCGACAATGAAGCGTACTGTGCCTCTGACGTGCCTGCCATCGTTGAACATGCAGATCGCGTTGTCTTTCTTGACGAGGGAGAGATTTGCTGTCTCACTGCCCAGGGAGCAGAATTCTGGAATCTTGAAGGCGTTCCCCATGATCATGCCGTGACTTCTGTCGATGTCGACCCTGCGATGATCGACAAGGCCGGCTATGCTCATTTTATGCTCAAAGAAATCAATGAGCAGGGCAGTGTGCTTCGCCGGGCAATGGAGGGACGTTTTAGCGGAGATTCCGTAGACATGAGCCGTGAATGGGCTCTCTCCTGCGAACAGGCTCGAGCTTTCACTCGGCTTGATTTAGTTGCCTGCGGCACGTCATATTATGCGGCAACTGTAGCCCAGCGTGTACTTGAAAAATATCTTGACATGGACATCATGGTCGATATCGCTTCCGAGTACCGGTATCGTCCTGTCAGGGCCGGCAAAAATACACTGGCAGTCTTTGTCTCACAGTCCGGGGAAACGCTTGATACGCTTGAGGCCCTGCGTCATGTCAAAGGAAAAGGCGCGTATACAGTCGCTGCGACAAACGCCCCCAATTCTTCCATTGCCCGCGAAGTAGACACGGTCATCAGGCTGAATGCCGGCATTGAGATCGGCGTTGCTGCCACAAAAACATTTACGGCTCAGCTCGCCGCTCTCATCATTGCAGGACTTTATCTGGCAAAGCTGAGAGGTGAACTGCCCGTTAATGATGAGCAGCGCCTTACAAGAGCAATGAAAGAGCTTCCATATAAAGTTGAAGAGGCTTTGACACTGGATCAGGAAGTCAAAACGCTGGCACATAAATTTATCGCTGCGCGGGACTTTCTGTTCCTGGGAAGGGGCGTATCGTATCCAGTTGCGCTGGAAGGCGCGTTAAAACTGAAAGAAATCTCCTACATTCATGCAGAGGCGTACGCAGCTGGCGAGATGAAGCATGGCCCCATTGCACTTCTTGACGAGGCGCTTCCAGTCGTCGTAGTGGCTCCTCAGGATCATCTTCTGGAAAAGACTCTTTCAAACGTTCAGGAAACAAGAGCAAGAAAGGCTCCGGTCATTTTCCTGACTACTGAAGATGCGCCTGCTCCGCAGGATATCGATGGGCTTATCAGAGTTCCCAAGACGGAAGAAGAGCTTTCACCGTTTATTACCGTGATCCCCCTTCAGCTGTTTGCTTACGAAGCCGCATTGCTGCGAGGCTGCGACATCGATCAGCCGAGAAACCTGGCTAAGAGCGTTACCGTTGAATAATAAACAGGCTCTCTGTCAAACATGATGACAGAGAGCCTGTTTATTTATTGTTCTTTCTTTCGGGTCGCTAAAAACATTCTGGTGAACAAAATAAGAGGAAAAAGAGGAGCGATAGCAAGCAAAGGCGAAATGAAGACGAAAATATAAAGCGCAAGCATTGCCAGAAAAGCAAGTATACAGAGCCAAAACGCATCGATATTTTTCTGGCTCGCACCAGGTTTCATTGCGATAAACCCCAGCGATGTAAAAACGACAAGCATGATAAACAGAGCCGCTGCTCCACCGATTTTAAGATAGGAATAATTCATAAACGTGCATCTCCGATTTTATACAAATTTAATCTTGACAGAGGAAAGGGGCATGATAATATAAGTTGGTTATTTTGCTCGTGTTGTATCTTACCATGAATACGACAAAAGCGAAACAGTGATTCTCCGCTTCTGAAAGGATGAGCGTAACTTCATGGCGAAGCAGTGTTGCAGCGCGCTGATTCTTGCGGCCGGCAAAGGTACGAGGATGAAAAGTGCCTGCCCTAAAGTCATGCAGCCACTACTCGAAGAGCCAATGCTTTACTATGTCATTGATGCTCTGAAGAAAGCCGGTATCGACGATATCGCAGTCGTGGTCGGCCATGGCGGCGACCAGGTCCAATCATGGCTGGCAGTGCATGAACCTGATGTGAAAAGTATTTGGCAGCACGAACAGCTTGGTACTGGTCATGCCGTTTTATCAGCGGCTGACTGGATTCGCACGCGTCAAAGAATCCTTGTCGTGAATGGCGACATGCCGATGCTGACTGAGAAAGAAGTCATTGAATTTCTCGACACGTCAGCAAACGCAGATATCGCGTTTATGACCTGCGATCTTGAAGATCCAGCACAGTATGGACGTGTTGTAAGATATAACGATTCCGTAGCTATAATCGAAGCAAAAGACGCGGACAAAGAACAGCTCGCTATCAAAGAAATCAATGTCGGTATTTATCTTTTTGAGGCGCAGCTCCTCTTGGATGGGCTTTCTCAGCTTAAACAGAACAACAGCCAGCATGAGTATTATATCGTTGACCTGATCTCCTGGGGCTGCGAGCACAAGTTCCGTGTTTTGCCAGTAAAACTTCCCGCTGCCAATCTGGATGGAGTCAACAGCCCCTCAGAATTAGCCCGGCTTTCACTGCGGATGAGAGAGAGGATCGTCGAACACTGGCTCGCTGCAGGAGTAAAATGTGTCGATATGAACTCAGTCTGGATATCGCCGCGAGTCCGATTTTGCGGCGAAGCGTGGTTATATCCGAATGTTCAGATCTGGGGAAATAGCGAGATCGGTGAGGGGTGCGTTATCCATTCCGGATCTGTTCTGCGTGACACCGTTCTGAAAAATGGCGTGCAGTGTCTAGGTTACGTCGTTACAGACCACGTAGTCGCAGAAGAGCAGACAAAGATGGGGCCTTTCTGTTACCTCAGAGACGGGACGCACCTTTGCCGCGAGGCCTTTGCCGGAAAATTCGTTGAGATAAAAAACAGCGAGATCGGTGAAAAGACAAAAGTACCGCATTTGTCTTACATTGGAGACGCTGTGATCGGTGCTGACACGAATATAGGCGCGGCAACCGTTACCTGCAATTATGACGGCGTAAATAAAAATCCGACGCATATCGGTGCACATTGTTTTATCGGCAGTGATACGATGTTCGTTGCACCCGTAAAGGTTGGCGACGGTTCAACAGTGGGAGCAGGTTCCGTGATAACGAAGGACGTACCTGCCGGCGCTTTAGCTGTCGCACGCGGTAAGCAAGTCGTCATTGAGGGCTGGATTGAAAGACATAACTCCAGACGTCAGAAGAAGACGGAGGTCAAATAATGTTGTCGAGTGAAAAAAGTATCGTTGTATTGTCCGGCACCGCTCATCCCGAGTTTGCTGAAAAGGTCTGCAAGGAGCTTGGAGTCCATCTTACGAAAGTTCATCATTTTAACTTTGCAGATGGAGAAGTCGGTTTTTCCATCGATGAAAGCGTGCGCGGAGACGATGTGTTTATCATCCAGCCGACATGCAAGCCTGTTAATGACAACCTCATGCAGCTGCTGGTCATGGTCGACGCCCTGAGAAGAGCATCTGCTGATCGGATCAATCTTGTGATGCCGTATTTCGGCTACGCTCGCCAGGACCGCAAAGCAAAAGGCCGCGAGCCGATTTCTGCCAAACTTGTCGCCAATATGATCGAGCATGCAGGTGCGCACCGCGTGGTCACCGCCGACCTTCATGCCGGTCAGATTCAGGGATTTTTTGATATTCCTGTTGATCATCTTTTAGGCGTGCCGCTTCTTGCCGAGTGGTTCAAAGAGAACGTCATCGGCTCTGAATGCACAGACAAATTCGTCGTTGTTTCGCCGGATGCCGGCGGCGTCGTCCGTGCCCGCAAACTTGCGACGATGCTCCATACTGAGATTTCGATCGTTGACAAGCGCCGCCGCCATGATATGGCGAACGTTTGCGAAGTTATGGAGATCATCGGCAGTGACGTCAAAGGCAAAACCTGCATTCTGATCGATGATATGATCGATACAGCAGGAACCATCGTCAACGCTGCAAAAGCGCTCAAAGGCCTTGGCGCCCGTGAAGTGATCTGCTCTGCAACACATGGACTTCTTTCTGGCCCCGCGATTGACCGTCTGAGTGACGATGCCGTCACAAAAGTTGTTTTGACTGACACAATCCCATTGCCAGCAGAACGAAAATTGGATAAAATAGTCCAAGTTTCCATGGCCCCTCTTTTTGCAGAGGCTATCAGAAGGATTCACACCGATTCGTCCGTAAGCAGTCTTTTTGAGTAAACGGATAAATCGTTGTAATAATATTTTTTCGAGGAGGAGTTTTTATGTCAGAAGCTGTTAAGATCGTTCTTGAGGAACGCGATGGATTTGGAAAGGCCTATTGCGGCCGTCTCCGCAGAGCCGGATATCTGCCTGCCGTAGTTTATGGTCCGGCTCTTGACAAGACCTATTCGGTCAAAGTCGAGACGAAGGCGATGCTTCCTTATTTGATGTCTGACGATGTCAAGAAGTTTGTGTTTGAAGCGACGCTTCCCGGCGGTGCAGTCAAGAACTGTGTCATTAAATCGGCGACGAAAAATTACGCCACGGATCAGCTGCTTCACATCGATTTTTACTGCGCTGAGTAACAATAAACTTTGCTGCTGATTGCTGGACTGGGAAATCCAGGAGTAGAATACGCTCTGACGCGGCATAACGTTGGATGGGATATTATCGACCATTTGGCTGACCGTATCGGAGCAGGCACGCCGGTACAAAAATTCGGCGGAGCATGCTGGGGACCTTTAACTATAGGCGGCGAACGAGTTTGCCTTTTGAAGCCCTATACGTACATGAACAACAGTGGTATAGCTGTTGGTGAGCTTGCGCGTTTTTACAAGATAGAACCTCAGAGCATTTTGATCGTCGTTGATGATGTCAATTTGCCATTGGGACGAATGAGGTTAAGGAGTAAGGGCTCTGCTGGCGGTCACAACGGTTTGAAATCAATCATCGCACATTTGAGTTCGCAGGACTTTGCCCGTCTGCGCGTTGGAGTAGGCGAGTGTCCTGAGCATTATGATATGGTCGATTGGGTGTTGGGGCATTTTTCAGCTTCCGACCGACAAATCATTGACCGGGCTGTTGATATGGCGTCCTCATTCTGTGTCGATTGGTGTTCGATCGAAACTGCGCGGCTCATGAATCGTGTAAACAGCTGCAATGCGGCAATATTGAACGGCGAGGCTTAGGCTTTCGCCGTTTTTTTGTAACATATTGCAGAATCATGATTTTGTTTTGATGCTGCCGGGATCGTCTGTACTGCTTACGGCTTACCGGCAGTTACTCAACAGGCAGCATTGACTCAACTGAAGCCTTTATATCACAAATGGTCTACAACAATTTCATCGGAGGTGCGTATTTCTGATTTCTCTTCTAAAAGATGTCGCAGAAAGTTCTTGGAGAAGAGGCGAAGCAGTCGGACTGCCGCTTGACAGCTGTGCTCCAGCGTGTGCACTTCGAGGATTAACTAAATCGGTTGTCCTGTTGCCGACCAAACAAGATGCGTTTACTTTATATGCTGATTTACAGATCCTTTCGCCAGGGAAAGCATATTTGCTTGAAGAACCGCCCCTCGACGAAGAAAAGCTGAAAAGAGACGATTATCTCCTCAGGCGCGGGCATACGCTCTCAGAGTGGATAAATACAAATGACGGACTTCTCATCGCAACTCCCGGAGCTGTCACGGCGCCTTATCGACTTGGTGAACGGGGACTCGTTATTGGACTGGGCAAAAAAACAGGCAGAGATGTTTTGACGTCCTGGCTGACATCCAACGGTTACCAGAGAAGTGAATTAGTCTGGCGCCCCGGTGAATATGCTGTTCGTGGCGGAATCGTCGATTTTTTTGATCCTTCTGAAACTGCTCCTGTTCGAGTAGAGTTCTTTGACGAAGATATAGAATCGATACGCCTCTTTCAGCCCCGCTCGCAGCGCAGTTTTGAGCAGCTCAAAGAGTATACGCTTCGCAGTGCAGCTCAGTCGGAGTCTGACAACCGAAAAATTGCCTGGGGAAGTTTCAGGACAGTTTTGATCAATCCGCAAAAGCTGGATGATAGTTTCGCCTCGTTCTGCGAATTGTTCAACGCCCTTGCTCCCGAAAAAAAACGGCTTGATTCATCTGCTTACGAGCAATTTATTCTAAGCACCGGGCAGATGCCTCGGCTTCGACTGAGAAACTACGGCGAAGGAGTGCAAGCCGTTTCACTCAACTATTCCGTCATACCTTATTTCAAAGCTGATCTTCGAACAGCTCATGCCTACATCCAGGACCGCCTGAAAGCCGGTTTTAGCGTCCATGTTACAAGCAGAAACCTTTCCGGGCAAAATCTCCCCCCGGAGGTAATCTTTCACAAGGGAGTAAGCCTAAGCGCCGGGATCTCGATAAATGACAAGAAAGAGGTCTGGATTTCTGATGCAGAGCTTTTCGGCATCAACGAAGTCATTTTGGATCAAATCGATTACGGAATGCCCCTGGATCTCGAGTCGAGCCTCAGGAATGGCGAATGGGTCGTTCATGAAAAGTATGGCCTTTGTCAGCTTGCAGGTACGTCAATAGAAAATTTTGGAGGCCAGGACTACGAGACGATCGTTCTTCGTTTCGCAGACAATGAAAAATTGATTATCCCAACCTCCGAACTTTTCCGTCTGACGCCATGGAACGGAGATGGAGAGCCTGAGGCAGACAGTCTGAGCTCAAAACGCTGGCGTTCGGCATGGAAAAAAGCCGAGGCACAGATCGAAGCTGAGGCACAAGGCCTTCTTAGTCTTTATGCACAGCGAGAGCTTGCAGAGGGACGAGCTTTTTCCGATGACGGAGAGCTGCTGAAGAGCTTTGAAAAGACTTTTCCGTTTAAAGAGACCAGGGATCAGTTACGTGCAATCCATGATGTAAAACAGGATATGCAGCGTCCCTGGCCGATGGATCGTCTGATCGTCGGCGACGTGGGATACGGGAAGACCGAAGTAGTGCTCCGGGCAGCTGTAAAAGCCGTAGAAAACGGAACACAGGCTGTTATTGCCGCGCCAACAACTGTCTTGGCAATGCAGCATTATCGAACATGTCTTGCCAGAATAGGAGATTTGCCGGTTAAAGTTGCCCTGCTGTCCAGGATGGTAACTCGGAAACAGCAGCAGGAGATCCTCAGCGGCGTTGAAAATGGCGAGATCGATATCCTCATCGGAACGCACAGGGTTTTTCAGGGCAATATTCCATTTAAGGATTTGGGACTCCTGATCATAGATGAAGAACACAGATTTGGCGTAAAGCACAAGGAATATTTGAAAGAATCACACCCTGGACTGGATGTTTTATCGCTTTCAGCCACGCCAATACCGAGGAGTCTTTCGATGGCGCTGAGAGGTATCAGAGACATCTCCGTGATCGCAACGCCCCCTCGAAGCCGAGGGCAGGTTTTTACTGTAACATCACAATGGGATGCAAGCCTTGCTTATGACGCGATCCTACGGGAACTCTCGCGTGGCGGGCAGGTGTATTATCTGCATAACAGAGTCGAGGACATCCTCCAGGTTGCGGCACGGCTGGCGAATCGTTTCCCCAGCCACCGCGTCGCGGTCGCGCACGGCCAAATGGGAGAGCGGGACCTTGAGCGCGTCATGAACGAGTTTTATGACGGAAAAATCGAGATCCTTGTTTGCACGACTATCATCGAAAGCGGTCTCGACGTACCTCGCGCCAATACACTCGTCGTTGACGATGTCAGGCATCTCGGTCTGGCACAAATGCATCAGATACGCGGTCGGATCGGCCGACGCAGTGAAAATGCATATGCGCTGTTCTTTTACAATACCGAAAGCGCGGCGTCTCAAACACGAGAAAGGCTGGAAGCTTTGGGGGCCGTCAGTGGACAAAGCGGCGGCTATCAGCTGGCACAGCGAGATCTAGAGATTCGCGGCGCAGGGGAGATCCTCGGCACAGAACAGCATGGTTTTAAAGAGCGTATAGGTTACACATTGTATCTCAAAAAACTGAAAGAACGAGTCGACCAGCTCCGAGGCGTCGACGCCCAGCCTGTCAAGGCAGAAATATCTATTCCGCTGGTGATCCCTGTAGATTACGTCCCGCAGACTGATTTAAGGATCGGTTTGTACAGACGTCTGCTATCTCCACTCAGCCGTCAGGAATATGAAAATATGTCTTCTGAACTGACTGACCGTTACGGGCCTATGCCGGAACAGGTGCGCGGTCTGCTTGATGTCGCACTGATCAAAGGCATCGGCAGCGAAGCAGGAATTGAAGCAATACATGTCTCACCTGCTAAGTTGACCATAGAAGGAGCACTTCGGGGTGATATGTTTCTTCCACCTCGCTGGTTAAAACGCGAGCATGACTGCTTAGGTATCGGAGGAATCAAGGGGTTGGACGCAATCACCGCGGAACTGATGGCTAAATTTTCTAAACAGGCTTCTGCGTAATGAATCGGAAGCTCGAAAGGAGGCATTATGGAACGATACCTGGAAGAATTTGCAGAGTTAATGTCGATCATGAAACGTCTGAGGGAACCCGATGGATGCCCGTGGGACCGCGCACAGAATATGACAACGCTGTGCCCTCATATTATCGAAGAGGCCTATGAACTCGTCGATGCGATCGAAGCTGCCGACGGTCCGGATAAAACTCGCCATATCACTGAAGAATGCGGTGATCTTCTTCTGCAATGCGTTTTTATCGCTGCTATTGCCGAAGAAGTGCATTTGTTTGACATTGGCGATGTAAGCCGATGCATCAGCGAAAAACTGATCAGGCGCCATCCCCGGATTTTTTCGACAAGCCAGGCAGTCAATGCCCAAGAAGCTTTATCTGATTGGGAAATGATAAAACGAAATGAAAAAGTACAGAACCGCTCCGCCGATACATCGGTCATGTCAGGGCTTCCGCGAAGTCTGCCTCCGGTAGTCAAAGCCTATCGCCTCCAGGGCAAAGCCGCGGGAGTCGGCTTTGATTGGAAGCCTGGCGAGCAGAGGCAGATCATTGATAAAATCAGCGAAGAACTAGCAGAAGTTCAGGAAGCCATGACTAAAAGTACGGAAGAGCTCTCCGGCGAGCTTGGCGATCTTCTGTTTGCTGTCATCAACCTCTCTCGCCGACTGGGAATAGACCCCAATATGGCGCTTTCAAAAACGAACGCAAAATTTGAAAAACGATTTCGTTATATAGAACAACATGTCGAAAAGCTCGGAGGAGATTGGAAAAAATTTTCACTTGATGAGTTAGAATCGTTCTGGAAAGAAGCAAAAAAGTCAGCCTTGTGATAGAATATTAAAATCGAAAAAATATCATCAGGATATAAAAAACAATTTAGGGAGGTCATTCAATGCCCGCAAAAAAGCCCCGCGCTACTGTCACCAGCGATGCCGCAGCACAGGTCGTCTCAGCTGTTCCTGAAAGAGCTTCCGAGGAATTGAGCAGGAAGATTGGGATCACCGAGACCATTCTGCGTGACGCGCACCAGTCGCTCATGGCTACACGCATGTCAACGGAAGACATGCTCCCAGTCATGGATGCATTAGACGAGATCGGTTATCATTCCCTTGAGGTCTGGGGCGGAGCGACATTTGACTCCTGCATGCGTTTCCTGAACGAAGATCCGTGGGAACGCCTGCGTATCATGAAAAAACATTTCAAGAAGACTCCTCTGCAGATGCTGCTGCGAGGACAAAATCTCGTAGGATACCGCCATTATGCAGACGACACTTCTCGTGAGTTTGTGAAGCGGGCCGTGGGCAACGGGATCGACATTATCCGCATCTTTGATGCGCTCAATGACCTTCGCAATGTCGAGGTAACTGCAGCACAGACCAAGGCGGAAGGTGCTCACCTGCAGCTTTGCATTGCCTACACGACGTCACCTGTTCACACTGTAGACGCTTTTGTCAAGCTGGCCTCGGATATGAAAGGTCTTGGAGCTGACTCAATTTGCATCAAAGACATGGCAGGCCTGCTGACGCCGACAGCCGCAAAGAAGCTCGTAACAGGGATCAAAAAGGCGACAGGGCTCCCGATCCAGATCCATTCACACTACACTTGCGGCCTTGCCGGACTTGCTTATTACGCCGGGATCGAAGCCGGTGCAGATGTGATCGACTGTGCCCTTTCTCCCTTCTCGCTGGGTACCAGCCAGCCCTGTACAGAAACATTCGTAGCCGCTCTGGAAGGCAGCCAGTGGGATACAGGCTTGGATCTGCACAAAATGACGCCTATTGCCAAGCACTTTAAGGAAATTCGAGCGAAGTATGACAAGATCTTTGTCAAAGTCCAGGGCGCTAATACCGAAATCCTTTTAGCGCAGATCCCCGGCGGCATGTACTCAAACCTTGTGAATCAACTCAAAGAGGCAGGGCAGCTTGACAAACTTGCCCAGGTCCTTGATGAAGTGCCTTACGTCCGCGAAGCTATGGGCTATCCGCCTCTCGTCACCCCGAGCAGCCAGATCGTCGGCACTCAGGCTACGCTCAACGTCCTTGCAGGCGAGCGTTGGAAGATCGTTCCCAAAGAAGTATATAACCTCTTTAAAGGGATGTACGGTCAGCCGCCAGCTCCGATGAATGCAGAAATCCAGAAAAAGATCCTCGGCACGGATAAACCGGTTACGTGCCGTCCAGCCGATCTTATCGAGCCTGAACTGAAAAAAGCAGAAAAAGAGATCGAAACGTGGATGACTCAGCCCGAAGACGTGCTGACTTACGTTTTATTCCCAGCAGTTGCGAAGGACTTCCTGATGCGCAAGTACGCGCGTGTCAACAAGTGCGATATCGGTGTTGATGAATTAATTGACGATTCTGCATATCCTGTGTAGGTACAATGACAAGGAGAATCAGATTCATTTATTTCGCTGATTAGTATAAAATAATGGAGGGACGGATTATTCCGTCCCTCCGTACTGTATTTCTTTATCGATAATAGACAAGTATCAGCTTTGCCCCGAGGAGGAATCCCCCATAGACGGCTTGTATAGATCACAGTTCACCTGTCCTGATCAGGAAGATTTGATTAAAATATGCGGTCCTGAAGATCGTTTCCTTTCCTTGATAGAAGATCGTCTGGGAATTGAGATCGTTCATCGCGGTGATACCTTGGCTTATTCTGCTCCCAGCGTAGAACGGGTAAAACAGACTGGCGAATTTCTTCAGCAATTACGTGATATTGCCCGAAGTGGAAACGCACTCAGCGCCCAGGATTTGCGCTACGCTCTTGATACACTGCTCAAAAATGGTTCAGTCGATCTCAAAGGACTTTTTTCTGAACTGATCTGCCTGACGTATCGAGGCAAACCAGTCCGCGCGAGGACTGCTCGTCAGAGGGCATACATCCGGGCTATGAACAGCAATACGATCATTTTTGGGATTGGACCAGCAGGGACTGGAAAAACATATCTTGCTGTCTGTGAAGCCGTAAAACAGCTGAAAAATGGCAGCGTAAGCAGGATCATTCTTGTTCGGCCAGCGGTGGAGGCAGGGGAGAGTCTCGGTTTTCTGCCGGGCGATCTGCGCGAAAAAGTCGAACCGTATCTGCGGCCCCTCTACGACGCATTTTTCGAACTCCTTTCACCGGAAAAGTTTTACCACTACACTGAAAAAAACGTCATTGAAGTAGCCCCTCTTGCATATATGCGCGGCAGAACGCTGAACGACAGCTTTATCATCCTTGATGAAGCTCAAAACACAACCCCGGAACAAATGAAGATGTTCCTTACACGCATCGGCTTCGGTTCAAGAGCTGTGGTAACAGGTGACTTGACGCAGGTTGATTTGCCGAACGGACGACATTCAGGCTTGAAAGTCGTTCAGGATATATTGAAAAATATCGAAGGAATTTCTTTTGTTCACCTTCAGAATGAAGACGTGGTACGTCATGAAATCGTTCAGCGAGTCGTGGCCGCTTATGAAGAATATGAGAAAGCGCACCAGCTGATTCGGGGTGAGAAATAATGATGTTCAATGAAAACGAGGGAAATATTTTTCCGCAGTTATCTGAGAAGAAAGCTAAGCGTCTTCAATTATTTATTCCTTATCTTCTGGCGTTGCTTATGGTTTTGTTGATGGCTGAGCTCAGATGGTACGTCATTGACAGCAGTGCCTATTTTATTGCCGACGCGCCTGCGCGGCGAGATTATTACGCAGTCAAGGATGATATTTTCCTCGACAGCGAAACGACTAAAAATATTCGAAACGGAGCGTCGGAACGGATCATAGGTGTTCTTGTCAAAGGTGACATGCAAACTGCCGTTGGATTTGACGAAGAATGTAACCTCCTGCTGAATGACCCGCTCAATGATAAACTGCTCCCTGCAGAGTTGCGGACGATGCTTGATTCTTTGACACTCGACAAAAGAGAACAGGTCATCACCGTTGTCCGGCATGTTTTTGACGGTTTGTCGCGAGAAGCTCTTGCGACTCTCGATCCGCCTGCACGATCACGGATGATTTGGAATATTATTGAGCAGTGGAAATCAGAACCAGCCATAAATAATGTCATTTATCAGATCGTATCAGTACTTTTAAGCAAAGGTCCGCAGTTTGATGAAACGCTGACTGAGAGGCTGAAATCAAGCGCCGCCGGTGAAATTGCCCCGTCGCGGCGTGTTGTCGAAAAAGGAGCGCGGATTGTCGAAAAAGGAGCAACGATCACTCCCGAAATTGCTCAGACTCTGAAGCGGCATGGGTACCCTGAAGGAGTGCGCTCGCTGAGACCTTTGCTTTTTGCGCTTCTGACTGCACTATTCAGCGTGTACTGGATCAGCAAAACGATTCGGCATTCTTTCCTGGCGGGTAATTACTTGGTCGGATGGCTCTACCCAAGCTTCTTGCTTATCAGCGGATGGCTTTTTCAAATGAGCGCTTTATGCTTTGATATCATGGGTATCGGCATATTTCCTGTTATTGCGGTCGCCTGCCTGACTTTACCCAATGTCGATGCGCTCAGCAGTACGATCGTGATTGTTATAAGCGCTGCGGTTATCACTTCAGGAACCGATCTCATCAGCTTCGCCATTAACCTTCTGGCAGGATGTGCAGGAGCAGTTGCTGGAATTTCACTTTTCAGAAAAAATTATTCGCGTTCAGCAGTTCTGCTTCATGTCATGCTGCTCGGTTTCATCATGTTCATCGTCTCGCTTTTGCTCCAGTGGGGACTGATTGGGGAATTCTCCCTGATCAAGATCTTGATAACTGCGGGATTGTGCCTTGCATTGAGTTTTTCTGTACTGCTGCTTTTGCCGATTCTAGAAATGGTATTCGATATGGTTTCGCCTCTTCAGCTTGTTGAACTGACACAGCCGTCGCATCCCCTTTTAAAGCGGCTGCAGATAGAAGCGCCAGGAACGTATTACCACTCTCAGATGGTCGGCAACTTAGCAGAAGCAGCGGCCGAAAAGATCGGTCTGAATCCAATGCTTCTTAGGGCAGGAGCGTGTTTTCACGATATAGGCAAGCTTGAGCGTCCACAGTATTTTATCGAGAATCAGCTTTCAGGCATCAACGGACATGATGAACTTTCGCCAGCACTTTCAGCTTTGCTGATCATATCTCATGTTAAAGATGGACTGGAAATTGCTAGAAACTATCATCTGCCTTCACAGATAAAGGCTTTTATTGCGGAGCATCACGGCACGACCTGTCTTTCGTATTTCTACAAAAAGGCACAGCAAGCAGGACTGAAAGTCAGTGAAAGCCAGTTCTGCTACCCAGGACCGAGACCACAGAGCAAAGAGACCGGTCTGCTGATGCTGGCCGATTCAACAGAAGCGGCTGCCCGGGCAGGAAGCGTCACACTCAGGAACGTGAATGACATTATCAACCTCGTTGACAGTGTCGTCTCATCTAAAATAACGGCAGGGCAGTTGGATGATGTTCCCTTTACGCTGAAGGAACTTGCACAAATCAAGGACGCCCTTTCTGCCAGATTGCGATCCATGTATCATACGCGTGATATCAAGCCGTTGACTACAGCTGTTGCACCACAGGGAAAGGAGTTGCACGAGAACAATGAAAAATTCGCTGCTGTCGAGATACCAAATCCGGCAAAGGCGGAAAAAGACGCCTGAGATTCATCTGGAACTCTCAGCAGAATCAGAGCATGAGCTGAATGCCGTTTTAACAGAACACATAGACGACTTTTCTTTCTGGGCTGTTCAGATGTACAATGAGGTCTGGCCGGAATGGGTTGCGCACAGGACTTTGCAAGTTTCCGTCCGTACTGTTACTCCCAACCTCATGGCAGAGATCAATGGAGAGTACCGCGGCTTAAACGAACCAACAGATGTGCTGACGTTCCCCCTGTATGAAAATAACGGAGCTTTTATGCCGGAACCCAGTCCAATACCGCTGCTCTTAGGAGATATCATACTCTGCCCGGAACAGATTGCCCTAAATGCCGAACTTCACCACGTCGAGGAACTTTCTGAACTTGCGCTTGTCCTGTTCCATGGCATGCTGCATCTCCTGGCATGGGATCACGATACGCCAGACAAGCAGGAACGCATGTGGCGCGTCCAAGAACGTTTCCGTGACCATTTTCTCCGCGGACGCGTTCTAAAAGGCTGAGGACAGGTGCCGAATGGGTGAAGCTATCGGAATTCTGGACTCGATTGCTTTTTGCATTCTTATCTGCTCTTGCCTCAGCATCGGGGAAGCGTCGATTTCTTCAGTCGGGATTGCACGGGCCCAGGCATACGGTGAAGAGAATCATGGACTTTCTCATCTGATCGAGTGGGAATTGAATGACAGGCCAAAAGTCATCATAACGATACTGATCGCACATAACCTTTTTGCAGTAGCTGCTTCATCCCTTGCGACAGTACTCGCGACAAGAACATGGGGACATGCTGGGATTTTCATTGCCACACTGACGCTGACCGCCATAGCAGTCGTCTTTGAGGATTTTCTTCCCAAATGCGTTGGGATGGCGCTGGGAGAGCGTGTTTTCCCTCTGGTCCTGCCGTTTTTAAAATTATTCCACTTCATTCTTCAACCTCTGGTGACCATTCTCGACAAAATCGTTGGTGGATTTGGGCGTCTTTTTAACGTTGACATGATCCTGGAAAGTTCGATCATAACGCGAGACGAAATCGAGGAAATGGTTAAAAGCGGCGAAGAATCCGGTGTTCTGGAAGCTGATGAACGCCGTATGATCGATGGCGTGATCTCTTTTGACGAGACAAGAGTGTCAGAGATCATGGTCCCGCGGGTTGATATGAACGCACTTGAAGATTCACAGACGGTTTCTGACCTCATTGAGCGGATCCATGAATGGGAACACTCGCGTATCCCAGTGTTCCACGAGACACCGGATGAGATCGTTGGCGTCGTTTATGTTAAAGATATAATCGATTGTCTGAGAAATCAAAACGTGCGCATTCCACTCAGTACGATCATGCGGGAGGCGCTCTTCGTCCCCGAAACGATGTTCGTGAATGATCTGTTTAATCTCATGCGATCTCAACATGTGCATTTTGCTGTTGTTGTTGATGAGTACGGTGGAACTGCTGGTATCGTTACCCTTGAGGACATGCTCGAAGAGATCGTCGGAGAGATTCGGGACGAATACGATGAAGAAGATGCCGGCATTGTGCAGCTTAATGAGAACTGCTATCGCGTAAAATGTTCCGAGTCCCTCGAAGACCTTGCTCTGGTTGTCGGTTATGATTTTGATTGTGATGACGTTGATTCCGTTGGCGGCTATGTGCTTGACAAGTTTCACGGTTTTCCGCAAAAGGGCGCGATTTTTACAGATAATGACTGGACGATCAAAGTCACCGATGCTGAACCACACCGGGTCAATGAAGTGTTATTCATACGTAAATTCAATAAAACAATCGGATGATTTTGCCACGGCCGAAAGGGGAGATGATAATTGGATGCATTGCCGCAATTATTTGCCGCTATAATTATCCTGCTGTTCCTTTCAGCTTTTTTCAGCGCCTCTGAAATGGCTCTGACTTCTGTCAGCAGAGCGAGAATGCAGACGATTGCAGAAAAATATGCTTTCATGGAAAGCTGGATCGAGTGGGTTTATCGTGAACGTGCCAAAGTGATTTCATCCATCCTTGTAGGCAATAATCTTGTCAACGTTGCGGCAAGTGCTGTAGCGACCGCAATTGCGACAGGAATATTCAGGCAGCATGGCGTTCTGGCCGCAGTGAGCGTCATGAGCGTGCTGATTATTATGTTTGGAGAAGTTTTGCCTAAGTGCCTTGCGATGGCCAAGGGCGACACGCTGTTGCTTATGGCAATACCGCTTCTTCGCTTTTTCAGTGTCCTTTTCCTGCCTGTGACAGCATTTATGACCGCACTTTCTGCGCTCCTTGGGAAGTTAACTGGTATTGACTTCTCTATGAAAGATTCTTATATTACTCGTGACGAGATCGGGCAGGTCGTAAAGATCGGAGAAGCTTCAGGAGCACTTGAAGAATCAGAAAGACAGATGATAGACGGCGTCATTGCCCTCGATGAAATCCGTGTCTCTGAAATCATGGTGCCCCGAACCAGGATGCATCTTTTGGAAGCTAATAATACGGTTGACGAAGCTTTGCAGTACATTCAGAAGATGGGGGATTCTCGTATTCCTGTTTATTCTGAAAATCCCGATCATATTGAAGGCGTTGTTCTTGTGAAAGATCTGATTTACGCTTTCAGTCAGGGGCAGAAAGATTCTCAGATCACAGCTTTTATGCGGCAGCCGCTTTTTGTTCCTGAAACGATGTATGTTCCACGTCTGTTTAAGATCATGCAGAAAAAGCGGATGCATATGGCCCTGGTTGTCGATGAGTATGGCGGTACGGCCGGACTGGTCACAATGGAAGACCTCCTTGAGGAAATCGTTGGGGAAATCCAGGATGAATACGACAGGGAAGAACAGCCTGTGCAGAAACAGTCCGACGGTTCATTCAAAGCACTGGCCAGCGCCTCGCTTGAAGAAGTCAACGAAGCGCTCCAGAGCAATTTCGAAAACGAGGATGTTGACTCGCTGGGAGGTTTTCTTCTGGACCGTTTCGGGAACTTTCCGGTCAAAGGGCAGTCAGTTCGTATAAAGAACTGGCTCTTTACGATTTCCGACATGGGAGAACACAAGATCAACGAAGTTATTATTCGAAAAAGCGGGGAATAGACGTGGAGGACAAAATTTTTCACTCCGGAGTCGTCGCTGTGATTGGACGGCCTAATGCTGGCAAATCGTCGCTGCTGAACAGGATTTTAGACTATAAATTATCCATTGTTTCAGCCAAACCCCAAACAACTCGCGACAATATCCTGAGTCTTTACAACTCTGGACAGGCACAGATCATTTTTGTCGATACTCCTGGCATCCACAGGCCGGTCAATAAACTGGGAGAAAAACTTGTTGAGCGTGCAGTCTCAGAGTTGGAAGAGGCAGATGTTGTCTTGTTTGTGATCACGATCGATGATCGTCCGATGCAAAAAGAAAATGCACGGATCATTGAACTGCTCAAGAGCTGTCGCGACATACCCGTACTTCTCGCCGTTAATAAGATCGATATGCCTGGTTCCAGAGGGAGGATCCTTTCCGTTATCGACAGTTTTACTAAATCGCTCCCTCTCAAAGATGCCGTTCCTGTATCGGCAAAAGACGGAACAAACATAACTAAACTGATTTCCGTCCTGGAACAACTTCTCCCTGAAGGTGATGCCCTTTATCCAGACGATATGCTTACAGACCGCTCTGAGCGCTTTATCGCTCAGGAGATCATCCGGGAAAAAGTAATCACCGAAACCGAAGAGGAAGTCCCGCACAGCGTTGCCGTCGAAATCGATGAATACAAATCGCCTGACGAATACCCTGATAGAAAGGACCTTTATATCCGTGCGACGATTTATGTCGAACGCGATGGACAGAAAGCGATCATTCTTGGAAAAAAAGGGGGAAAAATTAAAACCATCGGCACAGCCGCTCGCAGAGTCATCGAAGAGATGACCGGACATAAAACTTTTATAGAACTGTGGGTCAAGGTCAATAAGGGATGGAGAGACTCGGAAAGCGAACTGAAGAAACTGGGCTACGAATAGAGATACCAGAGGCATCTGATCAGCGTTTTGACAAGAGGACCGGGGTCGTGCTGAGGCGCGGCAGCTATTTGGAAGGCGATCTTGCTCTGCTGTTATTTCTCAAATCAAGCGGTGCGACCTGGTGTTATGCGCCTGGGGCATCAAAAGGCTCCGTGCGCTTCGGCGGCGCACTTGAACCGCTTGTATGGGGCAGATACCAGTTGTATCGCTCTAAACGGCGCGTCTATATACGCGAAGTTGAAGTCAACGACGATTTCTGGGAGCTCCGGAAGCACCCCAAAGCAGTTTTCATGGCCGTACACATGGTGAAGATGCTTGAAAAGAATCTCATCCTCGGTTATCCTTATGATACATTGCTGATTCTTTTTTACTGGGCCCTAAAAGCACTCCAGAAGGGCATTGAACCTGAATTAGTCAATGCTCGTTTTCTGTGGCGATGGCTGCTGGATTGGGGTATCGCACCTGACCTGCAACGGTGCGTTTCCTGCGGCAGTCCTTTAGAGGGACAAGGCAGCTGGCTCGACGGCGGTTTTCACTGCCGGTCCTGCAGCGGAAGTCAAAAGTTGCTTTCCTTTGACGAATTTGCAGATTATGCTTTGTCAGCAAGTTTTATCCCCCAAAAGATAAACGCGAACATGGTTGAGCAGGCGCGCAGACTCTTGCCCTATTTCGTGAAAAATCTTGATGAAAACAGATAGATCGTGAGGAGGTTACATAATGAATTTTCAGGACGTCATATTGAAGCTTCAGCGCTATTGGGCTGATCAGGGGTGCATCGTTCAGCAGCCGTACGACATTGAAGTCGGTGCTGGTACGATGCATCCCGATACGGCACTTCGCGTCATCGGACCGGAACCGTGGAACGTCGCTTACGTTCAGCCGTCACGCCGCCCTGCTGATGGACGTTACGGCGACAACCCCAATCGTCTGCAGCATTATTATCAGTTTCAGGTCATCATGAAGCCTGCACCGGAAAATGTTCAGACTCTGTATATCAACAGCCTTGCTGCACTTGGAATTGATCCCGCGGAACATGACATCCGTTTTGTCGAGGACGACTGGGAATCCGCTGCAATCGGCGCGTGGGGACTTGGCTGGGAGGTATGGCTTGACGGGATGGAAGTGACTCAGTTCACTTATTTCCAGCAAGTCGGCGGTGTTGATATGGAGTCAGTGCCGGCAGAAATCACCTACGGGCTTGAGCGCATTGCCATGTTTGTCCAGAAGGTTGACAATGTCTACGATCTGAAATGGAATGACACTGTCACCTACGGCGACGTTCATCATCAGGGCGAAGTTGAGAACTCAATTTACAATTTTGAAGTTGCAGATGTTGCCATGCTTTCGGATGTTTTCTCCCGCTACGAAAAGGAAAGCGAGCGCCTCGCTGATCAGGGTCTGGTATTGCCCGCCTGGGACTGTGTTCTGAAGTGCTCGCAGCTGTTTAATCTGCTCGATGCACGCGGAGCGATCAGCGTAACTCAGCGCACCGGTTATGTGTCGCGCATCCGTCTGATCGCTTCCAAGTGCTGCGCTGCCTATGCTCAGCAGCGTAAAGACATGGGTTATCCGCTCATGAATAAATTTTAAAGGGGGACGGAATCATGGAAAGAGATCTTATTCTTGAGATCGGAACGGAAGAAATCCCGTCCCGTTTTATGCCTCAAGTCCTGAAAGACATTTCGCAGTTTGCTGAAGAAGAATTTGCAGAACAGCGCCTTCCGCATGGCCGTATCGAAGTGATGGGCACTCCGAGGCGCTTGGTCCTTTTCGTCCACTCTGTTGCTGAAAATCAGGAAGACCTTTCTGAAGAGTACAAGGGGCCCGCCTGGAAATCCGCTTTCGACGGCTCTGGCAACCCGACTCGCGCTGCAGAAGGTTTTGCTAAAAGCAAAGGACTTGCAGTTGAAGATCTTGTCTGCAAGAGCATAAACGGCGTTGATTATGCTTTTGCGGTCATCAGCCACAAGGGCGGCCCCGCTGCGGGGCTTCTTCCCGAAATGATGAAACGCATTATCCTGCGGATCGTCTTCCCGAAAAATATGTACTGGGTCGAGCCTTCTGTGCGTTTTGCCCGTCCTATCCGCTGGCTGCTCTGTCTGCTGGGATCTGATGTCATCGACTTTGAGCTCAATGGCATGAAAAGTGGCCGCGTGACTCATGGACATCGTTTCATGGGAAAAAGAGAGATTGAGATCGGCTCAAGCGACGACTACCTGACTGCAATGTATGATAACAACGTCATCGTCGATCAGAAAAAACGCGAGGAAAAAATGCGTTCCGCGATTGCGGTGATTGAGAAAGAACTCGACGGAGTCGTTGAACTTGATCCGGATCTTGTGCGCGAAAACCTCTATCTGGTTGAATATCCCGTACCTTTCTACGGTTCTTTCGACAGAAAATACCTCGAGATTCCTGAAAAAGTCCTCACAACTTCGATGAAGGACAATCAGAAATACTTTGCTGTTCATGATCATGCTGGCAAGCTGATGCCCTGCTTTGTCGGCGTGAACAATAACCTGGTTCCGAACATCGATCTTGTCAGAGAAGGCAATGAACGTGTTCTGCGCGCTCGTCTGGAAGACGCGGTCTTTTTCTGGCAGGAAGACTTGAAGAAGCCTCTTTCGGCCCGTGTTGACGACCTTAAGAACGTCATTTATCAGGAAAAGCTCGGTTCTGTTTATGATAAGACCATGCTGATGGTCGAGATTTCCCGCAAAATCTGCGAACTGCTTGGACTGAAAGAAGATGTAAAGCTCGTCGAGCGTGCTGCCCTTCTGTCGAAGACAGATCTTGTGACGGGTATGGTCGGAGAGTTCTCTGAGCTTCAGGGCACGATGGGAAAAGAATATGCGCTGAAAAACGGCGAAGATCCTCGTGTTGCACTTGCCCTGGAAGAGCAGTACATGCCGACAGCAGCCGGCAATGCGCTCCCGTCCGATGTGATCGGTGCGATCGTTGGCATTGCGGAACGTACGTTTAACATGGCCGGTGCTTATAAGCTTGGCTTCCAGGCCACTGGTTCGCAGGATCCCTATGGCCTTCGCCGTGCGATCCGCTGCATCAACGAAATTGTTTGGGGACTTGAACTTGATCTTGATCTCGGCGAGCTGCTTGCCTATATCACTGGCAGACTTGATCTTGGGCAGGATTCACTCGACTCTCTCCTTGCTTTCATCAAGCAGCGTACTCTCATCCAGCTGAAGGAGAAAGAATACAGCCACGACATGGTTGAGCTCGCTCTTTCAGTGACCGGCGCGAAGCCCCTCCAGAGTCTGCGTCTGCTCCAGGCTCTGACAGAAGCGAAGAAGGAAGAATGGTTCACCAGCCTTGTCAATTCAGCTGTTCGCGTCAAAAACATCCTGGCCAAGGACAAGTCGGAAAAGATAATGGTGGTTCCCGACCTGTTTGTCAAGGAAGCTGAAAAAGCCCTCTTTAAATCGGTATCAGATGCCAAACAGCCTGTCGAGAATGCCATGTCTCGAAACGACTGGAACGGACTTATGAACGTGCTCTCAGAACTCTCACCGGCAGTCAGTGCGTTCTTTAATGACGTGATGGTCATGGACGACGATCCCAATGTCAGGAGCAATCGCCTGTCTCTTCTCAATATGTGCGAAGAGCTTTTCCTCCAGGTGGGTGATCTGAGCAAGGCTAAATAGTCTAAAAGCAAATGTATATTCTGTAACAAAAGAGGCCGTCTCAGTCGAGACGGCCTCTTTTGTTACAGCTTAAGAAACATATTTAGGTGAAATGATATTTATCGTGCAGCTATTTCTTTTTGAACGCTTCATGAAGATCATGACTGTATTTGCTGTAATTTGTGATTTTGAAGTTCAGCTTTTCCAAAGTCTCGTTCATGCTGCTGATTTTCTTGACAAGAATGTCCCGCTGTTCTATAAGGAGCTGCCGACGAGTCTCGAGAGTTGAATCGCCCTGATTGTACAGGCGAACGTATTTCACAAGAACTTCGATTGGCAATCCTGCATCCCTCATGCATTTGATGAATTCAACCCAACCGCAGTCACTGTCAGAATAATTTCTGATGCCGCTGGAATTTCTTGCAATTGCAGGCAGAAGACCAATCCGTTCGTAATATCGCAATGTATCAGAAGATAAACCATATTTTTGCGCAACTTCAGCAATGAGCATGTAAAAACCTCTCTTAATTCATAGATAGAGCACCATCGTTACATTCCAAACAGCTCAGCTGCGTTTTGCATATTCTGTCTGACTTTGACGCCGAAAGGACAGCGGCTTTCGCATGCACCGCAGGCAATGCATTCTGACGCGTGGTGGGGAAGTACTTTATAATGCTCGCGAACTGTTTCCGGTATCGAATTTTGGACACGGGCCAAATTCAGGAACTTTGTGACAGACGCAACATTGATCCCCTGAGGGCAGGGAGCACAGTGACCGCAGTACATGCAGTGCCCCTTCCAGGAGAAACGATCAAGTCCGCGGAGTACTGTCGAAAAGTCTTTTTCAGCTTGTGCCGCATCACACCAGCTGACTGCAGCCTTTATTTGCGCCTGTGTTCGGCAGCCTGCCATCACCGAGGCAACAGCCGGACGTGAAAGTGCATATTCGAGGCACTGAACCGGAGTGAACGCCCGGCCGAACGGCGAATTAGCCGCGTCAAGCAGATCGCCGCCGCCATATGCTTTCATTACGTCGATGCCAACTCCATGATGACCGCAGAGTTCGTAGAGTTTCTCGCGTTCCCTGTCTATGTTTTCCATAGGCTTAGCGTAATTCTCATCGGCCCAAAGCTGTTCCACATCTTCACCGGCTGGCTGAAGGTCGTAGCACGGATTGACAGAGAACATCAGCACGTCAATAAACCCAGTTTCCACCGCCATTCCGGCGACTTTGGGATTGTGACTGCTTATACCGATTGCGCGAATTTTCCCTTGCTCTCTGAGCTGTAAAGCATATTTGAGAATCGGACCGTCAAATACCTGATGATAATCGTCTTCAGAATCGATATAATGGATCATGCCAATATCAATATAGTCTGTTCCCATCCTCCTGAGGAGATCATCAAAAGCAAAGACGGTCTTATCCAAGTCGCGCGTGCGCAGATACTGCCCATTTTCCCAATAAGAACACATATGTCCTTGGATGAAAAATTGCTCCCTTCGGCCTTTCAGTGCAGCTCCAAAGTTTGAGCGCAGTTCGGGCTCAGACGAGTAGCAGTCAAAAAAATTGATCCCACAATTTAAGGCCAGTGAAAAATCATCTCGCACTTCTGTGGCTGACTTGCCTGTAAAACCTTCGCACCCAAGTCCGATTACGCTGACTTTCATGCCTGTACGTCCCAGTGTTCTGTATTCCATGTTAAACTCCTTAAGCCGTTCCGGCAGAATTTACTAAACACTCATAGTTTATCATTTGGAGTGTACTTAAAGTCAAGCGTCACAAAAACATTTTTCAATAAGATAAGCCCTTGCGCACAGTTTATGCTATGGTATAATAAATCGGTTTCAAAAAACACACACTGCGCGAGGGACGAGGGATGGTGCTCGGGTTCAATGAGTCCCAAACCCGCATGAACGCAGTGGAGGAAAAACCAGGAGGAATAGTTATGTCAGTAGTCAGCATGAAGCAGCTTCTTGAGTGCGGTGTCCATTTCGGACATCAGACGCGCCGCTGGAATCCGAAGATGAAGCCTTACATCTTCACGGAGAGAAACGGCGTGTACATCATCGACCTGCAGAAGACGGTCAAGGGCCTTGAAAAAGCCTATGACTTTGTCCGTTCTGTTGCGCAGAATGGCGGCAGCGTTCTTTTTGTCGGCACGAAGCGTCAGGCTCAGGACACAATCTGCGAAGAGGCACAGCGTTGCGGCCAGTTCTACATCAATCAGCGCTGGCTGGGCGGTCTGATGACCAATTTCATGACGATCCGCAAGCGTGTGCAGCGCATGGTCGAGCTTCAGAGGCACGAGGCTGAAAACGACTGGGGCACCTACACCAAGAAAGAGATTTCGCTGTTCCGCAAGGAACTTGCCAAACTCGAAAAGTATCTTCTTGGCATCAAAGAAATGCGTTCGCTCCCCGATGCGCTGTTTGTCATCGATCCGCGCCGCGAGGACATCGCTGTTATGGAAGCCCGCAAGCTTCATATCCCTGTAATTTCGATCGTTGATACCAACTGCGACCCCGAAGTTATCGACTATCCGATCCCCGGCAACGATGACGCTATCCGCGCTATCAAACTGATCTGCGGTCTTATGGCTAATGCCGTGATCGAGGGTCGTGGCGGAGTGGACGGCGCCGTTCCTGCACCTACCGCTGAAGAGGATGTCGTCGCTGCGGATGACGCTTCCATTCTGGACATGAAGGAAAAACTGACCGAGACCTACGGCGAAGTCACTGCCGAAGGCGACGACGAATAAGTTTCTGAGGAGGATTTACAAATGGGAATCACTGCTGCTGCTGTTAGCGAACTTCGCGCCCGTACCGGCTGCGGAATGATGGACTGCAAAAAGGCCCTTGTCGAGTGCAACGGCGACGCTGAAAAAGCTATCGATTACCTTCGTGAAAAGGGCTTGGCTAAGGCCGCTAAGAAGGCTGACCGCAACGCGAAAGACGGCCGTATTTTCTCCTATATCCACAACACCGGCAAGGTCGGCGTTATGGTAGAGATCGACTGCGAGACCGATTTTGTCGCCAAGACCGACGATTTCCAGCAGCTTGGACACGACGTCGCTATGCAGATCGCTGCAGCCAAGCCCGAATATGTGGCTCCCGAGGATGTCCCTGCAGATGTACTTGAGCGCGAAAAGAGCGTTTATCGCGAGCAGCTTCTTGCCGAAGGCAAGCCTGCGGCGATCATTGACAAGATCCTTGAGGGCAAAGTCCGCAAGTTCTACGAGCAGGTCTGCCTTCTGGAGCAGCCTTGGATCCGTGATGATGAGAAAAAGATCAAGGATCTGGTCATCGCTCAGATTGCTAAAATGGGCGAGAATATGAAGATTCGCCGCTTCTCTCGTTTCTCGATTGGCGAATAGTTCTGCCTTTGAGGTACAGAGTTCTGCGGAGCTCTGTACCTTTTTTTATAACTCCGCCTCTTTGTATTGACGACACACGCAGCAAATCCAGCTCCATCGCATCGGATAGATGGCTGGAATCAATTATGTACGATTCAAATGCTCTGACAGATGTACACAGTTAAAGGAGGAGGCTCGCGAGATGAAATTCAAAAGGGTACTGCTGAAACTTTCCGGTGAGGTCCTTGCCGGAGAGCAGGGGTTTGGGCTTGATTTTCGCGCTATTGACAAGATGTGCGCACAAATCGCCCAGGTTGCTTCTGACGGGATACAGCTTGGACTCGTTGTAGGTGGCGGCAACTTCCTGCGCGGACGGCAGGCTGTCGATGAAGGCATTGAACGTTCTCAGGCCGATTATATGGGAATGCTCGGTACAGTCGTGAACGCCCTGGCACTTCAGGATGTCCTCGAGAGAAAAAATAATATCCCGACACGAGTTTTGACTGCTATTGAGATGCGTCAGGTCGCTGAGCCGTATATTCGACGCAGGGCTCTTCGGCATATCGAGAAGGGGCGTGTCGTCATCTTTGCAGCCGGTACAGGGTCGCCTTATTTCTCTACCGACACAACAGCCGCGCTTCGAGCAGCAGAAATCGGCGCTGAATGTCTCGTAAAAGCAACAAAGGTCGACGGTATCTACGACAAAGATCCCTTTAAATTTCACGATGCGGTCAAATTTGAACGTCTCTCCTACATGGACGCGCTGCAAAAACGCATCGAAGTAATGGATGCGGCGTCGTTCTCCCTCTGCATGGAAAACGGGATTCCCATCGCAGTGCTGAACGTTCTCGAAGAGGGGAATTTGCACGCGTTCCTTGTGGAGGGCAAAAACATCGGTACGATAGTCTCAAAATAATAAAGGAGTGTTGAACAATGGCAGACGTCAATCTTGAAGAGAAAATGCAAAAGGCGTTGGAGCACCTTGACTCGGAATTCCAGGGCATTCGAACTGGACGCGCCCATCCAGGCCTCGTCGACAGCGTCAAAGTCGATTATTACGGAAGCCCCACGCCGATCAAGCAGCTGGCGACAGTGACTGTTCCTGAAGCACGTGTGCTCGTCATCGCTCCGTTCGACAAGAGCGCTACCAAGCTGATCGAGAAGGCAATCCTTGCTGCTAACATCGGCATCACGCCTAACGTTGACGGAAATAACATTCGTCTCGTTGTTCCTGAACTGACCGGAGAGCGCCGCAAAGAGTTTGTGAAAATGGCTTCCAAGGTTGCGGAAGAAACGAAAGTCGCACTGCGCAATATCCGCCGCGATGCAAACGACGCCTACAAAAAACAGGAAAAAGCATCTGAAATCACCGAAGATGATTTGAAAAAACTTCTTGACGACGCTCAGAAAACGACAGATAAATTCATCGCCAAAGTGGACGAAGAATTCAAGAAAAAAGAAAAGGAAATCCTTGCCAAGTAGCACTTAATCATTGCCATATACAAAGCGAGGTGCAAACCTGAATCAGGCTTGCACCTCGCTTTTTTATACGCTGTTCTATTAGGAGCTATGTATTACAGGAGAGGCAGCCACAAAGAGCTTGTCTCTTTGAGAAGGAAGAGCACAGCAAGAAGCCAGAGGACAGGGCTAATCTCCTTGACCTTCCCTGTAAGGAGTTTAACGGCAACGAACGTCAGTGTGCCGAACTCGATACCGTTGCCGATACTGTACGTGTAAGGCATAATAAATACAGCTACGGCAGCAGGGATCGCATCGGAGAAATTGCTGAAATCGAGATCACGCAAACTCATCATCATGTAAATACCAACAATGATCAGGGCCGGAGCCGTCGCAGCGCCGGGGACCATAGAAACGAGAGGGCTGAAGAACATGGCGAGGAGGAACATTACCGCCACAGTCAGCGATGTAAGACCCGTACGGCCTCCCTGTTCAACGCCGGAAGCGCTTTCAACAAAGGATGTGATTGTCGTCACGCCAAGGACCGCACCGGCAGATGTGCCGATAGCATCAGCAAGCAGGGCCTGACGGGCGCGAGGAAGATTTCCGTTTTCATCGAGCAGTCCAGCACGCATACTAACGCCAACGAGCGTTCCCACTGTATCGAAGAAATCAACAAAGAAGAACGTAAAGACGATGCCCCAGAACGTGGCCGAGCCAATCATCGAAAAATCCATCTTCATAAAAATAGGCATGATCGACGGCGGAAGTGAAACGAACGACTCGGGCACTTTTGAAAGTCCCGCAGGAACAGACGCTGCCGTTGCTGCAAGAATGCCCCAGAGGATTGCGCCTTTGACGTGATAGCATTCCAGCATAACCGTAATGAGAAACCCAAAGATTGCGATTAGCGCAGGCTTCGAAGTCAAATCACCAAGGGCAACGAGCGTAGCAGGATTGGCGACCACGATCCCAGCTCCCTTGAAGCCGATCAGAGCGATGAAAAATCCAATTCCGGCAGCAATGCCAACTTTCAGCGATTTAGGGATGCCGTTGACAACGGATTCACGAATCTTCGTCAGGGTCAGCAGAATGAAGATCACACCTTCGATGAAAATAGCAGCCAGCGCGACCTGCCACGAAATCTTCATCGTCAATACGACCGTGTAGGCAAAGAAAGCGTTGAGTCCCATGCCGCAGGAAAGGGCAATAGGGTAGTTGGCGAGGAAAGCCATCAGCGCAGTACCGAGGGCGCTCGCAAGGCAGGTAGCTACCATCACTGCATCAAACGGCAGACCGGCGTCGGCCATGATTCCAGGATTGACAAAAATGATGTACCCCATTGTCATAAATGTCGTCAATCCGGCCATGATCTCTGTGCGGACCGTACTTCCGGCTTTTCTGATCCCGAACAGCTTCTCGAACATTTCTGAACCTCCTCAATATAAATAACGATGTGTCGTTATGAATACGACGCGAAAAGAATACACTATTTTTTCATACTGTGCAAGCGACTGGAGCGAGCCCTTCGAGCTTGCTTAATTTGCATACAGTGTCTAAAGTTAAGAGACGGACAGCACAGCAGCTGTCCGTCTCTTTAAGAAAAGGATATTATTTGATTTCAGAAATGTATTCAGCAAAACGACGAAGGCCTTCGCGAATTTCCTCTTCAGAGTTCGCGTAGGCGATGCGGAGCGTGCCATCCGCAAAGAATGCGCTTCCGGGCGTTACAGCAACGTATTTGCTCTTCAGCAGATCAGAACACAGCGCAGCATCGTCAGAGAGGAGCGTGTCACCGTGCTTTTTGCCAAGGAAATTCTTCAGATCGATCAGGACATAGAAAGCCCCATCAGGCTTGATATAAGAAATCCCCGGAATGGCATCAAGGATACTGAAGACAAGCTCGCGACGCTTTGCAAAGGCCTTTCTCATCGTTTCGACATCGGTATCGTCAGAGCCGCGAAGCGCGCCCAGCGCAGCATATTGAGCGATGGAGCAGGCGTTTGATGTAAGGTGTCCCTGAATGCTGCCGATCGCTTTGAGATATTTCGAAGGACCGATCGCATAGCCAATGCGCCATCCTGTCATGGCAAACGCCTTGCTCATGCCGTTGATATTGATCGTTCTGTCCTTGACTTCGGGGCAGACGGTGACAATTTCAGTGAATTTGGCATCGCCGTAGACAAGACGCTCGTAGATTTCATCGTTGAGAATGATCAGATCATTTTCAAGGGCGATTTGAGCGATCCCTTTCATCGTCGCTTCGTCGTAAACTGCCCCCGTGGGGTTGTTAGGGCTGTTCAGAAGGATGCACTTCGTCTTAGGCGTCACAGCTGCCTTGATCCGCTCGATCGAAGGGACATTATTAGTGTCGCTGCATTCGACGAGGACCTCTTTGGCTCCGCAGAGACGAATCTGTTCAACGTAGCTGACCCATGCGGGAGTTGGGACGATGACTTCATCACCGGGATCAAGGATGGCGACCATAGCCGCGTAAAGTACCGGTTTTGCACCAGCGCCGACAACAACGTCATTAGCGCTGTATTCCAGCCCGAAGTGCTTTTTGTAATATGCAGCGATAGCTTCACGCAGCTCGGCAATACCGTTGCTCGGCGTGTAATGCGTATATCCCTTGTTGATGGCATCGATACCGGCATCCAATGCTGACTGGGGTGAGACAAAATCAGGCTCCCCCTGGCTGAAAGCGATAACGGGCTTGCCTTCACGCTTCATCTCTTTTGCGAGCGCGCCAACAGCGAGCGTAGCTGAAGGCTTCAGGCTGGCAGCTTTCTGAGACAGCGACAGTGACATGACAACCACTCCTTTTGAAATTTGATGATCGTTACCAGAGAATCACTGACATGCTTATAATCTATCAGAAAGTACATGAAAAATCCAGTGTCGGATAACTTTTTAAATAACATTACTATGCACTTGATGTTTAATAAATAATGTGTTAATATAAATTCGCAACAGAGATTCACGTTGTGCGATTTGGAAGGAGGCATTGCTTATGGATATTCGTTTTATGGCTAAGAACGTCGAAGTCCCTGCCGATCTCAAGGAGTATATGATCAAGAAGTTCTCCAGAATGGAGAAATTCTTTCCGCAGATCACCGGTCAAATCGTTATTAAAATGGTTCGTGATACGTACATAGCCGAGGTAACTGCGGATGTGAAAGGCGTGATCATGCGCGGCGAAGAGCGTGACCTGGACCTCCGCAAGGCGTTTGATCTGGGCCTTAAGAATCTGGAGCGCCGTATCCGCCGTCACAAGGAATTCCTTGTCGATCGTGCTCATCTCAAGAGTCATGATTTCACATTTGAAGAAGGCCCGGTCACGGATGATGTGCCCGGTGTCAAGATCGTAAAGGAAAAACGCTTTGATCTTTACCCGATGTCACCTGAAGAAGCAGTCATGCAGATGGATCTTCTTGAACACTCTTTCTACATGTTCCTGAATGCAGAGACTGGCAAAGTCAACGTCGTCTATAAACGAGAAGCGGGCGGATATGGTCTGCTCATTCCAAACTAACGGAATACCGCTGTATCTGGCAGGAGAGGAGCTTCCTCTCCTGCCTTTTCATTTGCTTACATGAATCTGCAAAAAATCGATTGACGAAACAGGCAAAGACCGCTAAAATAGCCCTGTTATTCCGCATGGCACAGGTTATAAAAATCCACAGGATACCTGGAGCCAGCGAGAGGAGGAAAAAAAATGTATGCAATCATTGAAACAGGCGGCAAGCAGTATCGGGTAACTCCCGGCGACACGATCCAGGTTGAAAAGCTGGGCCTTGAAGCCGGAGCGACGGTGACCTTTGACAAGGTGTACCTCGTCGGCGGCGACGACAAAGTGACCGTTGGAGCTCCTTATGTTTCCGGCGTCAGCGTGACGGGAACGGTCGACGGTGATGGCAAATCAAAGAAAGTCATCATCTTCAAGTACAAGAACAAGACCAACCAGCGTCGTTTCCGCGGTCATCGTCAGCCTTTCACCACAGTGACCATCAACAGCATCAACGCCTAGTGACAGTAGTAGAAGTCTGCCGTTACAAGGATTTTCCGATAAGCGTCTGTGCCAGAGGGCACAGCGGTTATGCCGACAGCGGGAGCGATATCGTTTGTGCAGCCATCAGCGTGCTGATGCAGACATTGCATATCGGTCTCGTCGATGTTCTGGGCCTGAAGCCACATGTATTAGTCGATGCACCCAATGCTTTTATTAAGCTTACATGGGATGAACGTTCGGGCGAAGAGCTTCGCGTGCTTGCGGAAAGCATTATCAGTACTCTGAAGTCGACGGCAGCGTCATACAGCAAGTATGTAAAAATCGTGGAGGTGTCTTTATAAATGCTTTTCGACAGAATTGATCTTCAGTTTTTTGCTCATAAAAAAGGTCAGGGAAACAGCACCAACGGTCGTGATTCGAATCCTCAGTACCGTGGTCTTAAAAAGACCGAGGGCTGTGTTGTGAAGGCCGGCAATATCATCGTCCGTCAGTGCGGCACTAAATACCACCCTGGCACGAATGTGGGCCTTGGCAGAGATTATACGCTTTTTGCGCTGAAGGACGGAGTTGTTAAGTTCACTACGAAGGGCGCTCGAAAGCTCGTCGTCGTCGAGTAACTCCCTTTGCCCCGGCGCGGCAAATTCGTTTACTTTCGGACCCTTGTTCTGCAGGGGTCCTTTTTTTATAATCATGCTACTTCATTGTGGTATACGGAAGCAGGTGAGATAGTTGAAATTTGTAGATCTCGTAAAGATTCATGTTAAAGCAGGCAATGGAGGAGACGGTTGTGTCAGCTTTCGCCGTGAAAAATTCATCCCCAAGGGTGGCCCCGACGGCGGCAATGGAGGCAACGGCGGCAGCGTCATCGTTGAAGCTGCGCAAAATCTGCTCACGCTCGCTGATTACCAGTACAATCATCGCTTTGCCGCCGAGCGCGGAATTGCCGGCAGCGGTTCACTGTGCTACGGCGCCAACGGCAAGGATTTGAAGATTTACGTCCCCTGCGGGACAGTCATCTATGACGCTAATACCGATGCCCCTATCGCAGATCTCGTAGAACCAGGCGATAGCTGCGTCGTTGCGCATGGCGGCAGAGGCGGCAAGGGGAACGCACATTTTGCGAGCTCTCAGCGGCGCGCGCCTCGCTTTTCCGAAAAAGGCGAACCGGGAGAAGAACGCGATATCAAGTTTGAATTAAAAATGATTGCCGACGTGGCACTTGTTGGTTTGCCTAATGCCGGAAAAAGCAGTCTGCTCAAAGCGATTTCTCATGCGAATCCCAAAATCGCGGGATACCCTTTCACGACACTGACTCCTAATCTTGGAGTCCTCGCCGTAGACGATCAAAAAATCATTCTTGCTGACGTTCCCGGCCTTATCGAAGGAGCACACGAAAATAAAGGACTTGGGCTGTACTTCCTGCGGCATATCGAACGCACACGCGTAAACATCCATGTTCTTGATTTGTCGGTGCTTAATTTTGATGCTGTGATCGACCAGTGGAATGTCGTACTTGACGAGTTCAGGCATTACGATCCGGCTTTGGCAGAGCGTCCATGCATTATCGTTTTGAACAAGACCGATACGGTTTCTGACGGCTCAACGCTCATTGATGAGCTGAAAGCATATTTCAGCGAGAAAAAGTTCAATGTCATCGCAACCAGCGCGCTGATGGGAGACGGAATTGAGTCACTGATAAATGAGATCGTCGCCGTCGTGCGTGATAATCCCAGGCCTAAAGGCTCATACCGGCTCTATGACATCCCCGTCGACATCGACTCGGTAACTGCGGGACGCCCGCGCATCATTAAGGAAGACGAAGGCGTTTATCGTGTACTCCATCCCCGCATTGAAAAAGCAGTTGAACGCTATGACTTCAGTCAGGAAGAAGCGCCGATACGACTTCAGCGTCTGATGCGCCAGTACCGTGTTGAAGAGCTTCTCGAGGATGCTGGAGCTGTAGCCGGTGATACAGTAAATATCGGCAGCATGTCATTCGCATTCGAGCCTGAACGCGCGATATAAGATGGACAGCTGCCACATAAAAGCGCACAGGGTTGGGATCATGGGCGGCACGTTCGACCCTATCCATTTTGGACACCTTTTGGCCGCTCAGGAAGCTTTATGCAAGCTGAACCTAGACGAAGTCATTTTCGTTCCCACTGGCAATTCGTACCAGAAATCATACCGAAGCGTTACCCCAGCCGAAGAACGGTACATGATGACTTTTCTGGCGACGCTGGATAACCCGCGTTTTTCTGTTTCCCGTCTTGAGATCGACAGAGAAGAGCCCAGTCATACTGTTGATACTCTTCGTGAGATGCGGTACTGGTACGCTGGACAAGACGTAGAATTCTACTTTATCACCGGCATCGATGCTCTGATGAACATGAACACATGGGCAGAATACGAGACAATCCCGGAACTGTGTACGATCGTGGCCGCCAATCGTCCAGGCTATGAGAGCGAACGTTACAGTTTTGAAAATCTGTCTGCGAAAGTTCGTTCCAAAGTTATTCGACTGGAAATCCCGCTCTTATCGATATCTAGTACCGAGATCCGTCAACGGGTCGCGGCGGGAGAAAATCTGCGCTACCTGCTGCCTCATTCGGTAGAGCAGTACATTTACAAACGCGGTCTTTACCGGGAACGCGTCAGGGAAGGAGCGTGATTTGCAACAATGAGACGCGGCGGCATTTTACTGACCCTGCTAATCGCTCTTGCGGCCTTTGCCGTCGGTGCAACGTATCGGCTGTATTCGCTGGTCAATACAACTCCTGAAGAAATCAAGAAACATATCAAATTTGACGAACAGCATGGCACTCTGAACGTACTCGTGCTCGGTATCGACGACGTTGAAGAAATACGGCGGTCGGATACGATCATTCTGGCCCGTGTGGATATCGACAGGAAAACAGCATCCGTGATGTCGATCCCTCGTGATACCCGTGTTGCGATCAAAGGACATAAACAGCAGCAAAAGCTCAATCATGCGTACGCTTTCGGCGGCATCGAGCTTCTGCGCGACACCGTCGTCAACCTTACAGGAGTTCCTGTCAACTATTATCTGATACTGAACTACGCCTCTTTTCCTAAGATCGTCGACGCTGTCGGCGGTGTCGACATCACCGTTCCCAAGCGCATGAGGTATACCGATCGGGCCCAGAACCTCCACATCGATTTTCACCCGGGCAAAAAACATATGACAGGCGCAGACGGCCTGAAATACGTGCGCTTTCGTATGGATGCAATGGGGGATATGGGGCGCATGAAGCGCCAGCAGGAGTTTGCTCAGGCGTTCCTCAACAAGATCACGTCTCCCTCGATACTGCCACGTATTCCTGAAGTGGTCGAACTTGCTCTGTCCGAAATCCAGACCGACATGCCTGTCAAAACAGCCCTGCAGCTTGCAGGACAGCTGAAAGATATGCGTCTGAGCAGCGTGCGTTTCTTTACAATGCCTGGCAGTCCTGCGTACATCAGCGGCGTCAGTTATTTCGTTCCAGACCTGCAGAAAGCCTCTGAGGAAATGGATCCCAACTTTGGTCAAGTTGCGAAAAAGCCTGTTTCCAATGACACGCCGCAAAATGCAAATGAGGATAAAAGTCCCGCCCCTCAGACTGATTTGCCCGAAGAGAGCCTGACGGCACTTGCCGGACGCTTTAAAGATCCGATCGCGGTCCTCAATGGAACTGGCATACCTGGCCTCGGCAAGAAATTCACATCTCTTTTTGAACAGGCAGGAATTGAAGTTCTCTTCACTGGCAATGCCAGACATTCAGATTTTCGTTATTGCCTGATCCAGTATTCCAACAAAGGAACTTTACGCATGGCAAAGGACCTGGCAGCACTTTGCGGCATTTCAGAAAAGCTGATTCGCAAGACAAACATAGCTTATCCGGTCGCGTTGATCCTTGGCAAGGTCAATAATGCAGAAGTCGAGGAACGGCTCCAGAGCATTTTAGAGAAACAAAAGATGTAGAATAACCTTGGAGAAAGGAGTCTCAGACACATGAACGAAGAAACTTTGAACCTGCAGAAGGCTCTTGTTGAAGCGCTTCTTGACAAACGTGCGCTTGATGTCGTGTCTATGGATGTTGCAGATGTGACACCACTCGCAGACAGTTTTGTGCTTGCCTCGGGCAATTCCGACGTACATATGAACGCCCTCGTGAACGCTGTTACAGACTGTCTTGATCAGCATCACGAAGCGTATAAGGTCGAAGGTGCGATGAGTTCGCAATGGACTTTGATCGATGCAGGAAACATCGTTGTCCATATTTTCAGTGTAAAAGCCCGAGAGTACTACAAAGTAGAACGAATTTGGGGCGACGCGAAAATTACCCGTTACGAAAGCCACGATTAACAAAAGTGCCGCCCAGAGCTAAAGGGCGGCACTTTTGTATATGTACCCCAAATTTAACTGTGAGAGGTGATTGGGTGAACGCCAATATAAGAATTGCCGTGACCGGAAGTCGCGGGAAAAGCAGCGTTGTGAGGCTTCTGCACGAAGCCTTGAGCAAAAGCGGTCTGAGAACTTACACGCGAGTAACCGGTGTCATTCCGCGTATTCTGACACCAGACGGAGAACACCCCATCCTGCGCTATGCACCGGCTAATGTGGATGAGATGAAATGGTGGCTGCATAACCTTCCTCAGGATGCACAGGCCATTGTTCTTGAAAACAGCGCTGTAGCTCCGGAATTGCAAGGCGTGTGTCCACTGTGGCTCAAGCCAGGAGTCACTGTGCTGACGAACATCCGCCCTGACCATGAGGCATACTGGGGCCCTCATGAAAGTGACGTTCTGAACGCCCTTTCGAATGCACTGCCACAGAACGGAATTGTGGTTTTGCCGGAAGAGCTGGCAGATTTGCCGCAAATGCTTGAAATCGCGCGTAAAAAATCCCTGGACCTGCGAAAATCGCAAAGTATCAAGGGAATGCCCTCACATCTTGCCGCCAATATGGGGCTTGCGCTCGAGGCCTGCCGTGTATTTGACCTTGACGAACGTACATGCATTGAGGCAATGAAGCGAATGAAGCCCGACCTTGCAGATTTTACGATCCTTCATACTGGAAATGGGCTCCTTGCATTCGCTTTTTCTGCCAATGATGTCGTCACAACAGAAGAACTGTTTCAATCCACGCATTGGCGACGGGAAGAAACTGGCGTTCTTTTTAATCATCGTGCAGATCGCGTCGACCGCTTCCGCACGTTTGAAGCCTGGATGAAGGACAACTCTTGGCGTGAAGTCGTCGTCATCGGGGACACACCGCCAGCATCTGCATTTCGATGTGAATATTATCCCTGTACAGAAAATGCACAGCTGACGAAGCGACTGAACGGCCTAAACTGGATCGGATGCGGCAATTCTGTTTACGGATTGCCTCTTCTGTATAAGCTTGAATGTGAAGAAAGGGGCGCTGCGAATTGAGTACGCCTGAATTAATCACCTTGGGGCTGGGCATCGTGATCTCCATGATTTATGGCGAGCGTACAGGCTTGGGGAGCGGGGGACTGGTATCAGCCGGTCTGCTTGCTCTTTCGCTGAGAGCTCCGATGCGTGTTCTTGCCTGTCTGATTGTGGCTGCAGCACTTTGTCCGCTTCTTCGTTTTACTGTTGATCATTTTGGGATTCACGGTCGGACAAGGATCGGCTTTGCCATGTTAATGGTCTTGGCGGTCCGCTTGGCTGCCGGTCAGTTCATGCAGTCTGTCCCGTGGGTGGGCTGGGTCGTACCGGCACTTATCGCCGCTGATATGCAGCGTCAGGGAATATTGGAGACTCTGGCTTCTGTCGTAAGCGTTACATGCCTGACGGGACTGCTGGCACAGTTTCTCTTTCAGATCGGAGGTGCCCTCAGGTGAAGCTTGACGATTTTAAAACATACAAACAAGCCCAAAGGCGCTTCGTGATGTGCAACAAGCTCCTGCTAGTCTTCCTGGCGCTTGGGCTCCTCTGTTTATACATGTGGAGCGGCGGGGGAGTTACGTCGCAGGAACGCCGGTTGATGGAACATGTACGAACGGCGCAGGGAAGGCTTTACGACTGGCGAGTGCGTGGCGGCAGTGAATTTGCCCCTTTGGACGATCCGCACAGAACTGGTTTTATCGGTCTTGAATGGAGTGAACTAAGCACAACCGTCGGTTTATTAGCGGCAAAACGCACTGCCTGCGATCCCCGCTGGAGCGTCATCATCCGCAGGTGGATGGAGGATCTCCAGATCAGGGAAGGCGACTGTGTTGCCATCTATTCATCGTCATCATTCCCTGGCATGGCCTTCAATGCAATCGCTGCCCTGGAGTCATTAAAGATACAGCCATTGCTCGTCGTCTCATTAGGTGCTTCCGTGTATGGCGCTAATGACCCGCTTTTCCCGTGGCCAGTGATCGAAAATAAACTGCGCAGTGAGGGCTTCATCAAAACGAAAGCTTCTTTTTACACCCCCGGTGGCAATAACGAGACCGGAGGAGGAGTCTCTGCCGAAGCGCGAGCTATCTTCACGCAGGCAGCTGCTGATGCAGACATTCCTCTCATTATCAAAGACAATCTTCAGGAAGTCATCAGCTGGAAGCTCAGTCTGCTAAAAGAACACGGAGTCAAAGCTGTGATCAGTATCGGCGGGTCCGAAGGCAACATGGGTGATGATCCTGCGATCCTCCGTCTTGCCCCGGGCCTCCACCGTGCCGGAAAAGGCGGTGACGGTGTTATCGGAAAAGCCCTTGAAGCAGGATATCCCGTTATCCACCTCCTTAACATCAAGGGGCTTGCGACTGAGTGCGGCGTTCCATTTGATGCGCCGCCAAGTCTTCTGCTGCATGGCAGACGCCTTTTTATCGCAGCGACGGCAGCCTCTGTGCTGTTTGCGATCGTTATGTTCAAATTCAAAAGATGGAACATCATGTAATATAAAAAAGCGAGACTGCATTCACGCAGTCTCGCTTTTTTGTGGCATTTAACGAGGTTTTACAGAAACCTCGCCAGACTGAAGGTAGTCCTCTCTTCCGTCTGGATAGCGCACATGAAGACGAAAATCTTCATCGACTTCAAGAGCAGTCGCCGGCCTTTGTTCATTGCCGCTGATAACGTTCACTTCCATTCCATCAAGGAGTGAACGGGACTGGTATCCGCGTAAGAAAGGCTTTTCAGAGAGGTGCTCATAATAGTTCCAGAAACGCGAGATGACTTCTGCTATGATCCTGTCGCGCTTTTCTGGAATGTAAGGCACTCCTTCAAAAACATTCGTGACAATTGGGCAAAGCTCTTCAGGGTACCCTCCGACCGGTGTGCGCATGTTGATGCCGATCCCAGGCACTGCATAAGCGAGCCGTTTGCTCTCCATGTCAAACGAAGCTTCAGTGAGGATGCCGCAAAGCTTTCTGCCATTTAAATAGACATCATTGACCCATTTGATTTTTGTTTCCTGCCCGGTCACGAACTCGATCGCCTCTGCAACAGCTACAGCTGCTGCGGTCGTGATGCAGAGGGATTCAGAAGGGGAGAATGCCGGGCGCAAAAGCATGCTGAGGTATACGCCGTCACCTCGCGGAGAATAAAAAGTCCGTCCCATTCGGCCGCGCCCCTCCGTTTGTTCGCCGGCAATCAAAATGGTTCCTTCTGGAGCGTTGTTTTCCGCCATCTCCTTCAATACAGTGTTCGTAGAGGTGATCGACTGAAAGACCTTGATGTCCCATTTACGCCCGTTGTCAGGGAGCCAGCGGCGAATAGACTGCTCGGTCAGTTCGCCTTCCGGCACCTCCAGACGATAGCCTCTATTCGTGACTGCCTGAATAGAACAGCCCTCCTCCTGAAGCGCCTTGATCGCACGCCAGACGGCGTTTCGGGAGACGCAGAGCCTGCGGGCCAGCGATTCCCCCGAAACAAACGTGCCAGCGTTCTTTTCCAGCATCTCACGTACCTGTTGTTTTGTACTCATGACGCACCTGGTCTTTCGTAGGACTTTGGCAGCTCACAGAAGCATGCCGTCTGGATATGATTATTCTGCGCTCAGTTCCAGCTGCCCGTTTTTGACACCAAGAGAAAGCGCTGTTCCCTCTGTAACAGTATGCGCGATCAGGTAACGGGCCACGAGAGTCTCAACGTTATGGCTGATAAATCGTTTCAGCGGTCGGGCGCCGAAAACCGGATCATAGCCATGATCAGCAATGAAATCTAGCGCGGCTTCGTCCACGTTCAGAGTGATCTGACGAGCCATGAGACGTTTTCTCAGATCAGCAAGAAGAAGTTCAAGGATACTGCGAATCTGTTCTTTTCCGAGAGGGGAGAAGAGGACAATGTCGTCCACTCGGTTCAGGAATTCCGGACGGAAGTGTGTTTTCATCAGTTCCATAACGTTATCCCGCACCTCCTGGGGGATACGGCCATCCTTGACACCTTCAAGAAGCAGATCGGAGCCGAGATTGCTCGTCATGATGATGATGGTATTCTTAAAATCGACCGTTCTTCCGTGACTGTCTGTGACACGACCGTCGTCAAGAATCTGCAGCATAACATTGAACACGTCCGGGTGTGCCTTTTCGATCTCGTCAAAAAGGATAACGCTGTAAGGCTTGCTGCGAACCGCTTCGGTCAACTGCCCGCCTTCATCATAGCCAACGTATCCAGGAGGCGCTCCAAGCAGACGGGATACCGAGTATTTCTCCATATACTCGGACATGTCGATACGGACCATGTTTTCTTCCGTGTCAAAGAGAGTACGTGCAAGCGTTTTTGCCAGTTCGGTCTTGCCGACACCGGTAGGGCCGAGGAAAATAAATGAACCAATGGGCCGGCGCGGGTCTTTGATCCCTGCACGTGCTCTCATGATCGCATCGGCTACCAGAGATACGGCCTCATCCTGTCCTATAACGCCTTTATGAAGTTCATCGTCGAGATGAAGGAGTTTTTCGCGCTCGCCCTCCATCAGTTTTGTCACGGGAATACCCGTCCAGTCACTAACGATGCGAGAGATCTCATTTTCAGTCACCGATTCACGAAGCAGAGAATCACCGCCTGAAGCTTCGCGCAGCGAGCTTTCTTTTTCCTTCAGCTCTTTCTGCAGCTGGGGGAGGACTCCGTGCTGAAGCTCTGCAGCTTTGTTGAGGTCGTAGCCGCGTTCGGCTGCCTCAATGTCGTGCTTGACCTTTTCGATCTTTTCTCGCAGCTGCTGCACTTCGGTCAGTTTTGATTTTTCCGAATTGTAACGGGCCGTCAGCGCGTTCTGAGTTTCACGCAGATCTGACAGTTCCTTCTGAAGTTCTGAGAGGCGAGCTGCGCTGGCTTCGTCCTTTTCTTTTTTCAGGGCCGCCTCTTCGATCTCAAGACGAACGACTTTACGCGACACAGCGTCCAATTCCGACGGCATTGAGTTGATTTCCGTGCGGATCATTGCACAGGCTTCATCAATAAGATCGATTGCCTTATCCGGCAGATATCGATCTGTAATGTAGCGATCAGACAGCGTTACTGCTGCAACGATCGCTCCATCAGTAATGCGGACACCATGATATACCTGAAAACGCTCTTTCAGCCCTCTGAGAATGGAAATTGCGTCTTCCTGAGAAGGAGGATCGACCATAACAGGCTGGAAACGGCGTTCAAGAGCAGCATCTTTTTCTATGTTTTTGCGATACTCGTCGATCGTAGTCGCGCCGATGCAGTGGAGTTCTCCGCGTGCAAGCATAGGTTTGAGCAGGTTGCCTGCATCCATAGAGCCTTCGGTCTTGCCAGCACCGACAATGGTGTGTATCTCGTCGATGAACAGGATGATCCGTCCTTCACTGCGCTTGACCTCGTTGATGACGGCTTTGAGCCGCTCTTCAAACTCGCCTCGATATTTGGCTCCGGCAATCAACGCGCCCATGTCAAGAGAAAAGATCGTACGATTCTTCAAGTCTTCAGGCACATCGCCCTTAAGGATGCGCTGCGCAAGCCCCTCTACGATCGCAGTTTTACCGACTCCGGGCTCGCCGATAAGAACTGGGTTGTTCTTTGTTTTCCGGCTCAATATCTGTACCACGCGCAGGATCTCGCTGTCACGTCCGATCACAGGGTCGAGCTTGCCGCTGCGTGCATAATCGACAAGATCGATGCCGTACTTTTTCAGCGCTTCGTAGGTCTCTTCGGGATTGGCGCTCTGAACACGACTTCCTCCCCGAATCGCTTCAAGTGCTTTCAGAAAAGCGTCTGCTTTTACGCCGCTTTCCTCAAGGATCCGAGCAACGGGGCTTCGTACAAAATCAATCATCGCGGCAAAAAGGTGTTCGACCGAAATGTATTCGTCGTTTAAAGCCTCCGCACGCTTTTCAGCATCTGTCAGGACCTGAGACAAGTTCTGCGACAGATAGATTTTGTCCTTGTCATAACCGCCTGTAATGCGCGCTTTCTGTTCCAGCAAATCCGTCAGTTTTGCGGTCAAAGCAGGAGTACTGACTCCCAGCTTATCCATGATCGAGGGGATTAAACCGTCCTTCTGCGAGAGCAGGGCAAGGGCAAGATGTTCAACATCCACCTCCTGGTGACCGCGCTGAATTGCAAGGTTCTGAGCATCAGAGAGCGCTTCCTGGGATTTTTGCGTTAATTTATTGAGATTCATGGAGAAGTCTCCTTTCATTGGAATTTCCCTTTGATACGGTGACATTATACTTGGTCAAGATTGGTCAGTCAAGTGGCATGTACAAATTTATTCAAAAAGAATTCTGTCCCATCAAAAATCTGATATACTTGCGCCAGAAAGATTCTGTAAACTCGTGATGCCATTCGGAGGGAAGTATCAATGTCTGGAGAAATCTGCAATCATCTGATGAAGTTTCTCGATGAAAGTCATTCTATGTTTCATGCAATTGCATATTTGGCCCGTATGCTGGATGATTCAGGATTCATAAGACTCGAAGAGGGGAAGTCCTGGAAGCTTCTTCCTGGGAAAAAGTATTATACCGTGCGAGGCGCTTCATCACTTATTGCCTTTGCAATACCTGAAAACCGCAGAGGCAGTTTTATGATGGCAGCAGCACATTGTGATTCCCCCACGTACAAACTCAGGCAAAACGCCGTCAGTGTTTCAACGGATGGTTTAGCGCGCCTCAGCGTAGAAAAATACGGCGGTGCCATAGAACGTTCGTGGCTCGACAGACCGCTTTCGATCGCCGGAAGGGTATTCTATGAAGACGGTCGGAAAGTATCCGCTCGTCTGATCGACATTGACCGGGATCTGCTTGTCATCCCCAGTGTGGCCCCGCACTTGAGCAAAGATCTCAGCAAAGGCGGAGAACTGAAAGCCCACGTCGACATGCTCCCGCTTTTTTCACAGGAGCGCTCTGCAGGAGAGCTCAATTCAGTCATCGCCGAAACTATAGGCATCCCCGCCCAGCAGATACTGGCAACTGATCTATTCTTGTATGCGCGAATGCCATCGACGACGATAGGATTGAATCATGAGTTCATCGCATCGCCGCGGCTTGACGATCTGGAATGTGCCTGGTGCTGTTTAAAAGCCCTGATAGAGGCCCAGGACAGCGGAGCAGTTCCTGTAATGTGCGTATTCAACAATGAAGAAGTCGGGAGCGGTACTGCACAGGGGGCAGATTCGACATTTCTTTGTGATGTCCTGGAACGCTTGTGTTCGTCTCTTGAACTGTCCTCAGAAGAACGGTACGCAGCCATAGCAGAAAGTTACATGGTCTCGGCCGATAATGCACACGCTGTACATCCTGCTCACCCCGAATTGTCCGACGCAAACGAACAGCCGCAGATGAACAAGGGGATCGTGATCAAATACAATGCTGCGCAGAAGTACGCAACAGACGGCTTTTCGGCAGCAGTTTTTATCAGCATCTGCAAGCGTGCCGGAGTCCCTGTTCAAAATTACAGCAATCGCGCTGACCTGCCCGGAGGCAGCACTCTTGGCCATATCAGCATCGCTCATGTTTCCGTGCCAACTGTTGACATAGGCTTAGCACAGCTGGCAATGCACAGCTGTTATGAAATCGCCGGAGCGGAGGACCCTGCATACCTCGTTGCAGCTATGAAAGAATATTTCAGCAGTCGTTTGCTCCGGATATCGGATGAAATAACAGAGATTGAGTAAAACATGCAAAAGTGCCGCTCCCGGTCAGCAGGAGCGGCACTTTTCATCAATTTTGCATAGTTATTGCATAAGCTGAGCAGAATCACCGTCTTTCAGCGCATTTCCGCCAAAGACAACAACCTGATCACCGTTTTTCAGCCCTTCACTGATTTCGACACTAACTCCCTGAACGATACCGGTTTTCACTTTTACGACTTTGATCCTTCCATCAACGTAAAGCGCCAGTTCGTTGTCGCCAGAGTCCGTTCGCGATTTACGCAGGGCGCCAAGAGGAACTACAAAAGCGCCCAGTTCTTCCTTTTCGATGATAAACGCACGCCCAAACATGCCCGGGCGAAGGCGGTTCCCCGTTGTCTCATTTTGCAGTTGTGCCTCAACTCCAGCTGTACGCGACTGCGGATCGACATAATCATCAACACGGACAATCTGTGCTCGGAACTGCTCTTTAGGTAAGGCATCCAATGTGAGTAAAACGAACATGCCCGGCCTGACTGAGTAGAAACGGCTTTCTGGCACTCTGAAAATAGCTTTCAGAGTCTTCAGATTAGCTAATTCCGCCACAGGAGTGCTGGTTGAGAGCATCGCACCAGGAGCAAGCGAGTAATCGTTGAGGACAGTCCCGTCGATCGAAGCATTAATAAAATATTCATTTCTCGTCACAGTCAGGCGAGTCAGATCTGAACGAGCTGCATCGTATTGGGCTTTAGCACTGCGGTAGGCAGTGTCTTTGCTGTCAAGAAGCTGCTGAGTGCTGAAGCCTTCCTTTTTGAGGCGCTGATAACGCTGAAGCTCGATCTGCGCATTTGCCCATTCTGCTCTTGTTCGCTCGACAGCCGCCTTCGCAGCATTGACCTGCGCGTTCTGTTCATCGTGAGCGAGCACAGCGACCTGCTGACCTGTTTTCACCAGAGAGCCTTTAGAGACCATCAGCTTTTGAAGTCGGCCCGTCACTCGTGGATAGAGAATGACCCTCTGAAGAGCCTCAAGCGAGGTATTCTGGGAGAAACCGTCGCGGATCGTCGCGCTGTTTTCCATGGTAATGATGCGAACAAAGGCCGATTTAGGCGGCGCCGCATACACAGCACTGCACGTAATGAGTGCAGCAATGAGCGCATAGAGAGACCTTGAAGTTTTGATCATGTTTATCTTCCTTCCAGTGTCCACGGGACAAGATTCCCTTCAGCACGTTTGAGCGTGACAATGCGCATGAGATGATTATACAGAGACTGACTGTAATCTTTACGCGCTGCCGTCAAATTTGACTGTGCCTCCAGAAGGTCAAGCTGAGGCGTAACGCCTTCGCGATACCCCACTTGCGAGAGACGCAGCGTTTCCTTCGCCAGTGATAAGGCCTTTCGACGTGCTTCTACCTGTACTTCGCTGTCATTGATCTCGACCCAAGCGAGATCCACTTCAGAAATGATATCCAGTTCTTTCTGCCGAAGACTCTGCATGTTCTGCTCCTGGACGGCTTTTGCTTTCATGACTTCGCCTCGAGTCTGTCCGCGGTCATAAACAGGGATCTCCAGGTTCAGTGCTGCTTTCCACGAATCCTCAGTACGGTCCTGGTTGTGGTAAGGGGAGTCAACGCCTGCGCTAGCCGTCAAATCAAGGGTAGGGCGCATGGAACTCCCTGCAATCTTGATCTGTTCCTTTTGGATGGCAACCTGTTTCTTGATAATGGCAACGTCAGCTCTCTGCCTGTGGGCCTTTTCAAGAGAACTAGACTGAGAGCCCTCGGGACGTACACTCTCCAGTGAACCAGAAGGATCATAAGCAGAGGAGGGGGGGAGCCCCATCGTATTGAGGAGATTGATTCGAGCAGAATCAAGAGTCCCCCTGCTTGACGCCAGCGAAGCTTCGTTCGAGCTGAGCTGCTGCTCCGCTCGGATAACTTCAAGCTGATTCGCAAGACCAAGCCTGAGCATCTGACGGACTTCCTGCACATGCTTCTGAGACGTTTCTACTGCGTCACTTGCGGCTGCAACCGTCTCCCGCGCGAGCAGCACACTGTAAAACAGCGTGTTGATTTTCACTGCAAGAGCTTCTTCTTCCTCACGGATCTTCAGTTCTGCCTGAGAAAGCAGCTCCTTAGCCTGACGCCTCTGAGCAGCATGCCGGCCGCCCGCATAGAGATTCTGAGTCAGACCGACGCTTGCGCTCCTGCTGTCAGTCCGGCTGCCGGCAGTAGGGTAGCGGCCGTCGCCATAAGAGCCGTTGATGCTGATTTTCGGATAGAAATTGCCATTAGCCTGAACTTTGCTCCCTTTAGCCTTGCGGATTTCCTGGCGTACAGAATTCAGGGCAGGACTATGTTCAAGCGCATAGGTGAGTGCTTCCGTAACGGTCAGTTCTTTTGCACAGGCAGAAGAAGCAGAGAACAGCAAAACTGTTGCCGTGATCGAGCGTACTGAATGTTTCATGACTTACTCCTTTAGGCTTTAGGACGGACTGTTTTCATTTGACGAGCGCGGCTCATGGCTTTGAAACGGCGATAACGTCCCTTGACCATGTCTGCAAGATCATCCATCATCAGATACACGACAGGAATAACCAGCAGCGTCAGCAGCGTTGAGGTGAACAGGCCGCCAATAACGGCAACGGACATAGGCTGGCGCACTTCGCCGCCCAGACTGAGCCCCAGCGCTACAGGAAGAGTCCCGATCATCGTCGAAACAGTCGTCATCAGGATAGCACGAAGACGAAGCGGACCGGCATTCAGGATCGCCGTAACTTTATCAGCGCCTTTTGCACGCTCCTGATTGGCAAAATCAACGAGCATGATCGCATTATTGACGACGATGCCGATCAGCAGGATGATGCCCATCAGGCTCATGACACTGAGCCGCAACTTCATCAGATAGAGCATGCCGAACGTCCCGCAGGTCATCAGCGGAAGTGAGAACATAACTGTCAACGGGTGAAGGAACGACTCAAACTGCACTGCCATGACCATGTAAACCAGAACGATCGCAAATACAATACCGGTCAGGATGTAACCAAAGCTCTCTTTCATGTTTTCAGAGTCACCGGCGGGCGTGATCGAGAACATTCCATTCTGCGGGGCAAGCCTGTGGAAGACCTCTTCCATGATCTCGATCCCTTCACCGGGAGAAATTCCCTGCGTGTTGGCCTGAATCTGAATTGATCTCTGGCGGTTATAACGCTTGATGACATTAGGGGCTTTGTCGAGGACCGGAATAACGAGCCCGTCAGCACGCACGAGCTCGTTATTCGCCGTGCGCACCAGAGTGTTGAGTACTTTTTCGGGAGTGTTGCGTTCAGGTTCATCGGCGCGGATGCGGATATCGTAACGATACCCTTCATCGTTGAATGTCGCTGCATTCGTCCCGCCAAACCACGCTTCAAGCTCTGAAGAGAGTGTCCTTACGTTGACGCCGAGATCGTCGGCAAGGGCGCGGTTCAACATGAGATTGATTCGGGGCTTGTTCATCTGAAGGTCCGTGATTACGTCTACAAGCCCTCGATTTTCTCGCTGGAGCTCTGCTTTGATCTGATCGCCAAGTTCAGCCAGTTCTTCAGTAGTAGGACCTTGAATCACAAGGGTCAGGTCACTGCCACCCCAGTTTCCAAGTTTGATATCAACGTCTTTGTACGCCGAGAGTTTTTCACGCCACTCGCGCATAATCACATTCGAACGGGGCCGGAGCTTGCGGTCGACAAGGTGCACTCGCAGCGTGCCTTTGTACACCGCAGCAGCGCCGCCTCCGCCTGCATTGCCAAATACGTAGGCTACACGGGGATCCTTTTGGACCTCTGCGCAGATCTCCTTCATGAATTTCAGTGTATTTTCAATAGAGGAGTCTGCGGCCATTTCAATCGTGATGTTAAAACGCCCCTGATCTTCGTTAGGGAAGAATTCACTGCCCAGTTTGCGGGCAATAAAAAGCCCCCCAGTAAAAGCAGCGATTGCAATTGCAAGAGTGACTAAACGGTGCCGAACCGCGATACGCAGAAGGACACGGTAGCCTTTTTCAAGCCATATCAGAGGTTTTTCCATCCAAATCTGCCACCATACAGGCTTCTTGTAACGGCCAAGCATATGCGCGCACAAAAAGGGTGTCAAGGTCACTGAAAGAAGCAGTGAGATGGAGATTGTCACGGTCACGGTCGTTCCGAAAGAGCTGAAAAAGCGGCCGATCATGCCTGGCATCAGAGCGACAGGAAGAAACACGGCAATCGTAGTTGCGGCTCCGGCAATGACAGAAGCGCCGACTTCGCTCGTACCGTCGAGGGCTGCCCGCATGGCCGTCTTTCCCATTTGCCGGTGTCGTTCGACGTTCTCAATAACGACTGTCGTCGCGTCAACAACCATTCCTACAGCAAGCGAAAGCCCCATTGTGCTCATGTTATTCAGCGTCAGCCCCATTCCCCAGAGCACGATGATACTGCCCAAAAGGCATACCGGCATGGTGATGACAGTCACGAGCGTGGCACGGAGCGTTCGCAGGAACAGGAACATGATGAGAGAAGTGAGCAGGATGCTCATGATGATGTCGTTTTTGACACCGTTCATCGAGTTGAGGATGTAAATCGAATTATCCTGGACCACACGAAGCTGCACGCCTTCAGGAGCCGTCTTATTCAGTTCTTCAATTCGGGCACGGACCCCTCGGGCAAGCTGCACTTCGTTAGCACCGCGCTGCTTGCGGATCATGATCAGCAGCGAATCCTGAGCATTATAAATAGCAACATTTCGCGTATCTTCAAAACCGTCTTCAATGCGTGCGATGTCACGAAGACGGATGATCGCGCCATTGACATTTTTAACGGGAAGGTTTTCCAATTCTTCGACGCTGGTATACTCGCCGTTCAGTCTGATCCCGTATTCAAGGCTGCCAGTCTCGATCCTTCCGGCGGGAAGCTCCACATGCTGGTTACTGATTGCGTTTTTCACTTCAAGGGCTGTCAGGTTGCGTGATTCCAGCTTGTTGGGGTCAACCCAGACCCGGATCTGACGCTCCTGGAAACCGCTCGTTTCAGCACCGCCGACGCCTTGCACCGTTTGAAGCCGCTCTACAGCGACTTTATCTACATAGCGGGAAACAGTCTTTTTGTCGACACCGCCATTGTTCTCAACGGCAATGAACATGACAGGACGGTCGTCAAAATTAAATTTGTCGATCTGAGGACTGTCTGCTTCGTCAGGAAGCCGGCTCTGGACCATACTGGCTTTACCGCGTACGTCCGCCGCAGCATTGTCAATATCACGGTCAAGAACAAACTCGACGATAATAATCGAACGTCCTTCATAGCTGCTCGATGAGATATTCTTGATGCCTTCGATCGTATTGATTCGCGTTTCCAGCACGTCGGTAACATCATTGTCAATGATTGCGGGACTGGCGCCGTCAAGGGTTGTGCGAACCATGACAACCGGGATATCAACATTTGGCATTCGTTCGATGCCGATTTGCGTCAAGGCGTACAGGCCAAAGATAATGAACCCCAGTGTGCCGATAATGACCGCAACGGGATGTCGCATAGAAGTATCGACGATTTTCATGCTATTCAGTCCTTTAGTGAAAAAATGTGAGGAGACGTGCTCATACACGGTTGACGATGACGCGCAGAATTATAAAATAGAATTGACGTTTATTGCAATGGATGAAGTGAAAATAACGACTCATTTTAAATAAAGATTATCACTTCTCACTGGAATTGACATTGGTGTTTTCACCAATTTTCAGCAGGGAGAGAATGAGCGAAAGGGGAAAGGCCTTGAATAAGATCCTGCATTGGTCTGAGGTTCTGCGTCACGCTTATGGAGAACGCGTACAAAAGATAGCGCTCGATATCGGCGCCGGCTGCCCGAATCGAAACGGCCTGACGAAAGGAGGCTGCATTTTCTGTGATGAAAGAGGCGGCGGAAGCGGAGCATATCTCCGCCGAATGTCTCTTGAGGAACAGATCATGAAGGGCTTGAGCGGAGCGCAAAAACATTATAAGACATCATCTGTAATTCTTTATTTCCAGAGCTATTCAGCGACAAATCTTCCGCTCGAACGTTTCTCAGCGGCTTTGGAGGAGGCATTCTTTCTGGCCGAGAAGCATGGCGCAAATGTGAGAGCGGTATCTGTCAGCACACGACCGGACCTTTTGCCGCAACACGTCCTCGATTATCTCAGCAGCAAAGCAGAAGAAACTGAATTTTGGGTAGAACTGGGCGTTCAAACGATAGATCAGAAAGCTCTGGAATGGCTGCAACGCGGACATGGGCTGGCCGAAATCGAAGACGCTTTGCAGCGCCTGCGTCACACACGCCTTAAAATCTGCGCACATCTCATTGCAGGGATCCCCAATGAATCGCCCGAGCAGCTGAAGAAGTCAGCTCTGTGGCTGGCTGAAAGGGGAGTCCATGCTCTCAAATTTCATCCTCTTCATGTGCTTCGCGGCACTATGCTTGAGAAAATATATCAGGATGGCGCATTTGCTCCAATCGATCAGGATGAGTACACACATCGTGTTGTCGATGCCTTAAAAGCTTTGCCGGATGGGATCATCATTCAGCGACTCAATGCCGGCGCACGCCCTGACAGACTTGTTGCTCCCCAATGGGTGATTGACAAAGAATCCATGGAGAGGCGAATTGCAAGCTCATTTTCAGCAACTGTACATCATGCTTAAACATATTATATGACAAAGCTCTGACACTTATACAGTGCCAGAGCTTTAGCTTTATTTTTAGCGAGATGAAACTTCAGCATATTCCGGATTCAGAAGCCCAGGGATCTTGCGTCCGTCTAAAAATGCAAGAACAGAAGCAACGGCCCCTTGGCATTCACGCTTGAGCGTCTCTTCCGTCCAGCCGGAAGAATGCGGCGTCAGGATGGCATTGTTGCAGGAGATCAGCTCAAAGTCAGCAGCAGGGGGTTCAACTTGAAAAACATCAACCGCCGCAGCAGAAAGTCTGCCGCTTTTCAGAGCCAAAGCAAGATCTTTTTCGTTCACCAAAGCGCCGCGAGCAGTATTGATAAATACAGCACCTTTTTTCATAAGAGAGAAGTAATGAGCATCAAAAAATCCCATATTCTCAGGCGTCACTTTTCTGTGAAGAGACACGACGTCGCACTGAGGCAAGAGTTGCTCCAGACTGTCGATGAAACTTACATTTGCATCATCCGAATAGGAAGCCCGGGCATGAGGTGAATAAACCAGGATACGACAGTCAAAAGCCCGCAGACGTTTGACGACTTCCTTGCCAATGGCGCCAAGTCCAACAATGCCGACAACTGCGTCTCTCAAATCGTGCCCAAGCAGAAAACCAGGTGCCCGCCATTGTCCTTGGCGGATTACGCTCTGATGCAAATCAAACCGCCTCAAAGCCGCAATGATCAGCATGACAGTGTACTCAGCGATAGAAGTGGTATTTGCCCCAGGAACGCAGGAAACAGCTATTCCGCATCGCGACGCATATCCGATATCAATATTTGAGGGAGCACCTCCGCATTTTGCAATTATTTTCAGATGAGATGCACGATCAAGCTGCTCGTTCGTTATAGAAGTTGCAGACGTAATGATCACACCATGAGCTTCTTCCAGAATCGTATCGACAAGTTCGGGGCGCACGGGACCGTCAGGATAACAAAAACGAAGATCGGCAACGCTGCGGAGCTCTGCAAACCAGTCCTGAGGACCTTCAGGCTCAATTACAGTAATGACAGGCTTCATTTGTTAATCACCTCGGTTGAAAAAATGCTCCAGAAATATCTTTCCAGAGCATCAGAAGTATTATTAGTTTGTCACAAACGTTCAATGAACAATCTTCTTGCTTAAAGTATCAGCATGCTTACTCAGGCGGCTGATATCGTCCTTGACTCTTTCGTATTCAGATTGGGCAAGAGAATGTACAAGCTCTTCTAAATGATCGGTCTTTTGACGCAGTGCTGCAAGCTCTGTCGTCAATTTCTCAATTTCAGCATGAAGAGTTTTCGCATCGCCATTCGCAGCAAGTTTCTGAGCAGCGTCCTTGGCTGCGACAACCTCGGATTTGACGTCACTGATCTGGTTGCCAATCAGAGTCGCCGCAATATTCAGGGCGAGAAGAATCCCTAAGGCAGCAAAGATGATCTTTTTCGTTTTAGACATAAAGAGCCTCCCCAAAAAGAATTTATTTGAATTACCAAACGTCGCACCGGATTAAAATTTGTGTCTACCGTGTCCTATAATGTATCTTATGTTGCTTTAATGAGCTGGAAGTCGATTACAAGTCTTGACACGACGCTCGATAGTTCTTCAAAATATCCAAGAATTCATCAGCCTTTAAAGAAGCTCCACCAATCAGACCACCGTCGATTGAAGGCTGAGAGAAAATTTCTGCTGCGTTAGCAGGTTTGACCGATCCTCCATAAAGAACAGGCGCCTGAACTTGAGACTTTATAAAAGCGCAGACTTCTTCAGCATCGGATGCACTCGCTGCGCGTCCTGTTCCGATCGCCCAGACGGGCTCATAAGCAATAAGGTACCGTGCTTCAGCCGGCATTCCTTCGACGGCCGTCATAAGCTGTTCGTTGATGACGGAAAGCGTCTTGTCGGCTTCACGTTCTTCAAGAGTCTCGCCAACACAGATTACAGGAATCAGACCATCAGCAATGCAACGCAAAGCCTTTTTATTGACCTGTCGAGACGACTCACCATAGATGTGACGTCTTTCACTATGTCCAACGATGGCATACTTCGCGCCCTGTTCAAGAAGCATCTTTGTTGAGACCTCGCCTGTATAAGCACCGGCTTCATATTCGCTGGCATTTTGCGAACCTACGTCAGAAATACTCTTTAAAGAAGACGCAACCGCAGGGATCAGAATATACGGAGGGAACACACAGATTTCAGTATCCTCTTTCAATTTAGGATTCGCCGCCAGCATCTGTCTCATTTTGTCTGAATACGCAGCCGAGTCCTTTAACGTCATATTCATTTTCCAGTTGCCAAACAGATATATCTTTTTCATTCTTCGCTCCTTAATCCGCATCGTTTTTCTGTTGTGGAACAGGCCTGCTTTCTCTGTGCAGAAAAAACAGGCTTGTTGGTCATGAATTATTCTTCTTCGTCGGTCAGAAGGCCCTGGCGAGCAGCCACGATCTTTTTGCTGACTTCCTCGGGGACAACGTCATAATGAGAATACGCCATCTCAAAGCTGCCACGCCCCGAAGTCATCGAGCGCAGCTGAATCGCGTACTGGAACATCTCTGCCTGAGGCACCTGCGCATTGACTACCTGCAAATGACCAAGGGTATCAACGCCCATAATGCGGCCGCGGCGAGTGTTGAAATCACCCATGACTTCACCCAGATACTGATCAGGCACGATGACTTTCACGTTCATGATAGGCTCAAGAAGGATCGGTGATGCTTCAGCCATGCCTTTCTTAAAAGCAAGATGGGCGGCTGTCTTGAATGCCATTTCAGACGAATCGACATCATGGTACGAGCCAAAATAAAGCGACGCCTTGAAATCAACCGTCGGGAATGCTGCAAGAACGCCCTTGCTGAGGCACTCACGGAGTCCCTTTTCTACTGCGGGAATGTACTGGCGAGGAACGGTACCGCCCGTGATCTTGTCCTCGAAAACAAATCCCTCGCCGCGCTCGAGCGGGCTGAACTCGATATAGACATCGCCATACTGGCCGTGTCCGCCCGTCTGTTTCTTATGCTTGCCCTGTGCCTTGGCCGACTTGCGGATCGTCTCGCGATAGGCGACTTGGGGAACACGGGTGTTCAGCTTGACACCGAAACGTTCCTTGAGCTTCTCCAGGACGATATCGATATGCATGTTGCCCATGCCAGACAGGATATTGTCACCTGTTTCAGCGTTCTTCTCAAACGTGATGGTCGGGTCTTCCTCTGCAATACGGCGGATGGCCGAACCCAGCTTGTCTTCGTCAGCACGCGACTCGGGATCGACAGCGACGGAGAAAATGGGCTTCGGGAACTTGATCTTAGGATACTGGACCGTGCTCCCCTGCACGCCCACAGTATCGCCGGCCTTGGTGCTCTGCAGCTTGGGGATAGCGACGATCATACCTGTGGTGATTTCCTTCACATCAACACTGTCCTTGCCCTGCATGATCTTGAACGTGCTGACACGCTCTTCATCCCCCGTGCTGACGTTGAAAATCGGATCGTCAGTTGTCAGACGGCCGGAGTTGACACGGATATAGGAAAGCTTTCCAACGTAGGGATCGACGAGGACCTTGAAGCAAAGTCCGCTGAAGGTCGCGTTGTCATCGGGCTTGATGAAGATCTCTTTGTCGCCGCCCTTCACCGCCGGACGCTCACGCATCTCCAGCGGGCTGGGCAGATAGTCTACGATCAGGTCCATGAGCTGCTTAACGCCAATATTCTTCGCCGCAGAACCGGGGATGACAGGGAAAATCTTGCACTTGTAGATGCAGCGCTGCAGTACCGGCAGCAGTTCGTCGATCGGGATGTCTTCTCCATCAAGATAACGGAGCATCATCTCTTCATCTTCCTCGACGATCGCCTCCACAAGATAACCGCGGGCACGGTGCGCATCCGGTACCATATCCTCAGGGATCGACTTTTCCTCGAATTTGCCCGAATCATCGTTGTAAACGTAGGCAATATCCTTCAATACATCGACAACGCCCTTGAAATTGCTTTCGCTGCCGATGGGAAGCATAAAGCGGTAAGCACCCTTGGTGAGATCCTTGCGGATCTGCTCATAAACACCGTTGAAGTCGGCATTCTCACGATCCATCTTGTTGATGAAGAAAATCGTCGACGTTTCAAATTCATCAGCAAATTCCCAGGCTTTTTCCGTCTGCACTTCGACGCCGTCAACGGCGCTGACGACCATGACAGCTGAGCCGGAAACACGGAGCGAACTGCGGAGATCGCCAACGAAATCGGCATAACCGGGAACGTCAAGCATAAAGACCTTTTTACCTTTGTGGTCGAAATTCAGGAGCGACGTACCGATCGAAATATGACGCTTCTGTTCTTCAGCTGTATAGTCAGAAACAGTATTGCCGTTTTCGACAGTACCTCTGCGAGTCGTTACGCCAGCATCAAAAAGCAGAGCCTCGGCAAGCGTTGTCTTTCCAGCTCCACCGTGTGCCACCAAAGCGATGCTTCTGATATCCTCAGTTTTGATTCCCATTATTTTGCCAACCTCCTCGGAATATCGGCCTACGCACGAAATTCTGATTCTAAGTTTTTACAATACTCGTCTATTTTAACAGATTTGTGCCAACTTCACACTAGTTTTTTGAAAAAAATTCGCTCAATGCTTTCAAAACTTCATCGGGTTTTGCCTGTCCACGGCTTTCTTTCATCACGAGCCCCATGAGGAACTTTAATTTTTTGTCCTTTTTATCCTGTCCCGAGCGGATGACTTCAACTACGTCCTGATTGGCGTTCGCAACGGCCGAGATGATCCCCGCAAGCTTATCGCCTTCAACGGCTCCGATCTGAACGCCACAGACCTTGATCGCTTCTTCAAGCGTGATTTTGTTCTGTACGATTTTCTCAAAAACGTCTTTCGCAGCTGTGGTCGAGATCTTTTTATCATCAACGAGCCGAATCAGCTGAGCCAGAACATCAGGAGCGATCGGGGCGCTGGTGATATCTTGGTTCTGCTCCTTGAGCACCCGCATCACATCGGTTCGGATCCAGTTCGAAGCACGGACAGGATTGCATTCCGCCTTGACCACGGATTCATAATAATTCGCCAGTTCTGGTGTTTCGGTAAGGACGAGAACGTCTTCGTAAGGAAGTCCGTACTGTGAAAGGAAACGTTCTCTCTTGGCATCAGGCAGTTCAGGCATCGTTGCACGGATATGCTCGATATATTCATCATCAAGCAGCAGCGGCGGCAGATCGGGCTCAGGGAAATAGCGATAATCATTTGACTCTTCCTTGCTGCGGGAGGGAGTTGTTATGCCGTCTGCATCATCCCAGTTCCGAGTCTCCTGGGCGATCGTCTCCCCTCGCGTCAGCAAGTCACGCTGACGGAGTGTCTCGTATTCGAGGGCGCGCTCAAGAGCTTTAAGTGAATTCATGTTTTTCACTTCGACGCGATTGCCCCAGCGACCGTCAGAGACCTTCTGCGAAATGTTTGCGTCTACACGCATCGAACCTTTCTCCATGTCGCCGTCGGATATGCCCAGATAACGGACCAGCTGGCGCATTGCTGAAACGTATTCCCGAGCCTCGCGCGGAGACGTGATGTCAGGCTCTGAAACCACTTCCGCAAGCGGAACGCCGCCACGGTTGTAATCTACGAACGACTGAACAGAACCGACAATTCGCCCGTCAGCAGCACCATGCACAAGCTTTCCTGCGTCTTCTTCAAGGTGCAGGCGGGTAATGCCGATGCGATGGGGTTTTCCGTCATCTCCAGTAATCGTCAGGTAACCGCCCTCAGCAATAGGTACATAATATTCAGTGATCTGATACGCCTTGGGAAGATCTGCATAGAAATAATTCTTACGGTCAAAGCGCGTCAGCTTGTTGATTTTGCAGTGGAGTGCCATTCCACCGCGCACTCCATACTCAACGACCTTTTTGTTGAGGACAGGCAAAGCACCGGGCTGACCTGTGCAGACAGGGCACACATGTGAATTAGGAACAGCACCGATGTAATCGGTCGAACAGCCGCAAAATATTTTAGTTTTCGTGTTCAGCTGGATATGGATCTCCAGACCTATCACTGTTGTAAATTCCAGTGCCATCAGCGAACGCCTCCTTCTGCAATCTTCCCTTCAGAGTCCTTGCCGAGAGTGGCTGCCATTTCAAGCAGCATGGCATCGGACCAGCGTGGACCGATCAGCTGCATCCCAAGAGGAAGCCCTTCACTGTTAAAGCCAGTGTTATACGAGATGCCGGGCAGACCGGCAAGATTGACCGGAATAGTAAATACATCAGCCATATACATCTCAAGAGGGCTGCTCATAGCACCGAGCTTGAATGCGGGAGTCGGCGAAGCCGGGAGCAGGATTGCATCGACCTGAGTAAAAGCCTGCGCAAATTCCTGTTTTATCACCTTACGGACCTTCTGTGCGGTCAGATAGTATGCATCATAGAAACCGGAGCTGAGAACGTATGTCCCGGTCAGGATCCGCCGCTTGACTTCCGGACCAAATCCTGCTGCTCTCGTCTTGACATACAAATCAAGCAGCGAATGGGCGTCTTTATACGCCATTCCGTAACGGACGCCGTCATAGCGGGCAAGGTTAGAACTGGCTTCTGCGGGGGCAAGAATGTAATAGCACGCCATTCCGTATTCCAGCGCTTTCGGCAGAGACACTTCAACGATCTCCGCGCCAAGCTTACGGCAGTTATCAATCTGTGCGTCCATAGAAGCCTGAAGGTCTGGAGAAAGCTTCCCCTCGACAAGCTTCGTAAGAACACCGATCTTTTTGCCTTTTAAAACGCTGTCATTCTTGCAGAAATTTGGAACAGTTCTGTTTTCACTGGTAGAGTCGTGAGGATCAAAACCGCAGAGAACGGACATGATCAGCCGCATATCTTCTGACGAGCGGGCAAAAGGACCAATCTGATCAAGAGAAGAAGCGAAAGCGACCAATCCATATCGGCTGACCTGACCGTAAGTCGGCTTCATGCCATAGATTCCGCAAAAAGCCGCTGGCTGACGAATCGATCCGCCTGTATCGCTTCCCAGCGCCAAAGGCGCATATCCTGCCGCAACAGCTGCCGCGCTTCCGCCGGAACTTCCGCCAGGCACGCACGTATAATCCCAAGGGTTCATCGTCGGGCCATATGCTGAATGTTCAGTAGAGCCTCCCATAGCGAATTCATCGCAGTTAGCCTTGCCGATGATCACAGCTCCGGCATTTTTCAGTGCAATAACAACTGTAGCGTCATATGGAGGCACCCAGTCTTCAAGGATGCGGCTGGCGCATGTTGTCGGCATGTCGGCAGTGCAGATGTTGTCTTTGACAATGACAGGGACGCCGGCAAGAGGTCCGGGGTCCCGTCCCTCTGCTATTTCAGCGTCGATCTCGGCAGCACGTTTTATTGCAGCATCCTCAGCTACGTAGAGCATAGCATGGATGTCGCCTTCTTTTTCTTTTATCCTCCCCAGGCACGACTTCACAACATCTGTACAGGTAAAAGCCCCTGTTTTGACCCCATTGACGATTTCTGAGGCAGAAAGTCTGTAAAGCTCCATCTATTTGTCTCCTCCGATCTTGGGAACTCTGATAAAATCGCCGTCTCGCGAAGGCGACTGATCGAGGATCGCTTCCCGATTATCATACGGGACAACTTCATCTTCACGCAGACGGATAGGCTGCGAGTCCTCCATGGTGAAAGGATCGACATCACTGAGATCCAGTTCTTCAAGTTTGGAAAAATAGTCGAGGATATCGTTGAAGTGTGCAGAAAGCGAATCTAGTTCTTCCGGTGCTATATCGAGCCGTGCAAGTTTGCCGACTTTTAAGACCTCTTCTTTGCTCAGTCTTGGCATGATCTACTCCTCCTGTATTTCTTTTGCATATTGATCTACGAGTGCAAAAAATTGCTCTTCGTTCAGAGACGGCACTCCCAGAGCTGCAGCTTTGTCTGCCTTACTGCCGGGATCAGAACCGATCACAACGTATGAAGTCTTTTTGCTGACAGACGACGACGCTTTAGCTCCTAGGGAAACTACAAGTTCCTGGGCCTGTGACCTCGGCATTCTGGAAAGTTCTCCCGTAAATACAAACGTTTTTCCGCTGAGCGGAGCAGAATCAGCGGCGGGAAGCGCTTCATCCTGCATCCGCACCCCGAGCGAACGAAGCTCATCGGTCATTTCCCTGTTATGTTCCTCGTCAAAAAAGGCTTTGACAGATCGCGCAATCGTCGGTCCGATTCCGATGACAGCGGCAAGTCGTTCTTCATCTGCAGATGCAATTTCGTCAAGAGAACAGAAATGCCGGGTCAATTCAGCGGCAACGCCGGAACCGACCTCACGAATCCCTAATGCCGTCAGTAAAAAACGGAGCGGACGTTCTTTTGATCGTTGTATTGCAGCAATCAGCTTTTGGGCTGATTTTTCTCCCATTCGCTCAAGTTTGATCAGCGGCTCGATCCGCAACTTGTATAGGTCGCTGAATTTCTTAACAAGGCCGCTTTGTACCAGCTGTGCAGCCAGACTCTCCCCCAGTCCCTGAATGTTCATTCCCTGACGGGATGCAAAATGGATCAGTCCCTGTGTCAGCTGCGCCGGGCATGACCTGTTCGGACACCGCAGGGCAACTTCATCGGGGAGCTTCAAGACAGGAGCCCCGCAGACAGGACACTCCGCAGGCATATGGAACGGAAGCTCGTCACCTGTACGCTCCTTCGTTTCCACGCGAACGATCTCAGGAATGATCTCCCCCGCTTTGCGGACCCATACCTTATCCCCGATTCGTATGTCTTTGCGTAAAATCTCGTCTTCATTATGAAGGCTGGCCCTTTTGACCACCGTACCGGAAATTTGTACCGGCTCTAAATTTGCAACGGGGGTCAGCGCGCCAGTCCGGCCTAGCGACACATCGATACTGATGAGCCGCGTGAGCTGTTCTTCCGGCGGATATTTATACGCAACTGACCACTTGGGAGTTTTGACATTATTGCCCAGGATCCTCCAGTAGTCGATCTGCTCGGCTTTCAGGACCACACCGTCTGTCGCATATGGCAGATCAAAACGTTTCTGCTCCCATTCGTCTATAAATTGAAGAATCCCGGCTTCATTTTTTTCCAGTGACCATGCTTTCTGTACTGGCAATCCGTGCTGCTGAAGCCACAACAGGACTTCGGACTGGCTGTGCAGTCCATGCTCCTCTGGGGCTTGAAGATAATAAACAAAAAGACGTAGATTCCTCTTTGCAGCGATAGCTGGATCAAGCTGGCGAAGACTTCCTGCCGCAGCATTGCGAGGATTAGCGAAAAGCGGCTGACCGGCTTCTTCCCGTTCCGCGTTCAAACGCGCGAATCCTTCTTTGCTCATATAGACTTCACCGCGCAGTTCCAAATGACCAGGCACGTCTCCTGCAAGTTTCAGAGGCAAATCACGGACTGTACGGAGATTTTCAGTCACATCTTCGCCGACGCTGCCGTCACCGCGGGTTGACGCCCGTACAAAAACGCCGTCATCATAGATGAGCGAGACTGCAAGACCATCTATTTTTAATTCGCAGCACCACGGGAGCCATTGTTTTTCGACACCCTCAGCAGCTTTTGACAGCCAGTCATGAAGTTCTCCCTTGGAAAAAACATCTTCAAGGCTGAGCATCGGCTGCGCGTGAGCTACTTTCTGAAACGACTCGAGCGGAGCTCCCCCGACCCGCCGGGATGGCGAATCGGCACGAAGCCATTCAGGGTGTTCTTTTTCACAGTGAAGCAGCTCCTGCATCAGCGCGTCATATTCATCATCCTGAATAACAGGGGCATCAAGCACGTAATAAAGATAGCTGTGGTGATTCAGTTCTTCAACAAGCTGATCATAGCGCGCGCGATCCGGCTGTTCTTTCAAAACAACACCTCCTCCGCTTCTTCCATGCTAAACAGACAACGGCGACGGATAATCCGCCGCCGCCTGATTGCAGTTTGTTTCAATCAATATCCCGCATAAAACAGAAGCAACGCCTTATTATAAAATATCAGCGAGATAAATTTTAACTCTGAATCGCTATTCCATCAAGTACGCGTCTCATTTCATGCTGTCTTAATTTTATCGCGGGCAATCGTTTTGCTGTTTCACAGCACCTCTAATCGCACCAGGATAGAATGATGAACTCTTATCTCATCTCAACTCAGCATGAATCATTTTAATATAGGGCAAACTGATAAAAAACGACAGGCTGTGTCTCATTCACAAAAGACACAGCCTGTCGTTTTTTGATATTCAACTATTGCTCTTCGTTAACAGTTCCCTGTTCCTTTTCAGCAGATTTATTTTCGATAGGCTTCATTGTCGGGAATAGAATGACATCGCGGATCGAACGGCTATTCGTAAGGAACATAACAACACGGTCCATACCAATGCCAAGGCCGCCCGTAGGAGGCAGTCCCTGTTCAAGAGCTTCAACAAAGTCCTCGTCGTAAGGATGCGTTTCGTCTTCGCCTTCGCTCTTCTTCTGAGCCTGATCGATGAAACGAGCCTTTTGATCGATGGGGTCGTTCAGCTCGCTGTAACCATTGCTAAGCTCCTTGCCACAGCAGAAGAGTTCAAATCGATGAGTGTAATCTGGATTGAGCGGGTCTTTCTTCGAAAGAGGACTGATTTCAACAGGGTGTCCCATGACAAAGGTCGGCTGAACAAGCTTATCTTCGACAAATTCTTCCATAAACATCGTCAGAATTTTAAATCTCGATTCATGTCCAGTAATTTCGATGTTGTTTTTGCGAGCTTCTGCGCGGGCTTCTTCATCAGTGATATTGGAAAAATCGATACCGCAGTTTTCCTTGACGAGCTCGACCATCGTTGCACGACGGAACGGTTTTGCAAAATCAAGAGTAACACCATTCCGTTCGATGACAGAGGTGCCATTTGCAGCGATACAGGACTCGCGGATCAGTTCCTCTGTCAGATCCATCATATCCTCGTAATTTGCATAAGGCCAGTAGACTTCCATCATCGTGAATTCAGGATTGTGAGTAAGATCCATCCCTTCGTTGCGGAAATCCTTGCTGAGCTCATACACACGCCCCATCATGCCGACGACAAGTCTCTTTAAGTAGAGTTCAGTCGCGATACGCAGGTACATATTGGCATTGAGCGCGTTATGATAGGTGATAAAAGGTCGAGCGTTAGCACCGCCTGCCAGGTATGAAAGCACAGGCGTTTCAACTTCAAGCGTGCCATGCTTTTCGAGGATCTCTCTGAATGTTGAGATGATGCGTGCCCTTTTTCTAAAAACTTCGCGGGCCTCTGGATTGACGATCAGATCAAGATAACGCTTGCGGTATCGGATCTCAAGGTCTGTCAGTCCATGCCACTTCTCAGGAAGAGGCCGAAGAGCCTTCGTCAGCAGGCAGAACTTTTCCACTGCAACCGTAAGCTCACCGCGCTTCGTCCTGAAGGGATGGCCGCTCAGGCCGATAATGTCGCCGCTGTCGAGCCACTTTTTGAAAAAGGTATACTCCTTTTCCCCCAAAGTATCGTAGCGGAAATAAATCTGGATCGTTCCGGTCTCATCCTGAAGGTTGGCAAAAGCCGCCTTGCCCTGGCGCCGAAGTGTCATGATCCTTCCTGCAATGGATAACTTGGTGTCGGGAAGGGCTTCTTCTTCATGAAGATAATCATATGTCTTTCTGATCTGTGATACCGTGCAGTCCACATTCCATTTCTCGTTCTCAAACGGATTGTAGCCCTCTTCCTGACGAAGCCTGTTCAGCTTATCGATACGCTGTCTGAGGATTTCGGTCTCCGGCGCGCCGGCTGCGGTAATATCTGCCATTTATACAATACCCCTTTCAAAGTATGACCGCCAGTCCAAAAGAAGGCTATATGTCGAGTTCCAGTCTTTTGTAACGGCCAGTGTTCTTTTGAACTCAGTCGTTCCCTGTTGCCCCCTGAAAAAACCGGATATAAAGCGTTTCAAGAGCACTAGGGCTATGCGTTCAGCATGAAGACGATGCAGTGAATCGGCAAAGTCGATCAAAATATCGGCTCGTTTTTCTAAAGAAGGCTCGTCTTCTGTCAATCGCATATTATACCCTAAAAGCCGCAAAGATTGCACTACCATAAATGGATTCGCCATCGCGCCTCGAGCCGCAATAACTGCAGCACAGCCGCCGTCAAGGTAATTTTTGACATCCTGCGGTGAATAAACATCACCAGATGCCGTGATCATTCCTGGAAAGCGACGAGCAGCCCCAAGGACTTCATCTCTATCAGCTGTTCCTTCATAACGTTGCGCTGGCGTTCGTCCATGGATCGTGACATTATCGGCACCAGCCTCAAGAAGCTCTCCAGAAAACTGAATCGTGTTCAGAGGATACATACTGTCGCGCACGATCTTACGAATTTTAGGCCATACCGGCAGACCAAATCCTTTAAGCCTGCGAACCATTTCGACAGCCGCGCCTGGGAACTGCAGCAGGGCGCTGCCAGCGCCGCGTTTAGTGATCTTAGGCATAGGACAGGCCATGTTGATGCTGAAGCCTGCGTATGAATGCTCTTTCAAACACAGCTCCGCTGAACGGCAAAGACTGTCGGCGTCCCCCGCAAAGAGCTGAATGACAAGAGGTTTTTCCTCTTCGGTATAATCCAGCATATGCCAGGTTTTTGTACCACCGTATATCAATCCGGTACTGCTGATCATCTCTGTGTGTGTCAGAGCAACGCCTAATTTGCGGAAAAGCCCCCGTACAGCTGAGAGACTGACGCCGGCTAACGGTGCAAGAAACAGCGGATTGTCAACTTTGATCCCGCCGATGATCAATTGAGAATGCATCAAAGTTACTCCTTAACGATTCAGAGCGAGCCCTCGCAAAGACAATACAGAACAAATCCAACACCGCCGGCGGACACAACAGCACGCCAGCGAGATATTTTCAGAGCAGATGCAGTAAGCAGGGCCACCGCCCCTCCGCAAAACCAAAGTGGAAAGAATCCTGCAGGAAGAGCCTGGGGAAGCCATTTAGTCCATTGATCTGCCGCAACAGCCCAGACATGAAATATTTTTTCCGCACAGTACGGCAAAAAATAGAACTGTAAGCCCAACAGGACAGGAAATCCGCATAAAAGAACGCTCCCCAGGACGAAACTGAAAAACACCGTTGCCATTATATTGACCGGCAAAGAAGACAGATAGATTCCTCCTGAGAGCTCCGAAATGAACGGCGAAGCGGTCATCCACATGAATGGCGATGTCAGAAGAAACATCCAAACATTTTGTATTTTCTGCAGCCCAACAGCAACTGTCGCGGCTAGTATTGAAAGCTGCCAGCCAATGTCGTAGCAAATACTGGGATTTATGATCAGCATAAGTGTACCGGCAACCCCAACTGAATTGAGGCCGCAGCTCCCCGTACCAAGCATAAGGCCGATCAGCACAGTCTGAAGCATAATAGCTGCACGAAGAGCACTTGCCGTCATGCCGCTGATCAAACAGTACAGCCACAGCAATAATGAAGCCGCATAAAGTCCCCATCGGCGTTTGCCGGCAACAAGCGCAGCCAATGCGACTGCAAATCCAACATGCCATCCGGAAACAGCTAAGAAATGACTGATCCCCCAACGACGGAAATCTTCGCTGATATTAGTCTCTCTGTCTCCGAGCAAAATCGCAGAAATGATCGCTCTGCTCGTCGAAGGCAAACGCCGCATTTGCTCACGCAAAAGACTCCTTAGCCTGTGTATTGAAAAACGCTTTGGCAGTGCCCTTACATCAGTGATATTACGAAGCTCTCCTTTGACACCGCGGCTATTCCAGTATCTCAGCGGGGAGAAAGAGCTCCTTCTTGATTCGTTTTTTAATATCCTGACGTCAGCTCGAAAGGAAAAACGCCCGCCTTCATATGCTTTGTCGAGTGAATCTCGCGCAATCGCGATCCACTTGCGACCTTTACTGTCTTCAAGAATCAGCAGACCGCGCTCTCCCCAGCTGCGGCGCTGAATGACAGTAAAGTCATCAGCAACATACTGCGGAAGAGGCTCGCGCTGTCTGATACGAACTGCGGTACATACAGAGAGCAGCAAACACAAGAATAAAGTGGCGGCAGCAATGAATCCTCTGCGCCAGGACCAGCGCTCTTCGTAAATGAGCATCTGAAAGAAAATCAGCAGTTCAGAACTTACGATCCCAGCCCTCAGTGAAAGGCCTCTCTGCGTACAAAAAATGGTCATCAGAGTCGATTCAAGGATCAGGAGTGCTGGAGCCTTGTTTAAAAACGATGACACCATGCGTCAAAACCGCAGCAGACTGCGGAATTTGTTTAATTTAGCCCTGCCAATTCCCGGGACTGCCAGCAAAGAATCCGCAGACGAAAATGAACCATGATTTTGGCGATATTCGACGATCCTCTGTGCAAGAGCCGGTCCGACACCAGGGAGCGCGCACATCTCCTCTGCACTGGCTGTGTTGACATACACATAATGAACATTTCCAGATGCAGCTTTATTGCCAGCATTGGCATTAACAGAGGTGTTTTTACGCTTCCGCGTTTGATTCCGTTCAAACGCAACAGCTTTCACCTGCACATGAGAACCATCCCGCACAGGAGCAGCTAAATTCAGCTGTTCTGTCTGGGCATCATGCCGTAGCCCGCCTGCCAATCGAACAAGATCTATGACTCTGGCCTCGTCAGAAATCGCATACATTCCCGGGTTGACAACTGCCCCGGTAATATACGCAAAACGCTGACCATCGAGAGTTCTGCGTGTTGGCCGACTGGATGAAGGATCATCCAGATTCATCGTCAGAGCTGGTCCCGCTAAGGTCGTCGGACCGTGATCTTCCCATCGTCCAGAAAACATATGGACTGCGGCTCCCGCCAGAGCAATGCAGAACAAAGCCCCGCCAAGACAGAGAGAGAACTTCAGCCGATCTTCCACGACGATCCTCCTTAAACCAAACACCCTTTCAGCGACCAGCTGTCAGCAGATAAGATTCGAACGTCGGCAAATCTACCTTTCAAATCCTCGGGGCCTTCAAACAGGACGACTTTGTCGCTCTGGGTGCGTCCTTGCAGAAAATCACCTTTTAAAGCCATCCCGTCGACCAAAACCTCATAAGTTCTGCCTACCAGCTTTTCGTTGATTTCGCGGGCAAGCTGCGTTTGCAAGGCATTGATCTCGTTCAGACGGCGATTCTTAACATCTTCGGGGATCTGGTCCGGCATGATAGCTGCGGGCGTTCCCTGACGCGGAGAGTACGCAGCCGTGTGGACCTGATCAAATCGAAAACGCTTCAGCGCCTCCATAGATTGACAAAAGTCCTCTTCCGTTTCGCCAGGAAATCCTACGATCAGATCGCTGGTCAGCCCCACTTCGGGCAGGACAGAGCGAATTGTGCCCACAACAGCCGCATACTCCTCAACAGTATAGCGCCGGTTCATTGCTTTAAGGATCCTGTCACTGCCAGCCTGAATCGGAAGATTGATGGAAGCGCAGATGTTCCTGTTCTCAGCGATAGCCTGTACCACATCCGCTGTAAAATCAGTCGGATAGGAAGTCATGAAGCGCAGTCGCTTCATGCCTTCAATGTGAGCAACATCTCTTAATAAATCAGCAAAACTGTAATTAAGCAAATCCTTGCCGTAGGTATCAACATTCTGTCCCAAGAGACATACTTCCTTGACTCCGTTCTGGACCAGCTGGCGCACTTCCTGCTGAATTTCCTGCGGCGGGCGCGAAGCAAAACGACCGCGAACATACGGCACGATGCAGTACGTGCAGAAATTATCACAGCCGTGTGAAATCATGACAGATGCCTTCCAGGGATACTGCCGAACAAGAGGAGCAAAAGCAAGTTCATGAAGCTCGCGCGGATCGTCGTCGAGGTTGCGTACCCTTTTCCCAGTAAGCAGGGATTCCTCAATCGCGTCCGGAAGCCAGCCGATGTGGCGGGGGCCTGAGACAACACGAACCCATGGGTAACGTGATGACATATCCTCGCCAATATTCTGTGCAATACAGCCGGTCACGGCGACTACCGGCCGATGAGATCTCGCCCAGCGCGTCCCGTAATGTCCAAGCTCGCTCCATACTTTATGCTCTGCCTTATCACGAATGCTGCATCCTACAAAGATGATGACATCAGCCTCGTCTTCGTCAGCTTCATTTGCTCCTCTGGAAATAAGCGCTGTTCGGATCTTATCAGCATCGTACTGATTCATTTGACAGCCATAAACTTTTATAGCAAAGCTGTACAAGAAAAAAACCTCCTGATATATCGTGCCTCAAATCTAAATCGTGAGGCAGCGCTCTCCAAGCACATAATAAACGTTATTTTAACCGATTTATTTTAAGGAATGCATTTGAACAGCATAAAAGAAAAAGATACCGGCAAGTTTGTGTAAGTCAAGAGTAACACGCTATTCTGTGTTCTTGCATAGCCGCTGTGCTCACGTTTCACACATGTACATATAGAGGAAGCTAGCAGCAAAAGCTTGACAGAAAACAAACAGACGAAAAGGGCCCCTGAGTTTTCTCAGGGGCCCTGCTTTTGTGTTAGTCTTCGGCCTTAAACTGATCTTTGCCAACGCCGCACAGAGGGCAGACAAAATCCGCAGGCAGATCCTCAAAAGCAGTGCCGGGAGCAATGCCGTTATCAGGGTCTCCTATCGCCGGATCGTATACCCAGCCGCATACTTCACAAACATACTTTTTCATGATCTTAGTCCTCCTTTTATCATGCTGCGCAACTCAACGACAGCATTGTATCATACAAAAAGTTCAAGCGCTACACTGCAATTAACAGACAGGTACGCATCTGTCATACAGGCACATGAATAAAATCCTGCGACAGTTCCTTTGTAAGCCTGACTGCTCCATCAGCAACGATCAGATAATCATCTTCGAGACGCAGCCCACCCCTGCCAGGCAGATAAATTCCCGGTTCAACTGTCACAACGTCACCAACTTCAAGGACCTCATTTGAACGGAGAGAAAGATGCGGCATTTCGTGGATCTCCAGCCCTAAGCTATGCCCCAATGCGTGTCCGAAGCATCCTCCATATCCGGCATCAGCGATAACCTTCTGAGCTACGGCATGAACAGCGCTCGCCTTTATGCCGGGACGCAGCAAATCTGCAGCGTCATGATGAGCTTTGAACAGGATCTCATGAAGATCGATCAATAATGGATCGGCGGGCTTCCCCAGCGTAAAATTGCGTGTGATGTCAGACATATAGGCACAATATATCGCCCCATAATCGACAGTAACACTTTCTCCCTTTTCCATCCGCTTGTCAGTCGCTACGCCGTGCGGCATCGCTCCGCGCACGCCGGAAGCAACGATCATGTCGCTGTTATGCCAGACACCTTCCCCTTGATGACGGGAAATCGCAAGTTCGAGTTGCTTGGCAAACTCAAGCTCTGTCATTCCCGGCTTGACCAAAGACAAGGTTTCCATATAAGCAACACCGGCGATTTGCGACGCCTTAGCAATACAGGAGATTTCCCAATCATCCTTATGCCGGCGAAGTCCCGCAAGTTCATTTGAAAAATCGGTCCAACGCCCGCCATACGATGAGAACCTGAGATAATTTTTCGCTGAAACGGCTGCAGCGTCAAAAGCAATATTAACTGCGGAAAAATCATTCAATAACCTTTGAACGCTCTCTGACTGACTTTCACGGGGAAGCATATCGCGGACGTCAAGCGAACTTTGTTCGCGCGCTTGCACAGCATATCGTGAATCCGTCACAAGAACTGCCTGGTCTTGCGTTATCAGGACGACCGCATCAGAACCCTTAAAGCCGCTGAAATAGAAAAGATTTTCCCAGCCGCGAGACTCTTCAGCGATCAGGACAAGCGCATCAAGAGAACGTTCCGCCAGTTTCAGCCTCAGGAGCCGTAACCGTTCAGCCACAAATTTTTCAGGAATCATGTTATGCCTCCGCCAAGCTGGAAGAATCTCGAATGCTGAATCGGCATCCGCAATATTTCTGACGGTAAAGTGACAGTCGCCTGCTCTCCTGGACTGATTTCAATACGCCGTTATTTTTTCGCCAGATACGTTCGAGCCATTCCAGTCCATATTTTTGCGCAATCTCGTTTCCCCATTGGTTGATCAGCCGCGGACTTTTCTGAGGACTGAGCGTCAAGCTGGTACAGAGCGTCGGGATAGCTTCTGCAACAGCAAACTGAGCAGCTTTCTCTATCTGGAGCTTCATACATACCGCACAGCGCTTGCCGCCTTCAGGTTCCTGCTCCAGCCCTTTAACTGCATCCGCCCACTCGTTCGTATCGTAAGGCCGTGCTCGAAGCTGGACGGAATAAGCGAAAGAAAGTCTCTCTAAAGCCTCCAGTCGCTTATTCCATTCCACTTCCGGATGGATGTTCCCGCCATAGAAAAACAGGGAAACCAAGTACCCATCATTCAACAGCGCCGGCAATCCAGCCGAAGCGCAAGGAGCACAGCAGGCATGAAATAAAACACGCTGCCCCATATCTGATCAGGCGTTTCGAAGGTTTTGCACCTGCTCTGCAATTTTCTCAGGGGAAAGCCCCATTGCGTCGTATACCTCTCCACTCGGGCCGGAATCACCGTAGCGATGAACTCCCAGTCGGCATGTTTTTGCAGAAAGTCCAAGTTCAGAAGCCTTAGCAAGCCAAAGTGTCCCCATACCGCTTTTGACGTTATGATCCTCAACGGTGACAACGAAACCGGTCGCAAAAGCATTTTTCAGGGTGCTCTCGCAAACTTCAAGGGGACAGGATACTGCGTATACAGCAGCCTCTACTCCTTGCGCAGAAAGCAATTCGGCAGCTTTGAGCGCCCTATCGGTCATCGCTCCCAGGGAAATGATCGCGGCGTCTTTTCCTTCACGGACACAGACAGCTTCGCCATATTTGAATTCGTCAGTGAAAAGAGGCTCTCCGTTTCGACAGACAACAGGAAGCTTACTGCGCCCCATCGCAAGACAGACATTACCAGGATGTGCAAGTGCCCAGCGCGTCGCACGGTCAGTCTGATTCGGATCAACAGGCACAATCAGTTTCCAGTGAAAATAGTTGCTCATCAGAGATACGTAATCGATGCACTGATGCGTCATGCCATCTTCACCGACATCAAGGCCAACGTGTGTCAGAACAAGCTTTTCATTTGTATGATTTACATCGTTCATACGCTGCTGATTGTAAACCTCTGCCAGTCCAAATACACCAAAATCAGCCCACACTGAAACAACACCGGCAGCGGATGCTGCTCCCGCTGCGGTCGCAGTATTATTCTCCTGGATGCCGCACTGAATGAAATTCTCAGGACATTTCTTTGCGAACTCTCCGGTCTTTACGGAACCTGAAAGATCGCAGTCAAACACCAGTACAGGAGTCTTGTCATTCTTCTTGTAGTTCAGCTGTCCCACTTCTGCAAGTGCAGTCCCAAATGCTGAACGGTTATCAGTCTTATCAGCTGCGGCGTACAGCTTCGGAGTACCGATTTCGAGAGCAGGTTGTACGGGAGCAACTTCGCGGGGGGCACTGAAAACAGAGCAGCTTTTTTCCGCTGCCATACGGATAAAATCTGGTTGCCCAAGCTCTTTCATCGCCTGTTGATACAAATCGCCAGTCGCCGCCTTGCCGTGATAATCCGGGCGGTCCTCCATATAAGAGACTCCCTTGCCCATGACCGTTGTGCAGATGATCACAGTCGGGCAATGAGCCTCATGCGCGGCTTTCAACGACGCATACAGCTCGGAAAATGAATCGCCATTACACGTAAGAACTTTCCATCCGTCAGCTTCCCAAATCTCTCTGATATGCACGAGCAGCACATCTTCGCATCTTCCCGAGATCTGTATATCGTTCGCATCGATCAGGACGGTAACATTTGAAAGTTTCTGCGAAACGATCATGCGGCGAGCTTCTGCGATCTGTCCCTTGGGCTGCTCTCCATCCCCCATCAGCGCATATACATGTCCGTCGACTCCGCGAGCGCGCTGAGCCAGGGCGAAGCCTGCAGCCGCCGAAAGCCCCTGCCCCAGGCAGCCGGAGCCCCAGTCAATACCGGGGACCATTCTTTCGACATGCCCCTGAAAACGGCTCCCTGTCCGTCTGAACTCGTTCACAGCGTCGAGCGGATCGACAAAACCATAATAAGCCAACGTTGCATAAGCAGCAGCCGAAGTATGACCATGGCTGACGACAACAAAATCCCTGTCAAGTGAATCACAGTTCTGCGGCGTAATATTAGAAGCTCCATAGGCCGCCATATACAGCTTCATGCTCGATAACGCTCCGGCAGGATGACCGCTGTTGGCCCTGGAAACCATTGCGACCGCAAGTCCTTTGCAGCTTCGCGCCGCTTCCTCAAGTTTGCGTTCCTCTTCAGAAGGCAGGGTCGACCACGGGAAACCGTTCATACGCACTGGTTTATCAAAAATCATAGCGAGACCTCCATCAAATATTTACTGCCGGTTGTTCAATCATTCCATGAACTCAAAAACTTTATAGGACAAATGCGCAATTTGAATTGTCATCAAATTACTTTAACACGCGTAAAGGCTCGTTCTTTCAATAATTGAAATAATCGCTGACGCTGATCGCCCTGAAAAAGAATAACATCGTTATCTACCGCAGCGCCGCATCCTAGTTCGTGCTTCAGCTTTTTTATCAGCGCCTGCGCGCTGCCTGCATGAAGTGGAAAACCAGAAAGGGCCGTCATCGTCTTTCCTCTCCTGCCCTTCGTTTCAAGCGAGAGTCGCAGAGGCGTTTCAGTCGAGAACTCCACAATCGGTTGATTGTCATCGCGCCCCGGCGTTCCAGCCTCGCCATCTGGAGCAGTTGAAACGCCGGCAGATATTCCGAGCGCATCAGCCAGCGTGAGCGGCACAGAATTGATTTTTTCAAGATCGATCTTGTTCCTTTTTTCGCGCAAACACCTCTCCTCCTTAACGAGCATGCTTTGTACATGAGTCTTTTGAACCCAGACAGAGTACACCGCATAATATTACCAAATTGGAGATTATAAATAAATTATATACTATTCGACTTTACGCGACAAGAATTTTCTAGTTTGCATCTAATACTGTTTTTCATTAAAACGGCTAAGGGTTTTAGCCGTTTTATATCGCCTAAGGCCGTCGAAAAACACATGAGACTGCGTGGCGCCACAAGACGCAGACTGCCGCGCTCGACTTTAGCGCGGCCGCGCGATCAGCATTTTAATCGCGCATGAGTATTAGAGCTTATGTCTCGCAGCGACCTCAATTTTTTTTTCACTGCAGAGGGCAACGATTTCATTTTCTTTATCGCATGGGAATGAACAGGCGAGCCCGCAGCTCGCCGATATCTGTCGCGGCACCGGGACGATCTTCACTGAATAACCAGATGCACGACAGTATTTTTCAAACATAAGGGCCATCGTTGTGACATCGAAGGTAGCAATGCATTGCATAAAAATCACCCCTTTATAAATTTAAATTATTGTCTTCTTCGTGAATATTTATAATTGAACCTAGGGCTTTATCCGGTATACTTAACAAACAAGAATACTTTGTATTCTTGCACATTAATTTAATTGGAGGCGAATGATGTGAAAAATTTTGACGGAATGATGGTTTCGCGTCTGGGGCCTGTAGTTACGGGACTCACTGTAGGCATACTCGCGCCGCTCCTTGTTATGCTGGGCAACCCAGGCAATATGGGGATCTGCGTAGCCTGCTTTGAGAGAGATATCGCCGGCGCACTGGGACTTCACAGAGCTGCGATCGTTCAGTACATCAGACCTGAGATCATCGGTCTGATCCTTGGAGCATTTCTCTCGTCAGTCGTGTTCCACGAATTCAAGCCTCGCGGCGGCTCTGCCCCCGCAGTACGCTTTTTCCTTGGCGTCTTTGCATCGATTGGCGCACTTATCTTCCTCGGCTGCCCGTGGAGAGCTTATCTGCGCCTGGCAGGCGGTGACTACAACGCTCTGTTCGGGATCGCCGGGCTTTTTGCAGGCATTGTCTGCGGCATTTATTTTATCAGCACAGGCTACAATCTGGGAAGGTCCTATCCGGCGGCGCAGGAATCCAAACTCAGTGGTCTGATGATGCCCCTCTTTGCGGTTGGGCTCCTTGCTTTGCTCCTTCTTGCTCCTAAGTTTGGTCCCGAAGGAACTGGTCCGATCTTCTTCTCCGAAAAAGGACCTGGTTCAATGCATGCACCCTGGGTTGCAGGTCTGGGAATCATGCTTCTGGTGGGATGGCTTGCACAGCGCAGCCGGTTCTGCACGATCGGCGCACTGCGTGATCTCGTTCTTGCCCGTGACGGCTATCTTTTCTGGGGCATTGTCGCCTTGCTCATTGCTGGCATCGGCATGAATCTGGCGCTTGGCAAATTCAACCCCGGCTTTGCCAATCAGCCCGTTGCCCACACAAACTCTTTGTGGAATTTCCTCGGTATGCTTCTTTCCGGACTGTGCTTCACCCTAGCAGGAGGATGCCCGGGACGTCAGCTGGTCATGGCCGGTGAGGGCGACGGTGATGCTGCAGTGTTTGTCATCGGCATGATCACCGGAGCAGCAGTAGCTCATAACTTCTCCTTGGCAAGCAGCGGTGCCGGTATCGGCGCTCACGCCCCTGCAGCATTTGCAGTTGGCATGGTTTTCTGTCTCTGCGTCGGATTTTGCTCACGCAGAAAGTTTTAGGAGGCATTCATCATGATCGTTGACACTCGTGGACTTTCCTGCCCTCAGCCTGTTGTCGAAGTAAAAAAGGCCGTTTCCGGCGGAGATACGACCATCGAAGTTCTGCTCGACAATCCGACATCACAGGCTAACGTAACTCGTTTTATGACAAAACAGGGCTACAGCATCGGTAATGCTCTCGCAGAAAATGACGGTTCCACCCGTATCGTGTTCACAAAGTAGAAATGCAGCAAAAGGGGAACGGAAAATCCGTTCCCCTTTTGCTTTGTTTTGTGGCAAGGACTGAAATCATACAGACAAAGAGAAGAAAATCGCAGATAAATACGTCGGAAAAATCAATTCTTTGCAGTTTATAAAACTCCTGAGAAAAGCACGTACTGCAAAAGTAATAAACTTTTTCGTCCATCTGCAAAATGACATAGATTTTGCAAAAAATTGCTTCATCTTGTATTATAATAGCTTAAAACAGGGGAATGAGACCTTATCCTCTGAAATCCCATTCAGGAGGTAATCAGCAATGTCCAGAGTCGCAGTCAAAGGTTCAGCCTATTGTCTTGCCCACACGCCTGAGCTTGGCCTTCATTACGGCAGCACGCCTTATAATGCGGGCGAAGGAGAAAAAGAATACCTCGACAGCCTGCCGAGTCATCAGCAGACCTATGAACAGGCAAAAGGCTACGCTCCTAATCAGACCTACATCGGCGCTCTTTCGATCGACGATCTTGAAAACTATCCTAAGCCAATGTATCAGAACTACCTTTCGGATGCTCCGCGCAGCGGCAAGTTCGGCGAGATCATGCCGGAAGATGAGTTCCTCGGGCTGATCGATATCTGCGATGTATTTGACCTCGTCTGGCTTGAAAAGGATTTTGCCGCGTCTGTTCGTGAAAAGCTTCAGGCGCATCCCCTGATGACTGAGGCGATCGTCAGCCGCCTCGAAGCAGGTCACGAACTCAGTGAAATTGAAGATCATCTTAAGTCTGCAAATAAAACGCAGGCTCTTCCTCTTTATTTCGCTGGCAAAGTGGTTGGAATGGTCCGTGCGGCTCATGCTACCGATGATACGCTGTTTGCCTATGTTCTTCTTGAAAATCTCGCCTGCAAGGCGGGCGGCGTTCTCTCTCTTCTCCACCTTCTGCACAATGTCGGCATGAAACCAGAAGAGGTCGACTTTGTCATCGAATGTTCAGAAGAAGGCGCCGGAGACGAAGGACAGCGTGCGGGCGGCAACTTCGCTAAGGCAATCGCTGAAATCGCAGGCTGCGTCAACGCAAGCGGCTGTGATGTTCGCGGCTTTTGCGCCGGCCCTGTCAATGCGCTGATCGCTGGAGCATCGCAGGTCGCTGCCAGAGCCCGTCAGAATGTCGCTGTCGTAGCAGGCGGCTGCATCCCTAAGCTCTACATGAACAGCCGCGACCACGTTAAAAAGGGCATGCCGGCGCTTGAAGACTGCCTCGGCGGCTTTGCTGTCCTTCTTACGCCTCCGGATGGAGTCAGTGCCGAGATCCGCCTTGACGTGCTCGGCAAGCACTCTGTTGGTGCAGGCGCATCTCCTCAGGCTGTTACTCAGGCATTGACCTGGGAGCCGCTCCAGAAAGCTGGCCTGACTTTCAGCGATGTGGATAAATTCGGTCCCGAACTTCATATTCCTGAGATCACCGAACCTGCAGGCGCGGGAAATGTTCCTCTGGCCAACATCAAAATGATCGCCGCTCTCGCCGTCATGAAAAAGAGCATCGAGAAAAAAGATATGATGACGTTCGTCAAGGAAAAGGGTCTGCCCGGTTTTGCGCACACTCAGGGGCACATCCCCGCCGGCGCCCCCTTCGTCGGACATGCTGCGGAGTGGATCAAGGAAGGCCGCATCAGCAGAGCCATGATCATCGGTAAAGGCAGTCTTTTCCTCGCACGCCTGACCAACCTCGCTGACGGCGCATCGTTCCTGATGGAAAAGCCAGCACCGGTCGCCCCTGCCGTCACAAAGAGCGACATCAAAGGCATGCTTCTTGAAGCTCTTTCTGAACTTGCCGCCGATCTCAAAAAATAAGGAGGTTTTCACATGTCTGACGTTCGCAAGCTCATCGGCGAGGCTCTGAGCGAGATCATCGATTCAGCTGCTCACGGCGGGCCTCGTGTGCGCGTCGGCCTTCAGGCCAATGGCAGCGAGCACGGACCTGAGGAAATCGTCCGCGCTGCTCGCCTTGCGCAAAGTCAAAACCCCAATATTCAAGTCGTCCTGATTGGACCACGCAAAGTCGAAAACTGTGCCGATCTTGAATGGATCGAGACCGGCGAATGCGAAAATGAACTCGAAGCCGCTATGGATGAAGCTATGAACAGCGGCAAAGTCGCCGGCGTCGTTGCGATGCATCACCCGTTCCCGATGGGAGTAACAACGATCGGCAGAGTTTTTACGCCGGCTTTTGGTCGCGATATGATCGTCGCTTCGACCACTGGAACAAGCGCTATCAACCGGGTCGAAGCCATGATCCGCAATACTGTGTATGGTCTCGCCGTTGCCAAGGCCCTGGGGAAAGCCAATCCCACTGTAGGCATCCTTAACGTTGAAGGCGCCCAGATGGTTTACAAAGCTCTGTGCAAGCTGAAGGACAACGGCTATCCCATTACCTTCGGGCAAAGCCGGCGAGCAGACGGCGGTTCCGTCCTTCGCGGCAATGATATCCTCCAGGGCGTGGTCGACGTATGCGTCTGCGACACGCTGACCGGCAACGTTCTGATGAAGATGTTCTCGTCGTTTAACACGGGCGGCTCGTACGAAGCCCTCGGATGGGGCTATGGTCCTTCCGTAGGCGAAGGCTGGGGCCACGTTGTCAATATCATCTCACGCGCATCCGGAGCACCTGTGATCGCCAACGCTGTCGCATATTGCGGCGCTGTTGCCGCGGGCAAGCTGCCGGAGATTGTAGCAGCAGAGATTGACTGTGCGAAGGCATGCGGTCTGGAAAAGATCATCGCTGACAGTCTGCCTGCCCCGGCTTCAGCCTCTGCAGAAGATGTCAAGGCTCCCCCGGCTGAACCGACCAACGAAGAGATTCATGGCGTCGATGTCCTCGCTATAGAAGACGCTGTCCGCGAATTGTGGAAGCACGGCATTTATGCCGAGAGTTCAATGGGCTGCACAGGTCCTGTCGTCAAACTGAACAAGGCAAAAGAAGAAGAAGCCAGAAAAATTCTCGGAGCCGTAGGTTATCTATAAGCATTATTTCTCTAAATTAGATATAAAATCGGGGAGCAGATACGGAAATCCGCATCTGCTCCCCTTTTTGTCCCCTTAGCTCAGTCTGTTTCGCTTTGCTCTCCGATCCTGCTGAGGGCCGTTTTATAACCGTCAGCACCGTAGTCCAGGAATTTTCTGACCCTGCTGATCGTTGCCGTGCTTGCCCGAGTGATTTGTGCAATTTGCGGATAGGTACGATTCTCACACAGGAGTCGCGCCACCTCAAGACGCTGGGCCCAAGCGCGGATTTCGCCTATCGTAGCAACGTCCTCAAGAAAATTATATACTTCTTCTGTCGTTTTCAGTGACAGTAAGGCCTTTACCAGCTGATCTGTCAGTTCGTCTTTCCATTTTTGCACGAACAATGCCTCCTCTTGTCAATGCTGCTCAGATTTTCTCTTACACTTTAGCACGTGAAAGCACAAATTACAATCACGTAAGGTGAATTCAATAATTCCCGCATAATTTAACTGCCCTCGAATATTGACAGTCACTGATTATTCTGGTAACGTTCATTCGTCGTTTTCCGACGCGTCACTATTCAGCATTCCATCATGAAAAGAGGTCTCTGCTTTGGATTCACAGGAAACAAAAAAAGTCGGCGTTTTTTCGATCTTTGCGATGATCTTCCGTATCAGTGCTTTCACTCTCGGAGGCGGCCCCGTTCTTATCGGACTTATCAAAGAAGCTGCGGAGCAGACTGGTGTCGTTTCAGAGGAGCGTACTTCCGATATGCTGGCACTTTCTCTGGCGGCCCCGGGAGCACTTGGAATCAGCATGGCTTACCAGGCGGGGCTTGCGCTTGGAGGCCCTGCCGGCGCCGTGGCCGGCGTGTTGGGAATGGCGCTTCCGCCTTTTATCGCGATACTTGTGCTTTCGAGCTGGCTTCTTGCCAACATGGGATCTCCCTACATTACAGCCTTTTTTAACGGTGCCACCGCAGGCCTGGTCGTTGTCCTCGCTCTTGTCGTATGGAACCTTGCCAAGAAGAATGCACTCAAAACGGTTAAAGATACCGTGCTCTGCCTCGCCGTTGCTATCAGCGTCCTCGTCTTTAAGCTTTCACCTGTCTGGGGACTGATCGGCGGGACTGTGATCGGCGTGTGCGTTAATCTTGTTCTTGATAAAAAGGAGAGCAAAGCCTAATGGATTACGTGATTCTTTTCCTGCTTTTTGCGAAGGTCAGTCTGCTCACGTTTGGAGGCGGACTTGCATCGCTGCCGTTCCTCTATCAGGTATTTGTCACAGATCACAGTTGGATGACGGATGCTGTCTTCAGCGAAACGATCGCTCTGGCTCAGATGACCCCTGGCCCCATCATTCTCAATTCGGCAACGCTTCTGGGGTATCGCCATCTTGGAATGGCGGGCTCGCTCGTTGCGACATTTGCCGTCGTGATTGCCCCTCTGCTTGTTGTGATGGTTCTGGACTGGATCTTCAAGTACGCTTCAGGCCGTGCCCGTCTGTGGGTCGACAGGATCCGCATCGCAATGCGTCCTGTTGTCGCGGGACTGCTTCTTGTTGCACTGTGGACAGTTGCTATGCCTGTTGTCCATAAGCGAATTTTGTGGGCTTTTTCTGCTCTGAGCGCCGTACTGATTTTTACGATCCCATTTCTGAAGAAGTACCAGCAGGTGCTGCTGATAGGTATGGCCGTTTTTACAACGGTGCTGTATGCATTCGGCGTAACTGCTCTTGGTGTTTAATAGTTTTCACATACAAAAAACGGGAAAGCCCTCAGCGAGAGCTTTCCCGTTTTTGTTAATCAGTAATGAAACCTGCTATTTGCAGGGTGAATAGCCGCAGCTGAAGCAGTAAGCGCATCCGGCAACCATTTCCATAGGTGCTCCGCACTCAGGACAGACCAGTTCGCTCTGAGGCTCTCCAGCTCCGGGACGCTTATGCACCGGCGAAGACTGCTCTATCAGCTTTTGCAAAAGAAGCGCTACCGCGTCAGGAATTGAGCGGACCATTTCGTTATCGTCACAGTCGAACATCCAATATTCTTTTCCAGAGATGCCGCGCAAAGTGCCGATAAAATCTCCGAGGCTGCACCCCGAACGCAATCCGATAGAAATGACCCTGGAAATGGCCTCCGTCATAGCCTTCAGCTCCGAACCGCTCTTTCCGAGAGACGCAAAAACCTCAAAAGGTTCATTGCCGTCGTAGTTCAGCGTGACCCATAAGCTGCCCCACGGCGTGCGGTCTTTGATCGTCTTGCCAAAAACGATCGGGGTCGAGCGCTGTTTTACACGACTTGAATACGGAGCGTGTTCGCTTGCAGGCTGCGACGCGGCACCTGCTGCAGAAGTCAGTGGCTTTGTTTCTTCTTCTGCTTCGGCTTTGCTGAGAGGGGCCGATTCCTTCTCGGATTCCTTTTTCGTCTCGATGGGCTGATTGTCACGCGAACCGTCACGATAGATCGTGATCCCCTTGCATCCGAGGTCATAACAGGTCTCATAGATTTTACGGACATCTGCCACGGTTGCTGTCGAAGGAAGATTCACTGTTTTGCTGATACCGCTGTCTACGTATCGAGCAAAAATCCCCGTCACGTCCACATGCTGATCTGGCGTAATGTCATAAGCAGTTACGAAACGCGGATCGGTAATTTTTCCATCCCCGTGAAGTTCATCGATCTCCTTCTGCGTGATCAGAGGATGGAAGTACTCGCGAACTTCCCAGCCGTCGCCGTCCGATTTCATGACTTTGCGGCTCCAGCGCCAGGCAAAATTAGGCTCGATGCCTGCGGAACTGTCGAAAATCATAGAAATTGACCCCGTAGGAGCTATAGACAGTCTGCGGCTGTTACGCAACCGGCCGTTCAAAAGCGCTCTTAAAAGACGTTTCAGTTGAGGCAGGGCACCGCCTCCCAATACTTTTGGAAGCGCTTCCAGAGTGTTGAGCAGGGTATATGGTACCTGTCCGCGCTCACGCATCTGAGAAATAAAATTCGAATAACTGTCCAGATCCATCTCATCGATCCAATGATCCGCAAACAGTGCACCGCCATGGACCTGATGCTCTTCCTCAAAGAGCTTGGCGACAGCAAAGCTCTCTGAGAACGGATCCTTCTCCATCTCCTCTACAGAATCAGCCGTCGCCATCAGCGCCGCGGCAGCCATATGCGAACCAAGGTTCTCGCAAAATGAGCGGAAAGACGGAGAACCGTAAACATCACCAGTAAGGATCGCAGTGTCCGCAAGTCCCATCAACCCCAGACCGACCGGTCTGATCCTTTTGGTGCGATCACCGATTTTCTGGAGCGGATAACTCGTCGCGTCGATAACGAGGTCGAGATAATAGATAGACCTGTAGACCTGATCGACAAACGAGTCCATGTCAAAGCATGGGCGGCCCGTTTCATCAAGCGTGACAAACTTTGCGAGATTGATCGAGCCCAAATTGCAGCTTGTATACGTCGGTAGAGGCTGCTCACCGCAGGGATTAGTCGACTCGATATCAAAATCGCCGGAGAGTTTGAGGAGATTGTCGGCATTTGCCCGGTCAATGAAAAACACACCGGGGTCACCGCGTTTCCATGCATTTTGGCACAGCTTGTTCCAGAGTTCCTCGCCCTGCACAGTTCGAAGCGTTTCACCATTGACACGCGAACGCAAGGCAAAAGGCATTTTGTTGCGGGCAGCTGCTACAAGTTCGTCGGAAACGCAAACAGAAATGTTGAAATAAGATAATTTTCCCTCTTCGGTCTTGGCATCCATGAACTGTTCAATATCAGGATGATTGTCCGGAAGCATGCCCATCAGAGCAGCTCGGCGGCGGCCGCCCTGAACGACGACGCATCCCATAGTGTTCCATGTCTCCATGAAAGAGACAGGACCAGAGGCTTTTCCCCCTGTACCGCCTTTGATGTCTGCCCCCCGTTCGCGCAGACGGCCGAAATTACCGCCCACGCCCCCACCGTATTTGCTGATAATCGCTGCATCACGGACAGAGTCAAAAATCCCCTCGATGCTGTCCGGTATATCAATGACAAAACACGCAAAAAGCTGCTGATTATCGGTTTTGCTGTCATAAAGCCTGCGATAATCATCAAGTTCCATCTCGTCAGGACTTTTATAGATCAGTTCCGCAAGCTCAGGGATCCTGGTCATTCCGGCTCCTGAGGCAAAAAGGCAGGGAGAATTAAATATAAATCGCCCTTCGACGAGATCAGCAAACAGATTTTTTTCAAGACGGCGAATCCATTCGATGTCTTCAGATTTCCTGTAAAGACTCTCGGCAGAACAGACAATACGTGAGACTCGGCGAGCAAATTCCTCAAAGTTTCTCTCTTGACGAAGACCGCCAACTGAAGCATCGTAACGTTGAGCAAAATACCTCTGTTCGAGCAGCCAGCGGGCATTTTCCGACTGACGGGGAAGCAGCGGATTTTCCAGCAGCCCCAAATCGAGCGTATTTTTAAAGCGGTCCTTCATAGACTTATACATACGAGACACCTCTTCTGATCATGCGGAGTGATTAACGCCTTCAGCTTCAGAAGCAGAAAACGGCAACTGGTACATTCTACCCTAAACAGAACGGATGGTAAAGAGTAAAATCATAGAAATAGTGCATACGATCTGTTGCAGACGCTATATATATAAATAAAAACGAGCTTGGTCCGTTTTCCCATGGACCAAGCTCGTTTAATGTCGTTACCCTTAAATGCTTATCAGCGTTTGAACGATGAGAAAAATGCCGCAAATTTCTGTTTTATTCCCTGCAGCCCAGAATGAGCCGCTGCAATTTCAGAAATGTTCTCAGCTTCGACAGTCTCAAGAGCGTGATCCACTTGAGCTGTTTCAGCGGCTACAGGAACAAACAGCGTAAGGTCATATCCATAGATCCGTCCCAGATCCCCTGCGAGCAGGAACAGCAGCCACGTTCCAGAATACAAGAGAACAAGTGTTGAATCAAGGCAGTAAGCCATGAAAGAAAAAATAGCCAACAGAACTCTCAGCGCTACAGGATTGACTCGCTTCCCCTTAAGCTTGGCAAGCCCGAGGACCGCCAGGACACTCAGAGCCAGGTACTCAAACAAGCGTTTGATCATTCAGTTCACCTCAGAAAAAGATGAGATACAGCGGAGTCATCACAGCTCCAGCAAATAATTATACCAGTATTTAAAAAAAACTCCACTACAATCTCTTTCACAACAGCAAATATCCCGCTTCTTTTTGCTCGCAATCTTAGCATTTCAGGGAAGGGGGCATTTCGGGGCATTTGCTGAAATCATGAAAGGGGTTGTTCTTTATGAGTACCAGATTGCAAAACAGCAACACAGACACGGGAACAGCGATACTAAAAACTCTTGCGCTCATTCAAGATGTGAACGAAGCAAGAAACAAGCCGCGAACTTTGCCCCATGATGTTTGGGAACGCTCTACACCTGAACAGCGGCGCTACTTCTCACAGCTCGCAACGGAACAGGCAGAAAAAGCGAGAAAAACGCAGAAAAAAGAAAGTTGTGATTAATTATTATGACACGTTCAATAAAAGCCCGTCTTCCGCCTTTTTGCGATTTTCATTCTGGCGCAATCCGCTTTAGAATGATTGTACCAAAGGATTTGAAAGAGTGTTTTACCGTTTCCGCTTTTAAAATCTCACTCATGACGGCGAACATACCAACAGCAAGAATCTTGTCTGCACGTCTAAGCTGTTCCCTCTTTGAAGCCTTTGAAACTATCAGACAAAGAAAGGCGGCTTTGGGAATGAAGCTCACAGCAGAACAGCAAACAGAACTTGTAAAGCGGTATTTGCGGGAAGTCTTACAGCGAGACTTACAGAGAAGACAGCAGAACGATTCAAAGCCTGTTTTGCCTTATGGTAGCGACTATACAGAGAAAGAACTCACAGACATTGAAGAATTGCTTTCGTTCAGTCTTAACGCACAGAAAAACAAAGAATACAGCGGCTTGCAAGATGTGTTAAGGCCTGTCGTTGTAGACGGAGCAAGACAGCTTTTCAACGTCGAATTAAAAGAAGCTGAACACAGTAAAGCTCAGATAAAAGCGAATGAATCAGCAACAGACAGGGCAATAAAAGAAATTCTCGCCTATCACGAAATCACAGCAGAGAACGACGAAAAAGAAATCAACGCTTTAACTTTTCAGCTTGCGCAAGGTCTGCAACGTGATGTTATCCCCGTCATGTTGAAACGGGCAAAAGGTGATTTTACAGCAGAACAAGAACAGGCTTCGGCCGCCTCTCAGTCTGATGTTATCGACGTAGATTCAGGCCCGTATTTGTATGAGGCAATAGATGATTTCATGAAGCATAAACAGAATCAAGGTATGTCAAAAAGCACGCTTGCCAACTACAACAACGCTTTCAAGATTCTTAAAGAAATAACAGACGATATGCCTATCATCATGCTTAATAAAAAAGCCGTGCGCGAGATTGCAGACAAATTCAGAGATAGCACTAAAAGCCTGAAATCATTAACACTAAAAAATTATCAACAGCATATACGGTCTTTTATCCGCACATCACGTATTAACGGTTATGATTTTATTGAGGGCATCGAAAGCACCTTTTCCATTCTACTGAGAAACGCCACCGCTTATAAAGACGAAAAAAAGAGAACTGCTTTTTCGCCTGAACAACTAAGGACTATTTTCAGTCCTGAACACTACAAATTTAATGCTGACCCGTTTTTTGCTTCCCGCTACTGGCTACCGTTGATTGCAGTATTTGAGGGAATGAGATTAGGCGAAATCTGTCAGCTCACAACAGACGATATTAAGCAAGACAAAAACGGCATAACTTACATCGATGTAAACGATAAAGGCGACAAGCATGTTAAAACTACTCCGTCGCGCCGTCGTATTCCCATCTTGAAACCTTTGATTGACTTGGGCTTTATTGATTATGTAGAACAATGCAAAAGCAAAGAAAAATCTCAGCTTATCGAGTATAAGCCTACAAATGTTGGCTCTTATAACCCTGCATATTTTAGACGCATTCAAAACAAGTTAAACATGCGCAAAGATATAGACGGCAACAGTCTAACATTTCATTCTTTGCGTCATTCATTCGCTACTATCGCCAGACGAAACGGAATAGCCAAAGAACTTATCCAAGACTTTATGGGACATGAAACAGGCGAAACAACACTTGATAAAAGCTACATAGCAAACGCCGCTGTTCAGGAACTCTATGACGCTTTCAAAGACCTTCACTTCCCTATCGACATAGAAGCAATCAAAAGGGACTGGAAAGCGCCAGAAGATTATTTTAGCCGCAAAGGCAAGACAGGAAAGAAGGACGATAACAAGAGTGAATAGATAATTGATATATGTTTTTCGGTTTTCGTTTTCCGCTCTCCTTCACAAAAGGCTTGCCCCGTCTGTGTCTTCGCGCTTCGCGCCATTGCACAGTCAGGGTTAAAACAAGTTCTATCGTGTTACACCTTCACATGTGAAGTTATCCTATCATTTAGCGTTTACCGTTCCATTTCTCAACATGAGGACGCTCATAAATGAGAAATGGCTAAAAATGGCTCATAATCGCGTCAGGTTAAAATCTACTGTCTTTTTGATACGGGAATACCTGTTTTTAATCTTTGACCTATCCTGACGCGATTTTAAGCCCTATTTTCTAGAAATCATCTAAAGAGAAAGGACAAAACACCATGAATGAAATCTCTAAGAACATAGGCGAAACTTCTATCAGTTTCAATCCCAACGGAACGGGCCTACACCCTATCGATAACAAGACTGCTTCTAACTATGAGCTTTTACACTTCTACCGCTCAGAATATGCCGCCTTGCCTGACGATGAAAAAGAACTTATAGACGCCTATTGCGAAGCGTTTGAGGTAAAAACGTTAGAAGATTATCGTTTTGCTTATGACGCTTTATCGCCTGACTGTAACGGCGCTTTCTTCTACCTTGACCGCGATAATTTTAAGCCGCTGAACGTCTGGAATACATCACATGGGCTTCTTGTTAAATGTTCCGCTGAACCTGAACAGGAAGACAAAGAGAAGACCGCTTAAAACAGCATACTGTCATAAAGAGTTCCGCCCCGTGACGCTTAACCGTTGCGGGGCATTTGCGTCTAAATTGAGGAAAAACGAAATGACTATATTTATGCGATTTTAAGACGACTAAAGAGATTGTGAAAGCATATCGACAAAAATGTAAAATATTCGCCAAACAACGGGATTGACAAAACTTGATTTTTATGCTATAATAATCCTGTTCAAGCGAAGCGCAGAACAGGATTACCTACGTAACACAACGACTAAGAAAGAGGGCTACTGCAAAATCGAATAGCTCTCTTTTTTTGTTGTATTAAGAGATTATAAAAAAGAAATAAAGCATATACTATTATGTGCATACTGAAAGAAAATTCTGTATTTTGTATACAATTCTCAATCTTGAGTTCATACCCCTCTTGTTACTCTTGGTTGTGTAAAATTTAGACATAAATTTCTGAGCGGATATATAGCGCTTGAGTCAATCCGTTTTACCCCCTAGGGGTAGACCGCTATATTATCGGCATCGATATTTATATCCATTTGCCTCTTGTCTTTATCTTTTCCTTTCAAGTAAATACAATAGTTTCTTTCTTGTTCTTTTTCTTTCCTTTATTCATGCCCCTTGCTTAACTTGTTACTTGACTGAATCCAACGTCAAGTTTGCATAAGTTCAGCAAGGGGCATTTGTGGGGGCATTTCGGGGGCATTCTGAAAAGTTGACAAGTCGTAAAACGTTAGTAATACTCTGTTCTCTGATAAAACGTCTTGCTATTTAAAAAAAACACAAACGCCGTTTGTGGACAATAAACAACAGCTCTTGTCGGGGAACAAGAGCTGTCGCTGAAATCTTACGTATTATACGCGCAATGCCTCTGCGCGGTCTGTTCTCTCCCATGCAGGGAGGGGGGCAAGATCAATTCGTCCCATATGACCATAGGCAGCCAGTCGCCGATACTGCGGACGACGCAGATCAAGATCACGGATGATCGCCGCAGGGCGAAAATCAAAATGCTCACGCACCAGCTCAGTGATGCGTTCATCGGCAACCTTACCCGTCCCGAATGTTTCGACGTGGATCGAAACAGGACGCGCAACACCGATCGCGTATGCAACCTGAATCTGACACCTTTGGGCAAGCCCGGCAGCAACGACGTTCTTCGCTGCATAGCGAGCCATATAGGCACCTGAACGGTCAACTTTTGTCGGATCTTTTCCTGAAAACGCGCCGCCGCCGTGAGGCACCATTCCGCCATAGGTATCGACGATGATCTTGCGGCCGGTCAGGCCAGTATCCGCCATAGGACCGCCTTTTACGAATCTGCCGGTGGGATTGACGAGGATACGCGGAGATTTCATCAGACTTTCTGGCATAACAGGCTGAATCACATTCCTGATAACCAGTTCGCGCAAATCATCCAGAGAAACGAGCGGGCTGTGCTGCGTCGATACGACAATCGTGTCGGCCGCAACCGCCTTCCCTTTGACATATTCAAGCGTGACTTGCGTCTTTCCGTCAGGGCGAAGACAGTTCATCGTCCCGTCTTTGCGCACAGCCGTAAGACGTCTTGCAAGGCGCTGCGCCAGGGCAAAAGGCATCGGCAGATATTCAGGTGTTTCGTCAGTCGCATAACCGATCATCATTCCCTGATCGCCAGCGCCAATGCGATCGATCTGCGAGTCGTCCATTTCCGCCTCACGCACTTCGAGAGCTTTGTCGACTCCCATCGCAATGTCTCCAGACTGCTCATCGATCTGCGTAAATACTGAGCAAGTCTCTCCGTCAAAGCCGTACTTGGCTCTGTCATACCCCACATCCAGCACAGCCTTGCGGGCCACGCCAGGAATGTCCACGTATGCTTTTGTCGTTATTTCTCCGGCAACAATGATCGATCCAGTCGAAACGAGGGTTTCGCAGGCAACACGCGCCATCGGGTCCTGCTCAAGGATCGCATCAAGAACGCCGTCCGAAATCTGATCAGCCAGCTTATCAGGATGCCCTTCCGTAACGGACTCAGATGAAATAAGAATCTTTTCAGCCATGTTCAAATTACCCTCCACAGTGATTTTTGGCAAAAACGAAACGTCTCAAGATAAAGCAAAAGGACCACTCCATGAGGAGAGGCCCTTCAAACTCTGAGCTGCTCCTCTCATCATCCGACTCACGCGCCGCGTGATCTCTGGTGTTGGCACCACACGCCCCAATGGGCAGGTTGCCGGGCATCGCAGGGCCAGTCCCTCCGCCGCTCTCGATAAGAGTTTCGTAATTCTGCTTCATTATACACAGCTTCGATAACTTGTCAATCAATTCGGCAAACAAGAACGTCCCTGCTCCTCCACAGCAGGGACGTTAAAATTTTCGCTCATAGCGGCCGGGCAGGACCGCACAGGCGTCCTATAAAATTATTATTCGGTCATTGTTAATGGTAATTTAATTATTCGATAGACAAACAGATCCAGTTAACAGAGAGCTAGAATGGAGCTACTTGAGGTAATCCTGGACGATCGAGACAAACACCGCCGAACCATTCCACAGGACGTCTTCGTCAACGTCAAATTTGGGATTATGATGCGGGATATCCGTATGCTTGTCAGGATTGGCCGATGACAGGAACATGAAGGCACCGGGGCGCTCCATCAGATAATAGGCAAAATCTTCGCCCGCCATGTTCGGAGCAGGACGCGACGTAATGACATTGTCTGCTCCGACCACCTTAACAGCTGCATCCGCTGCGAGCTTGGCCATTTCCGGATCGTTGACGACCGGAGCGGCGCCCCAGAGCATTTCATACTTGCACTCTGCGCGATACGCTTTTGCTACGCTCTCGGCGATCTCACCAATTCGCTTGCCAAGATACTGGCGCACGTCTTCTTCAAGCGCACGAGTCGTGCCCTCGATCACGACCTCATTGGGGATAACGTTGTACGCGAAGCCCGCATGGATCTGCCCGATCGTAATGACCGCCGCCTTTGTAGAAGCGACCTCGCGAGCGATCACTTCCTCAAGCGCAAGAACAATATTGGAAGCAACAACGATCGGATCGACTCCCTTTTCGGGCGTTGAGCCATGACAGCCGGTACCGGTGACTGTAAGGATAAAATGGTCGTACGAGGCCATGCAGCAGCCGGGTGTGACGATCACTTTGCCGGCAGGGATCTTCGGATCGATAATTGATCCAATATGCATGCCGAACACCGCATCAACGTGGGGATTCTCAAGCACACCTTCTTTCAGCATGTTCTTCGATCCCGTGCAAGTCTCTTCACCAGTCTGGAAAATCAGCTTGACTTTGCCTTTCAGATTAGCCTTGTTCTCGTTAAGAACTTTCGCTGCTCCAAGCAGCATCGTGATGTGGGTATCATGACCGCAGGCGTGCATCTTTCCTTCATGCTTAGAAGCAAACGGCAGCCCCGTTGCTTCAGTAATGGGCAGAGCGTCCATATCGGCGCGAAGAGCGATCGTCTTGCCAGGATTTCCGCCATCGATCAGAGCAATGATTCCGGAATCAATCGTGTTCTTTTTATACGGAATGCCCATCTTGTCCAGCTCTGCGCAGACACGAGCCTGAGTTTCCGGAAGGTTGTCGCCAAGTTCTGGAATCTGATGGAACTCACGACGAAGGCCAACGAGTTCATTCTGTAACTCTTTGCATTTTTCCCACATGTGAAACAGCTCCTTTGTCCAAAAAACGAAAGGAGAGAAATGACCTTTCGGCCTTTCTCCCCTTTTTACTCAAAGACAGGCCGCGAAAAACAGTTACTGATGTGATTTTCGCCAGACGGCTAAGCCTTTTCCATCTTGTAGAACAGACGCGCGATCAGGATCGTGCCGAAAACAGCTGCAATGATCGTGACATATGCAGGCGGCTTGACGAAAGTCAGCAGTGCCCAAGGGATACCAATACCGAAAATAGCGACCTTGGGATACTTGATCGCAAAGTTGCCGAACGTGCCGCCGAAAATGGCGCCAGCCGCGTACTTGACGAAAGCGTCCGAAACAACCTTAGGCAGCATGGCAACAACAGAAGCACCCACACACGCAGCAAGCGCCACGGCAACGAGGTTGGTAATGATCGAGCCGCAGATTCCCAGGGTAGAGACGACTTCCGCCTGAAGCGTTCCGGGTTCGGTACGAGTAGCATCAAGTGCCTGAGCAGCGCAGGGGATGCGCATATTGCCGATGTTGCCAGAGAGGAAGACCAGGTAGGTTCCGGAAAGACCGACAACTGAATAATACGAGATAGGCTCAACGAAATAGAACGCGCCAAACGATGCAGCTACCAGCCCCCACGCCTTGAGCACGACGTCAAGCTCAGGCCAGCAGCTGTAGGTGTAGCACAGCCACAGCACGGGCAGGAAGCTGGTCGCAGCGGCGAGAAGATTGGTCGGCATGCCGATAAGGTTACAGGACTTTTTCCATTTTGCATTGAGAGCATCCATATCCATGAGATAACCTCCTTATTGACTCGTTTGTATTCGCCGTGCCTACATGTGAGCCACGTCGTGAATGACCGCGCACGCCATGCCGAAAAGCATCGCAATGCCCAGAGCATATTCAGAGAGCTTGGGGAACTTGGGAACGATGATCTTTACAAGAATGACCATCGCGACCGCGCCCGTAAGAGCAGCCGTCATATTGCCGGTGCCGCGGCGGATCTCATTGCTGCACAGGTAGCCGAAAACGCCGAGCGAAGCAGCGCCGCTAAGGGTAGCAATCCACTTTTTGTCTCCGCCGCCGACTTTCTCACGCAGTTTCTCAAGATAGGGCGAGAAGAGTCCGCTGACAAGAAGCCATCCGCAGCCGTTCAGCGCCATCGCAAACCACGTAACAGCCATCACCTTGACCGTGAAGTTCTCCGCGCCAAGGCGGCTTCCTGCGGCTTCGGCAGAGAGCGTCGCGGCTGTCAGCTCAGTCGGAGCAGCGCCGATGATCGAAAGTCTCAGCCAGGCCATAGGCGATCCGATGGTCGCCATCAGACCGACCATGATGATAAACACGCCTACGGCAGGTCCAATTGCTGAAATAAGACCAACGCGGAACGCCGTCTTCGTGATCTCAGGGTCGATCTTCGCCTCTGCAGCTGTTTTTCTCGCCAGACGAGAGAACAGAAGCGACTGCACCAGCGAAACGACGACAGTCACCGAGCAGAGCACCCACACCATTGGAAGATTCGCAATCCGCATTACTTCCTGCAACTTTTCCATCGTACGACCTCCTTCAATTTCAACGAACCGTTTATGAGCATTCCATCATTTCGGTACAGCCTGGAACTGCTCGACCATGGGCTACAGTATTATTATAGTAAAAAACAATGCTTTATCTATATCCAACAGAGACAAAATTTTTTCATTTTTTTTCATTTCACACATATTTACTTGATTATAAAATTCACATCTTGTATTTTTAGGCCTAAGCAGAAAATCATAAATGTACATTGAGCACAGGTTCATAAAAACAGCCGACTTTTATCACAATTTGATAAAGAGTCGGCTGTCAGCTTATTCACTCATCAAAGAGCCGTCCTTGAGCTGGTGCAGCTTGAAGGCTATCGATACATTCAGCAAATCGCTGCTGTTCGTCGGATTGATGCCAAGAACATCACATATTTTTTTCCAGCGGTATTTCAAGGTGTTGTAATGAATATCAAGAACTGCGGAAGCTTCTTTCAGATTTAAGCAGCACTGCAAAACCGCCTTTAGTGTCTCCAGCAGATTTTGCTCCCCCTGACGACTGCATCCGAGCAAAGGACCAAGCCAGCGAGCGACAAACTGTTCGCTTTCCGGTGAGTTGCTGATTTTGCCCAGCAGCTTGAATACCCCCATATCTTCCCAGGGAGCGATCCTGTTGCCGCCGCAGGAAGCACGAAGCAGCTCAAGTCCCTGGCATGCCTCGCGATAGCTTTCAGAGCAGTCAAAAACGTTGTCACGCGGCTCCCCTATGCCTACAGTCACGGTAAAGCCCGTTTCCTCGCGGATCGCTTTCATCATCGATTCGAGCGCAGAAAGAAGCCTCGTGTAAAATGGCCCCTTTCCCCCTCTCTCTCCGGGGAAGATAAAAACGATCGAGTCACTCATTTCAGCGTAAGGATATTTGCCTCCGTCAAGATGCCCAAGCTTGGAACGAGCAATTGAATATATTCGGGATTTCGTGTTTTCGATTGCGGATGCCCCCTGCCCGCCAGAGATGGCACTCGTCAGTGTGCTCTTATAGTTGTCGATATCGACGACTACGACGCGCTGTGCGCCCTCCAAGTCCCAGTTGAACATTTTGGCTCGATTCCACGCTTCCTGTTCCATACGAATGTTGCGCGAAATCAGATCCTGTACAAATTCATTCCGGTAACGCGATTCAACTTGTCTCTTTGCTTCCTGACGCTGAAAATACAGCAGAAGTGCTCCTTTCGTCTGATTGATCGGGATCTCGGACCAGTGATCTCTCAACTTGTCAGGCGCGGTATCAAAAATAAGATGGCCCATCAATCGTCCGTTGAGCATCACTTCTTCATGAGGATATTTAACGAGGACTTCCTTCAAAGAATGATCGTCAAGCTCCGCCAGCAGGCGTGAAGAATCAGACGCCAGATATTTTTTCCCTGAAAAGGCTTCGACAAAGATAAGATTGAGATGGGTAAACTCCCACAAAGTCTGGATGATCTCCTCAACCTCTGCCGCTTTGACACTGAGATCAAAAAACGTGTGTCTGACTCTTTCGGAATACTTCAGAAGCCGTGCCTGATCATTGATGACAAGTGACTGAACGGGATGAATGATCCCAGCAAAAGGAACTGAGATGGGAATATCGATCACGGGAAACGATGACTGTTCTGCCAGTTCAAGGACTTTGTCAGGAATTTTTTTGAGATACCGCTCTGTCTTGATACCAATACAGGAAGCCCCGTGCCGGATCAGTTCATTTACAAGATCAAGAAGCTGCGTCTCGCTCTGAAAAGCATATCCCAGCGTCAGCACAAACTCTCCGCCGCGGATCCACTTCCACGAATCCGGGGCCTCGATAAATGTTGTTGTAGAAATCTCTCGGTCAAGGCCGCTCTGCCCAGCAAGAACCCGAAACCCCCTAAAAGAATCAAGCGCCAGAGTCTCTCTTACCGTCGTAGCCATAGAGGCATACCATTCCTTTCATGAAGACTTGCGAATCTTCCCTGAACATAGTAATATTCTACATTGTCAAAGAGTCTTATTCGTGAAGATCGGCGCTTTTGATTTCGTTTGCGCCACTTTGACAGCAAACAACCATAATTAATTATTTTACAATTTTACCACGAGGAAGCAAACTATCAAGGAGGCTTCGTAAAAATATGAATCTATCAAAGGTAAGATTATGTTCTGCAGCCTTTTCAATGGCAGTTCTCCTCTCTTTGCCTGCCTGGGCCGTAAGCCAGAAAGAATTTATGGACATATGCCTGAAAGGCGACGCTCTTAAAGTCGCTGCGGCTCTAAAAGATGAAAGTGTCTCCGTCAACAAAGCTGACGCAAAAGGTATGACGCCGCTGATGATGGCGGCGCAGGCAAAAGGTGCCGCTGCCGACCCCAATAAGATCGAGCTGCTTTCCGCCGCTGGCGCAAACGTTAATGCTGCCAACAAGGACAGCATGCGCGTTCTAATGATCGCAGCCCAGAGCACGACCAACCCCGAAGTGATTTCTGCCCTTGTACGAGCTGGGGCCGATCTGGAAGAACGAAGCGCGAAGGGTTTTACTCCACTCTGCTTTGCTGCAGCTGGGAATCCCAATCCTGAGATCGTGAATGTTCTCGTGGATTTGGGAGCTGATGTCAATGCGACTGAAAACACCGGTTCAACACCATTCCTGCTTGCGGTCCGCAATGGAAATGCCTACCCCGTCCTCCTTGCTTTGCTCGAGGATGGCGCCAATCCGGCAACTCCTAATTCAGCCAAAAAGACGGCATTAAGTTTTATTGAAACGAGCAAAAAATATTCGCCCGAGCAGATTGCCTCACTGAAAGAGCGCATACAGCTCGGCCAAGCACTTAAGCCCATGAGCGCAGAACGATTTGCTCGTCTTTGCAGCCGCGGTATTGAGCCTCGCGTCCGCGCCTTTCTCGAGGCCAGGACTGACCCCAATGAGCCGTTTGAAGGTCTGACGCCGCTCATGTATGCGGCTCGTGACAACTCCCATACGGGCGTCATCTCTACACTGCTGAAATGGGGCGCTAAAGAAAACGCCCGCGATGACCGCGGCCGTACTGCCATGATCCTTGCGGCACAGTCGAGCAGGACTCCCAGGATCCTTACCGAGCTGCTCACGCAGGGAGCTCGTGCTGATTACCGTGACATCGAGGGCAAAAATGCTCTTGACTATGCCAGGACCAACCCGACATATACAGCAGAAAATCTTCTTCTGCTTACGTCGATCCTGAACAGCGTCAACGAGGCCGAAGAACGTGGAGCACGGATCGAAGCGGAACGCCGCAACGCGATCTCGACACCCCAGGAAGACAGCCCGAAAATCACCGCTCTTTACCGCAAAATGACTGAGGATCAGGCTGAAATCCTAAGGCTCACGACTCTGACAGCCGAATTGCAGAAAAAAGCTGACCTTGCGGCCAATACCTTGAAAGAAACTCAAGCTCGGATCACGAATGACCGCACTCAGGTCGAGCAGCAGCAAGCACTGATCACCAAACTGAACGAAAGCCTTGCCGCGCTGAAATCTGAACAGCAGAAAGATCAAGCTGTCAACAGGGACAATATCGATAAGCTGACGGTGCTGTGGCGCTCTGAAATGCAGAAAAATCTGAAGCTAGTCGAAGAACATACGCTGAATGTTCAGAGCATGAAGAAACATATCGAGGATGTCGAATCGCAGCTCCGTACTGCTGAAGCAGCAGTTCAAAAGCTGACATCCGAGAAGGAACAAGCAGAAGCGCGGTATCGAAAAGAGAAAAACGAAGCAGAGATGGATTTTCAAGCCGTCGTTGCTCACCTGAATGAAGTGCATCACAATGAGCTCGAAGACGTGAACACCCAGCTTCGTGCGGCCGAAGAAAAAGAGCGCATCGCTCAGCAGTATCAAGCGGTAGCCGCAACACAGCATCGTCAGGAGATCATAGATCTCAAATCAGCACAGGCACGCGCACTCGAAGAAACAACTTTGAAATACGAACAGCAGATGGCCCAGTTAAAGACCCAGTATGAGAAGGAATTGGAAAACGCACGTCTTTTAGCCGAAGAACAGCGTGCCTCTGAAGTGAAGAAAAACACAGAACAGCTCATTCAGCAGCACAAAGACGAACTGTTGCACGAACAGAGTCAGCATGCGCTGGCACTAGTCAACCAGCAGAAGAAGTTTGACGAGATGCTTGAAACTCGCCTCACAGAACTTACGCGTCAAAAAGACGAAGAAATGAACGTGAGAGCTGCTGCGGCAGAGCAGGAGGCTTCCTCCCTGAAGAAGCAATTCAATGAAACGCTTGAAGCGACTCATGCAAGTCTGCAGAGAGAACGCGAAAACAATCTCAAGCTCGCAGCTGAACTAGCCCAGCTAAAAAAAGAGACGCAGAACGAAATCCAGACACTGAACGAACAGATAAAAACGAACGAAGAACAGCACCTGACTCAGCTCAGGCAAAAGCTTGCCGAACAGGAAAGCCAGCTTCGCGCCGCCTTCGAAGTAGAAAAAGCCCGAATCGAGACTCAGCATCGGCAGGAACTTCTTGACACTGCCTCTAAACTGGAAGCTCAGCACGCGGGAAAGATCAATAAACTCAAAGACGACCATCGTCAGCAGATAAACGACAAGGTCTCGCAGCTTCAGCAGGACTTTGAGGAAGCTCAGGCGCAGTCTCGCCGTGAAATTAAAAATGCGCTCGCCGCTGTATCTCAGCAGGATCAGGCACAGCGCGAGAAAAATGCGGCAACTGAGCGTGCAGGCATCGAACAGGGACGTCAGGAGGCCAGACAGCTTCTAGAATCTGCCTATGCACAGTCTTTGCGCCAGGCAGAGCTTCGCTACGAAAAGCTCCTGAAAGATCAGCAGCTGCGACAGAAAAACGAATATGACGCTGCGCTCGAAGTTCTTAACTCAAAACACCGTCAGGAGATGGAACAGGCGTCCGCTAAGGCACAGATTGAGCAGCGCGACGCTTTGGCCGCACAGCACGCCCATGACGAACAGACTGCTTTAGAAAACCGCGCCCGGATCGAAGAGCAATGGACTGCGCGCGAAAAGGAACTCGTCGCACGTCACCAGCAGGAAATGGAGCAGCTACGGCTTGCAAATTCTCAAAACAGCGAGGAACTTTGCGCTGCGCTGAAAAAAGAGTATGAAGCCCGCACTGCTGCTCTTCTCGCCCAAAAGGACGCACAGCACGCCGCCGAGCTGCAAAAGCTCGAAGCCATTCAGAAAAGCGCGATGCGTTCTCTTGAAGAACGCTATCAGACACAAAATGCACAGCCCAAAACAATTGCCCAAAACAGCAATCCCTAAATTATCACAGAAAAAGTCCCCAAACTCTGCTGAGCAGAGTTTGGGGACTTTATTGTTCACTGCTATTCTGCTAGACTATTTGAACCACTTGGCACGCAGAGCCTCAAGCTCTCCCTTTGCATTCATATCCTTAATAACAGCGTTGACGGCCTCAGCAAGCGCGGTGTCCTTTTTAGGCATGGCGATTGCCTTGTCAGCACCGGTGATCTGCTTATTGAACGCAACAACGACTTTGCCGGCAAAATCTTTTGCCGCGACGAATTTCTTCGCCACAGGGATGTCCATCAGCGTCGCAGCAGCGCGGCCAAGGACAACTTCACGCACACAGTCGTCAAACTTCTGGAACGTTTTGACCTCAACGTTGCCGAGGCTGCGGGCAAAGGTCTCCTGCACCGTGCCGATCTGCACGGCAACAGTCTTTCCTGCAAGAGCGTCGGTATCCTTAGGAGGATCTTTTGCGCTGGTCACAAAGGCGCTGAAAGAGATTTCATACGGCTCTGAGAAGTTCACTCGCTTGGCCCGCTCCTCCGTCGCGGACATACCTGCGGCAACCAGGTCGATCTTTCCCGTCATCAGCGAAGGGATCAGAGAGTCAAAAGGCATATCCACCCACTGGATCTTTTTGCCAAGTCTGGCGGCAACGATCTCCGTCAGCTCAATGTCGAACCCTTCAAGCTGTCCGGCACTGTTTCTCGACTCATAAGGCGGATAGGTCGACTCCGTTCCGGCAATCAGCGTATCCTTGTCCAACGCGGAAGCTGCCAATGCACAGCTTGCTCCCACGATCGAAACAAAAAGCAGAGACACAATTTTTTTCAACATCTCAATGACCTCCTGGACACAATATCAGTTTTGCAATTTCACTTTGCATTGTTATAATATATCTCACTGGTTCATTTGTCAACGCATACTTAAAACTGAGTTTATAGACAGAGCATCAAGTCCTATAACTATTTTACGACGAGGCCGAACATGTTTACAGAAAATGAATTCGTTCAATTAATAACCAATCTTGGAGGCCACGCCTACATCGTAGGCGGATGGGTTCGCGATCACCTCTTAGGCCGCACTGCCAATGACAAAGACTACGTTGTTTGCGGCGTGAGACAGGAGGCGTTCGAAAAACTGTTTCAGATTTCGCCCACGGGACATCAGTTTCCAGTGTATCTTCTCAGCATCGACGGGGAATTGCGCGAGGTTGCTTTGGCCCGCAAGGAACGTAAAACGGGGATAGGCTACCATGGGTTTACTGCCGACTTCTCCCCCGACACAACGATCACTGACGACCTTTATCGGCGCGATAGTCGAATGAACAGCATCGCGATGCACCTCCCGGACATGAAACTCGTGGACCCTTTCAACGGGCAGACGGATATTCGCAACCGCGTCATACGCGCCACATCATTCCATTTCCGTGATGATCCTGTACGGGCGCTCAGAGCGGCACGCCAAGCCGCGCAGCTGAATTTCACAGTGGCCGACGATACCCTCGCCCTGATGAGTCAGTGCCGGTCGGAACTCCGAGCCGAACCGAGCGAACGAATATTTCAGGAGATGCGAAAAGCACTGAATTCACAGCATCCCCAAAAGTTTTTCTCCACTCTGCTCCACGCCGGTCTTCTCGACACAGTTCTGCCCGAACTGGCCTCGCTGTGCGGAGTCAAGCAGCCAGTTCAGTATCATTTTGGCCTTGACGCATTTGAGCACACGATGAAAGTTCTTGAAACGACGTCAATAAATACTGAAAACGAAGTGACACGTTTTGCATCCCTTGTCCACGACCTTGGCAAGGGATTGACTCCTGTCGAAGAATGGCCTCATCATTACGACCATCCTCAGTTGGGCGTCAAAGCCCTCGACGCTCTCTGCAAACGGATCGTTATCCCAAGGCACTGGTACCGTTACGCACGCTTCATCATCGAGCGGCATATGGACATTCCCCGCACATGCAAATTGGGAAAGATCGTTGAGATCCTTCTAGAAATGCAGAGAAACAACTTTTCCATGTACGAGACTACTGTCATCATAACGGCAGATCATGGCACAACGCCTTCCTGGCTTGCCAACGGCAATGAACTGCTTTCTTTCCTGAACAAACAGAGAAAGCATATCATCTTTCCCACTAACTTGCCTCCAGAGCAGCGCAGCGCATGGGTTAAGATGAAACTTGCCCAGGCACTCGCTGACAGAGGACCTTTTGAACAGTTATAATTTCAAATGATATTTTTTAAGAGGGGCTCTCCAATCAGAACCGCAACAGTAGTTATTATTCTGAAAGCGCTGCATATAAACACGGAGCCGAAGCGACTGCATTAGTCACTTCGGCTCCGTGTTTTCATTTAATGGATTCAGTTATTTTCGACGACATGCGCGCAGCGGCTGCAAAGACCGTCATGATGGTGACTCTCTTCATATCGCCAGCAGCGCGGGCATTTCGTTCCCTTGGCAGGGAACACTTCGACCTTGATTTCTTCATCGCTCTTCACAGATTCAGGAGCAAATTCAAAGCCGGAGGTGATGCAGACCATCGCCCAGTCCTCAAGGCTCATCGCGTCCTTATAGAATTGAGGCGCAGCAACGACGACACGGGCTTCGAGCGCCTGACCGATCTTGCCAGCAGCACGTTCAGCTTCAAGAGCTTTGCTGACGACGCTGCGCAGGAACTTGACCTTCTCCCACTTCTCGATCAGAGCGTCGTCGCGTTCGGCCGCATTGGACTCCGGCCAGGTGCTGAGGAAGACGCTCTCGGGCAGTGAAGCGTCAAGCGTGCGAAGCTGCTGCCAGATCTCTTCAGACGTAAAGCTGAGCACTGGGGCCAGCATACGAGCCAGCGCGTTGACGGTCTTCCACATGACTGTCTGGCACGAGCGGCGGCTCAGGCCGTTTTCTGCATCGGCGTAGAGACGATCCTTGCTGGCATCAAGATAAATCGCACTGAAATCGTTGACGCACAGCTGATGGATGACCGTGATGGGCATGTGGAAATCGTACTCTTCCCAGCCGGCGGTGACGCGTTCGATCGCGCGGTTGAGCAGAGAGAGCGCCCAGCGGTCAAATTCAGGCATCTTCTCAAACGGAACGGAATCCTTAGCAGGATCAAAGCCGTTCAGGTTGCCGAGCATAAAGCGTGCCGTATTGCGAATGCGGCGGTACTCTTCTGAGAGATTCTTGATAATGCCGTCGGAGATGTGGATGTCGCTGCGATAATCTGCCGAAGCCACCCAGAGTCGAAGGATGTCGGCGCCGTCACGGTTAGTGATCTTCTCCGGCGCAACGCCGTTCTGGAGCGATTTCGACATCTTGCGGCCCTGTTCGTCGACGATAAAGCCATGAGTCAGGACAGCCTTATACGGGGCTTTATCTGTAACAGCAACGGAAGCCAGAAGCGAGGTCTGGAACCAGCCGCGATGCTGATCTGCGCCTTCAAGATACAAATCAGTCGGCCAGGTCAGATACGGGCGCGAAGGAACGTCCATGACTGAGAAATGGCTGACGCCCGAATCGAACCACACGTCGAGGATGTCCTCGCCTTTGCGGAGATGATGACCGCCGCAGTGCGGGCAGACGCACAGATCGCCCAGCAGTTCCTCCGGCGTATGCGCCCACCAGGCATCAGAGCCTTCGGCAGCGACCTTCTCGGCTACCTTGCGGATGCGGTCGCCCGTAAGAACTGTCTCATGACAATCTTCACACTCAAAAGCCGGGATGGGCACGCCCCAGACACGCTGACGGCTGATGCACCAGTCTGAACGTTCCGAGACCATGTTGTAGATGCGGTCATGCCCCCAGGCGGGGATCCATTTGACTTCATTGTCGATCACGTCAAGCGCTTTTTTCTTGAACGCTGCGACGTCGATAAACCACTGCGGCGTCGAACGGAAGATGACAGGCTTATGGCATCTCCAGCAGTGAGGATAGCTGTGCGTGATCTTCTTAAGACCAAGCAGACGCCCGGCCTCTTCGATCACTTCAAGCGCGCGGCGACCGCCCTTGTCGAGATCCATGCCGGCGACACAGGGCGTATCGGGCTTGTAGTGTCCAGTCGCGTCAACAGGGTTGTAGTTTTCGATATGATACTTCTGGCCCGTTTCAAAGTCCTCAACACCGTATGCGGGAGCCGTATGGACGCAGCCGGTACCGGCATCAAGCGTAACGTATGCAGCAAGCACAAGCGGCGTCTTGCAGGGGTACATCGGATGGTTTGCATTGAGGAGCTCAAGGTCTTTACCCTTGACAGTAAGCAGGCGCTTGGAGAAATCGAGTCCTGTGTCATGCGAAACGGACTCAGCCATCGCGTCGGCAATCAGGTAGACCTTATCCCCCACCTCAAAAAACGTATAGTCGTAATTGGCGTGGAGCGTTACAGCACGGCTGGCAGGAAGCGTCCAGGGCGTCGTCGTCCAGACCACGACATTGACGTCGCGTCCCTTCAGGACAGGGAACTTCTCCATAACTTCATCATCCATCTGATACGCAACAAACACAGAAGGCGAAGTGACATCGGCATACTCGATCTCCGCCGCAGCTTCAGCAGTCTGGCAGTCGATGCACCAGTAAACAGGCTTCGTGCCGCGATAGACGAATCCTTTTTCAACGATCGAAGCGAGCGTTTCAAGTTCGCGGGCTTCAAACTCAGGCTTCAGCGTCAGATAGGGCTCGTTCCAAAGAGAGAAGCAGCCAAGGCGAATCATTCCCTCGCGCTGAATGTTCACGAACTTGAGTGCGTAATCGTGGCACTTTGAGCGAAGTTCAAGCGCCGGAGTCGTATCCTTGTTGAGGTTTTCATCCTTGAGCACTTTCAGCTCGATCGGGAGACCGTGAGTATCCCAGCCGGGAACGTACGGCACGTAATAACCGCGCATGGACTTGTACTTGACGATAAAGTCCTTGAGCGATTTGTTCAGAGCGTGACCGATGTGGATCGCGCCGTTGGCATAGGGCGGACCGTCATGGAACATGAACGACTGTTTGTCCTTGTTGCTGTCGAGCATCTTCTGGTAGATCTTGTTGTCTTCCCAGAACTTGATCGTTTCCGGCTCCTTTTTCGCCAGTCCTGCCCGCATCGGGAACGCAGTAACCGGCAGATGAAGCGTTGACTTGTAATCAACTGACATTGTGAGTCACCTCTCAACCAAAATAGGTCCGCCGCTTGCAGCGGATTCATTACGACAAATCCATAAAATAACAGGGAGGATTGAGCATCGAGCCCGTCCTCCCTGTTTTCATGCACGACAAATTAGACCGTCGTCAGAGGAAGAGACCACGATGCATGATTCGCCGCTATAATAATGCCAGCAAGCACGTACAAAGAACACAAAGCATGCATTTGCTCCACCTCCCCAAATGACTCGCCTCTTGCGAGCGCTAACAGACGAAAATACAACGAAGATTCTAACAGCCTCGGGCTACTTCGTCAACATTTTTCGGTCCCATATCGCGAAAAAAATACTTTTTAAGTCAAAGGCTTCGTTAATCAGCAGCAGCTGGCACATTCCGCGTTACAGCAACACGGCACGGCACTCCGGCAGGATGATCTTCGACGATATCGCCAATGTGGACCGGTGCCTGCAAAACGATCGATCTCAGGCTGTTTCTCACGTCTTTGATCCGCGCCAGCGGGACTGCATCAAGCGTGCGCACGCTCGCAACAGGAAGTGTGCCGCCTTTGACAAGCACGTTTGTCGAAATCGTCCGCAGAGGATTCTCGACTTCCTGTCGCGCCCATGCATCCCCGCGAGGGCAGAGATTTCCTGTCACAGAAAGCACTTTTGTCTCTTCACCTTCGCTGACTCCTACCTGAAGCGCGCAGCCGTTCGGGCAGACAACGCATGTGTATTCACGAAGCTCGCTCATTCAACAGACACCTCCAGGTGATCGCAGTCTTTCAGATCAGAGGCCTTTACAGTGATATGCTCCATTACAGCCGGATGCAGTCTGATGCGTTTTTGTTTAACGATCGGACGTCCATTCGCCTTCACAACGAGCGAACGATTTCTGTCAGGAGCTCCAACTCTGAAAGCTATAGAAACGTCTTTGCCGCCGCTGACGCGGGAAGGCATCGTATAGCGCACTCCCGCACCGGGGCGCACTGCGATAGTTTCCTCACCGGCACATTGCCCCTGCGCCCACGCAGCCGCACGTTTTCCAGCCTCGGCCGCTTCCAGAGAGACCCAGTCGACAAGATCGTGAACGTGCAAGACATTGCCGCAGGAAAAGATTCCAGGGACACTGGTCATGAAATTGTCATCCACAGACGCTCCGTTCGTGATTGGATCGATCGCGATCCCCGCCATACGTGTCAGTTCATTTTCGGGGATCAGGCCAACCGACAGCAGCAGAGTATCACATTCAAAAATCTGCTCCGTGCCCGGAATTGGGCGGCGTTTTTCGTCCACCTTGGACACTTGGACTGCCTCCAGACGGTCCTGGCCAATGATGTTCGTCACCGTCGTGCTTAAGTACAGAGGGATGCCATAGTCATTAAGGCACTGCTGGATATTGCGCGGCAAACCGCTCGAATACGGCAGGAGTTCGAAAACAGCTTTGACCTCTGCCCCCTCAAGCGTCATGCGACGTGCCATGATCAGACCAATATCGCCTGAGCCGAGGATGCATACTTTTTTTCCGGGCATCAGATTTCCCAGATTAACAAAATTCTGCGCTGCTCCAGCTGTGTAAATACCTGAAGGCCGCGTCCCAGGAATCGAAAGAGCCCCGCGCGGACGTTCACGGCATCCCATCGCCAGAACAACAGCTCCAGCTTTCAGACGGATCATCTCACCCCGGCGGCTGACGAGAAGTTCACGGTCAGGTGATAATTCCATGACCATAGATTCCGTCATTGCTTCGATGCCCAGCTCGTGGAACCGGTCAATATCGCGCTGTGCGTATTCCGGGCCAGTCATAGCTTCGCCAAATCGATGCAGTCCGAAACCGTCGTGGATGCATTGATTGAGGATGCCGCCAAGCAGCCGGTCACGCTCAATCAGAACGACATCATGACAGCCAGCTTCATATGCGGCGACAGAGGCTGCAAGCCCGGCAGGACCGCCTCCGATGACGGCAACGCTGCATTTTTTCTCCTTGAGCATCAGCGCTCACCTCCATCCAGGACCGTACCGGCAAACATGCCCGATTTCGCACTGTGATCGACAAAATCTTCCCACTTCCAACCAAATTCTTCATAAAGAAGCCTGGCGATACGCGGGATACAGAATCCGCCCTGGCAGCGTCCCATTGAAACACGGGAACGATATTTAAGACTGACAAAAGTCTTCGCACCAAGCGGGTTGTTCAAGGCGTCGAGCACTTCTCGTTTGCTGACCGATTCGCAGCGGCAGATCATTTCACCATAATCAGGATCGGCGGCAATCATCTCCGCACGTTCCTCAGGACTGCGTTCGCTGAACAGGATATCGCTTCCCGGACGCACGCCGTTGAACTCGGGATCTGGAACGAGCGGCAGATGCGTTCTCACCATATCGACGACCATCTCTGCGATTGCAGGGGAACTGGTCAGTCCGGGACTCTCGATGCCCAGCACATTGATAAAACCTTTCACATCTGCACGATCCTCGACGACAAAATCTGCATTGCCGCCGACTTCAGGCGGCGTCTGCTTGGCGCGGAGCCCCGAGAAGTTGCGGATATAATCGGAGACTCGGATGTCCGGAAGAAGTTTCAGTCCTTCCTCGCGCAGAGACGCCATCGTGGGAGCGACATTGCCCGTCCAATATGGCGAATCCTGATAATCTGCGCTGGGGCCGATGAGGATATTGCCGTCAACCGTCGGAGTCAGATGGATTCCCAGACCTGGGTTTTTAGGATTCGGCGTTGGATAGATCAGTGTACGCAGAGAACCATCAAGGCGCTTATCGAGAACATAGTATTCGCCGCGGCAAGGATAGATATGATAATCATGAATCCCCGCCATCTCACAAATTTTTGCAGCAAAAAGTCCCGCGGCGTTGATCAGGATCTTCGTCCTGAGCACATCACCGCGTTCATTCCTGATTTCAAAGCCTGCCCCCTCGGGCAGAAGGCGAACGTCTGCAACGCCCCAGTTCAGACGAATATCAACACCATTCGCCTTCGCGTTTTCCGCAAGAGCAATCGTGAGTCCATACGGAGAAATAATTGAACTGCTCGGCGACCACAGCGCAGCGATCCCCTGCACGTCAGGCTGAATCTGCCGCATCCGTTCTGGCCCGATGATCTCCAGCCCCGGTGCGCCGTTGGCCTTGCCCTGTTCGTAAATCCGTTCAAGCCCAGGCATATCGTCCTTATCAAGCGCAACTGTCAGCTTGCCGATGCGCTTGATCTTCACTTTCAAGTCGCGGCACAGCTCATCCATCATGGCATTGCCCCGGACAGCCAGTTTAGCGCGCAGCGTGCCCGGCTTGTAATTGATGCCGGAATGAAGCACACCGCTGTTACGGCAGCTCGTCCCTAAGGCAACGTCCATCTCACGCTCGACAAGACATACATCCGCAGTGTACTTTGACAGTTCGCGGGCAATAGCGCACCCGACGACACCACCGCCGATGATGATCACATCATAACCGGTCCTCATTTTCATCCTCCCACGGTGAAAATTCGATACTGTTCGTTAATATACAATGAATATAAAGACGTTGCAACCAAAAGAAAACTATTTTCATCAATATAAAAGGTCAGCGGCATTCCGCTGACCTTTTTGCATGTTGTTATCACAAATGGACCGTTCCGGCCAAATCGATGACCGCACTGACATATCGGCGCATATCGACCAAATCGTCGCCGCTGAAACGGATCGTTCGGCCGTCGAGGCGTTCTATGAAGGGAAGCGTAGCCGCCGTATCACACTGTGCTGTTCTCATGAAGGAGAGCTCAACAGTCCACGGACACTGAAAATGTCTGACCGGCATTTTTCTGCTTTTGATCAGCTTGGCTGCCTGCGTAGCAGCTTCATAGATGATGCGATTCGTCTCACATGGCGGCAGGCATTCAGCTGCTAAACGCCCTCGCCCCTTTTTAACTTCGGCTGTAACAAGACGTTCTCCAAGAAGCGCGGCAGCCTCATGGCACACCGCGCTGTCACCCGTTACCAGGGCTACAGGGATGTCTCTCCCGGAAGCAGCCGCTGCATTGACCGCTGTTTCCCCGGCCTCCACACCGTTCAGCCTGATGCTGTACACAACAGAAGGATCGATCGTATGATCAAGTACGGCATTCCGTGCGCCAGCCATGCCGTGGTAACAGAGGAAAAAGATACCGTCGCTCTGCTCAAATCCTTCCATCATGCCAAGCGTTTTGGGAGAACCGCTGATAAGTTTTGTTCCTTTCGGCCAGTCAACGATCTCCAGATTCGTCATATGATTATGAGCATCGTTGACGATGACCTCGTCCGCACCGCCGTCAAAAGCGCCGCGAATCGCCGCAAGCACGTCATGTCGCTGCATCTGCCGGCCCATTGCGTATTCTGGACACCGGCTGTCGCACTGTTCTGCTGCGGTAATGCCTGTTGCGCCCTCCATATCGGCGCTGATGAAGATCCTCATCTGTCACTCCGCAGCTAATCTTTTTTTATTTGGAGCGGCCCCACCATCAGTTCAGGACGGACGGTTTCGTCAAATTCCTTTTCAGTCAGATACCCTAGAGCCATGGCCGCTTCGCGCAGAGTCGTTCCCTCGTGATTGGCCTTTTTAGCGATCTCGGCCGCCTTGTCATATCCGATCTTCGGCGTCAAAGCCGTCACAAGCATCAGACTGCGGTTCAGATTCTCAGCAATCCTGGCTTCGTTAGCTTCAAGTCCGACAAGGCAGTTGTCAGTGAAAGAGTTCATCACGTCACCCAGCAGACGGCAGCTTTGCAGGAAGTTATAAGCGGTCACAGGCAGGAAGACATTGAGCTCAAAGTTGCCCTGAGAGGCAGCGACGCCGACAGCCACGTCGTTGCCCATCACCTGAACAGCCACCATGGTGACGGCTTCGCACTGAGTCGGATTGACCTTGCCGGGCATGATCGAACTTCCGGGTTCATTTTCGGGGATCTTCAGCTCGCCAAGGCCGCAGCGCGGACCAGAAGCAAGCCAGCGAACATCATTGGCGATTTTCATCAGGTCGGCAGCGAGCGCTTTCAAAGCGCCGTGCAGCGTCACGATCTCATCCCGGCTGGTCAGAGAATGGAATTTGTTCGGGGCCGTACGGAAGTCAACACCGGTAATGTCGCCGATCTCCTGGGCTACAAACTTTCCGAATTCAGCAGGCGCGTTCAGCCCCGTACCAACGGCAGTTCCGCCAAGTCCGAGTTCTTTCATGAACTCGACAGATGTCATGATCATCGTCTGACAGCGTTCGAGCATGCGTACCCAGCCGCTGATCTCCTGTCCAAGCGTCAGCGGGGTCGCGTCCTGCAAATGCGTACGGCCGATCTTGACAAGCCCCATGTATTTTTCGGACTTTGCTTTGAGGCAGGCATGCATCTTCTCAAGAGCAGGCAGAACGCCCTTTTCAACAGCAAGGACCGCTGCAATGTGCAGCGCTGTCGGGAAAGTATCGTTGCTGCTCTGGCTGCGGTTGACATGATCGTTCGGGTGAACTTTGCGTCCCAGATGATCCGAAGCAAAATGCGCAAGCACTTCGTTCACGTTCATGTTGCTCTGCGTACCGCTTCCGGTCTGCCAGACCTTAAGCGGGAACTCGTCCCAGTGATCTTCGCTGAGCAAATGATCTGCCACATGCATGATCGCTTCTGCGATCTTGGGATCAAGGACGCCGAGTCTGGCATTGGCGGCGGCAGATGCTTTTTTCAGGATCAGGAAGGCTTCAATGATCTCTCTCGGCATTGTTTCCACACCAATGCGGAAATTTTCGAAGCTCCGCTGTGTCTGAGCCCCCCAATGATGATCGGCGGGAACTTTGATCTCCCCCATGCTGTCTTTTTCGATACGATATTCCATTTTAATGCCCCCTCGCAAATTGAACGTCATCCGGGATGATGAATAAGCTCCGGAATTCACGAACAAAGTTTATCACAAAAACATGAATGAATCTATTAAAAAGAACGTGAGAACGAGAATTCGTGCTCAGCAATCTATCTTTACGAAAATGCTGCCGGCTGTGCTACAATCAGTACAATAAGCATTCTAAGGCCATCGTGCAGCGCTGACTTGTCAGTGAAAGGAGTCGATCACAATGGATATGACACATTCCGGAAATTCAAATGAAATTCGCTGGTATGCGGGAGTTCCGGTGGGAAGCAATCCGCTGATCCTTCTTGATTTTTTTACGATCATGGTCATTTCTGCGGTACTCTGCTGGGGAATCCTGCTTCTCGCACAGTTTTATTTTGACGGTCATGTCGCTCTGCCCCACCTGTACGGCGCAGCCGTCATTGCTTTTGATTTATGCCTTCTGTTCTCCGCGTTCTACGTAATAGTAAGCTTTATCGTCATGCGCAACGGGTACGTAGCTCGGTATCGTCTTGATATGGCAGGCGCGCACTGCGAAAACATCAAATGTCGCCCGAAAGCGACTGTTCCCGGATTTTTTCATTTTTGCAGCTATCCGGTGGCCGAACCTCAAACATACAGCCGCTGCGTCGAAAAACACGTTAGTTGGGCCGATGTATCCAGCTTTGCAGAACTTCGTTCTCTGCGCGTGCTCATCCTGAAAGGCCGACGCGGCACTTTGATGCGCATTTACTGTCCAGACTCACAGAAATATGAGACCGTGCTCACGTTTCTAAATGATAAGATCGCCAGCGAGCGTTCATAGCTATCCATCATCCGTTCATTAAGACAAGGAGGAGTTATTTATGAACACCGTGAAATATGATGACCTGCTTCAATTTACATTCCTGTCACGTCCGGCTTTTTCACCTGACGGTTCAAAAATCGCCTATGTCGCTTCTAAACCTGATCTTACCATCAACGGATACCACAGCTGTCTGTGGCTTTTCGATCTGACCGCAGGCAGCGGGCGCCAGCTTACGTATACAGGTTCTGAAAAGTTTTTCTGCTGGAACGCAGACGGACAGGAACTGATATTTGCATCATCACGGGAAGAGAATGAAAAAAACACCACCTGTTTTTACTCACTGCCTTTAGCTGGCGGTGAAGCACGAAAGCTCTTTGCCGTCCCAGCTGCTGCCAATGGGATCGCTGATCTGGGAAGCGGCAAATACTTGATTTCTGCTAATTACGAACCAGCCTACGATAACCCTGAAAACGCCGACTATTACGTTATCGAACAGGTTCCTTTCACAGCCAACGGCAAAGGATTTGTCTGTCAGAGAAGGACTTCGCTCGGCATCTACGATGTATCAGAGTCGAGCTTTGCCTGGATCACATCGCCGCACATGGAGGTCATGCGCTGGCACCTCAACGAGAAAAGAGACTCGATCTTATTTATCGGCGTCGAATACACTGATGTCAAACCGACAAAGAACCATGTTTACGAATACACCCTGAAATCAGGGCAAACTGCCTGTCTCAGTGAAGGATGCTCTTTTGCCTTTAAAGATGCGAACTGGTGCGAAAATGGAGTTCTTGTTACCGGCAGCGATCAGAAACGCGGAGGAGTCAATCAGAATATCCAGTTTTTCCTGCTGAAAAATAAAACGCTGGCGCCTCTTACCCCCGATCTTGACAGCAGCCTCCGCAACAGCATCGGGAGCGATTGCCGCTACAACACGGCAGACCAGGAAGGCTGTTTCGCTGTCAATGGAGATCGGATCATCTACTGCTCGACAGATGGTTATAAAAGCCATCTTCATGCACGAGAAAACAACGGTATTGAATCAACACTGTCGGTCGGACTATCAAGCGTCGATAACTGGGCCTGGCATTCAGGAAAGGGAGCTGTTACCGGACTTAGAAAGCTGAATCTCCAGGAGCTTTATCTGGTCAGCGAGGACGGGAACGAACAGCAGCTGACGCACCACAATGACTTTCTTGGCCAGGAGCGTGTTCTTTCGGTACCCGAATATACTCAGTTTGAAAATGACGGCTGGAAGCTCGACGGATGGTACATGAAGCCGGTCGGATTCCAGCAAGGAAAAAAGTACCCAACGATCCTCCATATCCACGGCGGTCCCAAGAGCGCCTTTGGGGACGTGTATTTTCATGAAATGCAGTGCTGGGCTGCGCAGGGTTATGCTGTCATTTACTGCAACCCGCGCGGCGGCGACGGCCGTCCTGACGGTTTTGACGATATCAGAGGATACTATGGCGTCAAAGATTACAGCGACATTATGGCCTTTATGAAGCACTGCCTCGCCACACTCCCCTTTATCGATGAAAAACATGTGGGCGTCACCGGAGGATCATACGGCGGCTATATGACGAACTGGATCGTGACGCAGACAGATTTTTTCAAAGCGGCCGCTGCGCAGAGGCCAATCAGCAACTGGATATCCAAATACGGCAGCTGCGACATTGGCTATTATTATGTCGAGGATCAGCACGGCGGCAGACCTTGGGAGAATCCAGAACTTGCCTGGCAGGAATCGCCGCTCAAACATGTAGCGAACGTCAAGACGCCTCTGCTGCTGATCCAGTCACAGGAAGACTTTCGCTGTGAAAGGGATCAGTCGTTCCAGATGTTTACAGCACTGAAAGTGCTCGGCGTAGAATGCCGCATGTGTCTTTTCAACGGTGAGAACCACGAGCTCAGCCGTTCCGGCCGCCCTCGCAATCGTCTCGCGCGCATGCGTGAAATTACTTCATGGTTTGACAAACACCTCAAAGTATAACGATATAACAGCTGCAAGTGATAAAAAAGGCGCCCGCATCTGCGGACGCCTTTTTCACTACCTTCAGTTGACCTGTTTGCCTTCTGCGTACAGCTGGATGATATTCAACACGACCTGGACCGCCTTTTCCATCTCGCCAACTACGGCATATTCGTATTTGCCGTGACAGTTGTAGCCGCCGATAAAAATATTCGGCGTCAGCAGACCGCGGAACGACAGCTGAGAACCGTCCGTTCCGCCGCGGGCAGCAATGATATTTGCCTTGACATCTGCCATCTCATACGCCTTGAGCGCCGTATTGACAATATCCATGCGCTTCTGGAGCGGAACGGCCATGTTGTAGTACTGATCGCGAATTTCAACTGTGGCCAGTTCGCGCCCCCAGCGTTCGTTCAGCTGCCGGACGAGGAGCCTGAAATGCTCTTTGCGGGCGTTGAACTTCTCTGTGTCGTGATCCCTGATGATATAGGTCATCTCCGCCGCGTCTACTCCGCCGCGTATTTCCGTCATGTGGAAATATCCCTCACGGAGCTCTGTGTGATCCGGCGTTTCCGCAGGCGGGAATGAATTGGCGAAATCAACGGCAACCATGGAAGCGTTGATCATAATATTTTTCGCAGTACCGGGGTGGACCGATACGCCCTTGATTCTCACCCTGGCCTGAGCTGCGTTGAAAGTCTCGTAGGAAAAAGTTCCTTTCCCGCCGCCGTCAAGCGTATAGGCAAAATCGGCCCCATATTTGTCAAGGTCCCAAAGTTTCGCACCATGTCCGATTTCTTCGTCGGGGCAGAAGCAGACGACAATCTTGCCATGCTTGAACTCAGGATGCTGGATCATGTACTCCAGCGCCGTCATGATCTCGGCTATGCCGGCTTTGTCATCGGCACCGAGCAGAGTCGTCCCGTCAGTGACGATCAGTGTTTCACCTTTATGTCCGCTCAGTTCAGGAAAAACTGACGGTGAAAGGACAACATTCGTCTCAGCGTTCAGGACGAGATCGCCGCCGTCGTAATTTTCTACGATACGGGGCTTCACATTCTCATCGGTCACTTCGAGTGCTGTATCGATATGAGCACAAAGACCAATTGCGGGGGCCGAGTCGATATTAGCACGAAGAATCCCGTAAACATACGCGTTCTCTGTAACTTCAACTTCTTCCAGACCAAGCCCGCGCAGTTCATCGCCTAGAACTTTTGCAAGATCATGCTGACAAGGCGTGCTGGGCACGCAGTCTTTGCCTTCTGCCGACTGCGTGTTGATTTTTACATACCTGACAAAACGTTCAACCAGTGACGACATACAATCTCCTCCTGTGGAACAAATCAATCCCGTGAATAACTGAACTTGCCGGTCAAATGACAAGCAACGAAATGACCAGGTTCATATTCCCTGAAATCTGGCATCTGCTCTCTGCAAATATCCTGCGCGAAGCGGCAGCGTCCTGCGAAGCGACAGCCGGGAGGCGGATTCACAGGACTGGGGACATCACCTTCGAGGATGATACGGTTGCGTTTCTGCCCGACCTTTGGGATCGGGATCGCCGACAGCAAGGCTTGCGTATACGGATGGAGCGGATTCTTAAAGACAGTCCGATAATCCGTCAGTTCGACGATCTTGCCGAGGTACATGACGGCAATGCGGTCGGAAAGGTGCTTGACCACGCTTAAATTGTGAGAGATGAAGACATATGTGTAGTTATTTTCCTTCTGGAGCTGATTGAGCAGATTCAGCACCTGCGCCTGAATACAGACATCCAGCGCGGAAACAGGTTCATCCAGAACGATGAATTCAGGGTCGAGAGCAAGCGAGCGAGCAATGCCGATCCTCTGGCGGCGGCCGCCGTCGAGTTCGTGCGGATATGCACCCGTCAGACGCCGCGCGAGTCCGACCGTATCCATCAGTCTGGCGATACGCGCATCCATCTCTTTTTTGCTTGAGCAGATACCGTTTACGATCAGGGGCTCAGCGATCAGCTCGGAGACAGAGAGGCGCGGATTGAGACACGAATAAGGATCCTGAAACACGATCTGGACCTTTTTGCGCATCTCTTTCATTTCGCCTTTGCTCATGCCGACGATGTTTTTGCCCCAGAATTTCACCTCGCCGGAAGTCGGTTCGAGCAGCCGAATCATCGCTCTTCCCAGCGTCGATTTGCCGCACCCGGATTCGCCGACGAGTCCCAATGTTTCTCCCCTGTTCACGACAAAAGACACATCATCGACGGCATGAAGCAGTCCCTTGCGGGTGTTGAAATATTTTTTCAGGTGGTTGACAACGACCATGGGTTCAGCATTTGTTTTTTCAGTCACTGTCATCACCTCCTAGTTCTTCACGAATGATGCGGTACGAACGGGACAGGCGACAAAATGCCCCGGTGAAACTTCTGTCATCTCTGGCGAGACTTTTGAGCACTCTTCAGCAGCATACGGACAGCGCGGATGGAAACAGCACCCCGTGGGCAGATTTGTTGGATCGGGCATCAGGCCATGAATGACCTTAAGTTCCTCCTGCTCTGAGTCAAGATCAGGCAGCGAGTTAAACAATCCTTCGGTGTAAGGATGAAGCCGCGTTTCGTAAATATCCGCAGTCGAGCCGTACTCCACGACCCGTCCTGCATACATGATCGCGACTTTGTCGCACATTTCCGCAACGATCCCAAGGTCATGCGTGATCATGATCATCGACGTGCGGAACTTTTCTTTAAGCTGATGCATCAGTTCGAGCACCTGAGCCTGTATCGTCACGTCAAGAGCCGTCGTCGGCTCATCGGCAATCAGGAGCGTAGGATCGCACGCCAGGGCGATGGCGATCACAACGCGCTGTTTCATGCCGCCTGAGAACTGGTGCGGATAGGCGCTGCCACGCTCGCGGGGTATGCCGACAAGTTCAAGCATGTCGCCGGCCCTTTTGCGGGCATCGGCTTTCGTACCCTTATGATGCAGCTCGACCATCTCAGCTATCTGATCAAGAACAGGAACGACCGGATCGAGAGAAGTCATAGGATCCTGGAAGATCATCGCGATCTTTCCGCCGCGAATGGCGCGCATCTGCGCCGCTGACTTCGTCAGCAGGCTTTCGCCTTCAAAGATGATGTCACCGGATTCGATACGGGCCGGAGGCATCGGCAGAAGCCGCATGATGCCGAGCGCCGTAGTCGTTTTTCCTGCGCCGGTCTCCCCAACAAAGCCAAGCGTTTCTCCCCGGGCAAGCTCCAGGTTGAGTCCTTCGACGGCATGGACGCGCCCGCTCTCTGTCACATAATGGATCGTAAGGTCCTTGATTTGAAGGAGCAGTTCATGATTATCGGACATAGAGAGCCCCCCTTACCGTTTCAGTTTGGGATCAAGCGCATCGCGAAGCCCATCGCCCAGGAAGTTGAGAGCGAGGATCGTGAGCATGATAGCCAGTCCGGGATACAGAGTCAGATGAGGAAAATCACGAATATACTGGCGGCCGCCGGAAAGCATGGCTCCCCACTCGGGGTTGGGAGGCTGGATGCCCAGTCCGATAAACGAAAGCCCGGCCGCATTGAGAATGGCCGAAGCCACGCCAAGCGTCGACTGAACAATGATAGGCGCCATGCTGTTCGGAATGATATGACGCAAAATAATGCGCAGATCCGAAGAGCCCACAGCGCGAGCTGCTTCCACATATTCCATGCCGCGGATCGAAAGCACAGAGCCACGTACGATACGCGCATAGTTCGGCACCGCGGAAATCCCGACGGCGATCATCAGGTTATAAAGCCCAGGGCCAAGCGCAGCCGCGATCGCAATGGCCAGAAGTGTCTGAGGCACTGCCAGCAGAACATCCATGACACGCATGATCAGGTTATCAAGCCAGCCGCCGTAAAAGCCGGCAAAAGCGCCAAGGAGCCCGCCCACGACAAGAGAAATGCCGACAGCAATAAAACCAACTTGAAGCGAGACCCGCGCGCCATAGATCAGGCGACTGAGAATATCGCGTCCGAATTCATCCGTACCCAGTAGATATTTGGAAGACGGAAGCTCAAACATATGGAGCAGATTCTGCTTCGCGAAAGGATATGGCGCAAGCCAGTTTGCAAAAACGGCGCAAAAAACAAGCAGCATGATAAACGCAAGCCCAAACATCGCCAGAGGACTTCTGCTGAGCCGATGCATGACTTCGGCAAACGGACCGCGCTGTTTGCGGTACTCGTTCTGTTCGGTATATTCAGCCATATAAAGTCCCCTCCTCTATTTGTACTGCGCTTTGATCCGCGGATCGACGTAAGCGTACAGGATATCGACCAGCAGATTGACGAAGCTGAAAGCCGTCGCAACGAACAGCACTGCCCCCTGGACCATCGGATAATCACGGGCCATGATCGACGTAACCATCAAACGTCCAACGCCCGGCACCGCAAAGATTGACTCCGTCAGCATCGCACCGCAGAGCAGATGACCAAACTGCAGTCCAACGATCGTCACAACAGGGATCAGCGCATTGTGAAGAGCATGTCCCCAGATGACAACGCGCTCAGTTTGCCCTTTAGCGCGGACAGTGCGAATGTAATCCGCTCTGATCACCTCGAGCATCGATGATCGCGTCATGCGTGTCACCATCGAAATAGCCTGAGCAGAAAGAGCAAAAGAAGGCAGGATCATCGCTTTGAACGTATCAAATCCAGAGGACGGCAGCCAGCGCAGATGGACCGAAAACAGCAAGATCAGCAGCAGTCCGAGCCAGAACACTGGCATCGAAAGCCCGATCATCGCGAAGATCATCGTGACGGTATCAAAGATCGAATACTGTTTGATTGCAGATATGATACCGCATGGTATACCGATAATGACAGCAATGAACATCGCAAAACCTGACAGCTTGATCGTAGCAGGAAATGCAGCAAGCAGCTCGTCCATGACGGGCGTTTTGGATGAATATGAACGGCCGATGTCACCTTTGACGACTGCTTTATAGACGTATTTGCCGAAACGGATCCAGAATGGATCGTTCAAGCCCTCTTTTTCTCTAAACTCCTGAATGGCCTGCTCTGTCGCCAGATCCCCCAGGACCATCTTCGCAGGATCTCCCGGAGTGAGGTACAGCAGAAGGAACACGCAAAAAGCTACGCCGACCAGCACTGGGATAAGAAAGAGCACTCGGCGGAAAATATAGCGCAGCATCGGTTGACCACCCTTTCAAAACTGCGTGATCAAAAACGTTGATCAGCTCAATAAGAACGCATCTCGAAGAGTTACTAAAAAACAGGGGAAATTGGGAAATTTCCCCTGTTTATATTACTGACACACAAATAAGCGATCTTGTGTGATCTTCAGGACTTAGTCTTCAAAGTACACTTCACGGAACGAGTGAGTCTCATTGCCCGCAGGAGCGAAACCTTTCACGTTCTTCTGAGAGCCGGCGACGGACTCGTCGTTGTGCAGGAAGACCATCGGGCAATATTCATTGATTTCTAGCTGAGCCTGCCTGTAGATCTCTGCACGCTCAGGACCGTCTGGAGTTTCGCGTCCCTTGGCAAGAAGTTCATCAAGCTTCGGGTCAGAGCTGAACGTGTAGTTGGAGCCGGCGCCGCTTTCAAGCAGACCGCTGATCGCAAAGTTGGGATCAGGCACCGACGAGACCCAGCCAAGCTCAAACATATCGTGCTTTTGTTCCTGAAGACCGTTCAGATAAGCACCCCACTCCAGAACTTTGATTTCAGCAGTGATACCGATCTCTTCAAGCTGAGCCTGCATGATCTGTGCCATGTCGATGCGCTCCTTGCGCTCATTCGTCCAGATCTCGCACTTGAAGCCCTTGGGGAATCCGGCCTCAGCAAGCAGTTTTTTCGCAAGCTCGATATCCTGCTTATGCTCAGGGACCTCATTGCCAATCGAATACGTGATAGCAATGGGAACGAGAGTCGTGGGGACCATACCGACCTTCGCCAGCCGCTCCCACACCGCCTTGTGGATCAGCGTCGTGTCAAGCGCCGCTCTGATCGCCTTACGCACGCGCACATCGTTGAAAGGTGCCTTGGTGACGTTGAAGCCGAGATACGTGATCGAAGACTGCGGCTCTTTGTAAAGCGTCAGCTGCTCATTATCACGAATACGGTTGATATCGTTGCCGATAATGGGATAGGCAATGTCGACGCCTTTCGTTTCGAGCTCGATCGTTCGGTTCGTGGGCTCGGGAATCGCGCGCACCTCAAGATATTTGTATGCAGGCTTCTTGCCCCAGAAATCATCGAAACGCTCAAGAATGTATTTATTGCTCTTCTCCCACTTCACAAACTTGAACGGGCCGGTTCCAACAGGAGCAGAAGCAGGGGTACCATAGCTGTCGCCCGCAGCTTCTGTCGCTTTTTCGTTCAGGATCGAGCCCCAGCTGTGCGTAAGAGAGCCGAAGAACGAATAATCGGGCTTCTTGAGGACAACGACAACATTATAGTCATCAAGGACCTTGACATCAGCGACATTCTGAGAATACGTCTTGATCTTCGCGCCCTTGTCTGTCGTAGCGCGCATGATCGTGTATCTGACATCGCTGGCTTTCAGCTCTTCACCGTTGTGGAACTTGACACCTTTACGAAGCGTAAACTTATACTCTGTCGGAGACAGGAACTCCCAGCTTTCAGCCAGTCCAGGGACCAGCTTGCCGTCTTTGTCCCTGAAGATCAGCGTGTCGTACAGTTCAAAGCAGCAGCGCGAGCTGGGGACGTCATTATGACCGATAGGGTCCATCGTCGTCGCATCATACTGATCCGCGACCACAAGACGATCTTTTGCAGCATAGGCAGAGGCCGAGACCACGCCTAAGACTAAAGCTGCGAGGATGAATACTGTCCGCTTTTTCATTTTTCACACAACCTCCTTGAGTCGACATTGCGCTGCTGATTAGTGCCGTTCGCGTCCGCCAGCGCACTACGAACAGAACGGGGCGATCATGCCTGAAGTCGTTCTAAGAAATGTTCTTATCCGTTGCGCAACAGCATTACCCCTTACACAAAAGATTAAAAACATTTCTTGGAAAGAATTATCCACTATTTTTTCGCGCTGTCAAGTTGTAATGTTTTATTACATGTCGGTATTCACATTTGAACGACGTTAGAATTTGTACATTATAAGTGTTAATCAGTATTATTAACTCATTTCACCGCTTTTACTTGTGAGTTTTTATTGATTATAGTTCATAGTTTTACAGTTACTATATCTAAACTTATCGTTACTTATACTTTATTCCACTGCAAACAACATATTGTCTAACTCAAATAAACACAGTCATAAATTGACTCTATGACATTTTTGGACGTATTATAATCATATTGAATAACCCCACCGACAATTATTCTTTCGATTAAACTATATTCATGGTCTATATTCCACCACAATCTTGAGCAGTGGTGGAAGCTGTGGTATTATTAATGAGTTCAAATCGCTCAGATGGTGGAATCGGTAGACACTGGGGACTTAAAATCCCTTGGCCTTACGCCGTGCGGGTTCGAGTCCCGCTCTGAGCACCATTTATAGTATATTTTCTCATCTTCTTCCATTTGAATATGTCGCGTCTATCGTGTAAAATACAGGGTAGACGCGACTTTTTTATATTGTTGTGATATCAAAGTCAATTCTCTATCAGTGACTTTTTAAGGAAGCTCTTTTTTTGAGTCACTGATTTTTGAAGTCACTGCTCATTTGTAGAGTCACTGATCTCAGAACAAAAAGAACTCAAGGGGGCGCATTCAATGGCAAAGGTACTAAGCACAAAAATTTGCGACAACGCAGAAATAAGAGACAAGCCGTATCTTATTCCAGATTATGACGGTCTTTACTTGAAGGTATATCCAAGCGGGAAGAAGAAATGGATCCTGCGAACTCAAAGAGGCGGCAAGGACACGCAAAAGACTATTGGGCAGTACCCACAGATGTCTTTAATGGAAGCCAGGGCGTATCGCGATAACGAACGTGCGTTTATCCGATATGGCGGCAAGAACAAAAATGTGCAGCCTTATACTCTAAAAGATGTGTATGAGCAATGGATGAAACAATACGTTAAGCCTCGCGTAGCGCCTAAAACGCTTGAAAACTTGATACTGCGATTCAAATACGCTGAAATGCTGCACGATAAGCCGGTCACGGAGATCACCCGCGACGATGTTGTGTCAATGCTGAATGATCTGTCTCTGCGGCGGCGTGCAGATACTGTTAAACGAGTCGGTGAAGTTGTTAAGCGTATTTTAGATTTTGCCGTTGACTCTGGGAAATTGCAGCTTAATCCTGTCACTCATCTCAATAAATCCGTTCCTGTGATAGCAACATTGAAGAAAGGTCATTTCAATGCAGCACTGAATTGGAATGATATCAAAAAAGTCTTGGATGCTGTCGATGCGGTTGATTCTATCATTGTTCACAATGCGCTCAGACTTATAGCATATACGTTTGTTCGATCAGGTGAATTGCGCATGGCAACCTGGGATGAGATAAATTTCACGCAAAAACTTTGGATAATTCCAGCTGAACATACAAAATTAAAAAGGGACCAATTAATCCCGTTGTCTACGCAAGCTATGGACATTCTGACTGACATGCAGAAGAGATATCATAAAACTACAGGATTTATCTTCCCCGCCGCTCGGGGGGCAGATGATATCCCTTTAGGAAGAGCAACCATGCTCACGGCGCTAAAACAGGCTATGCTTACAGTTGCTCCGCTGACCAACAATAAGAGTATAACGATACATGGCTTTAGAGCCACTGCATCAACATTGCTGCATGAAGCTGAGTTTGATCATTATGTTATTGAAAGGCAGCTTGCTCATGTCGATAAGAACGCTGTATCTGCGGCTTACAACAGAGCTGAATATCTGGGCGCAAGACGAACAATGATGCAATGGTATGCCGACGCTCTGGATGCTATTCAATCAGAGCAAAAACTTCCTCCTAAGCCGTAATACAAGCTCTGCTCCACTCCGTCCCTGCATCTTGTCCAAAAGCGCGGCATATCGATAGCCAAATTTTGCAGTTTTTGGCTCGTGATATGTATGCTGACTTCTCCTGACGTGCCGGGGTTGTTTCGTCGAGCAGAATGCCAGGACTGCACATGAAGGTAAGATTTCGCTGACATCGACGCTGCTGCTGCCTCCTGCCTGGAAGTGAGTCTGATGCACAGCAAACTCAAATTGAGCTGTGTCAGGCAAAATTACCGAGTCGGCGTGTGTGATACTGCTGATGAAAAACAGGGAAGCTGTGCATCCTTGGCTGTCCCTGCTGGTCTATGGATACAATCACGTTCTGATCTCCATACACAGCTTATTTCGAAGATCTGGCTGTGATCGTGAAGCTGATGCTGTGCCTTCCAGCTTTGATCTATTGATACATGCTTATTGCTGTGTATATACTGTGATGTAATTACAGTGCCCTAGTAAATGAGCTGCAATGTCAAGTCACGAAATGCCTGTACGCTAACCTAACAAGAGAATATCGATATTGTGAAACGTGTCAGATTCTTCTCATCTCAGATCAAAATGCTCTCCCCCGGCGAAAAACGTAGTTGTGTAACGCAATGTCATTCTAATGACAGGAGCGTTGCCCCGATTTTGCAGGTGTTACGGGCCCCGCATAGGGAGCTAAACGTAAAACGATAGCCGGGAATCGGTAATCGAAAAAGCGCGAAGCGGAGCCGCGTGCTCCGATAAACTGTTTTCGATGATCGTGGTTTCCGGCTTGCGGTCTGCGGTTTGCGAAAGACGGAAATCGTCCGCAAAACACATGGACCGGAGTCACAATCTTCATTTAGATAAGAAGCATTGCGAATACGTTTGTTTGACTCAAGAAGCCGGGGGGACATTTTTAGACTGAGAGAAAAGAAGAAGCTGTAAAGTCGTGAACAATAACGAATTCTCTGTTAAGAGCGAACAGGTCGTGACGCAGATATTGCAGGTCATTTATTAGAGCGCTGTAATTACATCACAGTATGTACACAGCAATAAGCATGTATCAATAGATCAAAGTTGGAAGGCGCAGCATCGCTTCACGATCACAGGCAGATCTTCGAAATAAGCTGTGTATGGAGATCAGAACGTGATTGTATCCATAGACCAGCAGGGACAGCCAAGGATGCACAGCTTCCATGTTTTTCATCAGCAGCGTCACACACGCCGACTCGGTAATTTTGCCTGACAGAGCTCAATTTGAGTTTGCTGTGCATCAGACTCACGTCCAGGCAGGAGGCAGCGGCAGTGTCGATGTCAGCGAAATCTTATCTTCATGTGCAGTCCCGGCATTCTGCTCAACGAAACAAACCCGGCACGTCAGGAGAAGTCAGCATACATATCACGAGCCAAAAACTGCAAAATTTGGCTATCGATATGCCGCGCTTTTGGATAAGATGCAGGGATGCAGAATAGCTGACAGAGTGTTCGACCAGGTTTATAGCTCGTCTGTGCAGATGTAATGGATGAACATGAGTAAAACCATGATGAGCTGATGTGGATGCGAGTAACGTGTACGTAACAGTTACAAGGAACAATCAAAACAAGGGAAAAGGCAATGTTTGATGAGCTGGTAAAGGCGTAATACTGCTTAGAGTGGTAGAAGCAAGGCCAGAGGCGGAAAACCTTAACGGCGGCGGTGCGTTATTATTAATATATTACTATAAGGGATATATAAGTCAGTCGTGACTGATTATGCAAATTCAGTGCAGCTGTAGACTCTGGGCGCGGCTGTCTGTAAAATAGTTGGCAGAAGTCGCAGTTGAAGTGGAGTTCCTGCCGACAGTGGAAATCAGGACAAGAATAGGAGCTGATAAGGCATGGGGACATGTGCGAGAATCGTTATTCTACACAAGCTGAACGGCAAAGTTGAGCCCGTGATCAACGCACGAGCATTGTTCGACGGGTATCCTGAAGGCTATGGGAAAGACTTGTGGCGCTTCTTCAATGAAGCTGATCCACGAGTCTTGAGAGATCCCTGGCTTTTGCCCCTGGAAATGCTCAAAGCAACAAAAGTGTCGTTTGTGAATTCGATGTTCGAGCTGCCATGCAGTTTAAGTGACGAAGAACGTCTTCAGCGAATCTTGGACTACTGTGAAGAGATGAGGTGCGATGATTATTTGTATCTCCTCCACGCAGACATCGAAGAGAATGTACCTGTTCCGGATTCAGTCTTTCTTGGCTGCCGAGTAGCATACACTATTTCTGTATATTCGTTAGGGTGGCGCGAGGGGAAGTTTGCGGCAGATAGGCTGTATTCGGGGACGGTCAGTGGGATGCGAGAATTGTGCGGGGTTGGAAGATACGATTAAGTTCTCCTTACGATCCGCCCTAAATACTCAAAAAGCAAGACCGGTCAGTTGAGTTGACCGGTCTTGCTTTTAAACTGTAGTGTTGATTGTGCTATGAATAAATTTCTCCATCGTGGAGATAACCACATTTGCAAAACACTGTGCTTCGACTACCGTCCGAGGTATTTTCGAGAACGGGATGAGTGCCGCACCGAGGGCAAACTATTGTAGTTTTGCCGTTCTCCTCCAGTTCTTGTCGCGCTCTGCTCGCTAACGCTTCTGAATCCTTTGTATGCATAAAAGAACTTTCTATGTGCAAAGGGACAGCAATTAATTAAAATTCAGCTTGTGAATCGGCTTGCCAGAGGGCGAAGTACGCTGTACGTCGGCAGCTCTCTGTTTGGGTGCAGGCGGCTGAATGGCCGGCGCCGGCTGATCAATGTCGAACGGGGCTCCAAAAGAAGCCATCTGATCCTCAAAGTCCTTATAGCTGTACGAATCTCGCGCATGATCGATTTCCGGAATGTCGAACGGCGGAATTTCGTCAGGATAGCTGTTGCTGCCAGTGCTGTTTTCGTTGCTTCTGCGTCCGCCAAGGAACTGGACGAGTCTGGCTACCGTCTGGACGCTCAGTCGCTGCACGTTGTCCTTGCCAGTGTAGTTTGTGATTTTGATCTCTCCCTGGACAAACACAGGACTCCCCTTCTGCAGGTACTTCAGACAGGGTTCCGCCTGCGGGCCAAAAACAACAACGTCCATGAAGGTTACGTCTTTACGCTCTTGTCCGTTCTTATCTCGCCAGTCCTTATTCATTGCAATCGAGAACGACGCTATTGGACGACCGTTTTTTGTTTCTCTGCGCACCGGATCTTTCGTAAGATTCCCCATACCTGTGAATTGATTAAATCCTCGCATTTTTACACCTCAGTCAAAATAATATGTGTCAGTGAATCACAGAGCTTCGATACGATGCTCGAAATTCTCGCCAAAAGAAAGACTAGAAACGACTCCAATACAGTGTGGTCCTCGCTGATAGTGCTTCGCGTCTGCCATAGCAAAGAAATACCGGATTTCAGCGATAAACTGATGGTTTCCGCTGAATTCATCGGCTTTTTCGCGAAGCTTTTCTGCAAGATCATCCAGTACATAGATTATATTAAACCCAGACCTGAAAGAGGGGGAACTTCTCATACGAAGAAACGCGTAATTTGAAGAAAATGAGTTAAATCCGAAACCAAGTGTGCGATTAGTCTGCTTCGTAAGTTCTTTGTAATTCTCTATGCTTGAGCAGAATAATCCGTCGAAGTGGTCATCCCTTCCTGCTATTTCATTTGCAATGATATTAACGCGAGGTCTGCCCTGTTCAACGATCTTGAGCTTTGAAAAAGCCTGCTTTGTGTCGTCATACCAAAGATCAGGAGACCAAAGAGTTTTTTCAGGCCAGTGGTTATCTGGATTGAAGTTGACTCCTGACTTAATAATCTTACAATATCGGAGCGTATTATCCTCCTTAATCATCTCGTCAGGAAATACAAAATTAGGATTGACTTGCATGTGCCGCTGCAACCAATCACCTCTTCGAAGTTCGAGTTTAAATGCGTCATAGAAAGAGGCGATAAAACCACAGTTTGCCCCCCAGTCGCCGTCAGGTAATTCATTAAGACGTGAGAAGCTAAAAGCAAAGAGGATAAAAGAATACAGAGGGAGATCTGTTCCGTCTCTTTTGTTTCTCGCTTGTTTTTTTGCCATGTATTTTAGGCATTCAGTACTGTATAGAAAACCATTCATACCACCGACGTAATACGGGATCATTTCACCGAAAAACTTCACTACGTCTCCAGGCTTAAGTTCTCTTGCTTTTAAAGCGCAGTCACCGATTGTAATTACAGGGACTTCCTGACGGATATGAGCAGGCTTCTTTTTGCCCAAGACAGGCATGTAGGCTTCCTCGGAAACTAGAAGCGTTGTAAGCGGTCGACCGAATCTCGTTTCTCCGCATAATGGTTCATCGACAATCGTGCCGCCAGCGCAGCAGGAATTAAAGTAGGTGCGGTCTGGGGCGATGCCGGGGTATATTATTTTGTTCGACTTGGAATGTGACAACAAAACTAGTACAAAGCTCCTTTCACTTTTTGGGTATATTATACCATACAGGCCAGAAACGATTTAGTTACAGGGTTGTATAATTGGTTTTCGCGGGTACAGGAATTTTGCCGGTTTCCTTGAGGGGGAACCGGCAAAAATAATCAGATTCGCATTCCAAATTGGAGCGTGGTTGAGGGCAAAAATATTGTACAGGCGCAAAAGAAGGGTACAGGGAGGAACACAGCAACAAGAGTGTTTTTGCTGCTACTCCTTTTTGTCGTTCAACAGATCCTGTTTGAGCTTGGCTGCTCTTTGGTCTTCTCTGGCCGCGAGTGCTTTCTTGATCTCTTCTTCGAGCAGTGAAAGACATTCCTTGATCTCAGGTTCCTGGAGAACAAAAGAGATAAGTTCGTCTTGCTCCTTTGCGCTGTAGACATAGTATCCTTCGTCTTGGCCTTTGCCCTGCAAGAACTTTAGGGTTCGTGGGTCTTTCAGAAGGTCTTGCAATTCTTGTGCCAGCAAGTTTTTTACTCCCATTTTTCTTTCTCCTAGTATGACAATACATATCCTCGTCAGTCGCTCTTCAGAACGGAGCTCAGTTCCTTTTCTGAGATGACTTTCACGCCAAGACTGCGTGCTTTTTTAGCCTTTGTACTTTGACTGTTAGGATCTTCGCAAAGAAGATAGTTTGTGTTTTTTGACACAGATCCAGCAACGGTATGCCCTGCTTTGCGGATAAGGTCTTCGTAGTAGGAACGCGGCTGAGAAAGCTTGCCTGTGATGACAAACGAATACGTTGTCCCGTTTACTGATTTGGGTGCTGCCTCGCTGATTTTCGGCGTGATATACGTGCGCAGGCGGCGGTAGGCAGAAATAAAACTATCGCTATGAAGCAGCTGATTTGTCACTTCACCGATACCGTCGATCTGCGAAAAATCGTAGTTCGGATTTTCGAGAGCGTCGAGAAGTGCTTCATACGAGCCAAAACGTTCTGCGAGAATCGTTCCCAGCGTAACGCCGATTTTCGGTGTGCAGCAGGCCGCAATGAAATGAGGCAGATCGACGTTCTCACGCGCCTGATGGATGGCTGCGTAGAGATTGGATGCTGACTTTTCGCCGAAATTCGGGAGTTTCAGGAAATCTTCTTTCGTCAAGGAGAAAATATCAAAGAGGTCTTTAACAAGCCCCAGCTCCATCAGCTTTGCAATGGTGCTCTCCGAAAGACCGCGGATATCGAGAACATGCTTTGAGGCCAGATGATCCATGTTCTGAAGGAATCGGGCTTTGCAGGAGTTGTTCGTGCAGAAAAGGACATCATTCTGTTCAAACAGCGGCTGTCCGCACTCAGGGCAGACTTTAGGTGCTTCGATGGGCGTATCGCCGTCTTTGATTACTGACGTGATCATAGGAATGATCTGATTAGACTTGATGACAGTGATAAGCGCGCCGATGGACAGGTTAAGCTTACGGATGATACCGATGTTCGACACAGACGCCTTTGATACTGTTGTATCGTCGATCTCCACGGGATCGAAATGAGCTACTGCTGTGATACGCTCTCTGCCAACCTGCCACTCGATCGATCTCAGTGTCGTCACCGCAGCCTCCTGTGCAGCTTTATAGGCAAAGGCATTCAGAGGGTGATGTCCTGTTGAGCCAAAGGCTGCCAGACTGCCAGGAGCATCGCACTTTACAACAACTCCGTCGATAGGATCATCTTCTTGCTGCCACTGTTCAAAGAGGATAGGAAGATGGTCAATGACAGCTTTACTGTCGTCGGTATGATACGACTCGATGACTTCAAAGGGCGTATGCGTGCGAATGTACTCCAGCTTTTCGCCTTCGCTGAGAGGACAGCCCATCAGGTCGTAGGCGACGCAGGACACGCGGTCAAGGTACGGGCTTTTGTCTTTGCTCTGAATGACGCCGCTGACAGCGTTGCGAATATTCTTGAACGGTTCAAGCCCCTGCTCTGCCCGTTCTTTCTGAATTGCGTCAAATACTGATTTCTTGAAGATGGCCTCGCAGCGGACAGGCCATTCAGACTGGAAATCAGTGTTGTATTTTTCTGGAATGTTGTTGAGGATCTTGCCCTTGATACCGTCCCCACGGGACACCATCATGAGCTTGTCTGCCGACTTGTAGAAGACGACAGTGCAGCCATCTTCTTTCTTCTGGATCTGCACGGGAAGAAATGAGATGTCCCCTGCCTTTTTGGACAGCCAGTTTTGCAAAGAAGCGTTATCGCCAGCTTTGACTTTATCGAGGCTGATAACTTCGTGAGGGTGCGTGAAATCAGCCTTAAAGACTGAAACGTCTGAAGGTACGTAATTGAGGTCGTCAGGACCGTAATCACGGATATACTGAGCGCGCAGCGTGTCGTATTCAGCGTCTGTCATAATGGGGGCAGACAGCTCGTAGTAGGCTTTGTCGGCTTTTTGGATGAGGGCAAGGAGTTCTTCTTTTTGCATGTTGGTTATCCTTTCTTGGAAAGCGTGAGATTCGCAAATTCTTTTTCGAGGATCAGACGCGGGATCAGGGCAAAGTCAATACGCTTGGCGTCGAACTCGTTTTTGTTGAGCCAGAGAGTTTCGATTTCTTCGGTTTCGTCGATACCGCCATGGATGACGCTAGGGAAGGATTCTCCTTGTTTCTGAACTTCGAAATAGAAAATTTGGAGTCTTTCGTTTGTGAGTCCTGGATCGGTGTATTGAGGCTCGTCTGCGTGCAGGAATGTGACATCTTTCTCAGAGAGTCCGCATTCCTCGCATAATTCGCGTTTTATGAGAAAACGGCGTAAACCCACATACTTTAGTAGTGGGATATAAGCCGGGATGTCTCGGACGAGAGTTCGAGACATCTTTGTTTTTAAGCAGTTTTCTTCCAGCCACTACAATGCCGTATTACACGCACTTTTGAGAGTGACGAGGTTACTGCTTTCCCAGTCTGCGATTCACTTGCAGACAAGATCAAAACACACTTTCCTCCAGACATAACACCGTGACAAGAGCGAAAGATTCTCTTTTCAACTCGAATCACATCTCCGCTTTGCACTGGATAACGAATCCGACGAATTCTCCTTTGACCTGTCTTCGTTTTCTTGCCGTGATAGATGCGCATGTTATTTTCAGTGTGCCGCGATTCTCTTCTGTTCGTTCTACCACAGCCAAGCTCTTGTCCAGATTTAATCTGGTTGTCACGTATATCGATGTATTTTGCATCGTAGAATTTTTCCAGGCAGCGTTTGTTTCTGCGCAGTTTCTTGTATCGTTGAACATCTGCTCTCTTTGACGGTGCAAAATCTCCAATGCAATAAGCATCGGCGGCGTGTGTTTTCTCAATGCGCAGGTTCTTTCGCTTCCGGTCTGTAACTGCACCGTATGTATGAGCTACTTCGATATCTTGCAGTTTTTCTTTGAGAAGATTGACGATGTACCAGCGAACGATGTTCATGAAGGTTGCACCTTCCAGCGTGGCTACCTTTGGCTCAAGTCCCCAAAGCTTGCCGCCTTTTTGATGGTTTTTGCTGGTATGGCACTTATTGCAGACGGTGATCAGCTCATCGAGCGTATCTGCATGTCTGCCTTTCCAGTACAGTGCGTGGTGCGTATGCAGGTAAACAGGAGTTGAGCTTGTTAACGGCGATCTCTTGCAAATTTGACAGGTATAGTTATCACGCTGAAATACAGCAGCTCGCAGGCTGTCCGCGAAATACAAGGGGCCATGCTGATAATCTACCCCCTGCGGAATTTCTTTGCCTGTCTTCATGGCTTTGAGCAAAGCAGGATCGAACTTTCCGACTTCCACTGTGACTTTTGTGACAGGAGCCACTTTGCAGATTCGCTCAACGACCTGCACTTGCGCCTCAGCTTTGTGCCGCAGCGACGGAGCGATCCAACCTTCCTTCTTTCTGTTTTTGTTGAATCTGCATTTGCGATAGCGAAGCCGATTCCGGCGTGTACGTCGGTACATTCGGCGTGCATCATGCTTCTTTTTCTCGTCTTCCAGCAGTTTAAACTCTGCTGAGAAGAACTCTTTGTCCTTTGATTTAAGAGAAACGCCGACGTTGATGTAACCGGAATCAACGCCAATCTCCAATTCCTGCACAATCTCAGGACACTCATACTGCAACTGAATCGTGAACGGATGCCTTGATACAATTTTCGCTTTTCCATCTTTGAGCAGATGCCGGACATGACCGCATCGGTTTGTCGGCATGAGGCGTTTTCCGTTCGGAGAGAGTACAAATACTACCGACATCGACACGTCACCTCCCGCATCAACTGTAATTCGCCTATAAACTACGGCGTGGTCCACATCGCTAAAGTTATCACAGGTTTTCTTTGGAATGGAACCCCAAAGTCAGACAACTCACTTCTCCGACCCACTCAGAGATGTTTAAAGCGTCTCGTCTCACGGGCGACTTGTG